>Ga0194055_10003963_pt1 | contig 11260 bp, 12 predicted proteins | sample SepL449m_MetaG_FD_155482 | JGI IMG/M metagenome (GOLD analysis project Ga0194055, IMG submission 155482) | Anoxic zone freshwater microbial communities from boreal shield lake in IISD Experimental Lakes Area, Ontario, Canada - Sep2016-L442-9m | ecosystem: Environmental > Aquatic > Freshwater >... | reverse complement strand
GTGACGTCACCCTGCTCGGCCCGGAGATCATCGCGGCGCTCAATGCGACGGGCGGACGCCCGACGTGACCGAGGCCGGACCGGCCACACCGCAGGACGCTGCACCGGCCGGCGCTGCACCGGCCGGCCCTGAACCGGCCGGCGCCGAACCGGCCGGCGCTCAACCGGCCGGCGCTGAGCAGGCAGTGGACGTCGAGGGCCCGCGCCGGCGGGCCCGCCGCGAGCGGGCCGAGCGCCGCGTCGCTCAGCAGCGGGCGATGGCCATCGAACAGGCCCGACGCGAAGCCAAACGCCGGGCCAAGGGCCAGTCGGCCGAGGAGCCCGACACCTCGGCCCGCACCGTCAAGGGTCTCAAGGGTGTCGTCTGGACGGTGCTGCTGACGCTGCTCACCGTCACACTCGGCCTGGTGCTGTACTTCACCCCGCTGATGTCCGCGCGGTCTGTGGAGGTCAACGGCACCGAGGTGGTGACCCGCGACGAAGTGCTCGGCGCCGCGCAGGTGACGATCGGCACCCCGTTGCTGCAGATCGACACCGACGCGGTCGCCGACCGGGTGGCCGGCATCCGCCGGGTCGCCAGCGCGCGAGTCCAGCGCGGCTACCCGTCCACGCTTCGGATCATCATCGCCGAGCGGATCCCCCTTGCCGTCAAGGACTTTCCCGACGGGCCGCACCAGTTCGACCGGGACGGGGTGGACTTCGCGACCGCGCCGCCGCCGCCGGGCCTGCCTTACCTCGACGTCGACAATCCCGGGCCGGCCGACTTGCCCACCAAGGCGGCCCTGGAGGTGATGACCGCGCTTCCGCCCGCCGTGCTGGCGCAGGTCGGCCGGGTCTCGGCGCCGTCGGTCGCCTCGGTCACGCTGACCCTGGCCGACGGCCGCACCGTGGTGTGGGGGACCACCGACCGCACCGATGAGAAGGCCGACAAACTGGCGGCCCTGCTGACCCAGCCGGGCCGGACCTACGACGTGTCCAGCCCGGACCTGCCGACCGTCAAATAGGCGTGGGTTCCTGAGACAAATTCACAAGAGACACGCGGGCGCGCCTCCCCAACTCCGGGACGGGCCGGTCATACGGTTCTGACTACGCGACAACCTGACATAACTCTAAGCCTCTGGTTGAGGTTGAGGGTTTGACCAGGAGAGTCGCCGAAGACAAGCGCACCGCACGGAACGCACACCAGCACGGAGGAGACCCCACCGATGACCCCCCCGCATAACTATCTCGCCGTCATCAAGGTCGTCGGCATCGGCGGCGGCGGCGTCAACGCCGTCAATCGCATGATCGAGCAGGGACTCAAAGGCGTCGAGTTCATCGCCATCAACACCGACGCCCAGGCGCTGCTCATGAGCGATGCCGACGTCAAGCTCGACGTCGGCCGGGACTCCACCCGCGGCCTCGGTGCCGGCGCCGACCCCGAGGTGGGGCGCAAGGCCGCCGAGGACGCCAAGGACGAGATCGAAGAACTGCTTCGCGGCGCCGACATGGTCTTCGTCACCGCCGGTGAGGGCGGCGGCACCGGGACCGGCGGCGCGCCGGTCGTCGCCAACATCGCCCGCAAACTCGGCGCGCTGACCGTCGGCGTGGTCACCCGCCCGTTCTCCTTCGAGGGCAAGCGCCGGGCCACCCAGGCCGACAACGGCATCACCTCGCTGCGCGAGAGCTGCGACACCCTCATCGTCATCCCCAACGACCGGCTGCTGCAGATGGGCGATGCGAGCCTGTCGCTGATGGACGCTTTCCGCAGCGCCGACGAAGTGCTTCTGAACGGCGTTCAGGGCATCACCGACCTGATCACCACCCCGGGTCTGATCAACGTCGACTTCGCCGACGTCAAGGGCATCATGAGCGGCGCGGGCACGGCGCTGATGGGCATCGGGTCCGCACGGGGAGAGGGCCGGGCGGTCAAGGCCGCCGAGATGGCCATCAACTCTCCGCTGCTCGAGGCATCCATGGAGGGCGCCCAGGGCGTGCTCATGTCCATCGCGGGCGGCAGCGACCTGGGTCTGTTCGAGATCAACGAGGCGGCCTCGCTGGTTCAGGACTCCGCGCACCTGGACGCCAACATCATCTTCGGCACCGTCATCGACGACTCGCTCGGCGACGAGGTCCGGGTGACGGTGATCGCGGCCGGGTTCGACGCCAACAGCGTGAACCGCAAGGCCATCATCATCGGCAACGCCACCAGCGGCCCGGCGACTCACGCCAAGCACGCGGTGATGGAAGAGCCGGTGACTGTTGCGGAGACCTACGCTGAGCCGGTCGCCGAGCCGGTCGAGACGGTGCCGGCGGCGCCCACCCTGCCGCCGCCGAACCCGGCGATCTCCACCACCCACATCATCGCCCCCGCCACTGCGGGTCACGTGGTCAGCTCGCCGCTGTTCGAGCCGCTGGAATCGCTGAAGGTCTCGGCGCGCACCAACGGCTCGTCGCACTACGGCGATGACGACGACGACGTCGACGTGCCGCCGTTCATGCGCCACTGACCTTGCGAGAGGAGCGGTCCGTGGCCGCATCCATCCGCCGCGTATCCACCACGCGGGCCGGCGGAGTGTCGGCAGCGCCGTATGACTCGTTCAACCTTGGCGACCACGTCGGTGACGACCCGGCCGCGGTGGCCGCCAACCGCCGTCGGTTGGCGTCGGCCATCGGTCTCGCGCCCGATCACCTGATCTGGATGAATCAGGTGCACGGTGTGCGGGTGGAAACGGTGGATGGTCCGCGCGTCCCGGACGTTGTAGAGGCCTTCGACGACACCGACGCACTGGTGACCGGCACTCGGGGTTTGGCGCTGGTCGTCGTCACGGCCGACTGCGTGCCCGTGCTGCTGGGGGACGCCCGCGCGGAAGTGATCGGAGCGGCCCACGCCGGACGGGTCGGTGCGGCCGACGGAGTGGTGCTGCGTACCGTCGAGGCCATGCTGGCGGCCGGTGCGCACACGCCCGACATCTCGGTGCTGCTCGGACCCGCGGTCAGCGGTGCCAACTACGAGGTGCCCGCGGCGATGGCCGCCGAGGTCGAGGGCCGGTTGCCCGGCAGCCGTACGACCACCTCGTCGGGCACGCCCGGGCTGGATTTGCGGGCGGGTATCGCCCGCCAGCTGGCGTCGGCCGGCATCACCGCCGTCGATATCGACCCGCGCTGCACGGTCGCCGACCCGGCCCTGTTCAGCCATCGTCGTGGCGCTCCGACCGGCCGGCTCGCGTCGGTTATCTGGATGGAATGAGACTGTGAACAGCCGGATCAGCCAACTCACCTCCGGGCTGGCTGCGGTTCGCTCCCGGCTGGCGCTGGCGGCCGAGGCCGCCGGGCGCCCGGTGGAGGGCATCACCTTGCTGCCGATCACGAAATTCTTCCCGGCCACCGACGTCGAGATTCTGTGGCGGCTTGGCTGTCGCGCCTTCGGGGAGTCCCGGGATCAGGAGGCCGCGGCGAAGATCGAGGAGTTCGATCGTTTGACCGGGCCCGACTCGGGCAGTGCTGATGTGCGCTGGCACATGGTCGGGCAGATCCAGCGCAATAAGGCCAAACACGTTGCGCGGTGGGCGGATACGGTTCATTCGGTGTCGACGTCGAAGGTGGCCGCGGCGTTGGACACGGCGGCCGGCCAGGCGTTGGAACAGGGACGACGGCAACGGCCCCTGCGGATTTTCGTCCAGATCAGCTTGGACGGCGACACCGACCGCGGCGGTGTCCCCATCGGTGATCCGCCCGCCGTCGACCGACTGTGCGCCGAGATCGCCGCATCGCCGTCCCTGGAACTCGTCGGGCTGATGGGTGTCCCGCCAATCGGGGCCGATCCCGATGCGGCGTTCGCCGCACTGGCTGCTGAACACCGTCGCATCCGCAATGCTCATCCGGGTGCGACGGAGTTGTCCGCGGGAATGTCGGGTGATCTGGAAGCCGCTGTGCGACACGGCTCCACGTGTGTGCGTGTCGGTACGGCGCTAATGGGGATGCGTCCTTTACCGTCTCCCTAACCACTCCAGTCACAAATTCATCACAGCCACCAGCCAACACATTGGCGTATCTCAGCTTCAGAAGGGTCAGCGGATGAGCACTCTGCACAAGGTCAAGGCCTACTTCGGTATGGCGCCGATGGATGACTACGAGGACGAGTACTACGAGGACGACGAGCGCGACACCGGCCGCGGCCGCGGGTTCGCCCGGCGCGCCGAGCGGTTCGTCGAGGACGCCTACGAGGAGGCGCGGCCCGCCCCGCGCTACGAGGCGCCCCGCTACGAGGCCCCGCGTTACGAGAGCTCGAAGTACGACGACCGCGATCACTACGAGGAGCCCGAGTACGCACCAACCGGTGGATTCCGGGCCGGATACGCCGAGGAGCCCCGATTCCGGCCGCGCGAGTTCGAGCGGCCGCACGACCTGCCGCCGCGCGCGCGGCTGGGCGCGATGCGCGGGGCGACCCGCGGTGCGCTGGCGATGGACCCGCGCCGCATGGCCGAACTGTTCGAGGCCGGCAGTCCGCTGTCGAAGATCACCACGTTGCGCCCGAAGGATTACAACGAGGCACGCACCATCGGTGAGCGCTTCCGCGACGGCCAGCCGGTGATCATGGACCTGGTGTCGATGGACAACGCCGACGCCAAGCGCCTGGTCGACTTCGCCGCCGGCCTGGCCTTCGCCCTGCGCGGGTCATTCGACAAGGTCGCCACCAAGGTGTTCCTGCTCGCCCCCGCCGACGTGGACGTATCCGCCGAGGAGCGCCGCCGCATCGCCGAGGCCGGCTTCTACAGCTACCAGTAGCCGCGGTTCGGAGGGTCCGGCCGGACGATCGGTAGGCTGCGGACGTGTCGGCTTTCTTCGAGATCCTCGGGTTTGCGTTCTTTCTGTTCTGGCTGCTGCTCATCGCCCGGATCGTCGTCGAGTTCATCCGGTCGTTCAGCCGGGATTGGCATCCCCGGGGCGTCACGGTCGTCATCCTGGAGGCGATCATGACCCTCACCGATCCGCCGGTGAAGCTGCTCCGCCGGATCATTCCCCAGCTCACCATCGGCGCGGTGCGCTTGGACTTCTCCATCATGGTGCTGCTGCTACTGGCATTTCTCGGTATGCAATTATCGTTCGGTGCTGCCGTCGGGTAGTGGTGCGACAACGCAACGCGAAGAGCGAATTATGAATTTCGCTCTTAAAATCTTTGCACTTCCGTAACCGGCGGGTCTGGTGTGACAGGATGGACGCCAGTTACAGTACGGATCGAACTTTGACGCGTTTACACAGCGGTTTCATGCCGCTGTACCAGATCGGAAGGGGCAGACAATGCCACTGACACCCGCCGACGTTCACAATGTGGCGTTCAGCAAGCCGCCCATCGGCAAGCGAGGCTACAACGAGGACGAGGTCGATGCCTTCCTTGATCTGGTAGAGACCGAACTCTCGCGTCTTTCGGAAGAGAATGCCGACCTCCGCCAACGGGTGAGCGAGCTCGACTCCGAGTTGGTGTCGGCCCGCTCGGGAGCTGTTCAGACGCAAGCGATTCCGCTGTATCAGCCGGAGCCGGCCCCCGTCGTGCAGACGACGACGGTGATCTCCGACGAGGGGTCCACCGAGGAGCAGGCCCTCAAGGCGGCCCGCGTACTCAGCCTCGCGCAGGACACCGCGGACCGGTTGACGAGCACCGCCCGCGGCGAAGTGGACAAGATCCTCGGCGAGGCGCAGGCCAGCGCCGACCACACCATCTCCGAGGCCCGCTACATCGCCGAGACCACGGTGAACGACGCGCGGCAACGTGCTGATGCGATGCTCGGTGATGCGGCCAGCCGTTCGGAGGCGCAGCTGCGGCAGGCGCAGGAGAAGGCGGATTTCCTGCAGGCCGACGCCGAGCGCAAGCACTCCGAGGTGATGGGCACGATCAACCAGCAGCGCAATGTGCTGGAGGGTCGCCTGGAGCAGTTGCGCACCTTCGAGCGTGAATACCGCACCCGATTGAAGACCTACCTGGAGTCGCAGCTGGAGGAGTTGGGCCAGCGTGGATCGGCCGCTCCCGTCGACACCGGCGACGTCGGCTACACGACGTACCAGTAGGGGTTCCGATTAGGCTCCCGCGATGCTGATCGTCGCCCTCGTTCTGGCGGTCATCAGCCTCGCCGCGCTGGTCACCGCCGTCATGACCAGCAACGAGTTGATCGCATGGGCGTGCATCGGCTTGAGCGCCCTCGGGGTGCTGCTGCTCATCGGCGACGCCATCCGCGACCGCAACCGTCGGGCCGTGGCCGACGTCGAACCCGAGCGGCGGCCGGCTGTGGCCACCGCTCTATCGGACGAGGTAAACGAGCTTGACCAGGTCGACGAACGCGTCGAGGTCGTCGAGCTCAGCGAGGCCGACGAGGCCACCGAGCTGTACGACGACATCGCGGTCGAGGACTACCCCGACGAGCTCGTCGACGACGATCCCGAGCATGACCTCCTCGACGACGACGACGATGACGCGGCCGACGATTCGATCGTCGTGATCTACTCCAGCGATGCCGGCCTCAGCGAGGACGCCGGCACCAACGTGGACACCGGCACCATCGTGGACACCGCCGGCACCTTAGAGGAGCGCGGCGGCGGCGAGCGGTGATCCACCCGTCCTGAGGGGACTCATGGGTATCGAGTACGCCAGCACCGTCGACCATCCGCTCGATGAGGTGTGGGCCTGGCACACCCGGCCGGGCGCGATGCACCGGCTGGTCCCGCCGTGGCAGCCGATGCGGATCATCGAAGAAACGCAGTCTCTGGCCAACGGTCAGGCGATCCTGGGCCTGCCCGGTGGTCTGCGCTGGGTCGCCCAGCACGACCCGGCCGGGTACTCACCGCCGAACCAGTTCCGTGACGTCCTCTCGTCCGACGGTGTGATGACTCTGCCGCCGCGGGTGATCGGCTGGTGGCGGCATACCCACCGGTTCGATGACGCCGGCGAGGGTCGCACCCGGATGGTCGACACGGTCGACACCACGGTGCCGGGTGCGGCCCTGCGCTCCACGTTCGCCTACCGGCACCGGCAGGTGGCCGAGGACCTCGCCGCTCATCGCGACGCCGCGAACGCCGCTGGGGGGAAAGACCAAGCGGGTTCGCTGGTCGTGGCGATCACCGGCGCCGCGGGTTTCGTCGGCACGGCGCTGTCGGCGTTCTTGTCCACCGGCGGTCACCGGGTGATCCGGCTGGTGCGCCGCGACCCGGCCCATGACGGCGAACGGCGTTGGGACCCGAATAATCCCGCGCCCGATCTGCTGGCCGGGGTCGACGCCGTCGTGCATCTGGCGGGGGAGCCCATCGGCGGCCGGTTCAACGATGCGCACCGCCGCGCCATCCGTGACTCGCGGATCGAGCCGACCCGCAAGCTGGCCGCGGTTGCCGGGGCCACACCGGGGTTGCGGGCCTTCGTCAGCGCCTCGGCGATCGGCTACTACGGCGCCGATCGCGGTGACGAGATCCTCGACGAAAACTCCACGCGCGGAACGGGTTTCCTCGCCGACCTGGTGGCCGACTGGGAGCAGGCCACCGCGCCGGCCGCTGAGAGCGGCCGCCGGGTGGTGCTCGTCCGCACCGGCATCGTTCAGGGTGCCGCCGGTGGGACCCTGAAGTTGATGCGCCCGCTGTTCGCCGCCGGGCTGGGCGGCCGGCTGGGCAGCGGCAAGCAGTGGCTGTCCTGGATCGGTATCGACGACATGCTCGACATCTACTATCGGGCCATCTACGACGAGCGGCTCTCCGGTCCGGTCAACGCCGTCGCCCCCAATCCGGTCCGCAACTCCGAGTACACCGAGGCGCTGGCCAAGACGCTGCACCGCCCCGCGAAGCTGCCGGTTCCCTCGTTCGGTCCGCGGCTGCTGCTGGGCAAGCAGGGCGCGACCGAACTCGCCATGGCCAACCAGCGCGTCACGCCGGCCAGGTTGATCGAACTCGGCCACCGGTTCCGGCAGGCCGATGTGGCCGACGTGCTGGCCCACCAACTCGGCCACGATCCCGCGCCGGGAGTGCTGTAGGAGCAGGATGGAACCGTGACCGCGATCATCGACAGCGCAGGACTGAGTGAACTGGTCGCCGAACTGCGCGGGCGGGGATTCACGGTGGTGGGGCCGACGCTGCGGGATAACGCGATCGTGCTGGCCGAGATCGACGACGCCGCGCAACTGCCGTACGGCTGGGGCGTGGACACCGGGCCGGGAACCTACCGGCTGCGCCCGAGGGAGGACCGCAAGGCCTTCGGGCATTCGGCGGGCCCCGGCTCGTGGAAGCAGTTCCTGCATCCACCGCGCCAACAGGTGTGGTCCTCCGACCCGACGCACGAAGGGGCCGAACCGCAGCCACCGCCCCGGTACGCCTTCCTCGGGGTGCGGGGTTGCGACCTGGCCGCCATCGGCGTGCTCGACCGGGTGCTGGCCGGCGGCGCCCACCCCGACGGGGCCTACACCGGCCGCCGGGACGGTGTCTTCATCGTGGCGGTCAATTGCACCGAACCTGGCGGCCTGTGCTTTTGCGCGTCGATGGGCACCGGCCCGGCCTGCGGCCCGGGCCGTGCCGATGGCCCGGCTCCTTCGTCGCCGGGCTACGACATTGCGCTGACCGAACTCGCCCAAGGGGAGTTGATCCAGTATCTGGTGGAGACCGGGTCCGACGCCGGTGCGGAATTGCTCGGCGCCATCCCGCACCGCGTCGCCGAGCAAGAGCAGATCGACGCCGCCGCCGACGAAATCGCTTCGGCCGCAACGAAGATGGGTCGCGCCATGCCCGACCGCGACCTGCGCCAGCTCCTGGTCGACGCCCGGGAATCACCGCACTGGGACGACGTGGCGAGCCGCTGCCTGACGTGCGGCAACTGCACCATGGTGTGCCCGACGTGCTTCTGCACCAGCACCTCCGACGTCACCGACCTGACCGGACAGCACGCCGAGCGCTGGATGGAGTGGGCGTCGTGCTTCGAGTTGGATTTCACCTTCGTCCATGAGGGGCCGGCCCGCCCCTCCGGGCCGTCGCGGTACCGGCACTGGCTGACCCACAAGCTCAGCAGTTGGCATGATCAGTTCGGCAGCTCCGGATGTGTGGGCTGCGGTCGCTGTATTGCCTGGTGCCCCACCGGAATTGACATCACGGAGGAAATGGCCGCTTTCGACGCGCAGATCCCGGCGGCCGACGATGACTGAGACGGCCATCCGCCCGGACGCCCGCACCGCTGCGATGGAACCGGTGTTCTACCGGGTGGCCTCGCGGGAGGTGGAGAACGCCGATTCGGTGACGCTGCGCCTGGAGCCGATCGCGACCCGGCTCCCCGCACCGGAGCCCGGCCAGTTCAACATGCTCTACGCCTTCGGGGTGGGGGAGATCGCGATCTCGGTGTGCGGGCTGGCCGCCGACGGCGGTGTCGTCCACACCGTCCGGGCCGTCGGCGCCGTCAGCGCCGCGGTGTGCGCCGCCGAAGCCGGTGCGGCCGTGGGTGTTCGGGGGCCGTTCGGCACCACCTGGGGCCTGGACACCGCTGAGGGCCGGGACCTGGTGATCGTGGCCGGTGGGGTCGGGCTGGCGCCACTGCGCCCGGTGGTGCTCGGTGCGCTGGCTGATCGCGAGCGGTACGGGCGGGTCGTGTTGATCGCCGGTGCGCGCGCCGAGCGGGACTTCCTCTACGCGGGCGAACTTCGGCAGTGGCAGTCCGATCCACGCCTGGAGGTCCATCAGACCGTCGACATTCCGATCCAGGGCTGGCTGGGCGAGAGCGGTTTCGTCACCGAGCCGCTGCGCCGGCTTTCGCTGAACCCCGAACGCACCAAAGCTTTCCTGTGCGGGCCTGAATCGATGATGCGTTTCAGTGCGAAGGTCCTGCTGGACAAAGGTGTTGCGGCCCAGGACATCCGGGTGTCACTGGAGCGGAACATGCAGTGCGGCATCGGGTGGTGCGGGCATTGCCAGCTCGGACAGCTACTGCTGTGCCGGGACGGAGCGGTGGTGGGCTACGACGTGGCCCGGCCCCTTCTCGAGACCGCGGAGCTGTAAACCATGACTCCAACGCTGGCGGTGTGGAAGTTCGCCTCCTGTGACGGGTGTCAGCTGACCCTGCTCGACTGCGAGGACGAGTTGCTGACGCTGGCCGGTCAGGTGCAGATCGCCGCCTTCGCCGAGGCGTCCAGCGCGATGGTCGCCGGCCCCTACGACGTCTCCCTGGTGGAGGGGTCCATCACCACCCCCGGCGACGAACGGCGGATCAAGGAGATCCGGGAGCAGTCCGGCGTCCTTGTCGCGATCGGGGCCTGCGCGACCGCCGGCGGCATCCAGGCGCTGCGCAATTTCGCCGACGTCGACGAGTTCGCCTCGATCGTCTATGCCCGGCCGGATTACATTCAGACGCTGGCCACCTCGACGGCGGCCTCCGACCATGTGACGGTCGACTACGAACTGCGCGGCTGCCCGATCGACCGCGGGCAGTTGCTCGACACCCTGGCGGCGTTGCTCGTCGGCCGCAAACCCCGACTCCCGGCGGCGACGGTGTGCACCGAGTGCAAACGGTCCGGGGTGACCTGCGTGATGGTCGCCGAGGGGATCGCCTGTCTGGGCCCGGTCACCCACGCCGGCTGCGGTGCGCTGTGCCCCCGTCACCACCGCGGCTGCTACGGCTGTTTCGGCCCGACCGCCACGCCGAACATGCCGGCGATGATCCCGCTGCTGCACCGCGACGGCATGTCGTCAGGTGACGTCGACCGCGTCTTCGGCACGTTCAATGTCACCGCGTTCGATCCCGAGCGGCGGCGGCAGCCGTGACCGAATCCCGCACCCTGCGGGTGGGTGCGCTGACCCGGGTCGAAGGCGAGGGCGCGCTGCACGTCGAACTGCGCGACGGGGTCCCCGAGACCGTCGAACTGAACATCTATGAGCCGCCGAGGTTTTTCGAGGCCTTCCTGCGCGGCAGGGCCTATACCGAGCCGCCCGATATCACCGCCCGCATCTGCGGCATCTGCCCGGTGGCGTATCAGACCAGTGCCTGTAACGCCATCGAGGACGCCTGCGGGGTGACGCTGGACCCCGAACTCGTCGCGCTGCGCCGGCTGCTGTACTGCGGCGAATGGATCCACAGCCACACGCTGCACATCTACCTGCTGCACGCGCCCGATTTCCTCGGTGTGCCTGACGTGATCACCCTGGCCAAGAATCACCGCGAGGCCGTGGAGCGCGGCCTGGCGCTGAAGAAGGCCGGAAACCGGTTGCAGGAACTGATCGGGGGACGGGCCATCCATCCGGTCAACGTCCGCCTCGGCGGTTTCTATTCGGTG
>Ga0194055_10003961_pt1 | contig 11266 bp, 14 predicted proteins | sample SepL449m_MetaG_FD_155482 | JGI IMG/M metagenome (GOLD analysis project Ga0194055, IMG submission 155482) | Anoxic zone freshwater microbial communities from boreal shield lake in IISD Experimental Lakes Area, Ontario, Canada - Sep2016-L442-9m | ecosystem: Environmental > Aquatic > Freshwater >... | reverse complement strand
GGAAGCGATGCGGGTGGCGTTGCTCGAGCAGCCATCCCTGCGGCAGACCTGGCCTGAGATTGATTCCTTGCTGGAGGGTTGCACAAGGATGCGGGATTGGGAGCATCCGGTAGAATTGGCTGATCTGGTGGGTTTTGTGGGAGGGGATTTGAAGGTGTGGCAAGGGAGGTGGGCGGATGGGTTGAGGTTGCAGCAGCAGGAAGAGGGAGCGAGGTTGGATCAGCAGATTGGTGAGAACATAAGGAGGTTGGGATACAATGTCTGAATATCAATCAGTTGCTATTGGCGATGTTTGCGACGTAGGAGATGGTGCTCATTCCAAGGTGGAGCGAGTTTCCAAAGGCATTCCCTATTTGACATCCAAGAATATTAAGCAGGGTGCCCTTGATACGTCGAAAATTGATTATATAAGCGAAGATGACTTTGTAAGATTATTTACTGTTCGCCCCGGAACGGTAAGGTGCCCAGAGGCGGGTGATGTTTTGATGGGCATTATCGGCACTTTTGGCAACTTCTATCAATACAAAGAAAGCGATCGATTTGGGGTATCGAGTGCCGTTGCCATTCTTCGCCCAAGGTAAGAAGTTATCTGCCCTGAGTATTTGGGAGTTGTTTGTTCGAGCAACCAATTCAAGAGTTTTCATCAGCAAGTCAAGTCAGGCTCCGTTCAGGGTTATACGAATATCTCGACCATCAAGACGCTGCCTATTCTCCTTCCTCCTCTACCTAACCAAAAAGTAATCGCCCATATTCTTGGCACCCTTGACGACAAGATCGAACTGAACCGCAAGACCAACGAAACCTTGGAGGCGATGGCAAAGGCGCTGTTCAAGTCGTGGTTTGTGGATTTCGATCCAGTCAGAGCGAAGGCTGAAGGTCGCCCCACTGGATTGCCAGCAGACATCAGCGACCTGTTCCCCGATTCATTTGAGGATTCGGAACTGGGGGAGATTCCGAGTGGGTGGGAAGTAAAGGCATTGGATGAAATCGCTCATTTTCTCAATGGTCTTGCTCTACAGAAGTTCCCTCCTGAAGACGGTGCCGCAACGCTTCCAGTGATCAAGATAGCTCAACTAAAGAAAGGGGAATCGACAGGAGCAGACAGGTGCTCCACCGCTGTTCCATCCGACTATGTAGTCAGAGATGGCGATGTGTTGTTCTCCTGGTCTGGTTCTCTCGCTGTTGATATTTGGTGTGGAGGTGACGGTGCTCTCAACCAGCATCTCTTCAAGGTCACATCCAAGACCTACGGCAAGTGGTTCTTCTATCAGTGGGTCAATCACCATCTGCCTGATTTTCAGGAAATCGCCCAGGGGAAGGCAACCACGATGGGACACATCCAGAGACATCACCTAAGTGAGGCAAAGGTGCTGATTCCACCGCCATCCCTTCTTGCTGCAATGGATTCAGCATTTACCGCTCTTCTGGATCGAGCATTTGGATTACGGAGTCAATCAAAAGATCTCGGATCGATCAGAGATGCCCTCCTCCCCAAACTCATCTCCGGCGAACTCCGCATCCCTGATGCCGAGAAGATGCTTGAGGAGGTTGGCGTCTAATGGCACTCATAACAGAAGTCCCTCTGGAGCAGCAGGCCCTCGATCAGGTCATCCTGTTCCAGGCCGCGCCGATGGCCAAGTCACGCTCGATGTGCGCCTGGAGGCTGACACCGTCTGGCTCAGCCAGGCCCAGATAGCAGAGCTGTTTGGCCGGGAACGTTCGGTGATCACCCGCCACGTGGGCAACGTGTTTCGAGAGGGGGAGCTGCCCGAAAAAAGCAATGTGCATTTTTTGCACGCGTTCGGTTCTGACCGGCCTGTGTTGCACCGGCACCTGATCCAGGGATTGGCAAGCCATCACCAACACGTCACGCTAGACTGGTTGGCAACTGGTTGAAACCCCACCATGCGCAGCGTTGGCGCGTTTGAGGCCAAAACCCATCTCGCTGCCCTGCTCGACGCCGTGGCGGCTGGCGATCAGATCACGATCACTCGCCACGGGCGCCCCGTAGCCAGGCTCGTGCCGCCAGACGACCAGGTTCGGCCGGACGTGGCCGCCACCATCGAGCGCCTGCGGTCCTTCAGCGAGGGGCAGACCCTCGGCGATCTCTCCTGGCGCGAGCTTCGCGATCAAGGCAGGCCATGACATCCCCGGCCGAAAGCTCTGATGCGGGCGATCTGGTGCTGGATGTGTCGCTCAGCTGCGCCTGGTGCTTCGCCGATGAAGCCAGTGAGGCGGCCTGGGCGATCCTGTCGCGCCTGGAGTCCGCTGTGGCGCACGTGCCCTCGCTCTGGTTGTGGGAAACCGGCAACGTGCTGGTTCAGGCCGAACGCCGGGGGCGGATCACCGCTGCCGCCATTCGCTCCTTCCTCGGCCTGCTGGAGGCGCTGCCGATCCACATCGACCACGCCGGCACCACCACCATCTGGCACGACACCCTGGCCCTGGCGCGCGCCCACCGGCTCACCTCCTACGACGCGGCCTATCTCGAGCTGGCCCTGCGTCTGGGTCTTCCCCTGGCCAGCCGCGATCAGGCCCTGCAGGCTGCCGCCAGAAGCGAAGGCGTGCCGCTGCTGCCCACATGATGGCCAATCAAGCCGACACGGACACCCCTACTCCCCCTCCCAGGCGGCCGTGATGCTGCTCGCACGCACCGTCAAAGACAGGTGAACTGGGATGGAGACCGAAGCTAGGGCTCGCTAGTATTACCTCGTAATACCTCCGGTCGGCGGCCATGGATTCCGAGGCCACCAGCTCCCTCACCAGCAAGGGCCAGGTCACGATTCCCAAGGCCCTGCGCCAGCAGCTCGGCCTCGCCCGCGGTAGCCGCGTGAGCTTTCAGCTGGTGGGCGACCACATTGAGGTGCGCCCCCTCAGGCAGGAGCAAGCTGTGAGCGCCAGTGGTTTCGGGATGCTGGCCAGCCAGCGGCTGCCCGTGCCGGCCCACTTTGATCCCGCCACCCTGCTGGAGCCTTGATCGGTCTCGACACCAATGTGCTGGCCCGCTACTTCGTGGCCGATGCAGGCGCCGATACCGCCACCGAAAGCCAACGGCAGGCAGCCCGGCAGCTGATCGAATCCGGCCAGCTCCTCTTTCTGCCCAAAACCGTTGCCCTGGAACTGGAGTGGGTGCTGCGGGGCTACTACGGCTTTGCAGCCCCCCAGGTGCTCGCGGCGTTCGATGTGCTGCTCGGCCATCCCAGCCTCACCCTGGAAGACAGGCCCGCCGTGGTGCAGGCCGTGGCTGGCCTGCGCGCCGGGTTGGATTTCGCCGATGCCCTCCATCACGCCAGCTGCCGCACCTGCCAAACGATCGCCTCCTTTGATGACCGCGGCTTCGCCCGCAGGATCCGTCAGCTCAACCTGCCGCCACGGGTGGTGGTTCCCGGCTGATGCACCCAGACGCCCCCTATGCCCCACCCCTCACCCTCACCCCAGAGCTGCTCAACCGCGTCGCCGCCATCGCCGAAGCCCTCGGCCGCTGGAGCGCCCGTCAGGACGCTTTGCCATCTCCCCGCCTGCGGCGGGAGAACCGCATCCACACGATCCAGGCCTCCCTGGCGATCGAGCAGAACAGCCTCAGCCTGGAGCAGGTGACCGCGTTGTTCGATGGCCAGCGGGTGATCGGTCCGGCCCGCGACATCCAGGAGGTGCGCAATGCCATCACCGCCTACGACGCCCTGCCCCGCTGGGATCCCTCCAATCCCCAGCATCTGCTGGAAGCCCACGGGCTGTTGATGGCGGGGTTGATCGACGCCCCTGGCCGCTTCCGCAATGGTGGCGTATGCATCTATCGCGGCGACCAACTCGCGCACATGGCACCGCCTGCCGCCAGAGTGCCGGATCTGGTGAACGATCTGCTGGCCTGGCTGGCCGCCAGCACCTGGCATCCCCTGCTCGTGAGCTGCGTGGCCCATTACGAGCTGGAGTTCATCCATCCCTTCGCTGATGGCAATGGCCGCCTCGGCCGCCATTGGCAGACCCTGATCCTCAGCCGCTGGAACCCGCTGCTCGCCTGGCTGCCGATCGAGGAGGTGATCCGCTCCCGGCAGCAGGGCTACTACGAATCGCTGGGCCAGGCGGATCAGCTGGGTGATCTAGAGCCCTTCGTGTCCTACCAGCTGGAAGCTATCCACGATGCCCTGCGTTCGGAGCTCGGTTCGGAGATCCGTTCGGAGATGAGTTCGGAGAAAGGTTCGGAGCTGGCTGCGGCGATCGGCGCCACACCGGGAGCTGCGATCGATGCGGTGATCCTGCGGGATCTCGCCACCGAGCCCACCCTCTCGGCACGCCGCCTGGCAGAACGTTTAAAGCTCAGCCAGCGAGCAGTGGAGAAGCATCTGGCTGCGCTCCAGCAAAAGGGACGCCTACTCCGCCATGGCTCACCCCGTGCCGGGTATTGGCAGGTTCTTTAGGCTTACCCTATGGCACTCATCACCGAAGACCATCTGGAGCAGCAGTGCCTTGATTGGTTCAAGGAACTGGGATACGCCTATGCCTTTGCTCCAGATCTCGCGCCCGGCGGCACCTCACCAGAACGCACTGATTTCAGGCAAGTCATCCTCACGGGGCGTCTGCGCTCAGCACTCCAACGCCTGAACCCGGGTGTTCCAGCAAGCACCATCGACTCGGCGCTGCTCCAACTGGCGAACCCCAATGTGCCTGGTCTGCTGGCATCCAACCGCAACTTCCACCGCTGGATCACCCAGGGATTACCGATCAACTATCTGGATGGGAGCCAGCAGGTCGGCATCCGTCTCAAGTTGATCGGCTTCGACGACCCCGCCGCCAACGATTGGTTGGTGGTGAATCAGTTGGCGATTCAGGGCACCAGGTACAACCGCCGCCCTGATCTGGTGGTCTACGTCAATGGTCTACCCCTGGCGGTGATCGAACTGAAGAACCCCGCCGATCACAAGGCCGACATCTGGGCCGCGTTCAACCAACTGCAGACCTACAAGCAAGACATCCCCGACCTGTTCACGCCCAATGTGCTGCTGGTGATCAGCGATGGCATCCAGGCCCGCTTGGGCTCCTTGAGTGCTGATCAGGAACGCTTCCAGCGCTGGCGCACCATCGAGGGTGTCAACAACGAGGTTGATCCGCTGGGCAACCACCGGGACCTAGAGACCCTGGTGCGGGGGATCTTCGACAAAGGGCGTCTGCTGGAGTTCGTTCGTCATTTTTGCCTCTTTGAGGAAGACGGGCAGATCATCAAGAAGATCGCCGCCTATCACCAGTTTCATGCCGTCAGAGAAGCCGTCGAACGGGTCGTCGAGGCCAGCAGGCCTGATGGCGACAAGAAGGGTGGAGTGGTGTGGCACACCCAGGGCGCTGGTAAGAGCATCGAGATGGCGTGTCTGTCGGGCAAGTTGCTCACCGATCCACGCATGGAGAACCCCACTCTCGTGATCGTGACCGACCGCCAAGACCTAGATGGTCAACTGTTCGGGGTCTTTGCAGGAGCAGGCGATCTCCTGTGCGAATTCCCCAAGCAGGCAAACTCCAGACAAGAACTCAGGGATCTACTGGGCAACCGACCCAGTGGTGGCATCATCTTTACCACCATTCAGAAGTTCGCCACCGAACCTGATGAGGACAAGTTCCCTGCCCTGAGCGAGCGCCACAACATCGTGGTGATCTGCGATGAAGCGCACCGCAGCCAATACGGGTTCAAGGGTCGCTTCGACACCAAGACAGGAGAAATCACATACGGGTTGGCAAAGGCACTGCGTGATGCCCTGCCCCAGGCCACCTTCCTTGCCTTCACCGGCACACCCATCTCCCAAGACGACCGCGATACTCAGGCGGTCTTTGGGCACTACATCTCCATCTACGACATTCAACAGGCCGTGGAAGACGGTGCCACGGTGCCGATCTACTTTGAATCACGTCTGGCAAAACTGGCGCTCAAGCAACCATTGCTCCTCCAGGTGGATGAGCAGGTGGGCAGCATTGGAGGCACTGGTGGGCGCAGAACCACGCCTCAAGCAAGTAGCAGCGGATCACATCGCCCATTTTGAGCAACGCTCCCGCACGCAACCAGGCAAGGCAATGGTGGTGGCGATGAGCAGGGACATCTGTGCTCGCCTCTATGACGGCATCGGCATCGGATGCGCAGCACCTCCAACTCCACCACACCACCAAACAGCAAAAGAAGGATCTCGAGAAGCGGTTCAAGGATCCTGCCGACCCACTGAAGATCGTGATCGTTCGCGATATGTGGTTGACGGGATTTGATGCTCCCTGTCTAGCGACGATGTATGTGGATAAACCGATGAAGGGGGCGAATCTGGCCCAGGCGATTGCCCGCGTCAACAGGGTGTTCAAGGACAAACCAGGCGGTCTGGTGGTTGATTACATCGGCATCGCCCCCCAACTCAAAGAAGCCCTGGCGATTTACACCGCATCGAAGGGTAAAGGTGCTCCAACGATTGACACCAGTGAGGCGCTACGGATTCTCAAGGAGAAAACCCAGGTTGCCCGTGACATGCTCCATCCAATCGATTGGAGCGGGTTCAGGGAACCCAAAGCAGCGATGGCACTGTTGCCCAATTGCTTGGATCACATCCTGGAACTACCAGATGGCAAGAAGCGATACTGCGACACCGTGCTGGCAATGACGAAAGCATTTGCCTTATGCGGAACCCTTGATGAAGCGATGGCACTCGATCCTGAGGTTACCTTCCTTCAGGTGATCCGAGCACCACTGATCAAGGGTGACGAAATGGAAGGAGATGGTCGCGCTGCTAAAAATGTAGATTATAAGTTGCGACAACTGCTCTCTGACGCCCTGATCGCCGATGGAATCACTGATGTCTTCAAGGTCGCAGGACTTCAAAAACCAGATATAAGCATTCTGTCGGATCAGTTCTTGGCAGAGGTCAGCAAGATCCCCCAGAAGAACCTGGCGGTTGAACTTCTCCAACGGTTGCTGAGAGATGAAGTTCAGACACGCTTCAAGACCAACGTGGTCAAGCAGAAGCGGTTCAGCGAAATGCTCCAGGCATCCCTGAACAAATACGCCAACCGCTCCATCGAGGCGGCACAGGTGATCGAGGAACTGATTGCGATGGCCAAGCAGTTCCGTGATGAGGCTGAGAAAGTTGAAGCAATGGGGTTGTCGATTGCTGAGGTTGCCTTCTACGACGCCCTGGCGAACAATCGATCTGCCCACGATTTGATGGGCGACGAGGTGCTGATGAAGATGGCACGGGAACTGGCAACGAAACTAAGGGGCAATCTCAGTATTGATTGGCAATACAAGGAAAATGTACGGGCGAAACTGCGAACGATGATCAAGGCACTGCTGAAACGCTATAAGCATACACCAGATCAAGAACCAGCGGCGATTGAACTGGTGCTTCAACAGACAGAGATGATTTCAGAAGAATGGGCAAGACGAGCGGGCACCTGACCATGAATCGAGGATTGGACCTGCATCGGTCGGTCCCCTCCCTGAAGCATCCGTTCGACGGCTTTGACGCAGGAAACGGCAAAATCAGGTAAGATGATTTCAGTTCGTGAAGCCGTCGTGATCAAAAGTCTGCTGGGCATGCTGTTTGCGGCGCTCGTCTTTGTTCAGGTGCCTCAATGGGATAACGACTGGACCAAGTGTTCTGTTTCGGTTCCCGACACTGCTTGTCATTGGTATGTGGTGAATCCCGACAACACTTTTGGTAAGGGGTTCAGTTGGATTACCGCTCCTCAATTTGATGTCGCCGCCTTGAACGACATCGGCGCTCAGCACGAAGTGACCGTTGCCAAGGGTTACCAAACAACCGTGGAGCTAATGAATGCTGACTCAAACGTTAAATATGGCGATGATTACTGATCGTCGCGATTCAGAGTTCCTCGTCAAACTGAGCTAATGACGAGCTCGCTTTTGTTTGCGTACATCTGTGAATGGGTATAAGACCACAACAAAGATTTGGCTAGAAGCGTGTCAGGGTTGGTCGGTTCATCGGTAATGGGATGGTCCCTATCGGAAAGAAAACCAGTCGAGTCGTTGGGCTTCACCGCCCAGCGGGCTGGCTTGCACCAACTCCACTCCCTTCACAGTGCCGTCGGCTTTGTACCACGGGTCTTGGCAGAGATCGGTGAAGACTTGCTGCGCCTCCTCGAGGCTCTGAAAGTCCCCGACCGGCACAATTCCCCAGGAATCGTGGGTGCGCTGAACGTCATGGCATCACGTCCTAGAGGGCAGGGTCGCTTGGGCTTTAGGCCCATTTGGTGATTCCCATCATCGTGGAACTCCTCCCGACATCCGCCACTCCGGCCCGGCTTCGCTCCGATGGCGAGTGATCCGATCGCTGCAACGTGGACTCTCCGTGGGGGTCGGGCGCATCCGGCAGGATGGGGCCCGCGCCATTTCATCCTCACCTCCCTCTGCCCATGGTTGCGGTTCCACCCCCCCGCTCCGCCGCCCGCCGGGACTGGATCTACTGGCTGGTCCTCGGCCTGTGCTTCGGGATTGGCCATGGCATCGCCGAACGGCTGATCCGGGCCCAGGGCGAGGGGGGCGCTCCCGCCGGCTATCAGAACTTTGGCGTCCAGGCTTTCCCCGGCGAGACCCTCGAGGCCATCCGCCGCCGCTACGGCGGTGCTCCGCGGGATGTGTGGGTCGATTTCGAGTCCCTGGAGCAGGAGAAACGCAACCAGCAGGACCAGGCGGATGCCGAGAAGCAGCGCGCCGAGCTGGAGGATCGTCAGCGGGCCGAAAACCGACAGGCCCAGCAGGAGGCGGAACGGGCCCGCCTCGACTCCCTAGATGGGGCTCCACCCTCCTCCACCCCCGCTGCAGGGGGAAGCACGCCGCTGGGGTCGCTCTCCCAGCCCGCAGCACCCAATCTCGAGGTTCCCGCCCCCTCCACTGGCTCCATCCCGGAGCCAGCCACCGGGACGGGCCTGAACCTGCCGGCCCTGCCGGAGGCCCCACCGGCGCCGAGCCCCGCAACCCGTCCCTGATCTGCCACAGTTCCAGCAGACCTGTGGCCCTCCAGCCGGTTTCGTCCATGAGTGCCCCCCAATCCCTCCTCCAGGCCGCCGTGAATCGGCTGGCGGCCCGCCTGGGCAGTGGCCTGGCGGATACCGCCACCACCCTCACCCTGCTGGCCCAGGACGCGCCGGCCCGCGTTCAGCAGGAGCTCAGCCTCTTCTGGGAGGAGGTGGAACAGGAGGCCGCTCGTCTGGATCGCCAGGGCAACCCGGCAGCCCCCGCCGCGGCTCCGGAGGCCTCCACGGCTTCCTCCAGCCGCGCTTGGGGCGGCATCTACGGCGGTGCCGGACCCTTCCGGGGATCCGCCCAGGAAGATCCGCAGGAGGCGATCGATGCCCTGCGGGCCCAGGTGGCCCAGCTCGCCCGTCGTCTGGATGAAGGTTCCGCCCGTGGTGTGGCCGGTGCTGCAGCCTCCTCCAACCAGGGCCCGGGGCCGAAGGCCTGATGACCACCCCCCCGGCTCTCCCCTGGGGCACCCGCCTCGGCCGGCCCCTGCGCATCTGGCGGGTGGTGATCCAGCTGCTGGTGGGCCTCTGGTGGGACAGCCGCCGCTGGAGCTACCCCGAAGGCTGGAGCGCCGAACGGCTGGCGGTGCGTCGCCGCCGTCAGGCCCGCTGGCTTACCTCCGAATTCCTCGGCCTGGGCTCGGCCTTCATCAAGCTCGGCCAGATCCTCTCGGCCCGCCCCGATGTCTTCCCCGCCGAGGTGGTGGAGGAGCTCTCGCACCTGCAGGACCGGGTGCCCGCCTTCCCATTTCCTGTGGTGGAGCAGATCCTCGCCGATGAACTCGGGGAGCGCCGTCTTGAGATCATCGATCTTGAGGTGGAACCGCTCGGCTCCGCCAGCCTGGCCCAGGTGCACCGCGCCAGCCTCCGCAGCGGTAGGCAGGTTGTGTTCAAGGTTCAGCGGCCCGGTCTTGAGCCCCTGTTTCGCCTCGATCTGGAGGTGCTTCAACAGGTGGCGGGTGCGGTGCAGCGCCATCCCCGCTGGGGCCGTGGCCGCGACTGGGTGGGAATCGCCAAGGAGTGCCGGCGTGTGTTGCTGCGGGAACTGGATTTCCGGCTGGAGGCCGAGCATGCCGCCCGCTTTCGCCAGCAGTTTCTCGATGATGCCGGCATCCGCATCCCAGCGGTGGTGTGGGAGCTGAGTTCCCGCCGGGTGCTCTGCCTCGACTACGTGCCCGGCATCAAGATCACCGACCGTGCCGCCCTCGTGGAGGCTGGGGTCGATCCCGCTGCCGTGGCCGAGAAGGGGGCCGCCAGCTACCTGCAGCAGCTGGTGCGCTACGGGTTCTTCCACGCCGATCCCCACCCTGGGAACCTGGCGGTGGCCCCTGATGGGGCGCTCATCTACTACGACTTCGGCATGATGGGCCAGCTCTCGGAGCGCTTGCGCAGCCGCATCGGTCGCATGGTGCGCGTGGCGGCGGCCCGGGATGCGACCGCCCTTGTGGAGGAACTGCAGCAGGCCGGCGTGATCGCCGCCGGCATCGATCTAGGGCCGGTGCGACGTCTCGTGCGGCTGATGCTCAACGAAGCCCTCACGCCGCCCTTCAGCTCCAATGTGCTGCAGAAGCTCTCCGGCGATCTCTACGCCCTCGTCTACGACCAGCCCTTCCGCCTGCCGCCGGAGCTGATCTTCGTGATGCGCGCCCTCTCGACCTTCGAGGGGGTGGGCCGCAGCCTCGATCCTGGCTTTAGCCTGATGGCGATCGCCCGTCCCTACCTGCTGCCCCTGATGACCGCCAGCGGTAACGGCCCTAACGATCTGCTCAACGAAATCACCCGCCAGGCGGCCGATGTGGGCAGCCGCGCCCTGGGCATCCCGCGGCGGCTCGATGAAAGCTTGGCCCGCATCGAGCAGGGCGACCTCCAGGTGCAGATCCGCGCCGGCGAAACCGATCGCCTGCTTCGGCGGCTCGCCCTGGCCCAGCAGAGCGCTGGCCAGTCGTTCCTGATGGGTGGCCTGGCGGTGGCGGCGGCCCTGCTGGCGGCCAGTACCCGGCCGGCGTTGGTTGCCGTGCCCCTGGTGTTGGGGTTGCCGGTGGGCCTGGGTTGGCTGAAACTGCAGGCCCGCCTCAAGCGCGACGGCCGCCTCGACCAGCTGCCGGGGCAGTAAGCCCACAAGTACCTCCTAGGGCTCGGATCAAAAAGACCCCAGACGCCTTTTTCGGAGTCTGGGGTCTTGGACTGTGTTCCTCGGTGGCAGGAGGGCGCCCCTTGGGGCACCTCCCGGGCCGGGCTCAGGCGATGGGGGGCTGGGCTGTGG
>Ga0194055_10003960_pt1 | contig 11267 bp, 8 predicted proteins | sample SepL449m_MetaG_FD_155482 | JGI IMG/M metagenome (GOLD analysis project Ga0194055, IMG submission 155482) | Anoxic zone freshwater microbial communities from boreal shield lake in IISD Experimental Lakes Area, Ontario, Canada - Sep2016-L442-9m | ecosystem: Environmental > Aquatic > Freshwater >... | reverse complement strand
GCAAACTCCCCCATAATCGTCTGGTCCAAGGTAGCTTGCTCATCTTCAACTTTGACGTTGTTTAGGTAGACCCCGCCCTCGGCAATAGCTCTTCTACCAGCACTGATGCTAGCAACAAGGCCAGTCCGGACCAATAACTCAGTAATGCTGGCACCTAGTCTGGCATCCACCACAGGCAGTTCCCTGAGCGCTGCTGCCAAAGTGTCCTTATCAAGATCATTGAGTTCACCCTGACCAAATAGTGCCTGGGAAGCTGCGATAACTGCTTCGGTAGCTTCCTTGGAATGAACCAGTGAGGTAACTTCAAAAGCCAAACGTTTCTGAGCAGCTCTCAGGTGTGGCTCTGTAGCTAATTGCTGCTCCAGATCATCAATCTCAGCCTTAGTCAAGAAGGTAAAGACTCTAAGCAGGTTGATGGTGTTGGAATCTTCAACGTTTAGCCAGAATTGGTAGAACGCATAGGTAGAAGTCAGCTCTGAATCTAACCAGATGGCATTACCTTCAGACTTACCGAACTTCTTACCCTCAGAATCGGTAATCAAAGGCGTTGCCAGAATGTGTGCGCTCTTGCCTTCAACCTTGTGTATTAGGTCAGTTCCGCTGGTTAGGTTTCCCCACTGGTCACTGCCACCAATTTGCAAAACACAGTTATTTCTTCGGTATAACTCTAGAAAGTCCATCCCCTGCAGAATCTGGTAAGAAAACTCAGTAAAAGAGATACCAGCATCAGAATTCAAACGAGCAGAGACTGCATCTTTGCTCAACATCTTGCCAACTCTAAAGTGCTTGCCGATATCTCTCAGGAAATCGATTGAGCTCATGGGTTGAGTCCAGTCCAAGTTATTTACCAAAGCTGCTGAATTAGTTCCATCAAATGATAGGAACCGCTGAGCTTGGGCACCGAGTCTGTCAACCCACTCGGCAACTGTTTCTTTGGTATTCAAAACTCTTTCAGCAGTTGGCTTCGGATCCCCAATTAGACCGGTTGCCCCACCGATAAGAACCAAAGGCTTGTGCCCTGCTAGCTGCAGTCTTCGCATAACTAAAAGCTGGACCAGGTTACCCAGGTGCAAGCTAGCTGCAGTTGGATCAAATCCGCAGTAATAAGTTACTGTTCCTGAGTTGAAGGCTTTACGAAGTTCTGCTTCATCGGTTGATAACGCGATCAGTCCGCGCCACTTAAGCTCTTCCCAAATTTCTGAGAAGGCAGGGTCATTGCTCTGAGTTTGAAGAGCTACGTTAGAAGCCATGACTAAAACCTACCTGTTTGTGTTAGGCACAAGTTTACGCAACGCGCTGATCTGATCTAGGACACGGGGCACTGCTGTGCCACCAGCGCCTGTTCGAGATTTAATCGAACCTGAGACGCTAAGAACTTCACGGACCTCAGGAGTCAGATACTTGCTGATTGAAGCGAACTCAATATCAGTAACCTCATTTAGATCGATTCCCTTTGCCTCGGCAAAAGCCACCAATTGACCAGTGATCTCATGAGCCTCACGGAAAGGAATTCTCTGCTTCACAAGCCACTCGGCAACATCTGTTGCCAGTGAGAATCCAGCTGAGGAAAGCTCTTCCATGCGCTGAGTGTTGAACTGCAAGGTTGCTACCATTCCGGTGAAAGCTGGAAGAACAAGCAACAGGTTATCGGCAATATCAAAAACAGGTTCTTTATCTTCTTGCAGATCACGGTTATAAGCCAGTGGCAGAGCCTTAAGAGTAGCTAGTAAACCGGTTAGGTCACCAATAATTCGACCAGCTTTACCGCGAGTCAACTCAGCAACATCTGGATTCTTTTTCTGAGGCATGATCGATGAACCAGTTGAGAAAGCATCAGCGAGTTTCACATAGTTGAACTCAGCACTAGCCCAAATAATGATCTCTTCTGCAAATCGGGAGAGGTTGATTGCAATTAGCGTTCCAATGAAAGCAAACTCAGCAACAACATCTCTCGAAGAAGTGGCATCAATGGAGTTAGCCATCGGTGCAGTTAGCCCAAGTGCTTCAGAAACAATCTTTGGATCTAGCGCTAACGATGTTCCAGCTAATGCTCCTGCTCCGTAAGGAGAGAAAGAGGCACGAGTCTTCCACTCATTCAAACGCTCTAGATCTCTAACCAAAGGCCAGACATGAGCAAGCAAGTGATGAGAGAGCAATACTGGCTGAGCATGTTGGAAGTGAGTTCGTCCAGGCATCGGTTCACTCAAGTGCTCTTCAGCAAGAGTGGTTAGAACATCAATAAGAGATAACACTTCAGTTCTGATTGCTGCTGCCTGATCAATGAGGTAAATACGAATCAACGTTGCAATCTGGTCATTACGAGAACGACCTGCTCGAACCTTGCCACCTAGTTCAGGACCAACCATCTCGATAAGTCCTCGCTCCAGAGCGCTGTGCACATCTTCATCCGTTGGCTTAGCCACAAACATTCCAGAGGCAACACGTTTATCTAGTTCAACTAGAGCCTTATCAATCTTGATTTGCTCTGCTTCGTTTAGATAACCTGCAGCCTTCAGAGCCAATATGTGCGCTCTAGTGCCAGCTATGTCGTACTTAGCTAAACGCCAATCAAAATGAATAGAACGACTAAGTGCTGCCACCGCATCATTGGTAGCACCACTGAATCTTCCGCCCCAAAGCCCTGAGGTATCAGTCATGATTACTTCTTACCTCTGTTATTTTCACGCTTAGCCGCAATCTTGCTTGGCAGTGCCCAGAGCTCAATAAAGCCCTTAGCCAGTGATTGATCGAAGGTATCTCCGGTGTCGTAGGTAGCCAAATCAAAGTCATACAGAGACTCTTCAGACTTACGACCGGTAACAACCGCACGACCACCCTGTAACTTGAGGCGAACATCACCGGTTACATATTCTTGAGTGTGATCGATAAAGACATCCAGTGAACGCTTTAGTCCTGAGAACCAAAGTCCTTCATAAACCAAATCAGCCCAACGAGATTCAATGCCTCGTTTGAAACGATTCACATCTCTCTCCAAAGTTAGATTCTCAAGTTCTTCGTGAGCTGCGATCAAGGCAATACCCGCAGGTGACTCATACACTTCACGGCTCTTGATACCAACTAACCGATCTTCAACAATGTCGATACGGCCAACACCGTGCGCACCAGCTAGATCATTCATCTTCTGCACTAGTTCGATGGCGGTGTATGTAACGCCATCGATAGCAACAGGGATACCAGCTTCAAATCGAATAGTGATTTCAGTTGGTTCACGGAAAACATCTGGGTCTTGAGTGTATGAATACAGATCTTCAATTGGAGCATTCCATGGGTCTTCTAAGAAACCGGTCTCGACTGCCCTACCCCAAACGTTCTGGTCAACTGAGTAAGGAGATTTCTTACTCTGCGCTATCGGCAGATTGTTCTTCTCAGCAAACTCGATTGCCTTATCACGAGTAAGGGCAAGGTCACGAATAGGTGCGATCGACTTTAGTTCCGGCGCTATTGCAGCAACAGCAGCCTCAAAGCGAACCTGATCATTACCTTTACCTGTGCAACCGTGAGCGACACTGTCAGCTCCAAGTTGTCTTGCAACGCTAGCGAGGTGCTTACCGATTAGAGGACGAGATAGAGCTGAAACCAAAGGGTAACGCTTCTGATAAAGAGCATTGGCTTTAAGAGCTGGCATTAGGTAGTCATCAGCAAACTCTGCCTTAGCGTCAATCACGATTGCCTCAACAGCACCACAATCCAAAGCACGTTGACGGATAGCATCCATGTCTTCTCCGCCTTGACCGACGTCAATAGCAAGAGCAACGACCTCTTTACCGGTAGCTTCTTTTAGCCAACCGATACCAACAGAGGTATCTAACCCACCTGAATAGGCAAGTACTACGCGTTCTGACATTTTGCTCCTTAAATACCCGTTGACGAAAGCGTCATTGGGATTACTTAGATTTTACTTGGCGTGGTCATCTAACCAAACCATCAGAGCTTTTTGAGCGTGCAGACGGTTTTCAGCCTCATCCCAAATAACTGCTTGTGGTCCATCTAACACTTCAGCACTGATTTCATGGCCTCGATAGGCCGGAAGACAGTGCAACACAATTGCATCGCTCTTAGCTTGAGCTAAGACAGCAGAATCAATGCTGAACCCAGCAAAAGCCGCAACACGTTCAGCTTTCTCTGCTTCTTGGCCCATCGATACCCAGGTATCAGTTGCTAAGACATCGGCATCCGAAACAGCAGCGGAGACCGAAGTTGAAACAGAAACTGAACCACCGTTCTGCTGAGCAAGTTCAGTAGCTCGAGCAACAACATCAGCATCAGGGGCGTAATCGGCCGGCGTTGCAATCGCAACATGCATTCCAGCTATCGCTCCAGCCAACATGTATGAATTAGCCATGTTGTTACCATCACCGATGAATGCAAGTTTCAAACCAGCCAGCTTGCCCTTATGTTCAAGAACAGTGAGTAAATCAGCGAGTAACTGGCATGGGTGATAGTCATCACTCAAAGCATTGATTACTGGAACCGTAGAGTTCTCAGCCATCTCAACTAATCCTGCTTGAGCATAGGTACGCCACACAATTTGCGCCACCTGTCGATCTAAAACTCTTGCTGTGTCAGCAACTGATTCCTTGACTCCAAGCTGAGATCCTTGGGCATCAATAATCAGTGGCGCACCACCTAGATCTGCAATACCAACAGCAAACGAAACTCTTGTTCTAGTTGATGTCTTGTCGAAGATGACAGCAACAGTCTTAGGCCCGGCAAAAGGTTTGGCTGAATACGGATCCTTCTTCAGCTTCACTGCAAGCTGAAGTATCTCCGCTTGCTCTAAAGCTGAGATGTCATCGTCTTTCAAAAAGTGTCTAGTCATGTTTATCTTTCTAACCTATGGAAGAACTAAAGTACCGATGCCTGATGGCGTGAAAATTTCTAAAAGCACGGAGTGTGGAATACGGCCATCAATGATGTGTGCCTGTGGAACACCGCCTCTTACAGCTTCCAAACATGCACCCATCTTAGGAATCATCCCCGACTCTAAATCCGGAAGTAATTCCTCAAGTTCACCCAAAGTAATTTCACTCACCAGTGAATCCTTGTTAGGCCAATCGCTATAAAGTCCGGCAACATCGGTTAGCACAACTAACTTCGCAGCTCCAAGAGCAACAGCCAAAGACGATGCAGCTAAGTCAGCATTCACATTCACAGGTTGCCCGTTGTTATCAGGACCAACCGTTGAAATAACTGGGACTAAGTCCTGAGCAATTGCTTTACTTATAACTGCAACGTTTACCGAAGTAACAACACCAACCAGACCTAAATCTTCTCTTGTGATGCTTGCTGTGAAGAGTCCTTCGCTTTCACCGTTCAGAACCTGAGTAGAGGCTCCTGCATCTTCAATCATCTTCGCCAACGGAACACTGATCTCATCACGCAAAGTGTCACGAATGATATTGATTGCCTCGGCTGTGGTCACTCTGAGACCGTCAACAAATTTGCTTTCAATGCCAGCTGCAGCCAACTTTGCTGAGATCTGAGGACCGCCACCATGAACCACTACTGGCTTGATGCCAACCAGTTGCAAATAGGCGATATCTTCAGCAAATGCCTGCTGCAGAGCCTGATCCACCATGGCATTCCCACCGAATTTGATGACCAGGATCTGACCTTGGAACTTTCTGATCCACGGGGCAGAGTCGATCAACGTCTGAGCTTTCACTCTGACTAAATCGAGGTTGTTCTTATCCGCGCTAATCATTACTCAGCCCAGTATCTTCCCCAAAACCACAAGCGATGTTCAAGCTCTGAATGGCAGCCCCTGCTGTCCCCTTGACCAAATTATCTATAGCGCTAATAACTACAACGCGATTAGTTGCCTCATCGATGGCGACACCAATTAGAGCTAAGTTCTTTTTCTCAACAGCAGCTGTGTTTGGATATTCCCCATCGGCCAACAACTGGACATTACCTTCTGAGCTGTATGCAGACTCGAAAGCGGAACGAACATCACTCAACGATTTGCCTGCAACAAGTTCAGCAGTATTTACTGCAAGTATTCCTCTGAACATCGGAACTAATACTGGAGTGAAGGTAAGAGTTATCGCAGATTCTGAGACTCTATTGAGGTTCTGTGCGATCTCTGGAATGTGTCTGTGTACACCACCAACTTGATAGGCATACGCAGATTCAAGTGCCGGCTTGTTGCCGTCATTTACTTCTGAGTTCTTACCTGCACCGCTTGTGCCAACTGAAAGAGTTGAAACTAAATCTTTAGGTTCGATAACTCCTTGAGCTAGCAATGGTGCAAAAGCGAAGGTAACAGCGGTTGCATTACAACCTGGCACGGCAATTCTCTTAGCACCAACTAATTTCTCACGTTGCTTGAGTGTTTTGGTAATCAGGAGTTCTGGCATGCCATAGATCCAAGTACCTGCATGAGGTGAGTGATAGAACTTTTCGAATTCCGCTGCAGATTCCAATCTGAAATCAGCACCACAATCTAAAACCAGAGTTTCATCGCTAAGCCACTGAGCCACTTCTGCTGACTTGGTGTGAGGCAGTGCTAGAAAAACTACATCGTGATCAGCTAAAACTTCTTTACTAGTTTCTTGAAAAACCAAATCAGAGATTACATTATCAACTTCATGAATTGAGCCAAGTGTCTGACCAACATTGCTATTAGCGGTAACGGTAACAAGTTCAAGATTTGGATGCTTTTGTATTAGACCAATCAGTTCTCCACCGACGTAGCCACTGGCACCAGATACGGCAACCTTTAGTTTCATGGCTGTCTCCTTGAGTTCTGCTGGTTAGGTTCTGATGGTTGCGTCGAATTTGGCATTTGCTGCATTTACTGCTGCATCTCGAGACTCCGTTGCCTCGACTTGGGTCAGCGTTCGATCCGTGGCTCTGAATCGCAGGGCGAAAGTCAAAGACTTCTTATCCGCCTCTAGGTTGCTTCCTCGATAATCATCAACGAGAACAATCTCTTCAAGTAATTCACCCGCTGCGACTCTAAGGACTTCTAAAACATCTCCTGCAGGAATGGCTTGGTCTAATACCAGCGATAGATCTTGCGTTGCAGCCGGATGGGTATAAACAGCCTGAGCTGAAATAAGTTCCGGAGCATTAGCGAATAGGACTTCAAGGTTCAATTCGAGAACCGCTACCTGTCGAGGCAGATTGTTCTCAATTGCTAACTCAGGATGTAATTCACCGGCATAGCCGAGAAGAGCATCAGAACCTTGCACCTTGATAGCAGCAGTCCTACCTGGGTGGTACCCCAAAGGCGTTGCCTGCTCAAGATAAACCTCAACACCAACAGCGTGGGCTGCAGTTCTAGCAGCCTGGATCGCATCTGAGTAGCTTGCCTTCACCGCTTTTCTACCAACTTGTTGCGAGAGCCTATCCCCAACAAATACTGCACCTAAGGTCACAGGTTGATTAGGAATGCTCGCGTGCAATTTGGCTAAATCTTTTTCGTTTGGTAATGCAGTTCCAATTGGCAGGGAAACTTTATCCGCTGAAGCAGAAGGCAAGAACACTAAACCAATTTCATAAATAGCTAAATCAGTAATCGTCCTAGACAGGTTGCGTTTAGCAGCATCGATTAGTCCTGGCAACATGCTCAGACGAAGTTCGTTAACTTCTTCCTGCATTGCATTAGCAAGAAGTACTCGCTTAGCTTTATCATCTGCAAAGTATGAGTTCTGAACTTGAGTCAAGAATGGGTAATTCAAAACTTCAGTGTGTCCAGTTGCAGCTAGCTGGTTCGCAACAGCACGACGCTGCTTTTGACGAGTGGTTAAGCCCTTACCAGGAGGAGCAACAGGAAGTCTTGATGGAATTCTGTCGTAACCGGTAATTCGGGCAACTTCTTCAACGAGATCTGTTTTATGAGCAAGATCTGGTCGCCATGATGGTGGCAAAACTTCATAACCGTCAGAAACAGTTGCAACCACACAACCGATGTCAGTAAGAGTTGAAACTATCTCCTGCGCAGAATAGTCAACGCCAGTGATGCTTGATGCAAAATCAGCAGGCAAGAATACTTTTGAAATCTCTGGTGTCTCATCAAAGAATACACCAAGTGCATCAGCCTTAGCTCCAGTAAGTTCAACTAGCAATTGCACAACTCTGGCAGCTGCATACTCAGCAATCTTTGGATCAACACCACGTTCAAAACGCTTAGATGCTTCGCTAGGAAGTTTGTGTCGTCTCGCAGTTCTAGCAATCGATACACCATCGAAGTTCGCTGCCTCCACCAGAACTGAAGTAGTTGAATCGGATACTTCAGTGCTCTGGCCACCCATAACACCAGCAAGACCAATTGCTCCACTGGCATCAGCGATTACTAAATCTTCTGCATGAAGCGCTCTGGTCTGACCATCTAGAGTAACCAGGTTCTCACCTTTGTTGGCTCTACGAACAGTCAAACCATCTTTCACTTTTGCTTGATCGTAAGCATGAATTGGTTGACCAAGTTCAAGCATCACGTAGTTAGTGATGTCAACAACAACAGAAATAGAACGCATGCCAGAGAGCTTCAGTCTTGAAACCATCCAGGCTGGAGTTTGTGCTTTTGCATTCACGTTAGAAGCTGAAGCAACAACAAACTTGGTTGAACCAACCTTGCCTCTAATAGGCGCAGCATCTGAAATCTTTAATCCAAAACCATTGCTCTTTACTGGAGTTACTTTAGAGATTGGATCAGTGAAGACCGCACCTGTTGCGTGCGAGAACTCACGAGCAATACCTCGAATTGAGAAGCAGTAACCTCTATCAGGAGTCACGTTTACTTCTGCTGCTTCATCGTTTAGATGCAGCAAAGCTAAGGCATCTGAGCCGATTTCAGGATCTAATCCAATTGTGCTTAGACGAAGAATCCCATCATGGTCATCGCTCACACCTAGTTCACGAGCAGATGCGATCATGCCATCGCTGGTATGACCATAGGTGCTTCTAGCCGCAATCTTGAAATCCCCTGGCAAGACTGCTCCTGGCAAAGTAACAACTACTTTGTCATTTAATTCAAAGTTTCTTGCACCACAAACAATGCCTCGAACATCTAGGCCACCATCAGCAGCTTTAGTTCCGCTAGGTGCAACTCTGACCTGGCACCAACGAATAGTTTTACCGTTAGTTTGTTCTTCTTCAACAAATTCAAGAACTTGTCCAACAACAATTGGGCCGACAAGTGAGAAAGAATGTGAGCCTTCTTCTTCTAAACCAACTTTGACAAGTTCAGCCATAACTGAATCAGCAGTTGAACCTTTAGGAAGTGCTACATATTCAGCTAACCAAGACAATGGAACTCTCATTAGAGCACCACCCCGAACTGCTGAGAGAAACGAACATCCGCTTCAACCATGTCGTGCATGTCTTTGACATCGTTTCGGAACATCAAAGTTCTTTCGATACCCATACCGAATGCAAAACCTGAATAAACTTCTGGATCAATTCCAGCTGCACGCAGAACATTTGGATTAACCATTCCGCAGCCACCCCACTCAACCCAACGAGCTCCACCTTTTGCGCCTGGGTGCCAAACATCTAACTCAGCTGAAGGTTCAGTAAATGGGAAGAAAGAAGGACGAAGACGAATCTTGGCATCTGGACCGAACATGATTCTGGCAAAGTGCTCAAGAGTTCCCTTGAGATCTGCCATGGTGAGACCTTTATCAACTGCAAGGCCTTCAACCTGGTGGAAAACAGGTGTGTGAGTTGCATCAAGTTCATCTGTTCTAAAAACTCGACCTGGACACAAAACATAAACAGGTAGCTCGCGTTCCAGCAATGAACGAACCTGAACTGGTGATGTGTGAGTTCTAAGCACTAGGTGCTGTTCAACCGGTTCAACAAAGAAAGTATCTTGCATAGCTCTTGCTGGATGATCAGCATCAAAGTTCAAAGCATCAAAGTTGAACCATTCGCTCTCAACTTCAGGGCCTTCAGCTATTTCCCAACCCATGCCGATGAAGATATCTGAGATCTCATCCTGCAAAAGTGATAGCGGATGTCTTGCTCCTAGCACCTGAGTTTGTGGAGCAGCGGTAACATCAACTTTTTCAGTTTCAAGCTTGGCAGCCTGTTCAACAACATAGAACTCTGCTTCTTTTGCAGCAAAAGCCTCGTTGAGAGCAGTTCGAGCAGCAGTGATTAGCTTGCCAGCATCGGCTTTCTGGTCAGCTGGCAGTTTTCCAAGGGATGAGCTCAATGAAGCAATAGCTGAGCCATCGCCAACAGCACTGGCTCTAACAGATTTAAGGGAAGCCAGATCGGTAGCTGATTGAATCAAATTCAAGGCATCAGAAACTACGGCATCGACCGATGCTTTAGTTATTGGGCTATGTTCTGGCATTAGGTTTCAAGTATATCCACTAGGGCTTTTGGCTTGCGCTTAGCGCGGTGTTGAGTTCTGAGCAAAAGCAGATGAATAGAGACACACACTGGCAGCGGTCGCAAGATTCAGTGACTCAGCTGCACCATAGATAGGAACTGCAACAGTCAGGTCAGCAAGGACTAGTACTTCTGGCTCAAAACCCCAAGCTTCATTACCGAATAGCCAAGCTGTTGGCTTTTCAAGTTCAGAAGAAAGTTCAGGTAGAGCTTTACCTGATGAATCAGCAGCAAGAATCTGAATACCAGCACTCTTGAGTGCTGTTACCGCTTCATTGATATCGACATCAACTGCAAATGGCAGGTGGAACATCGAACCTGTAGTTGATCTAACAACCTTCGGGTTATAAATATCCACGCTACCTGAGCTAAAAATCACTGCATCAGCACCAGCAGCGTCAGCTGCTCTCAGCACTGTTCCAGCATTACCTGGATCTCTGATTTGAGAGAGCAACACAACTAGCTTTGGTTTGGTTGCAATGATGTCTTCAAGAGACACATCAAACTGCTCACAGACAGCAACTACACCTTGAGGTGTATTGGTATCTGACAAAGCTGAAAGAACAGCATCGTTGACTAGTTGAACTTCAACTCTTGAACTTGCAGCTTGGGCAAAGAGTTCCGGATGGCGCGCCAAAGCCTCCTCGGTAGCAAAAGCTTCGAGGATTAGTTTTGGTCGATTGAGCGCCTCACGGAAACCTTGCGGTCCCTCAAGCAGAAAGAGCCCGGTTTCTGACCGGGCATCTTTCTTAACTAGCTTGGCAACCCCACGAACCTTAGCGGCTTTGGGATCGATTAGCACAGGCTCTAGTGAACCTTCGGAGCTGAAGTGTTCGCTGGCAATGCAGCCTTAGCAGTAGCTACCAAAGAAGCAAAAGCCTTTGGTTCATTCACTGCTAGGT
>Ga0194055_10003958_pt1 | contig 11273 bp, 13 predicted proteins | sample SepL449m_MetaG_FD_155482 | JGI IMG/M metagenome (GOLD analysis project Ga0194055, IMG submission 155482) | Anoxic zone freshwater microbial communities from boreal shield lake in IISD Experimental Lakes Area, Ontario, Canada - Sep2016-L442-9m | ecosystem: Environmental > Aquatic > Freshwater >... | reverse complement strand
TGGCAGTCGACAAGCGAGCCGAACTTCGTGATCCCGCGACAGGGGTACCTCAGGGGGCGATCGAACTGGGGGGGCCGGTGATGGCGATTTCTTTCCATTCTAGTGGCGAGCGTTTGGCCGTCGTTAACGAGGAAAAGAAGGGTATTTACCTGCACGAAGTAGATATCAAAGCAGGACGGGCAAAGGAACCGATACCGTTGCCGATGAGTGTCACGTCGTGTCACTGGTGCGGAGACGACTATCTGCTCATCAACAATTCTGCTCTGTTTGACGTCAAGCAGAAGACGGTCGCTTGGACCTACGAATCGCCCGACCAGAATACGGTACATGTCAAGACGCCGACTGACGGGCGTCATTGGTATCTTGCCAAGTCAAATCGGGGATCTGCTGCTCAAGTGGTTGCTGCAGAACTTCCTGATGCGGCCGCCAAAGCGAAACTGGGTGGGGCGAAACTCGAACCGAAGATGCTCGTTCAGCCAGGCGGTTCAGTAACAGTCATGGCACAAATCCCCGAGCGACCTGACCGGGCTGGATTCCAGGCGGAAGCGTTAGGACTGCTGAACAAGGCGGTCACAAATAGTGGCGTGAAAGATGTCAAGGGACAACCGGTCAAGCTGGCTGTCAGCATGGAATTCAAGCAGGGGGGGATGGTTCCTGTGCAGTTTTTCGGGGGTGGAAAGCAGCAGCAGACGCAGTTGCAGGAAAAAACGATTGAAATCACCGTCGCCTATGACTTCAACGGTGCCGCACTTTGGAAAACATCCAACCGTATTTCGAATATCGGAATATTTATTCGTGTGCCGTCTGTTGAAACAGCTCAGAAGGCCCTGGACGACGACATGTGGGACCGTGCCCGCGGTTTCATCACGTCGCTTCAGCTTCCCGCCTACGTCTTTTCGCAGGAGTCCGTTTACGGGCTGGGTACATCAACGCTCAGTGGTGATGGGCCTCAGGTGAAGACGAAGTAACCGCCCTGGTAAGGTCTGCTATTGAACATTGGACCAATCCCGATACTCTTCTTTCAGGTTTTTGACGTAAGTACAACGACGGTTGCCGGGGAACGGCATCCTTCATCCCTTCAGAAAGGGGCGATATGCAGGACAACGGATTGGATCGACGAGACTTTCACAAGCTAACCGTCGCAGCATTGGGGGGGATGATTGCCGGAACGACTGTCGGATGCACGGGAACGCCCCCGACTCAATCAAGTTCAACGTCGGTTGCGAATTCAATGGCTTCAGCAACATTGACAGATGCCGAAAAGCTGATCATTGATGAGCCACACACCTGTCGCGGCCTGAATTCGTGCAAAAATCTGGGTCGCAGCAAGGACAATGCCTGTGCCGGACAAGGAACTTGTGCCAGCATCGCAGATGCATCCTGCAGTGGAAACAACGAGTGTAAGGGGCAGGGTGGATGCGGTGAAGACCCCGGGATGAATTCCTGCAAGGGGAAGGGGGGATGTCACATTCCCCTGATGGAATCCGCCTGGACGAAAGCTCGTACTGCTTTCGAGGGGGCGATGAAAAAGTCCGGGAAGACGGTCGGTGCGGCTCCAGCCAAGGCAAAGGGATGACTTTCGACGTAACAATCGCGCGGATTGGAGTCGTGACAATCTCTGACCGCGCCAGTCGGGGTGAGTACGAAGATCGCGGTGGTCCCGCAATCCGGGAATACCTCGCCGAGATATTGACTTCGCCCTTCGAACCGGTCGTGCGTGTCATCGCCGACGAGCAACCGTTGATCGAACGGACGTTGATCGAACTGTGTGATAACGAGCAGTGCTGTCTCGTGATTACAACTGGAGGAACGGGTCCTGCGTTACGGGACGTTACGCCGGAAGCGACGGAATCTGTCTGCCAGAAAATGATGCCGGGGTTCGGCGAACTGATGCGCAAAGTCTCGCTTGAGAAAGTTGCCACCGCGATTTTGTCTCGCCAGACGGCAGGGATTCGTGGCAAGTCGCTGTTGGTGAATCTACCAGGGCAACCGAAGGCCATCAAAGAGTGCCTGGACGCGGTATTTCCCGCGATCCCCTACTGTATCGACCTTCTTGAAGGCCCCTTCCTGACGACGGACGAATCGAAGGTAAAGGCCTTCCGGCCGAAGAAATGATCCACGCAGCCCTCATCGCGCGTATTGGTCACCGGGCACGCAGGAGCCATAGCACCTATCTTGGGGGGCCGACGATCGTCCGTTCGATCCACTCCCACAGTTGTGATGCGACGTCGGACTTCGTGCCTGAGTACACCGCAACGGTATTCCCTTCAGCGTCGATAAGTTCAATCCGATTCGATTCAGACCCGATCGCTGTTGGGCGGTTCAAGACGATGACGTCGCAATTCTTCTCTTTCAGTTTGCGCAACGCATTGACGTGCGCGTACTCGTCTGATTCGAGAGCGAAGCCAACGATCCAGCGTGTTCCCTTATTTCGTCCCAAGTCTGCCAGGACATCGGCGGTTTCAACAAGTTCCAGTTCCAGAGAGACCCCGGTCTTGGCGAGCTTTCCGGGAAACCGTGTTCTGGGGCGGTAATCGCAAACGGCGGCAGTGGCAATCACTCCATCACAGCCAGGAAAAAGTTCATTACATTTCGCCAGTAATTCATCCGTGGTTTCGACCGGGTGTAGTTCACAGCCAGGTGGGGGAGTGAGTGAAACGGGGCCGCAAGCCAACACGACCTGATGTCCAGCCGCCATCACGGCCTGAGCGAGTGCAAAGCCCATCCGGCCACTGCTGGCGTTGGAAAGGTATCGAACATCGTCCAGATATTCGCGAGTGGGACCGGCAGTGATGAGAATGCGCATTCGGACTGGTCCGTTTGAACAATCAGGCTTCAGGGAGGAGACTGGCGATGACCTGCAGGATTTCGGCAGGTTCCAACATGCGGCCCGCACCGACCTGTCCGCAACTCAACCATCCACTGCCGGGCTCAGCAAAGTGAAAACCATCCGCACGGAGTGTGGCGACATTGCGTTGGACTGCAGGTTTGGCCCACATTTCGCAATTCATCGCCGGAGCGAGCAGGACCGGACAGGTCACGGTGAGAGCGAGTGTCGAGACGAGGTCGCTGGCCAGCCCATTGGCAACTTCAGCGAGATAGTTCGCGGTCGCTGGTGCAACGACAAACAATTCGGCACGTTGAGCAAGCCCGATATGCTCACCCCGAAAATGCTCGACGGGTCGAAACAGGTCTCGATAGACCGGTCGACCCGTCAATGCTTCAAACGTGGCTGGCCCCACAAATCGCTCGGCGGCTTCTGTCATGACGACCGAAACCGCTGCGCCTGCCTGAACCAGCTTGCTGCACAGGTCGGCTGTTTTGTAGGCGGCTATACCACCTGTCACACCCAGCAACACTTCGCGACCGCGCATGATTACCGTCTCGGCGGTTACAGGTCATCCAGCGATGGGCCACTGTCAAAGTGACGTTCGCGTGCAATGTTCGGATCAGGTCGGGTCATCACGGCACCGCTGGCATCCAGGAAAATCTTGTCCTGAATGATTTCCTGAATCACAATTTCCATCGGATTCTTCGTCTGAATCTCAACCAGTTGCTTGGCACCACGATTCAACGCGACCATTCGCTTTTGAATCAATGTGGAAAGCTTAAATCGCCCCCCCACCTTCTTGACGATCTCTTCTTCTTTCAATTCTTCCAGCATAGCTTCCTCATTCCAATCGTCTGACCATTTCAATCTGACAGTCGCGAATCGTCGCAACTGTCGTCATATGGCGTGCGGCACGACATGCCGCGAAACTCGTGCTAACTCTTGACCGCGATCCAACGCGAACCCTTAAGTCTGTCGGATCGGCGACGTGAATGCAAGTGCTAATTCAGTTTAGGTGAAACTCAGGGTGTCCGCCAATCGACTCCAAGAACAGGGCAACTGAATCCCAAACGCATCCGACGACACTATTTTGACTGTTCGGTCAGGATCGCGTTGATTTGTCCGATGGCATGTTCCAGTTCGTCGTTGACAACCCGGTACTTGTATCGATCGGCCAACTTCAATTCGTCGTGGACCTTCTTCAGTCGCCGCTGAATCGTCTCTTCGGAATCGGTTGCTCGCGTCCGCAATCGCTTTTCGCACTCTTCAATCGATGGCGGCTCCAGAAAAATTGTGACAGCATCGGGGTATTCTTCCATCACTCGAAGTGCCCCTTGAACGTCAATTTCCAGGAATGCCCAGCCATTTTCGCAGCGAGCCCGTTCCAATTCCGATTTCAAGGTGCCGTACCAGTACCCGGCGCCAAAAACTTCTGCCGTTTCGAGAAACTCGCCGGCGATTCGACGGGCGGCAAAGTCTTCCGGTTTCAAAAAGTAATAGGAATCGGCATGGGCTTCACCGACGCGTGCGGGGCGTGTCGTCGCGGAAACGCATTTGACCAGTTTGACCGATGCCTGACGGATCAGACGTTCCACGATCGTTGTCTTGCCGCTGCCACTCGGCCCGGACAACACTACGACTCGAAATGGACGTCCCTGCATTTCTGTTTACCCGTAAATCAGCCTTTCCAGGCCAGTTCTGTGAGACTGCCCACCTGGGCCGTCAGCTTACATTACTCAACGTTTTGTACGATTTCCCGCATCCGCTCCACACAAACTTTGGCTTCCACCGCTGCGTGTGCCACGCCAACGTGGTTGGACTTGGAACCGATTGTATTGACTTCGCGAAAGAGTTCCTGGCACATGAAGTCGAGCTTCCGCCCCTGAGATGTCGTATCATCTATTAGTTTCAGGAACTGCGTCAAGTGGCTGCGCAGGCGAGTGATCTCTTCGGTGATGTCACAGCGATCCGCATGCAGCGCCACTTCTCGAAGAACATCCGCCGGGCTCAGTCGCGTGTCCAGGTCTTTGACGAGTTCGTTCACCCGCTGCAGAAGCTTGTCGCGGTATTCATGAATGACTTGCGGAGCCATCGTACTAATGAGATCAACGTGCGATGCGATCGAATGGCACTGGGAGCGAAGCTCAACCGCCATTGACTCCCCTTCACGTCGTCGGAAATCGCCCATGTGAACTGCAGCAGCACGGACCGTTCGAGCGACAACTGGCCACATTTCCTGCGCGGTTGCTGCGTCGAACGCACCATCATCCATCACGCCGGGCAGGGTCAACAATTTCCCGATTTCCGGTGGGGCGACTGATAACTGACTGCAGATCCTGTTTATTTGTGCCCAATAATCTGCAATCGCATCGGGGTTGATTCTCGGGGCTTTGGAATTCGAAGTCCGATCGAATCGAATCGACAGTGAGACACTTCCACGCGAGATCGTTTCTCGCAGGACGTGTTCGATTTCCGACTCAAATTGAAGGAAGCCATCGGGGCAACGTAACGACAACTTGAAATGCCGATTGTTAACACTGCGCAACTCGACCCGGCACAACACTTCATCCAGACGCTCGCGCGCCTCGCCAAATCCAGTCATGCTCAACAGCACGGCATGCCTCGCTCAGGAATCGCATTGAACTCAAAAGACCACATTTCCCGACAGGGATGGTCGAGTAGTTAACTCAGGTTAACTACTTTTTCTCAGATTCCTTTGGGGCTTCTCCTTCAGGCTTCTTGGGCCCTTCAGGTTTTTGGGCTGGCTCTTCAGGCTTTTCGGCCGGTTTTTCAGCAGAGTCCTTGGCAGCTTCCTCTTTCTTTTCGTCCGTCTTGTCGCCTTCTGGCTTTACGTCGGACTTTTCATCCTTTTTATCATCGGTCTTCGGAGGATCAGAAGGCATTGGCAGAGCATCGTCCTTCAAGTCCTTCTCCGCCTTCTTTTCGTCACCGGCGGCATCGCTCTTCTTGCCGCCTTCTTCCTCACCCGCCTTCTTGACGACGGGAGAATCGTTGGTAAACGTTGATTTGTCGGGACGAGCACTGCTTGTCGCAAGAACGCAAACACCACCCAGAACGATCCATACCGTCGCGAGAACGATGGTAATTCGGGTGAACAGATCGCCTGCTTTTGTTCCGAATGCGCTTTGTCCGCCCATTCCACCAAAGGCACCAGCTAATCCACCCCCACGTCCTCGTTGCAGCAGGATCACTGCAATCAGGATCACGCCGACAAACATATGCAGCAACATCAAGAGATAGGTAACATAAATCATTCTGAACGATTCCCTGTATTCCTCGTCGCGATGAGCGAAGGCTCCATCCTCACGACCAACTCAATCGGGCAATAACCTAAAGACACTAGCGGGCCAGTTCAGCCGCTGCGTTGATAATTCCAAGAAACTGATCGCTCTTCAGACTCGCTCCACCCACCAGTGCGCCATCAACATTGGGTTTCGAGAGAATCTCCTTGGCGTTTTCGGGCTTTACGCTGCCACCGTATTGGATTCGCAGTCCGGCTGCCAGTTGAGCATCGAATCGGGATGCCAGCCAATTACGGATAAATGCATGCGCGGCTTCGGCCTGGTCTGGAGATGCTGTGACACCGGTCCCGATGGCCCAAACCGGCTCGTACGCAATCACCAGCTTTGCAACTTGAGCCGACGTAAATCCAGCCAATCCCCCTTGAAGCTGCGTGGTCAGCACGGATTCAGTTTTCCCTGACTGACGATCTTCCAGCAGTTCGCCAATACAGAAAATCACTCCGATACCACGATCGATCGCCGCCGCAATTTTGCGGTTGATCGAAGCATCGGTCTCGCCGAAGAACTGTCGACGCTCACTATGGCCGAGTATCACCCACTGGCAGCCAACGTCCAGCAGCATTTCGAGCGATGTTTCTCCAGTAAATGCACCTGACTTTTCGTGATAGGCGTTCTGACCACCCAGCTCAACAGGGCTTCCGGCGAGTACCTGCTTAACAGGATACAAGTAAGGAAATGGAGGACAGACAGCGACGTCGACACTGGGGCTGGAGGCTGCTACCGCCGATGCCACTTCGCGCGCCAGCGACTGGGCTGACTCCAGCGTTGTGTTCAGCTTCCAGTTGCCCGCCACAAACTTTCGCCGCATGACTCTTCCTAAAAATAACTGACAAAACTTTGCTGAGTCCCCCGACGAGTGACTCATATTTTAGACAAATGCCAAGCGGTACTTTACTCGACCGGATCACTTTTCGGATAGGAACCGAGAACTTCCATTCGGACTGCAATCTTGGACAAGTCTTCCAAGGCACGTTTCACCTTGCTGTCCTTCATGTGACCTTCACAGTCCAGGAAGAAGATGTAACCGGTCTCGGGGCCACGCAGCGGGAAGGATTCGATCCAGGTCAGGTTGAGCTTGGCTTGCTTGAAGATCGACAACGCGTCCGACAAGGATCCGGGCTTGTGCGGGATCTGCAGCAGAACGGAAGTCCGATCACGTCCTGTTGGCAACGCGGGGCGATCACCAATCATTGCGAAACGGGTCACATTGCTCTTGTTATCTTCAATATTCTCTGCCAGGACCTGCAGCCCATATTCAACTGCAGCCTGTTTCCCGGCGACTGCAGCAGCTCCGGGTTTATCACGAGCCAACTGAGCGGCCGTTGACGTGCTGGTGACTTCGATCAATCGGGCTTGAGGCATATTTCGGCTCAGCCAGTCACGGCACTGCGACAGTGCTTGTGGCTTGCTGTAGACTTCGTTGATCTCTCCACGGGCAACTCGCCCCAGCAGATTGTGATGGATCGCGAGCTGAATCTCGCCACAAATTCTGAGTGGCAGACGAGTAAACATATCCAACGTGTCGATGATTCGACCGTCGGTGCTGTTTTCGATCGGGACAACGCCGAAATCAGCATGCCCGCGATTGACTTCTTCAAATACAGCAGGAATCGTGTTGACGGGAATCAGATCCGCTGATTCCCCAAACCGTTCAATTGCCGCCATATGCGAAAAGCTGAAGGCGGGGCCCAGATAAGCAACTCGTTGAACTCGCGACTGGTTACGCACCGCACTCAGAATGTGCCGGAACACGCCGCGAATCGTTCGTCCTGGCAAAGGACCTTGATTTTCAGCTTCGAGCTTGGCGTACAGATCGTCGTCGTTGCGAGGATCGTAGATAATCGATTTACGGTCAGGTGCCGCTTCGATCAATTTGAGTGTTGCGGCAGCCCGGCGATTGATCAGTTTGACGATTTCCTGATCAAGTCTGGCAACTTCAGCCTCCGAACTCGCCACGACTTTTGCTGCCGAAGAGACGGCCGGTTTGGCCGAACTCGGTGCTGAAGTTGGCTTTGCGGGTTTCTTTGGCACCGGTTTGCTGGCCATCCACCACACTCCCGATCAGTCTGAACAAGTTGAAGCACACCAGCTTTTGAGAAACGTGGCGGGCAATTGACGAAGGACACAGTTGATTTTCAAAGGCGAAGCGACTTTTTTACAGGTCGAGTTTCGCTTTTGCAAGCAGCCCGCACGAGTCTGGCTTTCGTGAGTTCGAAATTCTGATCCAAACATCTCGAAATGTTCTCATTTCGCCCAATTGTCTCAAGTGCGATTCAGGAACGCTTGCGAACGAGGGGTTCTGCCGACAGACTTTCACCATCGATCCTGACCCGTTGGAACCGAAACTCGTTGAGGTTGATGCAGTTCATGCATATTCGTGATGGAATTCTGGGGCCGGAAGTTTGTCTGATGGCAGGTATCATCAGCTTGGGAGCCGTCTCTTACTCCTTACGCAGATTGAGGTTCGACCTCGAAGATCGAGCTGTTCCATTGACGGGAATGCTCGCCGCTCTGATTTTTGCCGGACAGATGGTCAATTTTCCCCTGCTCGGCCTGCCGGTCTCGGGACACCTGCTTGGCGGAGTTCTTGCTGCAGTCACCCTGGGGCCTTGGGCTGGATGTCTGGCCATCAGCATGGTCCTCATCGTCCAGGCGGTGCTCTTCAGTGACGGCGGATTGATGTCGCTGGGCGCGAATATCCTCAATATGGGTGTCGTGGGGGCATGGGGGGGCTACGGCGTCTACTCGACAATCAGGCGAACTTTTGGCTCGAGCCATGCTGCTACTGTCGCAGCTGCCGTGATAGCGGCATGGCTGTCAGTCCTTGCCGCAGCGACGCTATTTTGCGTCGAGTTTCTCCTGTCGTCGCATTCAAGCGGATTCGACCCACGTGGAATTTTAACGCTGATGGTGCTTTACCACGCACTGATTGGCGTTGGCGAAGCCTTGATCACGGGTGGAGTATTGGCGTACGTGCTGGGGCGTCGCCCTGATTTGATTCCCGAATTGGGGAGCATTGGGCCCGTTGGTCGAGTCGGCGGTTTTGCTGTGAGTGGCGTTGTTTTGGCACTCGCGGTGGCAGCAATTCTGGCTCCGTTCAAATCGGAGCTTCCTGACGGTTTGGATGCCGTTTCCGAGCAAGTTGGACTTTCCGCATTGGAAGTTGAACGTCCCCCACTGGTTCTGGAAGATTATGCGATTCCACTATTGGCACGATGGCCACAACTATCGGTTTCGGTCGCGGGTATCCTGGGAACGCTGATCGTTTTTGCAGGTGCCGCAGGTCTTGCTGGAATGACTCGACGAACCACACCATCGATCGTGACCAGATCAATTGTGACCACGGATGGCTCACATGGTGGTTGATTCGCGGAGCAGCAAGCAATCCCTTTTCCAGCCGTTGCCAGGTGGTATAAAACTGCTGATGGCGCTCGCAATGATTCTCGCCGCGGGATTGATCCCGCTGGAAAACTGGCCGGCGCACGGTCTTTTGATCGGGATGATCTACATCGGGCTAAGTATTGCGGGCGTTACGACAGGGTATTTGCTCAGGCGACTGGCACTCTTCATGCCAATGCTGCTGGTGTTTGGACTGTCGGCTCCCGCGGTTCGTTCCGATGGTGCCGCGTGGTCCTGGACGATTTCTCTCTGGCTGAGGTGTACGGTTTCGTTTCTCGCAGGACTTTGGCTGATTCATGTTCTCCCGTTTCGAGAACTGCTGATAACGCTCCGTCGCTGGCGGTGCCCTGCCGTTCTGATCGCAATGCTGGGGTTCATGTATCGTTACACATTCATCTTGTGGGACGAACTTCATCGACTGCAAAATGCACGGGCCGCACGTGACTTTGGTAGCGGCCCCTGGTGGAGAACATGGTCGACAAACTCCCAGATGATTGGGCTCTTGTTATTGCGTGCGATGGAACGAGCAGAAAGAACTCACCGAGCGATGCTGGCGCGCGGGTGGGACGGTTCCGTACGGTTTCTGGAATCTGATGAATAGCCGCAGGACATCTGAATCGGTTGACTTGAAAGTGATGTGGTCTTGAATGGCGAACACCGAACCCGCTGCGATCGAACTTCGCCGACTCACGTTTCAATATCCCAATGGGCGATTGGCACTGGGCGAAATCACCTGCTCCATTCCAACTGGCGAACGGATCGCAGTGGTTGGGCCAAGTGGTGCAGGCAAGTCGACCCTGCTGATGCACCTGAATGGGTTACTGCCCGCCCCGCCAATCACATCCGATGACCGAGCCCAGGTTTTCATACAAGGTACGACAGTAACTCGCCAGCGGTTACGAGATATTCGCCGGCAGGTCGGTTTCTTATTTCAGGACCCTGACGACCAACTGTTTTGTCCGACGGTCCGAGACGATGTCGCTTTCGGGCCGTTGAACCTCGGCCTTAGCCGCGAAGAAGTCATGTCCCGCGTTGAGGCGGGTCTGGCTGCCGTCGGAATGGCGGATTGCTCGACCCGGAACCCTTCAGAATTGAGCACGGGCGAACGAAAACGAGTCTGTCTGGCAGGAATCCTGGCGTGCCAGCCCGCAATTCTGGTTTTGGATGAACCAACGAGCAATCTCGATCCACGAGCCCGCCGACAATTGTTGGAAATTCTGCGAGCATTCCAGGGAACTTTGGTCGTCGCCACCCACGATCTGGATTTTGTGATCGAACTCTGTACGCGAGTCCTTGTTCTGGAGTCAGGAAAAGTCCAAGCCGACGGCGCGACCGAGCGAATTTTGTCCGACCCGCTGATCATGGATCGCTACGGACTGGAAGTCCCCTGGCGTTTGAGAAAACCGTAAAACTCTTTTGCCGTTTTGTTCTGGCGGTGAGAACTGCGATCTGTTGGATTTCCTGCGATCCCATTTTCGCTCCATACTCCCCAAGACACGGGATTGGGCATTGAGAATACTCCTGGCGTTTACTCTTCCTCCTGCCGTCGTTTCTTCTCTGCTCGATTGTTGATGACAGGACCTGGGAGTTTTTTTCGTTTTGGGAGCGAGACTTCCTGTTCCTTCGGCTTTATTGGTTTTCCACTCACTTGGCGTTCGAGTTCCGCGAGGCGATTGAGGACCGGGGCGAGGGCTCGGCGGATCAGTTCCTTAATGTAGTCG
>Ga0194055_10003957_pt1 | contig 11273 bp, 6 predicted proteins | sample SepL449m_MetaG_FD_155482 | JGI IMG/M metagenome (GOLD analysis project Ga0194055, IMG submission 155482) | Anoxic zone freshwater microbial communities from boreal shield lake in IISD Experimental Lakes Area, Ontario, Canada - Sep2016-L442-9m | ecosystem: Environmental > Aquatic > Freshwater >... | reverse complement strand
CGCAAGCGACTCGGTCAAACCACTGGAGTCAATGAGTCGCTCGAGAACCGCCCAGTCGGCCCGATCGAGCGTGGTGTTGTCGAGCGTACAGCTCTTCACGAGGCCGGCGAATCCACCCGACTGCGTGAAGTCGATGCGGATGCTAGGCGTCTTGCCCCCCTGCTCTGCCATCTAGAGTCCCACTTTCTTCCAAGCAGCGGCCACGATTTTTTTGGACTCCTTACCAAATCGCTTCTCATCGGCCGCGAACTGCAATGTTATCGCCGCCATGTCGGCAAACTGGCTCCGGCTGGAGAGCTGTAGCATGGCGTCATACCAGATCCGCCCAGCGATCTCCCAGGCGAAGCCCCCAAGCTCCCGGGCCACAAACGCGAAGGCCCGGTTGGGAATGCCGGAATTAAGATGGACGCCACCGTTGTCGCTAGCGCCGGCATACAGCGATTTCATGTGGGATGGCTGTGGATCGGTGCCCAAGTCGGGGTCGTCAGCGTAGGCGGTGCCGGGGTTTTCCATGTCGCGAATCGCGCGCCGCGTTTTAGCCGGCACAAGCACCTCGGCACCGATCAGCCACGAAGCCTGCTCAGCCTTTTCGCCGAGCTTCCACTGGCGGACGAGGATCCCGAACACATCGGAGAAGTGCTCGTTGAGTGCCCCCGACTGGCCCCGGTAGATGAGGTTACTCGTGAACGACTGCACGCCATGGGTGAGCTCGTGGGCCACGACATCGAGCGACCGAGTGAAGCGTTCAAAGACTTGGCCATCGCCGTCACCGTAGGCCATTTGGGCGCCGTCCCAGAAGGCGTTGTCCATCGACTGGAACGTGCCCGAGGCATTGGGCTCGCCGACATGCACCGAGGAAATGAGTGTCATGCCGCTATTGTCGAGCGAGTTGCGATCGAAGAGCTCGCGGTAAAAGTCGTAGGTATCGCCTGCGAAGTCGTAGGCTTCGTTGACGGCCGCATCGGTCAATTTTTTTTGCCCCTCGCTGCGCACGAGCTTACCAGGCAGCGTGTCCTTCCCCTTAGCGTCGTAGACAAGCCGATTCTTTGTTGCCGCCGGTGAGGACACCGCCATCATTCCAGGCATATCCCGGGCGAAGGCCCGCACTGCCCGAACGGCGGCCGACTTTGAGATTCCAGCAATCGCCCGGTCGCGGACCTTCGTGTTGGAAGAGCGGGAGAGATGGTCAAGCATGTAGGGGGGGACGATGCACTGAATCGGCGAGCGGTGGCGTGCGTTGGAACAACCGGTCATGTGAGACCTCTAGGGGATAGGGGGGCTTCGCGGCAAGCGAGGCTGTTGATGCGGTTCGGGACGATCGTTCTGGGGATGTCGGTCGTACCAAGACGATACACCGAATGAACTCCCTCCTCCGAACTATCGATCCAGTCTGCCGCCACTCGATGCAGCTGTTGTCCATGTGAAAAAGGTCGCGGCTCATTTTTTCTACCGGGAACTAGCTTGCCCCCTCGTAGAGAAGTCCCTTACGTAAGGTATCAAACCATATGATACTAGGTATTCGCTCCGCCTGCCCCCTGCTGATCGCTCTCTCGGTCTCGGCAGCCGGGTCGCTCTCCATGGCGGCCGATCTGGGGAGCGTCTGGCACGGTCTCACCGCCCCCGTTCGCGCCATCCAACGCGACCGGCCAAAGACCGGCCAAGACGACTGCGTTGAGCAGCTCGCTACCGAAATCGACTGGCTCGAGCACCACATCGACCGCTTCGGCTCGATCGTCGCCAAGCAGCCTGATGTCTGGGGGCAGAGCCGACTGACGCGTTACCGCTACGAATATGAAAATCAGCTCAAGTCGAAGCTCGGTGACTTCCAAGACCTCAACAACGCCAGCCTCCAACGCGGCGACCAGAGCTTTGTGGGTGTCGCCATGGCGCTTTCCGGCGGCAAGCCAACGTCAACCACGCCGCCCCCAGTCGTCGCCAACATTCAGAATCTGATATCCGATCCCACCCAGGCGTCGAGCGGCGTCATCGATCGCAGTGCCCCGTTTTCTGCACCGCAGAATCCCTTTGCCACGTTCGGAATGGATAACTCTAACGGCGTCAGCCTCGAGCCTATCACCCACCTCGACCACCTCTCCAACTACATCGACCACCTGCAAGAACTGCGGCGGATCAACGAGGGGGACGACACCGCCGACTCCCCCGGTTACGCGCTCAACCTCGTTCGCATCCCGATCTCAATCCTGCCCGGCAAGGTGACGCAGCAGGGTTATGGCGCTGAAATCACGGTCATTGCCGACACCGATCTCGGCGGCGATCTTCTCCCCAGTACGTTTCGTAATCTCGTGATCAACGATCTCGTCGACCTCTTGGCCCCGCCGCTGACGTTTGCTGCCAACTCAGCCGACGTGCGGACAGCCATCTGCGCGCACATGGCCGCCCTCGAGGCGACGGTGGGACCGGGTGACAACGACGGGCCGATGATGGTGCCGGAGGGAGCGGCTCCCAATCAGCCACGGAGCCAATTTCTCAAGCACATGCGGTTCGCAATGCGTTCGCACGCGATCACGGTCTCCATCCCCTCGGCAAAGACACGCCGCTCGCGGATGCCGCTGCCGCCGGAACAGGTCATCGACATCATCGGTGAGGCTCAATCGGCGCTGCTCGTGCGTGCCGCCTTTGATGCCCTCGTCGGCCATCCGGCCAATCAGCCCTGCATTGAGTACACCGACGTCCGGGGCTTTCTCGGCGAAGAACTCCAGGGGGCCTACGACTTCCTCTCCCAGCAACGGCAGTCGACCGCCTGGCAGAACATGGGGGAATGGAACCTCGCCGAGCTCGTCCGCAGCCACCGCTTCGGCGAAGTCGAAATGCGGCGACGCGAGTTCTTCGAGTCGCTCGGTGTCGATGAATCAGTTCCAGGCGAACCAGAACAAACGGGCCCAAAACTCGGCACGCAATGCCGCGGCCCCTGCGGGAACCAGATCGAAGGCTGTCGCATTGGCCGCACCACCACCGCTGTGCTCGCCTGGGCGATCCTCGTGGAATCGGCCCTACTCAACGAAAGGCTCGCGGCCGACATGGGCAACGCCGGCAGCATGAGCGGGATACTAGCAGGACCGGCCTGCCTTTTTGCCGGACCGTTTTGGGGGCCCGACCCAACGCCCGAGGCCTGTGCGGCCTTCAATGACTACGTTCGTCGTCGCTGGCCGATCCGCGTCTTCACCCTCGATCCGGTCACGCAGGATCAGAACGTCGAGGATATGTTCTCGCAGCGGCGTGAAATGCAGCTGGCAATGGCCATGGGTTTCTCCAGCGGCCGCGTCAACGGCAGTGCTATGGCTCGCTACGCCCGCCTCCTGCAGAGCGAATTGGCGACTATCGGCCTTAACAAGACGGCCGTCGGATTCACCCACGGTGCCGACACGTTTGGCTGGAGGTTTTACCCACGAATACAATCGCCGGCCACGAAGGGTAACCTTCAAACGTTTGCCGAGACGCTCTGCGGTACCGGCAACTCGATCAAACATGACCTCGCCGGCCGCCGAATCGAACCGGGGATCCGCGAGTGCACGGCTTTGATCGTCATGCCTTCCTTCATTCCCACTGTAACTCTCGACGTTCGCACCAACTGGTTCTCACTGGTAAATCCCCGCTCCACCGAGCAGGGGATGCGTGAGACGCTCAAGCTGTCTCGCAGCGTCAAGGCGATGCAGATGTCGGCGGCCCAGTGCGCACAATGCGCCGGAGCCTACCGTGACGGCGATGTTGCACGGCTCATGCGTCGCGTGGAACAGCTCGACCGGGAATTACCGCTACAGACGCTCGAGGCCCAGATCCCTTACGAAAATACATCCGGCGGCTTCGAGCTATTTGACAACGGTGTTACCGACCTAGCACCAGAATTGATCGGTTACTATGGCGCCGAGGGAATCGATCTTACCGGCACCACGGAGCTGTTTCTCATCGGCAAGGGCTTTAGCATCCACGATACAAATGTCATCGCCGGGGGAAAGACAGTCACAGCCACGCTCATCAGTCGTGACGTGCTCCGGGCGGAGGTGCCGCCGGGGGTGCAAATCATTCGGCCAAACGCTGCGGCCGCCTCCCCTGCCGTCGCTAGGATGCTCAAGCGCGACGGCCGACGCCTCGCCGCCGCCCGCGGCCGGACCTCTTCAACGCTTCCATCTCCCACGGCAAGCGGAGTTATTCTCACGAGCCACCCTGAGCCCATCGATAAGCCAATGGCCACTGACTCCGGCAATCCGCCCTTCAACGCTGGCGATGGTTTGGGGAAGGCGGGGGTCTCGGTTTTTGATCGGGGATCGTCGCCTCCCGACCCTCTCACAAGCCGTCATGAGATGATGCCGCGCCTCGAGCTTCCCCCTCCATCTGGCGGCAACACGTCGCTGACCGCCTGCCCAGTCACCGACGACCCCTGCGGCGACTGCTGCTCGCCGGTGGGCTATGTCGACATTCATCTGGCCACCCCCTACGGCGTCAGCGACCACCTCCTCGTGCCGGTGTATGCCGCGTCCAACTCCGGCCAATCGTCGTGTGACCTCACCTTCGAGCCGGGCAACACCCTCTCCCTCACCACAACAAAGTCGAAGACTGGTGGGTGGCGGGTGAACGAATACTACGAGTCCGCACGCGATCGGATCGTGATCCACGCTCCTGCGTCGTTCGCTGCCCCGGCGGAAGCCCACTTACGTTGCACGGTGCGCGACGACGGCACTGGCGCGCTAGTGGCCACTTTATCCACGCCCTTGCCGAAGTTCCTAGCGTCGCAACGGGAGTATGTGATCGGTGGTAGCGATCTGCGAAATTTCGTTGGTGACACGTCCCGCCCGGCCACCGACAAGACCCTCCGCGGGGCAATTAAGCCGTACCTCGACTACCTCGCAACGATGACCGCCGCGGGGGGCGTGCCGACTGTCGACTGTAACTTGACTCTGACGGCCGAGCTTGTCACCGGGCAGCAAGTGATCCCGATCGACGGGTCGGTGGCGATCCGCGTTCGCTGGGCTGACCAGTATGACACCAATCCCCTATCGCCATGATTATCCCCATGAACGCGATCAGCGGTTCGCGATACTTACTCGATTTCCTCAACCGTGCCGTCGGGCCGGACTTCCACTTCGCGGATCTTTCCGTTTTTCGCCTTACCACGAATCTCAAGCGTGCCACGGCGACCGCCGCAAGCCAGAGTACAAAACCATTTTTGTCATGCATCTCACGGTACTCTAGAAAGTGTTTCACCCTTGTTGCGGGTCCAGAGGGCTTGGACCATCTCATAGTTGATGTCGATGGGCGCCGTCGACCCGCCATACGATTCACTCGTGTGCGCCAGCACACAATTCGAGGCATTGTCGGCCTTGAACATCATTTTGCTCGTGGGCTCGGGAACCTACTGGCTGCCGGTTACCGCCCCGACCCACGTCGACTACAGCGCCAGAACACCGCTGATCTGGGCGGTAAGTTGGCCGGTGCACTTGCTGCCCGGCGGCACATTAACTTTTAAGTACAACACACCGTCGCGATCCGAATGTTTTTCATAGCTGCTGCCAATCGTGAAAGGCTTGGGCGGCTTATCAGATTTATTGGCATTGGGGACGTTTCCCGCACCAGCTGGAGCGATCACAGCCATGACGGCTCCCATGGCGATGTGTGGAATCATATCCTCTGCCGGATTGTCGGTTGAGAGGCCGTCTGGGCCAGATGCAAACGCTGTTGCCAATTTATACTCACCGCTCATTTTGATGCGGATCAGCTGGTCCTTCATGACCATGCCCACTGCTTGCCACGACTTGTCCACTTCGAGTTCAAACTCAAACTGACTGGCATTGAGCATCTGGGCATTGAGTTGTTCGAGCTTGACTTTAACCGGCTCATTCTTGGGGTCGAGTTTCTGAAGAGCCTCAAGCAGCATTTTTGCGCGGCCTAATTGGCCCACTTCTTCATAAGACTTTATGAGCGTGACTGTTTCCCGCAGGAATGACTCCCGCACATCTTCCATCTTGGCATCGAGCCGCTTGATATCCAGTGGATTGGGGGGCTTGGCTTTTGTCTTAGCTGCTGCTTGCGCGGCCTCTGCCAGAGGGGCGGCCGTGCCTGACATGCCGGCTGCATACACGACGGCAACCGACAGGAGACAGATGGAATGGAGATGTCTTGCCAAGAAAATTCCTTTTTGCTTTTGGAAAATTGCTCCCCGACCAATCGGTGTTACACGGATGAGTCGGGAGCAAACAGCCCTGAAAAAAATGAGATGGGCCCCGGAATTATTGGGGAGCACCCCGAGAGTAAAGTATACAGGTGCAAAACTTGGCGTCTATCTGCCGCGCGTCGCCCGTCTTGCTAGTTACCGCCGGCCGGAAACTTGAGTGTTTCTGGCTGGGTCACTCATTCCAGCGACACTCCCAGCGGCCCCACTAATGGCCGCAAACATCGCCTCCTGCTGTGACATCGACGGCATGCCTGCCTGCAGAGGCCGAGGCGCCGGTCGATTGGCTGGCGGTGTCGTGGGCTTAGGGGCGGCCGGTGGCGTCTGCTGACGCGGGGCCACGGCCAGATCGTTATCACGGATTTCAACGCCTCGCGTGATGGCAACTGTGCGACTCGTCAATCCCGCACCACCGCCAGGCGGCGTGACGGTCACTTTGTAGCTGCCCAAATCTAGACCTTTAAACCCATAATTGCCTCGGGCATCAGAAGTCGTTGTGGCGATCGCTGTGCCCGTGGAACTCACAAGCGTGAGCATCGTGCCGGCCACACCGATTTCTCGCGGCTGTCGTTTGCCATCTCGATTGAGATCGGCAAAAACATTCCCGCCGACCGACGCATGGAATGAGAAGACATCGCTCTGCAGGTTTGTCAAAAGCGTGTTGCGGCGAACGATATCAGACAGTGTGGTTTTCTGAATCTCCCGGACAGCGCTTGCCGGCAGGGCGTTCTGATACCAGTAGCGATCGCCGTCGCGGAGTCGGCTGAATTGATCGACCACAATCCGCGTGAATGTCTCACCCAAACTCGAACCGGGCAGATGCTTCTCGGCCAGTCCAGCCACCCACAGGTCAAGCTTGTCGATGCTGCCGTACGTGGCTGTCAACGATTCTTGAACAGCTTTGTCCCCCGTGATCTGTGCAAAGCTCGTGAGCCGTGGCAGTCCGTAGGCAGCCCGAACGGAGTTGTAGTCGGCGATGCCGTGTTCGCGTCCTCTTTCAATATTGAGGGCCGCCAGATCAAATCCCCCTTGACCGGGAGCACCGAAGAGAAAGTTTCTCACATCGTCGACCACGATGGTGTCCATCTCCTGAGCGCGGTCGCTGGCGAGATACTTGAGGATCGGGTCGATACCGGTTTCAACGACAATCGGTGAATTAAAAAAAGCGTCGCGGAGACTGAGGGCTTCGCGAATCTCGTTGCCATCGTTATCCAACAATTCTAGATCTGGGCCGAGCATGCTGTGCCCAAGCCGGAAGGCGGCCGTTGAAAATTCCGTGGCGATGCCCGGATTGATATCGGCTCGGTAGCCTCGGTAGGCCCGCAGGTCTGCTGAGGCCTGCGTCTTACCACCGAGGATCGCCGGTAAAAATTCGTTGTAGGTGATGCTCTGCAATTCCGCGATCACGGTGCGACGGGCGTGTTGATAGAGTTGCTCGTCGGTCCACACGGGATTCTGGATCGCAGCGGCGGCTGCGATTCTGTTGTGCTCGCGGACAAAGAGCGTCTGAAGGGCGATCAATTCCGGATTCTCATTGGCGCGGACATCTCCTGCCAGAAAGAGTTTGTCGTCGGTGACACGATGGGCGTCGTTGGCGTTGGCCAAGCCAGCGGTGTTGAATGGCAGGAGATTGCCTGTGCTGGTCTTCAAGCGGCCACCGATAAAGTCGCGGAGCGCGGCGGCCCGGGTGGCATCGATGCCATAGATCTGCGAACCGTCGATGAAGGACGTGAGTGAATTAAGTTGCTGGCGGGGGTTGCCTGCAGCTGAGCCGGTGGTCGGATCGTAGGCCGATCGCGACAGCGACATCGTCATCAGACCGCTCCCATTTGGATCAAACGAGGGATCGCCTGAAGGCACAGCAATCACGATTCGCTCGCGGGGAGTGGCTGCTTCGGAAAGGCTCAGGTCGTGGTCGAGAAACTGCCCCCATGCGTAGACAAAAGCAGAATACTCTCGGTCGTTGGTAATGCCGTCGATGGGATTGGCTGCCAGAGCGTTGCTAATGGCTCGGGCATTGGGGCGATCGGCCCCGGAGGGTGTGCTGATGCCGTCTGTATAGGCGACTGGAGAACGGCGCAGCAACTGCTCGGCTGTGCTGCCCCAGTCGGGATGGGTAATGTTGTTGCCCGTGCCGTCGAGCGACGCGACTGCGATCGGCAGCATGACTGGCATGGGAGCAGGAGGGCGGCTTCCGGATGGGGTGCCCGCCAAGGACTGCGCTGCCATCATTGAGCGCGATTCAAGATGCTCAAATCGATTGGTGTTGGAATATTTAATTTTCTTTTTCATCGGACAAATCTTTCTATAAAAAAGGCCGCGGCCTTGCTCTGGTTCAACGGAGTGGATTCAGAAAAGTTTCAATGGAGATCGAAAGAAGCAATATTGAACGCGCGTTGCATTTTTGAACGGTGCGATGCCCGGCAGCCGCACAGCTCAACGGCAAAATACGGCTGTTTTTTGGGCTGACACGAAAAAAAGTGCGTTTGACGTTCATAACGGTTCTGGTGAAGCAAAAGGCGTGCCGCGGCGACGCAAAAGCCCTGCCGCATCAAAATCTGCCAACACAAGGCCGCCCGTCACTCCGAATGCTCTCGAGGCCGCGACGCGCTTTTTTATAACTCGACGCTACACTCACTCTAGGACGGTTTTCTCCGCCCTCTTCCCTCGCCGGATGGCAACGCCGACACCAATGATGCTTCCCAAGGGTTTTCCCATCGCCCCCCAATTTTTAGTTGCCTTGCCAGTTTACAACGAGGTTGCATACGTTTCGACAGTGCTCGATCAGGTGCTGCGCTATGCCACCGACGTGCTTGTGGTCGATGATGGCTCCACCGATGGAACGGCCGATGTGCTGGCCAAAAGAACCGATGTGCGTGTCATTCGCCACACAACAAATCTGGGCTACGGAGCAGCGCTCGCAACTGCGTTTCAAACCACGCTGGCCGGAAAGTGGGCGGGGCTGGTGACGATCGATTGCGACGGCCAGCACCAACCCCGGTTGATTCCCGATTTTATTGCCGCCCTGCTGAATCCCGACCGCCCAGTAGATATCGTCAGCGGCAGTCGCTTCCTTCTCCCATCGCCCCTAGATACGCAAGCCCCCGCAGATCGCCGCCGAATCAATCAGCAGATCACCGCCGACATCGATCAAAGACTGTTGCTCTCCCTGAGCGACGCCTTCTGTGGCTTCAAGGCCTACTCGCGGCGAGCGCTTGAGTCGCTCAAGATTCGGGAACTCGGCTATGCCATGCCGCTTGAGGTGTGGGCGCAGGCCGCAGCGGCGAAACTGGCGATCGCGGAACTGCCGGTGCCACTGATCTACCTTGATGAGGCGAGGAGTTTTGGGGGTGCACTGGACGATGCGACAACCCGTCTGGCCTATTACCGTTCTGTGCTCGACCGGGCTCTAGCGACCGCGATGGCCGCTGCCGATCGGGAAAGTGCCCCGTGCTCTGGGGAACCCATACCGCTCCGGCAGTTCTGACAGACCATGCCCCCCTCTAGACGCACATTTAAAGCTCCGCACGGCTCAGGCGACCGCCTGATTGAGCCACCTCTTCGAGCCTCGGCCGACTCGCCGGGTCATTCAATCGAATCCCTCGTTGATAACAACCGCTTGCTGCGGGCTGCGTTTGACACCCGCGTCGGTGATTTAAAACTTTGGGAACTGATCGCCGCCACTCGCCGAGAAGTGCTGACTGTCGCCGCTGAATACACATCGCACTACCGTGATGTCGACCGTCCTGGCGACATGGCCGACTGGATTGCGCGACCGATCGTGATGGGGGGCCATCAGCCAGATCTATTTCACGCGGGCGTCTGGTTGAAAAACTCCGCCCTCGACGCCTATGCCCGCAAGCTGGGCGGCACGGCAATCAATCTCATCGTTGACACCGACCGCTGCTCCTCTACGAGCGTCAACGTGCCTCTGGGAACGCCCAGCGATGCGCGTCTGGAAGAGGTGCCCTTCGATCTGCCGGGAGCCGACGGAGTGATGCCTGAGATGGCGTGGGAGGAACGGGGCATTGTCGATTCTGAATGCTTTACTTCGTTTGGCAAACGAGCCAGCGCGATACTCCAACCGCTGGAGCCTGATGCAATCTTGCGTCGCTGGTGGCCGCTGGCTGTAGAACGCGTTGGCGAGTGCCATCGCATCGGCCTGGCACTCTCGCAGGCAAGACACTCCCTTGAGGCCCGATTTGGTCTGGAGACTCTCGAACTCCCCGTCAGCGAAATGGTGCGTCTGCCGACTGTGATGGTTTTCATGGGTTGGCTGCTGGCCAATTCACAGCGATTGCACGAGGCCTATAACGGGGCGTTGGCCGACTACCGTCGAGTACACAAGCAGCGTGGTAGCGCAAGACCGATGCCCGACCTCGCCACCCGCACAGTCGACTCCGACGAGGGCCCGTGGGTTGAAGTGCCGTGGTGGCTCTGGTCGCGAGACGACCCAAGGCGGCGACGCGTCTTTGCCAACACCGCCACGCCCGGCATGCTGACGCTCTCCGACATGGAGACTTTGCGCGTGGAATTGCCAATATCTCTCGATACGTCTCCCTCCAAGTGGGTAGATGCCCTTTCGCGCATGGAAGAACACTCCTTGCGCCTGCGTCCCCGTGCGATCGTCACAACCATGGTGGCTCGTTTGCTCGTGGCCGATGTATTTGTCCACGGCATCGGCGGCGCAGCCTACGACCAACTCACTGACGACATCGTGAGGCGACTGACCGGCTGTGATCCGCCCCGCTATGCCGTTGTCTCTGGGACGCTGCGACTCCCCGTTGATCGCCTCTTTCCCCAAACTGTCGGGCCTACTCCACAGTCCCAGTTGGCCGACGTGCATCAGGCGCTGCGGGATTTGGAGTTCCATCCCGAACGGCACCTCGCTGCTCTGGCTGAGCAACCGCAGGCACTGCGGGATCTAGTGACGCAGAAGTCTCGCTGGGTTGAAACATTTCCGACGCCAACCCTCGCCCGCCGTCGCTGTCGAGAAATTAGGGCCGCCAATGACCGGATGGGGTTTTATGTGCAGGACGTCCGCCGCACGCTCCTAGACAGCGTGGGGCCACTGGCAACTGCCCAGCGG
>Ga0194055_10003954_pt1 | contig 11274 bp, 8 predicted proteins | sample SepL449m_MetaG_FD_155482 | JGI IMG/M metagenome (GOLD analysis project Ga0194055, IMG submission 155482) | Anoxic zone freshwater microbial communities from boreal shield lake in IISD Experimental Lakes Area, Ontario, Canada - Sep2016-L442-9m | ecosystem: Environmental > Aquatic > Freshwater >... | reverse complement strand
CTCGAAGAACTACTGATCCAGCAGGAATTGCGGGATGAGCGTGATGAAACACGAGCCTGTTCACCGCTGAAGCCAGCCGAGGATGCGGTGATCATCGACACCACGCCGATGTCGCTCGAAGACGTCGCTGCGTATCTGGAAAATCTGGTCCGCAACCGCATCGACTGACAGAATTCCAGAATTGTTCCGGCGTTCGGGTTCGCGATGACGTAAGTACTCTTGCGACTTCGAATTGTCCCAGATTGACCTATCGCGGACCGGCAATTGAACAACTGGTCTTTTAGGAATCTCCGAATTTTCATACCACTCGCGTTTCAGCCCGCAGTTCGAACCGGCCTTCGAACTCGTTTGACGCGATACCGGAGGCATTCCCATGTACGAAATCTCCACATTTCCTCTCGGAGGAATTCGTGAACCATTCAGTTCCCTCAGTCACGCTGTGGGGTTCTGTCTGTTTCTGGTCCTGGGAATTCAGCTCGTCGTGCGCGGTCGCGGAAACGCTCTGCGGATGTGCAGTCTGGCGATGATGGCATATGCCTCGTTACAGACACTTGTCCTGAGTTCCATTTATCACATGCAATGGCCGGGTCCGTGGCGTGAATTTATGCTTCGTGCGGATGTCGCCGGGATTTTTCTGTTGATCGCAGGGTGCATCACACCTGTTCAGATCATCTTGTTCGAAGGGAAAGAACGGTGGCTTCCGTTGTCGATCGCCTGGGCTGCGGCCATCGGTGGAATGACATTGCGAATGCTCTATTTCGATCACCTTCCCAACTACGTGGGAATCGCGTCGTTTCTGGTATTTGGATGGGGTGGCGCCATCACGGCTGTCATCGTCTGGCAACGGTATGGATGGCGATTCGTGAGTACTGCCGTCATGGCGGGATTGTCATATACAGTCGGCGCGATCGTCTTGTTGAATCGGGCGCCGACGCTGGTTGAAGGGATTATCGGCCCTCACGAAATCTGGCATCTGGCTGTGCTGGCGGGGCTTGGATTGCACTGGCGATTCGTCTTTCAGTTTGCGTCGGGGCAATTGCCGACCGACCTTCGCAGAAACCTGCCGGGTAACGGAAGCGAGCATGCCGTCACTTCGGTACCCTTTCCCGTACCTCGACGACCTTCTCGCAATGCGGCTTGAAATTGCGGCACGAGCTGCTGGTTCGCAATTTCCTTGCGACCCTTCATAATGTTGGCGGAGTCCCAAACCTTATGAAGAGATTCAGTGAAGGAAAAAATGCCGGACCGTGACCAGCAGAATTCCTCGCTGACATCGCCCGAGGAATTGTTTGTTCTCTATCAGTCGCTGCAGCGCTATGTCGGCTGGAAAGAGGATGACGCACGTCGACTGCGAGCGTTACGCGGCGTCGCCGAACGGCTGCTTTCAGATCTCGTCGAGGATTTCTACAGTGAAATTCGAAACCATCCGGTAGCAGCCCGGGCTTTTAGCGGGCTCGAACAGATCGAGCGATTGAAGCGGACCCTGAAGCTTTGGCTCCGCGAATTGTTCTCGGGTAACTACGATGCCAGTTACGTCTCGCGGCATTGGCAGGCGGGATTACGACACGTTCAGATTGGATTGCCGTCTGTGTATACGCACGCGGCTCTCGCCCGTTTACGTCAGGGGCTGATGACTGGCTTGCAGGAGATCTGGCCGGGTGAACCGACCGATTTGCTGGACAGCTTTCCGGCACTCAATCGGTTACTAGATCTGGATCTGGCGATCATCGACTGCGCCTATCAGGCGGAGACCATGGCGCGAGAACAGCGAGCCGCTCGGCTGGCCGAAGTGGCTGAGTTTGGACGCAAGGCGTTTCTCAACTGCGATGTCGGACAATTGATGGGCGAGGCGTGTCGACGGGCGGTGGAAACACTGCGCGCCGATGTCGGTTCCGTCTGGGAGCTGAATCTGACAGGCGATCAATTGGTTCGGCGTTCCGTTTTTGGTTTGATCGACGGCGAATCGTCGATCGAGTCGATTACATCAGACACATCGACCAGTACCGGTTTCTCTCTTCGCAGTTCACTGCCGATCGTCGTAGAGGATCGATTGAGCCACACGGCTCATGATTTTACGACGTTTCAGCAAATGATCGGCAGTCGAGCCTGTTTGTGTGTCGCGATCCAGGGAAGTATCAGACCATTTGGAGTGCTGCAGGTCGACTATCGACGTCCTCGGGTGTTTTCGGATGCCGATGCGACATTTCTGCAATCGATTTCCAATGTGCTGGCGGCAGTCATCAGTCGCCAGCAGACAGAGGACCAGGCTCGCCAATCGGAACGACTGGCGGCCATCGGGCAGATGATGACAGGGCTGGCTCATGAAAGTCGCAACGCCTTGCAGCGCAGCCAGGCCTGTCTGGAAATGCTCACGCTGGAAATTACCGGACAAGATCGAGCCAGCGATCTGATCACTCGCATCCAGCAGGCTCAAAATCACCTGCTTCACTTGTTTGAAGAAGTGCGCGGCTACGCGTCCCCCATCCGTTTACATCGCAAATCTTCTGATTTGCGAGCCAACTGGCGAGAAACCTGGTCACACCTGGAATCGAGCCACCGGCCGAAATCGATAGAGCTGGTCGAGACCTGTCAGGTGGAATGCACCTGTACTGTCGATCCGAATTCGCTGGAACAGGTCTTTCGAAATGTCTTCGACAACGCAATCCATGCCAGTCCGCAGGGCGGAAAGATCACGGTGCAATGTACGGAACTGCAACTGCCAGGTGAGCAGATCTTGAGGATTTCCATTCGCGATCAGGGGGCGGGCCTGTCTGTCGAACAACGGAATCGAATGTTTGACCCGTTCTACACGACGAAGACTCACGGGACAGGTTTAGGCTTGGCAATTGCCCGGCGGATCATTGAGACACACGGGGGTAGTATCGCCGCTGGTACCGATGCGACTTCAGGCGCAGAACTGGTTCTGCTGATCCCGCGACAACCAGGTCATCAGTAGGCTGGCGGGAAGTCGTTTGTATCAATTCAAAACTCGTCGAAACGAGTGTTCCGTACAGACTTGTCTGTCGCACACGGTGATGCGACACTTCGAGACGCGGGCCGGTACGATTGCTGTATTGAACCTGCGGTCGCCATCCGGTTTAACGTTTCTCGAGAATCCCTGACAAATGAATCGATCCCTGCGCATCGCCGTCGCCGACGATGAATCTGATATGCGAGAGTACTATCAGACCATTCTTCCAAGGCTTGGGCATGAAGTCGTCGGTGTGGCGGGTAACGGACGCGAGATACTCGTCGTCTGTCGAGAGACGAAGCCGGATCTCGTGATACTCGATATCAAGATGCCGGAAATCGACGGGATTGAAGTCGCCGTGGAATTGTATCGGACAATGCCTGTCCCTGTGATTCTGGTTTCAGCCTATCATGATGCTGAACTGATCTCGCGGGCTGAAGCCGATCATATCCTGGCCTATCTGGTCAAACCGATTAAGCAGGCAGACCTGCAACCAGCGATTGGACTTGCCTACCGTCGGTTTGAACAATTCGAAGAATTGCGACGTGAAACGCAAACCCTGAAACAGGCACTCGAAGATCGCAAGATCATCGAACGTGCGAAGGGAATTCTGATGAAGCGCAGCGGATTATCTGAAGAGGAGGCATTCCGCCGGATGCAGAAGCTCGCCAGTCAGAAGAACCAGAAGCTGATCGAAGTCGCCCGTAGTCTGGTGACGGCGGACGAGGCACTCGGGTGAGAGCCGTCCACTCATCCCAATTTGAACTTCCGCATGGTAATTTCACCATGAAGGAATTTACGAGGAAGGGCCCCCGGACCCGATCGGAAACTTTGCGGAGCGCTGACTGACTCGGGCGACTGCAGCTTCGTCGATCGTTACTCCCAGACCCCCTTTGCTCAGCGCCGGGGCAATCCCGCCATAGCCAAACGTGATATCCTCGACGGTCAGGCGTTCTTTGACCAGGAAACGATCAAAGCTCCCTTCCAGGTATCGGATGTTGCCGACGGACGTTGCAAAGTGGCGACCGGCGGCTGACAGGATGCCGGTTTCGCCCACCTGGCAGCCCAGTTGATAGCCCAGTCCCGCCTGGTGGGCCAATGCCGCGATTCTGAGTGAATTCAAGAACCCGCCGCATTTGGAAAGGCGGATGTTGAACAGATCACAGGTCCCACGTTCGATGGCGCGGCGTGCATCGATCAGGCTGCACAGCGATTCATCCAGCATCAGCGGGACACCGATTCGACCCCGCAGTCGCGACAGGCCATCGACCTGTTCGTGCGGGACAGGTTGTTCCACCGACGTGATACCAAACGGCAGCAACGGGGCGAGGTTTGCTTCCAGGTTCTCGCAGGTCCAAGCCTCGTTGGCATCGATCCGCAGGTCGAAGTTGCGTCCCAGCAGGAATCGCAAGCGATTCAGCATCGCGCGGTCGTCAACACCTTCGACACCCGTCTTCACTTTCGCTCCACGAAAGCCAAAGTACCGCAGTTTTAGCGCGCGGCTGATCTGCGCGAATGTGCTCATCGCGGTGAAAACGGCGCTATAGCGAGCGGATTCGGATCGAGACCGGATCGCCATCGTTTCAGGCAGTAATTCTGTGACAGACGACAGAGGCCGCCGTTCGACCCTGCAGACCGCATCCAGAATACTGATCTCAATCGCACACCGGACGGAGTTTCCGAAGCAGTCGCGGTCGTCGGAATTGGGGCGTGTCAATTGAAACTGATCGAGCGTTCGAATCGCCTCGGCGATACCAGTCCAGCTTCGAGCGAGCTGCCGCGGAAGATCGGTCGCGTGCAGCATGCTCCAGGCGGTATCGATGGTTTCGCCAGTGACATATTCGCGCGGCAGGCCTTCGCCCCAGCCAACAGTTCCATCCGACAATTGGCAACGGACAACGAGTGATTCCGTATCGACCCGGGCGTGCGAAGCATGCTTCACACGTTTGCGAAAGGGGATGTGCACATGGTGCACGGTAAGTTCTGTTACATGGATTGGCATCTGACGCTACCGGCCATTGCTGAAGTCGAAGTCCTGTCCGTCGGAATCCCGCACACTATTGTATGCTATGCGGAAAGAAAAGGGTTTCCCTACAAGAAGTTACCACATCGATGCTGACAGAAAGCCTGAAAACTGGTACACCATTACGTTCGGACGAAGTGACGGTCTGGAATGCGTGATCGCGTCGCTTCTTGTTGCAGCTCGTGGGTTTGGCGATTTTCTCGCTGAACGATCCTCTCCGAGATCCGGGGATACTGGGGCTGGTCAGGATGACAGAATTCAGGGGAGACGATTGATGGGTGTGCCCATTTCCCAGATGTGGACAGTCGCCAGTTATGTTCTTGGCAAACGGCTTCGCGGAGTCAAACGATATCCGCTGGTGCTGATGCTGGAACCGCTGTTTCGTTGCAATCTGGCGTGTGCGGGCTGCGGGAAAATCCAATACCCGGCCGACGTCCTGCGTCGCAATCTGACTCCCGAACAGTGCTTCAAGGCGGTCGACGAATGCGGCGCGCCGCTTGTGTCGATCCCCGGTGGCGAACCTTTGCTGCATCCACAGATCGACGAAATTGTGGCAGGACTGGTAGCGCGAAAGAAGTACGTCTATCTCTGTACGAACGCGATTCTGCTGGAAAAGCATATCGATCGGTTCAAGCCTTCCAAATATCTCTCGTTCTCAATTCACCTGGATGGACCTCGAGAAGAACACGACTTCGCCGTCTGTCGTGAAGGTGTTTACGACGTTGCCGTTGATGCGATCAAGCTGGCTGTGGCACGTGGATTCCGCGTGACGACCAATACGACCGTCTACAACAACGCTGATCCAGACTCGATGCGAGAGATGTTCGAGACGATGATGGGATACGGGGTAGAAGGGATGATGATCTCTCCCGGTTATCAATACGAAAAAGCTCCCAGCCAGGATCTGTTCCTGCACCGAAATCAGACGATCAACTTGTTTCAGCGGATCCTGGGGAACGCCAAGAAGCACTGGCGCTTCAATTTGTCGCCTTTGTTTCTGGAGTTCTTGAAGGGGAAGTGGGATCTGGAATGCACCCCCTGGGGGATGCCTGCTTACAATCTGTTCGGGTGGCAGAAGCCCTGTTATCTATTGAATGAAGGCTACTGCGAAACGTTTCAGGAACTGCTCGATACAACCGACTGGTCGAAGTATGGTCGGGCGAGTGGCAACAGCAAGTGTGCCGATTGCATGGTCCATTGCGGCTACGAAGCGACGGCTGTTGCTGAAACATTCGGTTCATTGAAGGCTTTCGCCCGTGTCGTAAAACTGACTGTTTTGGGTCCCGGTCGCGAAAAAATTCCGGAATCGCCCATTCCTGTTCCGTCCGCAGAGCGTGACACTGCCTCTGGCGATGACGCGTCGGGAGCGGACGACATCCGCAAAATTCAATTGCCCGTGCTGGCCGAGCGATGACCTTCGAAGGATTCCCTTTCGACGGAATTCGAGCGGCTTTAAATCGTCAGCTTTCTCCGTGATCAATTGCCTCGCGGCGTGATAGCCGATGTGAACATCTATTCCTCAAGAGCAGGTGCGACGCCAGGCCAAAGGAGAGGATCATGCCCGAGTTCCCGACAGATCCCGGTGGTTTGTTCCGTTTTCCGCGCCGCGAACTGATCACCACAGGTGCAGTTGGGTTGGCACTGGCGGGAATGGCGCAAGCAGAACCTGCTGCGACTCCCACGGAGAAGCCGATTCGGATCGGAGTCGTCTCGGCCAGTATTGGCGGGAAGCCACAAAAGACAAACGGCCATACGTGGCACTTCGCTCAGCCGTTTCATCCGACAGTCAACCTGGATGTCGTGAAGAAATATCTTGATCCGGGCTCCAGCCGGATCTTTCAGCAGTACTTCCGCAATCCCCAGACCAGCTTTCAACTGACACCGATACCTGGGACTCGGATCACTCACGTCTATGATGCAGATCCCGCCAGTGCGGCGATGTTTGCTGAGGCGTTTCCCGGAGTCCAGGTGGCTACTTCGCTGGAATCCATGGTGAAAGAGGTCGATGCGGTCTGGATGGGGGACGCCTCGGGAAGGGGTGAAGATCACTTTGATCTCGTTGCTCCTGGACTGGAAAAGGGGCTGCCGACATTCTGTGATAAGCCCATCGGCGGGACCGTCGCCAACACTCGCAAGATCCTGCAATTTGCACGCGACCACAGAGCACCGATCATGTCGTCGAGCCTGTTCCGCCATCAATGGGGGACCGAGACGGCGCTCCGAATGAAGGCGACGGGTGAATTCGGTCCGTTGCAGTATGTGATCGCCAGTCAGGGTGGGGGATACTCACACCCGTCCTGGTTTATCTATGGTCAGCATCCCGTCTGGATGGCCATGACGTTGTGTGGGCCGGGGGTGGATGCGGTCAGCATGTATGCTCGCGAAAACACGTGCCATGCGCTGCTGACATATTCCGACCGGATGCCAGCAGAAGTCTGGTACGGACGTCCTGATGTCACCAAAACGTACTGTTCGACGTCTGTTCACTTCGCGCAGAAGACCTACGAATATACGCCAGCAATCGAAGGTGATTATTGGTTCGGGCATCATTACCAGATCGTGCGAATGGCTCACACGTTTCGCGAAATGATTCGAACGGGGATCGAACCAGTTCCACACCAGGAGATTCTGGAAGTGACGGCAATCATCCATGCAGCGGCCAAGTCACTCGAAGAAAAGAGCAGGCTGGTTTCACTGGCCGAGGTCCTGGGGTAGATTAGGGATCAGCTACCCAACGTATTCTGTCTGAAAGGTCGAGCAGTGTTGCACTTCCTGCGAGTTTCTGCGGCCGTACGAAGTTCGTACTGGATCATGGTCCTGGCTGTTTCGGGAGGGCTTTTCCTGAACAGTGGGTCGTCTCCAGCAGCCGAGGGACCTGTTTCCAAGGTCCAGAAATTTGCGGCGCGCGACACGTTGGCGCCCCAGCCCGATGAATCAGCGGATGCTCGCGATTGTCTTGAGTATCTCACTTGGAAGCCGACGAATTTCGAAGTCACGCTGGAGCCTGCGAATGACACCGAAATCCAGGGGTATGTTCGCTTTCCATCACCGAAGCCGAACGGCGTTGAACAGAATGATCGTGTCGCGCTCGAATGGTATGCGGTCAAGGATGATGAAGGGCGGATTGTCGATGCACCGGCAGTCGTAGTGGTCCACGAATCTGGTTCGGGAATGGAAGTGGGACGGCTCTTTGCCAAGGCTTTTCACGCCCAGAAGGTACATGCATTCATGATACAACTTCCCTTTTATGGACTGCGCCGTCCGCAGGGCTTTCGGCCGGATGGCAGGCACGTGGAATCGACGATGAGGCAGGGGATTGCGGATGTCAGGCGAGCCAGGGATGCAGTCGCGGCGATTCCTCATGTGATTGTCTCAAACATCGCCTTGCAGGGAACCAGTCTGGGTGGATTTGTCGCGTCGACCACGGCGGGGCTTGATCGCGGGTTTCAGTCCGTCCATATCATGGTGGCAGGGGGAGACCTCTACAACCTGGTACTGAATGGTCAGCGGGAAGCGGGAAAGCTTCGGGAAATGCTCGCTGAAGCCGGTTATACAGGAGACAAGCTGCGAGATCTGTTTACCAAGGTGGAACCGCTGCGACTGGCCCATCGCCTGGATCCCGTTACGACGTGGATGTATTCGGCCACGCGGGATCAGGTGGTTCCCCCGATCCATGCGACGAAACTGGCTGAAGCGGCCAAATTGTCCGACGAACATCACATTCGTCTGCTGGCAGATCATTATACGGGAATCATTTATATGCCCGTGATCGTGGAAGGAATGTCGAGGAATATCCTTGGTCATTCGGAAAGGTGATCACCCGTGATGACCGCACCCGATTAATCCGGTGGTGATGGCCGATTTTCCCTGATTTGCAGAATTCAGAATCATTCAGCATTGAATTTGGATGCGTGGACAAGTGATTCTCTGCGATGTTAGCATCACTGACTGATGTATCACTGTCACTGTGCGACCTTCGGCGGTTTTGTAACCTGAAGGAAAGTTTGCTGTGGATTGTCCGCCTGACGAAGCACTCAAGGTACTTCTAGAAGAAGCGACTCACGATACGAAATCGATCGAGGTGATATCGCACCTCGTGGGGTGTCTTCATTGTCGCGATCGGATTACGTCGTGGGATCGGGCGGTGCAATTGGACAAAATCCTGGATGCTGCGGGAAATAGTGGCATCGTCTACGAAAATCCGAGTGAAGGCAATCCAAGCGACGGATCGGATGCTGTCACAAATGTTTACGGAGTGACGCCGATTCGGCAGATCGGTCAATACGAACTGTTGCGGTCAGTCGGTCATGGTGGCGGTGGTGAGGTCTTCGAGGCCAGGCATACTCACTTGAATCGTCGAGTGGCCGTCAAGCTCCTTTCGAAAAAGAACTGTGAAAACGAAGCCGTTCGGCAGCGATTTTCCCAAGAGATGGAATCGATTGGCCGACTCAACCACCCCAACATTGTGCACGCCTATGATGCCGGTGAGATTGGCGGAACTCTTTACCTGGCGATGGAGTTCGTTGACGGACTGAATCTGGAGACCCTCGCTCAGCGGATTGGTCCGATGGAAATCTGGGACGCCTGTGAAGTGATACGGCAGGCCGCACAAGGTTTACAGCACGTCTTTGAAAGTGGCCTCGTCCATCGAGATCTGAAGCCATCGAATCTGTTGATTTCCAAGTCTGGAGTGAAGATTGCGGATCTGGGCCTCGCGATGTTCAACCGTGCGGAATCGACTCAACAAGGTTCAATCAGCGCCAAAAACGAGGCGGATGATCGGCTGACGGGCGAGCATACTGTTTTAGGAACCGTGGATTACATGGCTCCGGAACAGGCAGAGGGATCGCGTGCCGTTGATATCCGAGCGGATTTGTACAGCCTGGGCTGTACACTATTCCGTCTCTTGGTAGGGCGTGCACCGTACGCGTTGCCGGAAAACTCGTCGACGATGAAAAAGATGGTGGCACACGCATCGGACCCGATTCCTGATATCCAATATTTTCGTCCAGATGTTCCCGACAAACTGGCGGCTGTCATCAAACGTCTATTGGGAAAAACTCGCGCCGAGCGATATTCCGAGCCCAGGGAACTGATGGACTCGCTGATTCCATTCTGCGGAGTGATCGACTTTCCGAAACTGATCCTTTCGCCCCCCAGGCCGCCACGAAAGGTTGTCGCAGGAGGACGCAGTTCAACCCTGCGCAACTCGGAGATCCGACAGAGCGAAGCACCGACACCGCTCGCTCCGTATTCCAAGGAGCAATCCGGATCACCCCCTCAGCCTCCTGCTCCGCCGCCAGAACCTGAACCGTCGTCGCATTTTTCAATCAACAGGAGGACGATTGTGGTGTCTGCCTGCCTGATCCTTGTCTTGATCGGGCTGGGTCGTCAGTTTCTCGGCCTATTAAAGAATGATGAGATTCCAGTCGTGTCGCAGATCCCGCAAGGTTCGGAAAAAAGCGTGCCGGAAGAGAAACCCGAACTGGAACCGAAAAAGCGAACGGCTTTTGAAGACGTCTGGTTTCAGCAGTTTAACAGACTGCCCGAAGCCTTAATCTGGTCGCCGTTATCAAAAACAGGTTCGGGAGGTTTGCTCGAAAATAGTGCGACTTTCAATATACATTCTCCCGACAGTCTGCGCCTTGAAGAGCTTGGAGAACTGAAGGATAACGAGGTCAATGTCGAACTGGAAATGGATTTCAAACCGCATTCTCGCACCGCCTCATTCGGATTCTTCTTTCGGTTTCGTCCAGTCGTTATGGATGAACAGGCAGAATTTCAAGCGATCCAAATCATATGGACCGGAGGAGACAAACAGTCTCGTGAGGCGATTGTCGCCAGACACATAAAGGCGATCGGAGTAAGAAATAAGGAGATCGAAAATAGTCGATCGAGGTTCGAGCGAATTCCGGTGCCGCTCGGGCAGGGAAGCATGAGACTTGCGGTAAAAGTGGCGGGCGACAGACTTGTGGGTGTTTCCGTTGGTGGATCATCTTGTGTTAAGATTATTGAAGAAGAAGCGAACTCGCAATTCACGGCGAATGACTATCGAGGCCGATTTGGCGCTTTCGTCGAAATCGGCGTAGTTGACCTCCAGAACCCCAAATTCAGCAGGAAGTAGTAATGGCAATCGCTTGTTCAGTCGACCCGGTAACCGTTCACACCCCGAACTCGAGAATCGATCTTCGCGCACTTCGAGGAATTTGCAAGATTCATCGGCATGTCGTCCTCAAGAGAAATTCCGCCGGAGTTGGCACGTGAGATGACGCCCGCAGTG
>Ga0194055_10003953_pt1 | contig 11275 bp, 12 predicted proteins | sample SepL449m_MetaG_FD_155482 | JGI IMG/M metagenome (GOLD analysis project Ga0194055, IMG submission 155482) | Anoxic zone freshwater microbial communities from boreal shield lake in IISD Experimental Lakes Area, Ontario, Canada - Sep2016-L442-9m | ecosystem: Environmental > Aquatic > Freshwater >... | reverse complement strand
CTTCCTTTCCCGCTATAACGAGCAATTCAGGTTTTGTTCAGGAGCGCGAGCGTAACCGACTTAAGGGACGCTGGATCGCAGGTGCGCTAGCAGTAGCCGGAGCGGCTGCCTTACTTTTCATTCTTGGAAATAATCTTTTTGGTGGTAAACCCACAACAGTAACGGTGCCAAATCTCAGCGGTATGACAATACAAGAGGCAACTACCGCATTAAAGAACTCGCAATTAGTGCTCGGAACTCCAACTCCACAAGCTGATGACAATGTACCCAAAGGTCAAATTATTGGACAAGATCCAGCTCCCGGAGAATTAATTGAGGCGGGCCAGGCTATTAACGTCACCGTTTCAAATGGTAAAGAACAAACTCTGGTGCCCGATCTAGTGAACTTAGCTACGCAGGCTGACGCCGATTTAGCGCTGAAGAATTCGCGACTGGTTTTAGGAAAAGTCACACCACTTGATTCTTCACAACCCGCAGGTACTGTGCTCTCCCAGAGTATTCCCGCGAATTCAAGTATCGACGTTGGAACTCCAATCGACATTGTTGTGTCATCTGGAAAGATCGCTGTACCCGATGTCATGGGCAAAACTAAAACCCAAGCGCGTAACGATCTCATTAACGCTGGGTTCCTAGTCGAATTACTTACCGAAGTCAGCGATACAGATACGCCTGGAACGGTCATCGCTCAGACACCAATCGGTAAGCAGCTGGCTGTAAAAGGCACTACCGTAACAATTACGATCGCGGTTGCACCAACGCCGACTCCGTCATCGAGCGCTTAGACAAAGTGAGACTGATAACGTGACAAGAATTTTGGTCGTTGATAATTACGACAGCTTTGTTTACAACCTTGTGCAGTACCTCGCACAGCTCGGTGCCAAAGTTGATGTTAAAAGAAATGACGAAGTCACATTAGAGGATGCCAAAAATTATGATGGGATCTTGCTATCTCCCGGCCCAGGTGAACCTGCGGATGCTGGTGTGTGTATCGATCTGATCAAATACTTGGGAGGTCAGATCCCAATCTTCGGTGTGTGTCTCGGTCACCAAGCAATTGCTGAAGCATTCGGCGCAGTCGTCTCACGAGCACCGGAACTCTTGCATGGCAAAACCTCGCAAGTATTTCATCAGCACGCCGGTGTACTTGCGCCATTAAATTCACCGTTCACCGCAACGCGCTATCACTCACTTGCAGTAGAGCGTGACACTGTGCCCGACGAACTTGAGATTACGAGCGAGACCGAGACTGGCGTAATTATGTCGCTTCGTCACCGCACCAAAGATATTGAAGGTGTCCAGTTTCATCCCGAATCAGTCCTCACCGAAGGTGGACATCAGATGCTTGCTGAATGGTTAATGCGCTGCGGCGATACTCAAGCACGAGATCTTGCTGTGGGTTTAGCGCCTGTTATTAATAAGTCACATTAAGAGCTAGCGACTAAGCGCGCCTTGCCAAGCAGGAATTGTTACCTCTTGAAGAATCTTCACTTTCCAACCAAGTCCGAGTAAGTCCACATATTGCTTATAGACCTGGACTCCAGGTTCGGCATCCACCGATTGTTGCAATGCGTTCACATTTCCCAGTGCAATAATTCGAAACGGTGGGCTATAAACCCGACCCTGTAAAAGTAAGGTATTTCCTACGCAGCGAATTGCTGAAGTAGAAATAATTCGCTGGTCCATCACTTGGATTCCAGTAGCTCCGCCTCGCCACAATGCGTTAATGACAGCTTGCACATCCTGTTGATGCACAACTAGATCATCAGGCCCAACACCAGCGGGCAGTGCCTGGTTGGGTTGTCGAGGAGCGTCGTTGAGTTCAATTTCTAAGGCTGATCCGGTTTGAACGCTCAGACCAGCTGCCATCTGCAAAGCGTTAATCCGAGCCGTCAAAGCTGGATCAACACGAGTGGCGGTGATGGTGTCGACCTGTTCTTGAAGTGTGGACACTTTTGATGTCAGCACAGCCACATGATTTGCTCGCGAGATAACTAATCCTCGAAGGTCTTCCACGCCACCGGTACGCAAATTTGTACCTTCGGCCGTTAAATTACTGGCAACAAAGAGAAAGCCAGCTAGTGCGGCTACCACTGCCGAAATTAATGTCCGAGTACGTCGAGTTAACGCCATGGGCTTATCCACATGCTTATCCACAGCTGGGGAGAAATTACACCCATGTTATTTATCGGGTTACCGCCACCGGGTGGCGAGCACAAAACCTACGCCGATAAAGCCAAATCCGATCAACACGTTCACCAGATTGTTGAAATCTTGCATGAACGGCACTTGGTTACCCGCTAAATAAAACACAACTATCCACAGCAGTCCCAAGAGAAACATTGTCACCATAAGTGGTGCAAGCCATCGAGGATTTCCGATCTTGACGGAGGTCGGAACTGGGCTCGGTGGTGGTGTGAAAGCTGGTTGCTTTGACTTGCGACGCTTTGATTCTGGCATGGCTCTACTTTACCTGCTTTGCTGTGTGGTCATTGCTTTGATCGGTCTGGGTTCCTGGTCAGCCAAGTGGATGTGAGCTCAGGTACTGGATGATTTGGTGATCTCGATACACAACTGCCATAACCAGCCCCAAAGCTAATAGTGCCAGGCCAGCAAATTCCAGATTTGGCTTGCGTTGCTTGACCGAGTTCAACATTATCCACGCCACTAAAGCTCCCACCGCCGCACCGCCAAGATGCGCTCGCCAATCGATACCAGAGGAAAAGAATCCCAATGCGATGTTGATGGCAAAAAGTCCCATGATCTGCGAGACGTCTTGTTTGACCGCCCGTCCCACCACGATGGTTGCTGTCATTAAACCGAAAATTGCCCCGCTGGCTCCCACAGAAAGCGTATTTACTGGTGAAAACATGAGGGACGAGACAGACCCACCAAAGGCTGATAGCGCATAGAGCGCGACGTAACGCCGTTGTCCAAAAAATCGTTCCAGACCTGGCCCAAGAAAGTACAAAGCATACATATTGAAGCCGACATGAAAAACACCACTATGCATAAATGTGGCTGTGATGAGGCGCCACCATTGCCCAGTAGCTACCAAAAATGGAGCCATTCCCAGATTTTGATTGTCAAAAGCCGGAACGACATATGAGGCAACAAACAATCCAAGACACACATAAATAATGGCTTTGGTGATGAGTGGCAATCCCGCCAAACCCGATGTCGATTGCACATTAATAATCCGTGAAGGATTAGCGTTAACACACTCTGGACACTGAAAACCTACCGGCGCACTAATCATGCATTCATGACAAATCGTTCGTCCGCAGCGAGTACACGCAATTGCAGATGTTCGATCCGGATGCCGGTAGCAAGTGTTCACGAAGTTTTAGTCCCGAGTTACGGTGACGCTCTCGATGACAACGTCATTAACCGGACGATCTCCAGCACCGGTTGTGACATTTGCAATCGCGTCAACAACATCGCGGCTTGACTGATCTGCAACTTCACCAAAAATAGTGTGCTTGCGGTTCAGGTGCGGTGTTGGCGCAACAGTGATGAAGAACTGTGAACCATTCGTATTAGGTCCAGCATTCGCCATAGCTAAAAGGTACGGGCGATCAAAAACTAATTCCGGATGTGGTTCGTCCTCAAATTTAAAACCTGGTCCGCCGAAACCCTGGCCCAAAGGATCTCCACCCTGAATCATGAATCCAGGGATGATGCGATGAAAAATTGTTCCATCATAAAGCGGGCTTGTCGAGGTTTCACCAGTTGCAGGGTGCGTCCATTCATGCGTTCCTTCTGCCAAGCCAAGAATTGTTCGAGTGGTTTTCGGTGCATGATTGTCAAAAATATTTATTGCGATATCACCATGATTGGTGTGAAGTGTCCAGGTTGTCATACTTAAAATCCTCTCACAAAAATGCTTTGGACCTGCATGCTCGAAATCGAACACACAGGCCCAAAGCCTTTAATAACTAGCTTTTTGCGCCACGCACATCAAGTGTGACATCGGCAATAACTTCTGGGTGCAGACGGATAGCAACAGAGTGCTTTCCGACTAACTTGATAGGTGAGCCAAGAACGATCTTGCGCTTATCGACTCCTGCGATATGGATTGCTTCAGCAATGTCAGTCACAGTGACCGAACCGAACAGCCGGCCTTCGCCGCCAGCTCGAGCGGAAATCACAACTGGCTTAGATTCCAGCGCAGCTTTAATTTCCAAAGCGTGTTCCCGGTCGCGTACTGCACGCTTTCCGCGAGCGCGTTTGATCTGAGTGACCTGCTTTTCGCCGCCCTTGGTCCATGCAGTTGCTAGACCCTGTGGCAACAAAAAGTTGCGTCCGAATCCGGACTTAACATCGACTACATCGCCAGGGGCGCCTAGTCCTGTGACTTCTTGAGTAAGAATGAGTTTCATCAGTGACTCTCCTTATCGAGCAGTCGAGGTGTAAGGCAGCAAGGCAATCTCGCGAGCGTTCTTTACTGCGTTTGCGATATCGCGTTGGTGCTGGGTGCAATTACCAGTTACGCGACGAGCACGAATCTTGCCGCGATCGGAAATGAACTTACGAAGAGTTGCGATGTCCTTGTAGTCGATCGTTGCTGCATCTTTGCCGCAAAAACCGCAGACCTTCTTCTTGAATTTCTTAATTGGTGGCTTAGCCATTGTGGTGCTCCTTCTTAGAGCCCGGTGTTATCCGGAATGGTAGTTGGAATAGTGGATTAGAACGGAGGTTCTTCAGTGGAGACTGGAGCAGCCCATGGATCATCCATCGGTGCACCAGCTGTAGAGCCGCCTTCGCTGCGAGCAGCACGGGTGACTTTTGCGGTGGCATTCTTAAGGGCAGGACCCACTTCATCAACATCAAGTTCAACCACAGAACGCTTTTCGCCTTCTTTGGTTTCATACGAACGTTGCTTCAAGCGACCTGTCACGATAACGCGAGTTCCTTTAGTGAGTGACTCTGCAACGTTCTCGGCGTACTGACGCCACACGCTACAACGCAGGAACATAGTGTCCCCGTCTTTCCACTCATTTGAGGTGCGGTCAAGAACACGAGTTGTCGATGCAACTGTGAACGAAGCAACCGCTGCTCCGTTTGGTGTGAAACGTAGTTCGGGATCTGTTGTCAGATTTCCAACTACTGTGACAACGACGTCACCTTGTGCCATGTGCTTCTCCTATTTACTTTGCGTCGAGACGCATAACCTTTGTGCGCAAAACTGCTTCGTTCAGCCCAAGCTGACGATCAAGTTCTGCTACAGCGGCAGACGAGCAATTGACGTCAAGGAGGGCGTAAATACCTTCAGCCTTCTTATTGATTTCATATGCCAAGCGACGACGACCCCAAATATCGACTTTGCCAACTGTGCCGCCATCGTTCTTGACAACGTTGAGAAACGCATCAAGTGATGGAGCAACGGTTCGCTCTTCGAGTTCGGGATCAAGGATTACTACTACTTCGTAGTGACGCATACTGATACCCACCTCCTATGGACTAATCGGCCACGGTCTTTCCGTGGCAGGAGGGATCAAGAGCCTTCAGTTTAGGGCAATCAATGACCCATAACCAAAACTGCCAGATCAACCCATCTCGCCGGAACTGTCTTGCCATAACCGTTCTTACAGCGCCAACGGTAACCTTGGGGTATGACAATCGTGCCCATTGGTGCCCATGTGGCTGGGGATAACCCACTTGAAACGGCACAGGCCTTGGGAATCAAGCAAATCCAGATATTTCTCGGTGACCCGCAAAGTTGGAAAAGTTCAGTTTTTCCGGGAGATATGTCTGCAGAAGCTTTTAAGCAGGCAAGCCAGGCTGCCGGGATAGATGTCTATGTACACGCTCGTTATGTCATTAACGTGGCGACCACAAATAACAAAGTTCGCATTCCAAGCCGAAAACTGCTCCAGACTGACGTGGACGCGGCCGCAGCTATTGGGGCTCGAGGTGTCATTGTGCATGGCGGCCACGTCACAGCAGAAGACGACCCAGCTGTGGGTTATGAAAATTGGAACAAAGCGCTTACACAACTGGATATGAAGGTGCCGGTATTTATTGAAAATACGGCAGGTGGAAAACACTCAATGGCTCGTCGCTTAGAGTCCATTAAATATTTGTGGGATGCCGTTGGCGATTTGGGGCCCGGCTTTTGTCTGGATACGTGTCACGCACACGCTGGTGGAATCGACATGAGCGATCTGGCCGACACTATCTTAGGAATTACCGGGCGCATTGACTTAATTCACTGCAACGACAGTCGTGACGTTTTCGACTCCGGAGCTGATCGTCACGCAAATCTTGGTAACGGTTCTATCGACATTGACAATATTATTAATTGCATCAAAACCGCTAAAGCTCCAGTCATTTTGGAGACACCTACCGATGGTGTTGCCAGCGACCTCGAGCTTCTCTCTCAAGCACTTTCAAAGTAGGGCGGAATGCAGGTACGTCCCATTACCGATGGTGAGCATCTGAAATATATTTCGTCGCGAAGCAGTGTGTCATTTTTGCAAACGCCGGCATGGGGTAAAGCAAAAGCCGGATGGTCGCCAATCTCACTTGGCTGGTTCGATAACGACGTACTTGTCGGGGCGGGTTTGATGTTGCTTCGAAAAGTTCCACGAGTTAATCGCTATTTGGCCTATCTGCCTGAGGGTCCCGATCTGGATTGGGACAATGAGGACCTAGTAAGTCGGGCGCTTTCTGCACTCATTGAATTTTCCAAAGCGCGGGGCGTTTTCCAAATCAAAATGGGGCCACACGTCTGGACTCGCCGGTGGAGCGCCGACACAATCAAGGACGCAATTTCGCAAAACCACGTTCGGACAATTAGTACGTTGCCACCCGATGAGGTGTCATCATCTGGAAATGCACTGTGCACAGTGCTACTGGCAACAGGTTGGACACAGCAAGCGGCTGCGGATTCAGGATTTGGTGATTTTCAGCCGCGCTACGTTTTTCAAGTTGATTTGCTCAACAAAACGGCCGATGAGTTATTTGCACAATTTAATCAACTCTGGCGCCGAAATATTCGTAAGGCACAGAAAGAAGGGGTCACTGTTCGGATTGGGGACAAGTCGGATTTATCACTTTTTCACGCGTGTTATCTCGAGACCGCGCAGCGCGATCACTTCATAGCACGTCCGCTGAATTACTTTGTTTCCATGTGGGATGCAATGCGAAGCGAAGAGGCATCTCGGCTGCTGCTTTTTATTGCAGAGCACCCTGACCATCAGGGCGCTATCGCAGCTACGACTATGACTCAGGTGGGCGATCATGCGTGGTACTCGTATGGAGCCTCGACAACTGACGCGCGCGAATTACGACCCAGCAACGCAATCCAATGGCACATGATGCAGCAGGCGTTAAGTCAAGGCGCACAGACCTACGACATGCGGGGAATTTCCGACACGCTAGACCCGACTAACCACTTGTTCGGTTTGATTCAGTTCAAACTCGGTACAGGTGGATATGCTCAAGAGTATGTGGGTGAGTGGGACTTCGTTATTTCACCACTTTGGGCAAAAGCCTTCGCTCTCTACATGTCGAGGCGGTAACTGACTATGGCTTTTGTTCTCACCGTTAATGCTGAGAAGTTTCGTCATCACAGCGCATCTTTGGTTCGGGAATTCAACCACGTAGCTGCCCGACTTGTACCTGTGGTCAAAGGCAACGGATACGGTTTTGGTCGCACTGTTCTCGCACACGAAGTAACACGACTCGGGCTCGGTCAACTTGCTGTTGGCACTGTGTGGGAGTTAGAGCAGGCGCTTAGCGATTTTGCAGGCGACATCCAAGTCCTCGAACCATTCAATTCTCATGATGCTGTGGCACTCCGCGAGTGGAAACGTGTTCTTAAGCACCACTCCTCTCGAATAATTGCAACGGTTGCGAGCAATCAGCTGGTGGATGCAACCCATGCTGGCGTTGAAAGAGTATTGGTCGAAGGTGCTACAAGTATGCATCGCTTCGGAATGTCAACATATGAATTAAGTGCGGCGCTGGACCAGGTGGGAAGCACTGTTGCTGTCGTGGGCTTAAGTCTTCATCTACCCATCACAGATCCAACTATTAGCCACGTTGCAATGCTCGAATCAACTCCTGCGTCACCGTCACAAAAAGTTGCTGGACGAGTTCTTGAAACTATTGGTTGGCTTGTGTGGTATCGCGAATTAGCTCAACAACATTCTTTGCCGCTACATGTGAGTCTTTCGCATTTTTCGGTTGATGAACTCAAGCAACTGCGCAATCATGTTTCAGCAAGCGATGTGACTATTGATATGCGAGTGGGCACTCAGTTGTGGCTTGGGGCGCCAGATTCACTCTGCGTGACCGGCACCGTACTTGCCGTGCATGAAGTTGGGTACGGACACACACTCGTTGGGTACGGACAAGTGGATAGCCACGGTCACAAACGTCTCATTGTTGTCAGCGGTGGCACATCTCACGGCGTAGCCTTAGCAGCTCCCGTCAATACCCGTACGTTACGCAAACGAGCTATCGCAATCAGCGAGGGAATCTCTCAGGCGCTCGGTAAAGTGCGCTCGCCGTTTATATGGAAAAAAGAGAATTTGGTTTTTGCCGAACCTCCGCATATGCACGTGTCGATGTTGTGGTGCCAAGATTCAGCAATCAAAGTTGGTGACGAGTTAACGTGCACGATTCGAAATACAACTGCCTCATTTGATCAAGTCATTGGGCTTGAGTAAACCTACGGAACTAAAAATTACTAGTTGCTGCAGATACTCTTAAAAATAAATTTGGCAATTGCCACACTTATATATTGTGAATACCTACTGTGCAGTATTTGAAACGGTGACTGTCACTTTCCCGCCGACGGCGATTTTTGCGCCAGCTGCAGGATTCTGAGAATTTGCGCCGATATATAACGGCTTAGAACGATTTACCGATGCGTTCTTATCCATAATTATTAAGTTAATTCCCAGTGTCACCGCAGTTGCTTGGGCATCAGTTAATGCTCCGGTGAAGTCTGGGACTGTGACTTGCCCAGTAGGGGCACTTGATGGTTGCGGTCCGTCTGTAGGTGTGCCAGATGGAGTATCTGTTGGAGTGTCTGTTGGCAATGGCATAGGCGATGGAGAATCTGTTGGCTTTGCCCCATTGAGTACACCTACAGGCAGTGGTGAGAATTTTGTAATCGGTAATCCCGCAAGCGCACCTTTCATGTACGCGGTCCAAATTCTTGCAGGAAATGATCCGCCCGTGACTGTTGTCAGACCCCCAGTACCCGACAATGAGATTGGCTTTCCGTCAGGTCCGTCTTTGACCAGCATCACCGATGTAGCAAGTTCTGGGGTATAGCCAGAAAACCAAGCAGACATATTGTCATTCGTTGTTCCAGTTTTACCTGCAGCTGGGCGACCTAATGCTTGCGCAGCTATTCCTGTTCCTTGAGTGACGACTTTTTGCAAAGCGTAATTAACCGTGTCCGCGATGTCCGTACTAAATGACTGAACGGGCTTTGGCGAGAACTCAAATAACACATCGCCTGAACTTGTAGAAACCTTTTTAAGAAAAGTTGGCTTTACCTGTAAACCCCGTGCAGCAAACGTTGAGTAAGCAGAAGCAACATCTAATGGGTGCGGGCTTGCTGTTCCTAACGTGAAAGTGAGGTTCGCATCCATCCCTACGGTATTTTCTGGGATGCCTGCGCGAAGTGCTGAATTCATTACATTTGAAAGGCCAGCGGCATCTTCGCACTGCACGTAAGCAGAGTTGACGGAATTTTCAGTTGCCTTCAAGAGCGTAATTTTACTTCCGTAAGAATGCCCGCTGTAGTTGACAACAACGTAACCCTTGACTTTCGTGCCACTAATGCCACTAAAGGTTGAAGCCAAGGTGATGTTATTTTCTAACGCTGCTGCCAAAGTAAAAGGTTTGAAGTTTGACCCTGCTTGACCGATTGCTTGAGTCGCGTTATTGAGTTGGTCTTTCAAATAGTCGGCGCCACCGTAGATGGCAACCACTTCACCTGTGCCGGGCCGCACAGATGCCAAGCCGATTCGTAACCCGTCGATCTTGGTGGTTGGCGCCTGGGCCTGGACTGCTGCAATCGCGGCATCTTCTGCTTGCTTATTAAATGTAGTCACCACGCGTAATCCAGCGCGATTTACTTGATCTTCGGTAATTCCTTGCGCATACAACGCTTGCCGAGCAGCTTCAAGAACGTGTCCTTGTGCTCCACCGAACACTTGGTCAGTTTTGAGGGGATTAATTGGTGGGAAAACCATGGCATTACGGGTGGCTGCATCGAGCCATCCTTGCGAAACCATGCCGTCTAACACGTAATTCCAGCGGGCTTTCAGTTTCGGCAAATGAGTTTCCGGAGATAAACCATTCGGTGCTTGGATGATTGCAGCAAGGACCGCCGCTTGCTCTATCGAGAGGTCCTTGACACTTTTTGCGAAATATTGGTTCGCCGCAGTTTCGATGCCATAGGCTCCTCGACCAAAATAGATGGTGTTGAGGTAGTTTTCAAGAATTTTGTCTTTGCTGGTAATCGTTTCAAGTTTGATAGAGAGTACGAGCTCTTTGACTTTGCGTTGGATTCGTCGTTCATCAGTTAAATAAGCGTTCTTGGCGTATTGCTGAGTAATTGTGGAGCCGCCCTGTGTGGAAGAGCCACGAACATTATTCAAAATTGCTCGCGAGATTCCCTTTGGAGAAAATCCGCCGTGTTGATAAAACTGGCGATCCTCAGCAGCTAACACGGCATGTTGAGCATCCAGAGGAATCTGATCTATCGTCACAGAAACTCGGTTGGCTTCGCCAAGGCGACCAAGTTCGGTTATGCCATCGTCGTAATAAAAAATTGACGCCTGCGCTTGTGACACTTCATTCGGTTGCGGAATGTGTGTGACCTTGACTTCGTAACTGAGAAGTCCAACACCTAGTACTGCACCAAAGAGTCCAAAAAGAAACAATCGGCGAAATGACGGAAAGAGACGGGCAATTCCGCGTCGGCGCTTCTTTGAATTGTTCACCTGTCTATTCCAACACATCTCTAGGCTTACGAGGCGGTGTGCGAGGTGTGCCGTCGCCTAAAACGTACGAAAGGTGTAAATGATTCCAGCCACAGTCTTGGCACACTTCGACAACATAGACCCGAAAGTGTCCGTACTCACCAGACATACTTGGAAGTTCATGCGAAGAACGCACGCGTCCAGCAAAGTAACCTAAGTCATCACCGTAGGTGTAAATGACGTGGACCAGAGCCCCGCGTTGGCATATCGGACACGTTCTTTCAGTATTTTCTCCGTGATGTTTTGCAGCGCGTAATAAATATGGA
>Ga0194055_10003944_pt1 | contig 11293 bp, 3 predicted proteins | sample SepL449m_MetaG_FD_155482 | JGI IMG/M metagenome (GOLD analysis project Ga0194055, IMG submission 155482) | Anoxic zone freshwater microbial communities from boreal shield lake in IISD Experimental Lakes Area, Ontario, Canada - Sep2016-L442-9m | ecosystem: Environmental > Aquatic > Freshwater >... | reverse complement strand
GGCGAAGGGCCCGCGCGGCAAGTTCGCCTGGCTGGACTCCTTCTTCGAGTTCCTGTCCGACTCGTTCCGCCCGCTTCTCGGTGCGCTGCTCGGCGCTTCGCTGTTCATCACCTTCATGGCTCTGATGAGCACGCTCAAGGTCATCCCCAACTGGGCCGATCCGCGTGTCGAACTGGCTCCGTCGTGGCAGTTCGTCAACCTGATGTGGCAGAGCGTGTTCGTCTTCCTGCCGCTGATGGTCGCCTACAACGCGTCGAAGAAACTCGGGGCGGACCCGTGGGTCGGGTTCGCGATCATGGCCGTGGTCATGCTGCCGGGTTTCGCCGCCCTCAAAGAGGTCGCCGCACCGCAGAACGTGTTCGGTTCGACCGTCGACGTGGTGAAGATCTTCGGGGTGCCGCTGACGATCTTCAACTACAGCTCCCAGGTGTTCCCGCCGCTGCTGATGGCCGCCGTGCTGGGTGTGCTCTACAAGTTCCTCAAGCGGGTCATCCCCGAGAACGTGCAGCTGATCTTCGTGCCGTTCCTGTCGATGCTGATCATGATCCCGCTCACGGCGTTCCTGATCGGTCCGCTGGGCGTCTACGCCGGCGCCGGCCTGGCCAACGTACTGAAGTCCATCAACGACTTCTCGCCGTTCATCTTCGCCGTGCTCGTCCCGCTGGCCTACCCGTTCATGGTGCCGCTGGGCCTGCACTGGCCGATCAACGCGATCATGCTGCTCAACATCCAGACCCTGGGCTACGACTACATCCAGGGCCCGATGGGCGCCTGGAACTTCTCCTGCTTCGGGGCGACTGCCGGCGTGCTGTTCCTGGCCTGGCGTGAGCGCGACAAGGCGATGAAGCAGACCGCCACCGGTGCGCTGGCGGCCGGTCTGCTCGGCGGCATCTCCGAACCCTCGCTCTACGGCATCCATCTTCGGTTCAAGCGGATCTACCCGCGCATGCTGGTCGGCTGCCTTGTCGGCGGTCTGATCATCGGCATCGGCGGCGGCGTGACGACCAAGGCGTTCGTCTTCACCTCGTTGCTCACCATCCCGGCGTTCAGCAGCATGGGCCTGTACGCGGTCGCGGTGCTCGCGGCGTTCTTCACCTCGATGATCCTGGTGATCCTGTCCGGTTACCGCACCCCGGAGCAGGCCGCCGAAGCCGCCGCCGCCGGTGTATCGGTGGCCGATCTGGAGAGCCCGATGGCCAAGGCCAGCGGCGCTACCCTGGCCGCGGCCGCAGCCACGAAGGCGGTCGGCGACGCGGGTCTGGAGGCCAACGTCTTCTCGCCGCTGGACGGCACGGTCGTCGCCCTGAGCGATGTCCCGGATCCGGTGTTCGGCAAGGGCATCATGGGCCCCGGTGTGGCCATCGAGCCGTCCGGCAATACGGCGTACGCGCCGGGTTCGGGTGTCGTGGTCGCCGCCCAGCCGACTGGGCACGCCTTCGGTATTGCGCTCGACAACGGCGTCGAGGTCCTCATCCACATCGGCATCGACACCGTGAAGATGAAGGGCGAGGGCTTCACCGTGCACGTCGCCAAGGGCGATCGCGTGACCGCCGGTACCCCGCTGGTGACCTTCGACCGTGCGGCGATCGAGGCGGCCGGCTATCCGCTGATCACCCCGGTCGTCATCCTCAACGCCAAGAAGTTCGGCGGCGTCGAGATGGCGGCGGAGGGCCATGTCGCCGCGGGCGAGCCTCTGGTGGTGCTCAGCCCCGCACCGCAGCCGATAGAAGCTGGGGTGTAATCCGCCTGCTGGGCAGCTTGCCGTCCCCGGGCAGCATTCGCTCGGGGTGGTGGAAGGTGTTCGTTCTTCCCGGTAGCGGTAGGTGGGGTGGCGGCAGCCATTCGGTGGTGCCGTCACTGCGCTTCCTGGTCTTCCAGCCGCCGCAAGTGATCAGTCGGTGATGTGCACCGCAGGCGAAGGTGAGTGTGTCGACATTGGTCAGCCCGCCGTCGGCCCATTCGTCGACATGGTGGACTTCGGACAGGTAGCCCGGCACATCGCAGCCTGGCGCGGTGCATCCACGGCGTGTGTTGTGTGTGTGTCCCCCCCCACCCGTCGCGGTCTCAAGCCGCGCCAGCACCTCACTAATCGAACGCATGTGCGAAACATTACCGATCGCGGCCGATAACCGAAGCCGCCGTTCTCGTCATCTGTGGATGGATCGGCAACTGGGGACTACTCCCTGGGTAGCCGTCAGCGCTAACCCGGATTCAGGCAGGCATACTCCATGCGGCTGATGGCGTTGCCGAATTCGATCCCGATGCCGGCGTACTCCCGCGCCGTCGCGGGGTCGTCGGGTTTGGCGCGGTACTTCGGAACCAGGTCGGCGATCCGCCCCGCCCGGTCGGCGGCTATCCTCGCCTGATCGGCGAGGTCCGGCCGGGAGATCTTGCCGGCGTAGTCCTTCATCCGCTCCGCCCACTGCCGGTATTCGTCCGCGCTGGCCGGGTTCGAGTCCTTCTGTCCCGCAGACGCTTTCATCTCGTCACGGAACTGGTTGTTGTCCTCGATCAGTGCCTGCACCGTGTCGCAGTCCGGCGATCCGCGATGTGACGACCGGTACAGCAGGACGCCGGCCATGACGGCGAACAGCGTCACCACGGCCGCCGCGATAGCCAACAGCTTTCGGCGCCTTGCCATCTCAGGCCTTGGTCCGGATCTTGCCCGGCTTCCACAGGCCGCTGCGCGTCGCGGTGCCCAGTTCCAGCTGCGCCGGCGTCGCGTCGACGATGGTGTCGAACTTGCGCAGTGAGCCCCAGTCCCGGCCCCAGTCGTGAGACAGGTAGGTCGCCATCACGTGCGCGCGCAATAACAGGTCGCTGATGCCCAGCAGGCCGCCGTTACGCCCGTCCTCCCAGGTGTCGGTGTCCTGTTTCTTGGCCAGATAGTCCGGGGTGATCCGGAATTTGGGCACTTCGGTAACGCCGTTGGCGTGCAGCATCGGCTGCTGGCACGGGAAGGCCAGACCGACCGCCCAGTCCATCAGGACCGGATCTGTCGAGCCGACGTACTCCTGGATGGTGCGTAGTGCCGGGACGGTCGGCGGGGTGACGGCGACCCAGTCGCCGATCGACAGCGACTTGTCCTGGGCCACAATGCGAACCGCGGTGGCGTCGGCGGGGATGGCCGAGCGCGGGTAGCGCAGATTCCGCCACGACGGCGCGGGGCCGAGATCGAAGGGCTCCACCCGACCGGCGGGGGCGGGGGCGCCGTCGGGGCCGGGCCGCCCGTACTCCAGTTCGACGGCCTGGCCGTCGGTGTGGTTGTTGAGGATGCTGTTGCCGGCGATCGTTCCGGCCGCGGTCACCACGACCAGCGGGTGCCGGTCGTCATTCGGCGGCAACTGATACCAGGCCGAGGTCAGCACGCTCTCCTGCTGCGCGTTGTCGGTGTAGCTGCCGGCCACCGGCACCCGTGCCGGGTCGAGCTGATAGGGCAACGGGACCGTGGAGCCGTTGACTCCGGGCTTCGACAGCTTGAACGGCCCCTCCCAGTCGTGGTCGATGCCCGGTGTGATGTTGTTGACCCGAATCGCCTCGGCCACAATCTTTTCCGGAACGCCGTTGGCCGTGAAACCGACCGGCTTGGCACCGCCCAACGGGCCCAGCTTTCCGTACTCGCCGGGCAGCGGCGTCAGGAACCCGGTGTTCGAATCCGGTTCGACGAGCACGTCGTCGGCCAGACCGCAGCCGCCGGCGAGCGCCTTGACGTTCGAGTAGCCGTTGGAGAAGGTCGGGTACTGGCGGATCATCCCGGCGGTCATCGACGCCAGGTTGGTCACCACCAGCAGGCCGGCGGCCAGCGGGATCGGTGCGGCGGTGAGCGCCCGGGTGAGCCGCCCTTCGCCGTGCCGGCGAACCGCGACGTGCAGCCACGCGGTGTAGAGCGCTGCCAGCACGAAGAGGCCCAAAAAGATTGCTGCGACGCTGATTCCGGCGATGCGCGGCATGGAGCTGTTGAACGGGACCCCGTAGGACGACACGTACCACCAGCCGTTCGTGGTGGCGAAGGTCAGCGCGAGGGTGAACAGCACCGCGGTCACGACCGCCATCCGGTTACGCGACCAGCGCAGCACCGTCGGCGACACCAGCACCGTCGCGAGGGCGGCCATCGCGGCGCCGACGGCGGCGAACAACCCGAAGTGGTGCACCCACTTGGTGGGGGTGAACATCAGGACGAAGATCGTCGCGAAGATGACGCCCATCAGTCGCCAGGCCGGGCCGCGCGCGACGCCGGGAACCCGCTTGCGGCGCAACATGACGAACAACGCGATGAACAACGACAGCGCCGTGATGAGGAAGCCGAACCGCCGCGACAGCGACCCGTCCACCGTCGGCAGGATCAGGTAGAAGTAGCGCAGGTTCTCGGTGTACCAGGGCTGGCTCGGCCCGATCGCGGTGCGGACCCGGGTGGCTTCCGCCACGGTCGCCAGGGTCTGGTCGGCGAAGATCACCGTGAGGATCACCGTGCCCGCTGCCAGCATCGGTGCGATCAGCGGCCAGGTGCCGACAATGGCCCTGCGGCGCATGATGATTCGCAGGATGGGGCGGCCACCGGCGATCAGGGCGGCAACGGCGATCAGGCCGGTCGGCTGGATACCCAGGGTGAACGCCGCGGTGATGATCGCCAGCGCCGCCGGGGCGAGCCGTCCGGAGCTGATCGCCCGCTCGATGAGCACATAGGTGATCAGCGCGCCGGTGGTGATCTGGCCCTCCGGGCGCAGGCCGTTGTCGAACGGCATCCAGGCCGCCAGCAGCACCAGGCCCGCTGCCCACAACGCGGTCCGGCTGCCCGCCACCGCGGGTCCGAGCCGGGGCAGGACCTCGCGGGACAACAGCAGCCAGCAGATCATGGCGCACAACAGATCCGGCAGCCGCATCCACAGGCTCGCCGTGCTGACGTGGGTCATCAGCGCCAGCACGTTGTAGTACCAGCCGAACGGGTCCTCGGGTACACCGAACCAGCGGAAGTAGTTCGACATGTAGCCGGCGCGGCCGGCGACCCGGGCCATCTGCAGGATGTAGCCATCGTCGGATGAGTTCGCGCCCATCACGTACCAGACTCCGAACGCCGTCACGACGACGGCGTCGACGATGCTGAACGTGCGCCAGCGCTGCGGGATCAGCCGTTGCATGCGGCGGCCGTCGAGCCGGTCCAGCCGCCACAGTGCGGCGAGCGCGACGACGGTGGCCGCAATGGCCAGCAGCATGGCTGCCAGCTTGATCGCGGTGGGACGCGAGGTGAACCGGGTGTCGATGGTCGCCGAGACGCTCAGCCCGGCCGGGGCCGGTCCGCTCAGGTCGGTGAACACCCCCACGATGGCCGGCCTCAGGTTCGGGTCCTTGAACCCGGTGCGCCAGTAGTCGTAGCCCTTCTGCGGGGAGTCCTCGTCGGCATCCTCCAGGGCGGCGGGATCGGGCGGGACGCCGATGAAACTGGCGAACGTGCCCTGGTCGGTGGAGACGATCTCGATGCGCTGGCAGCCCGCCGCCTGCACCTGTGCACGCGGCACGCTGGCCACCACGACGTTGCGGTCGGTGATGTTGACCCGCTGCGCATCGACGGTGACGAACATCGAATTCAGGGACGCGTCTTTGGCTTTCTGCGGAGCCAGCCCGAGCACCAGGCCGCCCTTGGCCGGCAACGACCGGATCACCTCACACGGCACGGTGGCGGTCAGAGACACCGGCGTCTGCGAAATCAGCGGCGCCGTAACGTTATTGAGTTGACCGCCCTGCGGCCAATTCAGCGTCCCGGTGGTCTGCACCACCGGCAGTAACGGGGTGAGGATCGCCAGGACGAAACCCAACAGGCCCGCGATGGTCGCCAGCCAGCGGGTGATCTTCACGTCCTGGGCCGATTCGCGGGCCGAGGCGGCGAGGGTCTGTGTCATGCGCACCTCATCTCAGGGGAGCGCCCTGATCGGTCCGTTGCGGACCCACCCGAACACCCGGGCGGAGCCTTGCTCGACGACGGCGTCGGGGGCCTGCGACTCCGGCACCACCCGGAGGTAGCGCTCGATGGCGCCCCAGTCACGGTGCCAATCGTTGTTCAGATAGGTCGGCACCGTCGCGGTGCTGAGCAGCGCCTGGATGAACAGGAACGGGCCACCCGAGCGCGCCGACTGCCACAGGTTCGACGAGATCACCACCTGCTTGAGGTTGGGCAGGATGCGGTACTTCGGAACCTCGGCGATGCCGAGGTGTTCGGCGAACGGCCGCTGGCAGGGGAAGTGGGCGGCACTGGCGATGTCCATCAGCACCGGCGTCTCGGTGCCGAGGAACTCGTTGGCGGTCTTCAGGACCGGCACCCGCGGCGGGGTGAAGCCGAACCACTGCTCGTTGGAGAGGTTCGGGTCGTCGGCGACGATCCGAACCACGTTGGCCTCCGCCGGCGCGTCCTTGAACGGGAAACGCAGGTTGCGCCAGGCCAATTGCTCCTGGGTGTCGATCGGGTAGACCTTCTCCAGTGCCGTGAAGGTGCCGTCCGGCTGGCGCACGCCCCACTGCAGTTTCAGCGACTGGCCGTAGTGGAACTCACCCTCGGCGTCGTAGTACCAGATCGCGCCGGCGGCGCTGACGGCCACGATCGGACGGTCCGCACTGCGCGGCGGCAGCTCGTACCACGCCGAGGTGGCTTTCGCGGCCTGGGTGTTCTCCTTGTAGCTGCCCATCACCGGTGTGGTCTTGGGGTCAAGACCGAAGGGCAGGAACACCTTTGAACCGTTCACCCCGACCGGTCCGAAGCCGCCGCCGGTGCCGCCGGAGAAACCGATGCCCCAGTTCGCCTTGTTCGGCGAGCCGTCGGAGTTGACGGTCCCGGGATTGGCGATGAACGGCGCCACCGGGTCGAGGTTGTCGTTGACGCCGTTGGGGTTGAAGCCCACCGGGTTCGTCCCGCCCAGCGGCCCGTACTTGCCCCAGGTCTGGCCGGGCGCGGGCTTGAGCATGCCCGCGTTAGGGTCCGGCTCGACGAGAATCTCGTCGGCCATCGCGCAACTGTTCTTCGACAGTCCCGATGCCAGCGCCGAGAGGTTCGCCTTGCCGTTGGTGTAGGCCGGGTAGCGCTGGATGAAGCCCTTGGTCATCGAGCCGACCGACAGCACCACCATGATCAGCGACACCGCCAGCAGCGGGGTGGCCGCCAGCAGGCGGTTGCGCCGGGTATCGGCCACCTCGGTGTGGCCGGCGTAGTCGATCCGGAAGTGCAGCCAGCCCGCGATGAGCGCGGTGATGATGGCCAGCGCGAGGAACATCGACGTCACGTCCTTGTGCAGCAGCACCGGCGGCCGGTCGTACCAGGGCACCCCGTAATTGCCGACGTAGAACCAGCCGTTGGGTCCCGACGTGGACAGCGCGACGACGAACAGCAGCGCGGTCAGGTAGATGGCGAGATTGCGCCGGCTGTGCAGGCCGATGGTGGCGAACGCGAACGCCGTCACCGCGGCCAGGGCCGCGGTCAGCCCGGCGAACGTCCCGAACTGCACCGCCCACTTCGTCGGGGTGAACGTCAGCAGCAGCAGACCGAGCGCGGTGGCGCCGATCAGCCGCCACAGCGGGCCGCGTGCGATGCCCCCGACGCGGCCCTTGCGCAGCAGCATCATCAGCATCGCGAACATGCACAGCAGCATGACCAGGATCGCGAACCGGCGGGTCAGGGAGGCTTCCGGCTGCTCCTCCACCGTCAGGAAGTAGTAGCGCAGGAAGTCCTGATACCACGAGATCGTCGGCCCGACAACGTATTTGATCCGGACGGCCTCGGCGACGCCGGCCAGGGTCTGGTCGCGGAACACCACCACGAAGAACACCGAGAGCGCCGCGGCCAGCGCCGCCAGCGGGGCCAGTACGCCGTCCTGCGCGCGGCGGCTACCGATGATCCGGACGACGGTGCGGGCGCCGACGAGCAGCGGCGCGATCGCCATCAGGCCCTGGGGGGCCAGCGTCACGCAGAACACCGCCACCACGATCGCCAGCGCGGTGGGCGCCAGCCGGTGGGTCGCGATGGTGCGTTCCACCAGCATCCAGATCAGCAGCACACCGAAGGCGATCAGCGGCTCGGGCCGAAGACCGTTGTTGAACGGCAGCCACGTCGCCAGGAACATCACACCGCCGGTGGCGACAGCGATCCGGTTGTGGTCGAGTCCGCCGCGGGCCGATCCCAGCCGGGGGATCACCTGACGGCTCAGGATCAGCCAGCTGCCGATCGCGGCGGCCAGCGCGGGCAGCCGCATCCACACCCCGGCCGTGCTCACGGCGGTCAGATGCGCCAGCACCGTCTGGTACCAGTCGAACGGCGCTTCGCTGGTCCCGAAGTAGCGGTAGTAGTTCGCGTTGTAGCCGGCCTGGTCGGCGATCCGGGCGATGGTGAGGTTGTAGCCGTCGTCGGAGGAAATCGCCCCGATGAGGTGCCAGACCAGCAGCGTGCCGATCACCCCGGCGTCGACCAGCCAGTGCCGCACGGGGCGGCGTCCCGGGTGGGTGCCCCCGAGGCGTTCGCGGCGATCGAGCACGGCCAGCGCCGCGATGGAGGCGATCACGCACAGCACCCCGGCCACCATCACGGCCAGCTTGAGCAGCGTCGGGCTGGTGATGAAACGGGTGTCGACGATGATCCGCGCGGACAGGTCCGGCCCCCAGGCCGCCGGACCCGGAGTGGGCAGCTTCAGGTCGGTGAACACCCCGGTCACCTGCGGCTTCTTATCCGGCGGCAGAGTCCCGGTGGCCCCGGGGATTCCGACGAAGTCCGCGCCGACGCCGCCGGGGTTCGCCCAGATCTTGATGGTGCTGCAGGCGCCGGAGGCCACCGCTGCGCGGGGCGCGACCGCGGCGACCGCGTCGCGGAACGCCACCAGCACGGAGTCGGTGTTAGCCCGGACGAACAGGCCGTTGCGGGCGGCGTCGATGCCGTTGGCCGGGTTGGTCGACAGGGCGATGCCGCCGCCGGGCGGCAGGGTGGCGATGGCTTTGCAGGGAATCGACGCGTCGAGGGCCTGCGGCGCGCCCGAAACCAGAGGTGCCGTGACGTTGCCGACGGTGCCGCCCTGACCGGGAGCCTGCGGCCACACGATGGTGGCGGTGGCCTGCTTGACCGGCAGCAACGGCGTCAACGCGCACAGCAGGACACCGGCGAGGCCGGCGAGCACGGCGACCAGCCGCGCGATCCGTGCCGAGTCGCGGCCGCCCAGCGCAGCGTCCCGGCGGGAATCGCTGCGGACAGTCGGCACGAGCGTCGATGGTAGGCGACGGGGCTGCGGCATTACCGCACTGCTCCGCCGTTTCGGCGCGCTAATCGCCGCTCAGCGCACAAAACCGCGCCCAAATCGCGGGAGCCTAAGTCGGGCGCAGCGGGGCTGGACTCCACCACCCGCTTCGGGTCGCGGTGCCCAGGTCCAGCCGGGCCGGCGTCGCGGCGGGGTCGAAGAGGACGAGCCGCTGCAGCGACCCCCAGTCCCGGAACCAGTCGTCCTTCAAATAGGTGGGCACGGTGGTGGCCTCGAACAACAACTCGCTGATCCCCAGCGGACCGCCACCGATGTTGTCCATCACCGGGGAGTTGGCGTCGGTGCCGAACCGGTCCGGCAGGATCCGCCAGCGCGGCACTTCGGTGACGCCGTTGGCGTGCCCGAACGGCCGTTGGCAGGGGAACGCCAGGCCGACCAGCCAGTCCAGCAGCACCGGATCGGTCGAGCCGACCACCTGTTGCAGCGTGCGCAGTTTGGGAATCCGGGGCGGGGTGACGGCGATCCAGTGCTGGGGGGCCAGATCCTCGTCGACGGCGACCACCCGGATCAGCGTCGCCTCGGACGGGATGGCCGTCAGCGGAGCGCGCAGGTTGCGCCAGGCCGGCACCGGGCCGATGTCGGCGAAGCCCAGCGATCCGCCGGCCTTGCCGGCCGCAGCCTCGGCGTCGGTGGCCCACTGCACGGTCACCTCGTCCTGATCGAAGCGCCCGGCCGCCGAGACGACCACCAGCGGCGCCGTGTCCTCGCCGAGAGTGTCGCGGGCGGGCAGCCGGTACCAGGCCGATTTCAGCCGGGCCTGCTGCTGGGTGCCGCTTCGCCAGCTGCCCAGAACCGGGGTGGTCGCCGGATCCAGACCGTAGGGGAGTGGGGTGCGCGACCCGTTGAGACCCGCGGCGGTGTTGGTGGTGCCGTCCGTGGCGGAACCGGCGGTGTTCGTGCCGGAGTCGGCAGCGCCGAGTCCGATGAAGTTCCCGCTCGCGGGCGGCTCGATGAGGGTCGAGATGTCGGTCGGAACGCCGTTGGGGGAGAACCCTTCCGCGCTGCCTGAGCCGAGAGCCTTCGCCGCCGCAACGTCGAGGGGGGTGAGCATCCCGGCGTTCGGATCGGATTCGACCAACACGTCGTCGGCCAGGCCGCAGGTCTTTCCGGTAAGCGCCTGCAGATTGGACCGACCGACCGACCAGGCCGGGTACTGGCCGGTCATGCCCAATGTCAGCGACGCGACTTCGAAGACGACCAGCACCCACGCCACCACAGCCAGCGGCGAGACCGCCAGCCGCGACCACCACCGCCGGGACGGCGCGGTGTCGGTGCGTCCGGTGAAGTGGATGAAGGCGGCGGCGAACAGCGCCAGCACCGTCATGCCGAGCAGGAAGGTCGCGAAGCCGAACTTGAAAGCGGGCATCTGATTCGACCACGGCACACCGAAATTCGAGACGTACCACCAGCCGTTGACACTGGCGAAGGACAGCGCGGTGATGAACAGCACCGCCGCGGCGAACACCGCGCGGTTGCGCCGCGAACGCATCACCGCCGGCGCCACCGCGACCGCGGCCAGCGCGCCGAGTGACCCCGCCAGGCCGGCGAACACCCCGAAGTGGTGGGTCCACTTGGTGGGGGTGAACATGATCGCCACGAACGAGATGACGGTGATGCCGACGATCCGCCGGCTCGGCCCGGCCGCCGTACCCGGGATGTGCCCGCGGCGCAGCATCACCGCGATCGAAACCACAAGGGCCACAATCAAAGCCAGCATCGCGAACCGGCGCGCGATCGAACCGTCCGGGGTGGCCATCATCAGCCGCTCGTAGCGGGTGTGCTCGTCGAACCAGCTCAGGCTCGGACCGACCGCCCGCTTGAGCGCGTTGGCCTGCGCCACCCCGGCGAAGGTCTGGTCCCGGAACATCAGGATGATCGTCGCCGTCGCTGCGGCCATGATCGGCGCCAGCAGCGGGAGCAGACCGAACTGCCGGGAGCGCCGGTGCAGGATCGTGCGCAGCGGCCCGACCGCCACCAGCAGGGCGCCGATCGAGGCGATCCCGGCAGTTCGG
>Ga0194055_10003941_pt1 | contig 11297 bp, 8 predicted proteins | sample SepL449m_MetaG_FD_155482 | JGI IMG/M metagenome (GOLD analysis project Ga0194055, IMG submission 155482) | Anoxic zone freshwater microbial communities from boreal shield lake in IISD Experimental Lakes Area, Ontario, Canada - Sep2016-L442-9m | ecosystem: Environmental > Aquatic > Freshwater >... | reverse complement strand
TTGGCAATATTTTCTTGCAGAAAACTTAAAAATTAATATTTCAATAACCGAAACAGCCACACTCTTTTTTACAGTTTGGTTCATCTATCTTTTGGATCATTTTTTTGATGCACAGAAAGAATTTTACTCGACTCAAAGGCATCTATTTGTTGCTAGAAATCAAAAAATAATTATTGGGATGATTACTTTTACATTTACAACTTCATTATGTTTATGTTTTTTCCTTTCAGAATCGTTAATTTTAGGTGGAATTAAATTAGCAGCCTTTATTTTCATTTACCTTTTATTAGTGCATGCAAGAATTACAAACATAAAACTAAAAACTAATTTTAAAGAATTATTAGTGGGAATAGGATTTGGAGTGGGAGTTGCCCTACCCATAATTGTCTCAAATATAGAAATAAAAACATGGGTACCCCCAGTATTATTATTTTGTTTGTTATGCTGGTTAAATTGCAGGTTAATTGATATTTGGGAATCGAATCGAAGTTCACTTTCAAGAAAGGAGATAATCTTAATTTTATTTATATTTTATTTAATGCTCATATGCCCAAGATTTATTTTATTTGCAGCAACAACCACCTTAGCATGCTTGATTCTAATCAATAAATACGCAGGTTCAAAAAAACCAGAAATATCAAGGGTTCTTGCAGATGTATCTTTATTGTCACCTTTGATTTTCTGGCCTTCTCCATGAGAAAATCGTGCTTTGACAATTTGGCGCCGTGGTATCACTTTCTAGAAACGATTAGTTTTGGAAATCAACTTCAACAATGCAGGATCAGCCAACTTGCTGAATTAAATGAAGTAAAAAATGTACTTATATTAGGTGATGGAAATGGGAGATTTCTTGAATCGTTATTAATATCAAATAGTAACGCTGAAATCGAATCACTGGATATAAGTTGTAAGATGATCGGATTGGCAACCGCTAGAATCAATCCGCTTCCCAATAATTCACGCGTGGTTTTTATTCACAGCGATGTTTTTGATTGGGATTTCCCAAATAAAAAATATGATTTGGTTGTAACCAATTTTTTTCTAGACTGCTTTAACTATTCAGAATTAACAAATCTTGTAGAGAGCATTTCCCTTAGCTTAAAACCTGAAGGAATGTTAATTTATGGTGACTTCTACGTTCCAAATTCATTATTTAAAAAAACTTTAACTTCCCTACTACTGTTTGGAATGTATCTTTTTTTTAGAATTTTTACTCGTATTTCCGCAAACTCACTTCATGACCCAACATCCTTATTGATCAAAAACAAATTAATTCTTAAGAGTGAAAAATATTATTTGTGGTCCTTTTTGAAATCACAAATATGGATCAAGAAATATGATCAGAACTGATCCTATTGTTCTTGGTTTTGGTTATGAACTTTTAACTTTGATTAAATTTGTTAAGATCAATTTCTAGTGTTTTACAATTACATTCAATCGAGGTTTATATGAATACAAGAATAGTAGTGGGCGTATTGTTTGCGAGTTTAATGATTTGCTCTTTAAGTAATTCACAGGAAAAAGGAAGCGTACCAAACTTAGCCGGGAGTTGGAGTGGGAACTGGATTAGCGAGGGTTCTGGCCATAAAGGCCCCATGAAAGCTATTTTTAAATCTTTAGGAAGTGATTCCTATGAAGTTACTTTTTCAGGTCGCTTTTTAAAGATTATACCATTTAGATATAAGGCAACTTTAATGGTTACAGGTAAAGAAGGCGAAAAACTTATTCTTACTGGAAGCCAGAAACTTCTTGGTTTTGGAACCTTTGAATACAACGCACTTGCTGATGAAGGTTCATTTAAAGCAAATTATTCGAGCAAGAAAGATAACGGCAGGTTTGAACTATATCGAAGCCGTTAATTAATAACAAAAAAGCCCTACTTGAATTAATATCAAGTAGGGCTTTTTAATAACTAATTTTTTACTTAACAGCTTTTTTCTTATTATCTTCAACTTGCTTCTTAACATCCACATTTTCTGTATTTACAGTTTTAGCAACTTTTTCGGAAAGCTTTTTAGCAACCAAACCACTTGGGTCGCATCCTGGCGCAATCGCAACAATCTTTCCACCCTTTTCAATTAAAAAATTGGTTGGCATTGTTTTAGTATCAAAAATCTTCCAACTATCACCTTTGGTATCGACAGCATAAAGCATGCTAATATTTTTTGCTTTTGCATAGGTTGCCACCTTAGCATCAGGTTCTTTGAAAATCGCAAGGGAAGTCAAACCAGAATCTTTATAAGCATCATGGATCGCCTGGAAATATGCCAACTCTTGATCGCAACCAGAACAACCACAGGTTAAACGAACAAGAACTGCACCCTTGGCAGTTAAATCAGAGAGGTTAATTTCTTTACCTGATGCATCTTTTATTATAAAAGCTGGAGCTTGGCTGCCAATTTCTACTTTCTTAGCTGCTACCTTAGCTGATTCTTCCCCAATAACAGAAAAAACCAAGCTTAAACTTACTACTAAAGAAATTAATCGCTTCATTTCCAAACTCCTAGGTGGGCACAAATAAAATGATCAATAACAAACTGCTGCATTAGTATCGTATTAAGCAACAAAAAATACAAGCTTTTTTAATCAAATCTCTCTAAAAGTTTGAATTAAACAAATACTCGTATTAATAAAAATGATTTATGATAGAAACATCTCTTGAATGCACATATTTGAGGAAATAGCTTATGCCATATTTTCGATTTGTTCTACTATGTTTTATTCTCGCTATCAACTTTCCGCAATACTTGAAAGCTGCTACTGATAAACCGTTGAATATTCTAATTCTTTACGCAGATGATTGGCGGCATGACACCCTCGGGTGTGCTGGAAACCCAATTGTAAAAACTCCTAATTTAGATGCCCTAGCAAAAAAAGGGATAAGATTCACTCGAAATTGTGTCACCACTTCTATTTGTGGTGTAAGCAGGGCAAATCTTTTAACCGGTCAATGGATGTCGAGACATGGCAATCTAGCATTCGCAATGTTTAAAACACCTTGGGAAGAAACTTATCCCGGCCTCCTTAGAAAGAACGGATACCATGTTGGCCATATAGGGAAGTGGCACAATGGAACATTCCCCAAAGAAAAATATGATTACGGGAAAAGCTATGCAGGTAACCATTGGATCAAACAAACCAATGGCGAAATGATTCATGTAACAAAAAAAAACGAAGATGATGCGTTAGAATTCCTAAAAACAAAACCAGACGATAGACCCTTTCTTCTTACCGTCTCATTTTTTGCAACCCACGCAGTCGATGGAAACCCAAAACAATATCTTCCACAACCCCATAGCATGGAACTATATAAGGATGTGAAAATCCCGATTCCAATTACCGCAACCGAAAGCCATTTCAGAAAATTACCACCATTTATAGCAAATGAAAAAAACGAAGGCAGAAACCGATGGCACTGGCGTTTTGATACACCAGAAAAATACCAAGAGTACATGAAAAACTACTACCGCCTTGCAACTGAAGTAGATGATACCAGCGGCAAAATAATAGCGGAATTAGAAAAGCAGAAGATGCTGGACAGTACGCTCGTAATCTTTACTACCGACAACGGTTATTTCCATGGGGAGCATGGACTAGCTGACAAATGGTATCCTTATGAAGAAAGCTTAAGAGTCCCTTTAATTGTTTTGGATCCAAGAATGGCACAAAGTAAAGCTGGCAAAATAAATGATGAATTTGTTTTGAATGTTGATCTAGCACCAACAATATTAAACGCTTCAAAGGTAAAACCTCCAATAACAATGCAAGGGAGAAATTTTGCAACACTTTACCTCGAAGAAAATATTAAGGATTGGAGGCAGGAATTTTTCTATGAACATGCAATCATCAAGAATAAAAATTTCATTCCCGCTTCTGAAGCCTTGGTCAGAAAAGATATGAAATATATATTCTGGCCGGATTTTAACACGGAAGAACTATACGACCTTAAGATCGATCCACTTGAAGAAAACAATCTGATTGAAAGCGAACAGCATCAAAAATTATTGAAGTCGCTAAGAATTCGATTTAAAGAATTAAAAGCAGATGCCAAGTAAAATATTTTTAAACATTGTCAAAAAAAACTATTTCGCTCCCATTTTGGCGCGAGCAATAGCAAAATCAACTAACTCCTGAGAATTGAAAAACCCTTCAAAAAAATTATGCCCCTGATCTTTGAGAATGATTAATTTCACAAGATCTTGCTGATTCTCTAACTTGTATTGATTCAAAAATTCTAAAGAATTTTCTTTTAAAGGAACAACTTTATCGACGTCTCCATGAATTAATGCAACAGGGATTTTAGCCTTTGCCAAAACACTAATTTTAGAAATTGGATTAAATTCACTAAGCTTACTTTCCAATTCACTTTTACTTAAATCATAAGCGGGAGCGGCTTTATCAATGCCTGGGTAGGTGCGAAAATCAAACACAGGATAAATACCGATAATTCCCGAAACTTTGGTAGGGTTTTCAATCGCCCAACTTGAGACCCACAATCCACCCCTGCTCCTCCCGAAAAGACAAGGCTTAGGTGAATATCCTTTTTTCTGAACGAGTTCATTGTAAAGGGCTGTAAAAAGCTGGTTACTTTTGGGCCCACCATACCCTTCACCAACATCTATTCCAGCAACTGCAACACCCGCATTAAGAAACTGCTCATGCATCCATTTTTCATGTTGATCAGGGTATGAAGGCAAAGTGGGGGCATAAATAATCCAAGGTTGGGGAGTTGTTCGTTTAGCCTGATCAGGCAATAAGACAAACGCTGGTCGATCAGAAACAGTAAAAGTTTCGCCTGGAAAAATGAGGTTTTTCTTTTGCCCATAAGAGGTCGAGGTAAATGATAAAAACAAAACCGCTACAAATATCAAACTTTTATTGAACATTTAAAATCTCCGTGAATATAAGTTTCAAGCTAATTTTTCTTTTTGATCTCTTTGTTTTCTTTGGATTCTGTCAATAGATAATAGTCATCCAAGGTAGATTCAAGCAAAGGCAAATTACGAATACCTGTTTTTAAAACATCGCCCGATTTTCCAGTTACTTTAAAAAAACCTGCAATAGCTTTTGCATCAGGTTTAATCAAAAGCTTAGCTGGGCTAACGGTTTTAGCCGTAACTTTAAGTTCTTCGGCAGACCAACCTTGTGGCAGATCTTGCGCTTTAAAAACAATATCTGCAGAATGGCCTGCAACTCTAGAAAACTTAATCGGCACTTCAACCGGTTTATTATCTTTGGGGGCGAAACTTTCTCCATCTATGGAAAATTCAAAATCGGGAACAATCGGAATAACACTCATTCGATAGTAATAAGTTTCTCCACTATGATTGTGTAAATCTGTGATTTTCAGGAATGTTGGCTCACCTGTAGAAGTAATCTCAACAGAAGCATCGCGGCTGGCAGCTACGTCATCGTCGACTCGTTTAAGTTCTTTTCCTAAAGCATCTTTTTGAATAACAAGAGGGTCAAGATCGGAACCGATCGAACGAGCATCTATTTTAAGTTTATATTTTTCACCTTTTTTAAATCCTAGTTCAAAAGAATAATCTTTTTTAACATCCAGACAACCACTGATAATGCAAGGTTCCTCTAAAAGCATTGATTGTTTATCTTTTGGGAACACTAAAGAAGGATAAGGAGTGCATGTAACAGATAAGTTCCCAGCGGCCCCTGTTTTAAATATTCTAGTTTCGGTCAGGGGTGAAGAAACATTCATATTTAATGCAGCGAATTCTTTAGATAGGTTCCAGCCTTTTAACTGAAGGCTTTGAGATTTACCTGTTTGCAAGGATAAGGGAAAAACATGATCAATGTATGGTCCCGTAGTAATTGTTAAACGGTAAATATAAGTATCTGCACCCGAAAATCTTATTGTGGTATCTGGCGTAGAAGGAAATGCGAAAACACGAATGCGATAAGCTCCATCATTGGGCGCGATAAATGCGATAAACGGATCAAGGCCAAATCGGTCATGATTTTCGGCAAGAATAAACCCATCAGGCGACAAGATTTGCATTGCTGCATCCATGGGGGATTCAATGCCATGATTCCCTAAAAGATGAGCAACGATCGTCTGACCTTTTTTCGCATCAACCGCAAACGAATCTGTATCGCCCGCAACGCCTAATTTTCCGTTAATTAGAACCGGTCCAGCCCCAATAGATTGCGGTCTAAGATACGTGTTATTAGGCTCAACTTCTTCGATTTCAGGAATTGTTCCAACCCAAAAAGCCTTGGGAGCAGAAGCGCCATCTTTATTAAATACTCTGAATAATTTGGAACCGGGAGAAGCTTTTGGATCAATTATAATTGAGGCTTTATTTTTCTCTTTGAACTCAATTTTAATATCTGGAGAATAAACCACGATTTTGGGAGGCCAGTCGGGAAAGGTGCCATTCAGGCTTACCTGAACCGTAGTACCAACCTGCCCACCCGAAGGAAAAACATAAGTAAGAACTGGAGCAACGGCCCAGCAAGGGTTTTGTAATGTTAAAACAACAATTATAAGGTAAAGCCAATGACGCATTACCCCATAAGCTCCTTGATGGTTTCAGGATTGCTAACAATATGCGAAGGCCTACCGTTAGGCGCATAAAGAATTTTATCGGGCGCAATGCCCAACTTGGAATATATGGTTGAAGAGAAATGCTCAGGGGTAAGAACTCTTTCGCAAGCTGCGTAACCGCGTTTATCGGTGGCACCAACAACTTGACCACCTGGGGTTCCGCCACCCGCCACCATGATGGACATTGCATTTGACCAATGATCGCGGCCACCATCTTTGTTAATTTGTGGGGTGCGACCAAATTCTCCCAAAACCAAAACCAAGGTGGTTTCAAGCATACCCCGTTGATCAAGATCTTTAACCAATGCAGCAATAGTAGCATCGAAACTAGGTAACCGTTTTTCCAAGGTAGGGAAGATATTGGTGTGATGATCCCAACCGCCATCATTAAGAACAATAAACGGAACCCCAGCTTCAACCAATCTACGAGCAAGAAGTGCTCGCTGGCCGAAATCATTTCTGCCATAGGTTTCACGCACAGAGTCTGGCTCGCGCTGGATATCAAAAGCCGCTTGAGCTTCTGCAGAACGCATGAGGTCAAGCCCTTGTCGGTAATGATCATCCATTGCAGTAGCAGGATCACCAACTTGTTTGTCAGCAAAGCGGACGAATTTATCAACAGCTTGGCGCATTTCTTCGCGGCTTACTTTCCTTGAGCCATCCAATTCTTTGGGCAGGCTAACATCACGGACTCTAAAATTGGCACTGTTAGGGCTGCCATCGACTACAAAGGGGGCATGTCGAGCACCAAGAAAATTAGGGCCGCCTGATCGGGTCATCGAAGGCAAAGAAAAATACGGAGGCAAACCAGGAGGTGCGCCTAATTCTGAAGAAACAACAGAACCCATGCTAGGGTGAAAGCTAACAAAAGCTCCACATCCTACAGGAATTCTGGGTGGCGCCCCTGTCATCATGTAATGGTTACCCGCACCGTGGTTTCCTTGATCATGTTGAACGGAACGAACAATGGCAAGTTTGTCTGCAATAGAAGCAAGCTGCGGAAGATGCTGAGAGTATTGAATACCAGGTATTTTTGTGCTGATTGGTTTAAAAGAGCCCCTGATTTCAGTGGGGGCATCTGGCTTAGGATCAAACATTTCATAATGGGTAGGGCCACCATCCAACCATACTAGGATAACGCTTTTTGCTTGCACTTTTCGAGTTGCGAGTTCACGAGCTTGCAAAGACGAACAAAAGCCACCACCTAATAAACCACCCAAACCAAGAATCAGCCCATCGCGTCTTGAAGGCATCTTTTTGATGAAAGTATTCATAAGAAATTCCTTTTTAGTCGACCAAAACAAATTCGGGAGAATTTATCAAAGCCCAAAGCAAGTCTTCCAAGGTTTGTTTTCTAGGTTGATCTTTACTTTTCGCAAGTGAAATCACACCATCTCGTTCTGCGTTCGTGGGAAACCTACAATAACAACGCAGGTATAAATCTTCAATAGCTAATTGAATACTACCCGAACCTGATGCTAATTTCGAGGCAATTCCGTTCTCAGCAATGATTTTGGCCTGAATACTTTTTGCGTTCATAAGATGCAAAGCCTGCACAACTGTAGAGTCGGAACTTCGTTCACATGGCGGATCCTGATTAGGGTCGGGTCTGCCAAAACTGTCTAAAAACTCGGAAGCTGATCGGAAAGTCCACATTTCCATAGCTCGCGAACCTTCAGGCATTGCAGGAAAATTCTCTGCGACACCGGTAACATCGCTAACCATATCCAATAAAACCTCAGCTCTAGGACGCATTCGGTAATGCCTAGAATGATTCCGGGTATCGCCTTGGTTTCGTTCATTGGGTTTACTGGAAAGTGCATAAGCTTTTGAAGTAACAATCATATAAAGAAGGTGTTTTACATCGTAATGATGCTTGCGAAAATCATCCGCCAAGGCATCTAACAAAGCAGGATTCGAAGGCGGATTAGTTGCTCTAAGATCATCAACCGCATCGACTAATCCCCTACCCATTAAATCGGCCCAAACTCTATTGACTGCCGCTTTGGCGAACAGGGGATTTTCATCCGAGGTAATCCATACAGCAAGCGCTTGCCTAGGATCTTCATCTTCCGTGAACTCCATTATCTTGCCTTTTAAAGGTGCAGGTTTCATCACCTCACCAGTTCGAAGATGTTTGACATCACCTTTTTTGGCGAGAAAGAACATTTCTTCACTACCGGAAATCGGAGCTGAAATACCCGTACCTTTCATACCAATCCTTCCGAAGAATGCCGCAAAATGATAAAAATCATCTTGGCCGTAAACTTCAAATGGATGGTGATGGCATTTGGCACACTCAAGCCTGATGCCTAAAAATAGCCTGCTAATAACGGTGGTAAGTTCATCAGGTTGCCTTTTATCTCGAATGACCACGGATGCACCATCGCGAAAGGTGCTTCCATCTGCTGTAATAATTTGTTTGGCAAACTGGTCATAGGGAAGGTTTTTACGAAAGCAATCGCGCAACCAAGTATGAAGCACAAAAACCGCTTTCATTCCAACATGAAAAGGGTTTGGCCTTAAAAGATCCGCCCATTTGTTAGCCCAGAAATCAGCGTATTCCGGTCGCGAAAGTAAGCGCAGTGCAAGCTTTTCTTTTTTGTCGGGGGCAGTTTCTGCCAACCATGATCGGGACTCTTCAGGGGTTGGTAACCTCCCGATAAGATCAAGATAAACCCTTCTTAAATAGGTATGATCCGGGGCCATGGTAGAAGGGGAAAGCCCTAGCTTCACGAACTTATCAGAAAGCAATCGATCGATGTAATGCTGAGAATCAATCCTGGAGGGTAAATTTGCATTTAAAGTTTCAGGCAAAGGCAAAGTAACCAAACAAACGCTAAACTTTTCCATAAACCGAGCCATAATAGCTGCTTCGCCAGGAAGTGGCCCCGACTGAATCAAACCTTCGGCATCAATTGACGCAAGAACGCTTTCACTGGATTGAAAAGCGGCTAGATGGGTAACATCTTTGCTAGTGCCATCGCTGTAGCGAGCTAAAACCCTAACCTGAACCTTGGTTCGAGGAAGCATTTTAACTTCAGAAGGAATTATTTCAATGTTAACAACTTTAAGTTCATCCTGTGTGGATCTAGGTTGACCATTCTTAATCCACTCCAGAACTTGGGCATAAGCATTACCATCTTCGGGAAGCTTTTTTCCACCCCCATGCGGAACCTGACCGGAGGCCTTTTTCAAAAGTAAACTGTCTTTAGGCGAAGCTGGGAATATTCGTCGACCGCGTGATTCCGAAGTAAGCGCATAGAAATCAAAATCATTATCGAACCCTAAAAGCGATAATTGAAAACCATTTTGGCCTCTTTGCTTTCCATGACATGAACCAGCATTACAACCATACCTCGTTAAAATCGGCTGAAGGTCTTTTTCAAAGGTTACTTTTGATCCTGCATCTGCTTCCGATATTTTAACTGAAACTAATTGAACCAAACTTTGATTGATAACTTCGATTTTCGTTTGGCCGGCTCTGTTGGATATTACCTGCCCTTTACTAGAAACCCGCACGGTGTTGCCGTCGTGTGACTTAAAAACACAGGCGGCAGTTACATCTTCACCTTTGGTATTTAAAACCCTGATTTGAACTTGTTCGCCTGGGCCTTTTAACTCAATTACTGGAGGCTCAATACTTAAACTATCAGCACCCCAAGCATAACTTGCGGAACTCGTATACATTGCAAATAATAACGCAAGAATAAGCAGCATATTGGCATGTCTCAAGGCGGGACCGAAGGAAAATACTTAACCTTAATCCTTATATAAGTTTATACCACAAACAAATGCTTTTAAGAAAAGAAAAAGGATTAAACAAAATACCAATTTAACTAATCGGCATTAAATCCGAATAACTTTAAAACAAGAAATTGTAATATCTGCAAAGAGACCATGTCGCTTTCGATAAAAGCTTTTTTACGAAAAATATTCTATTGCTTCTTCTTTTTTTGATTCTCGGGATTCCCATACGCTTCTTTTGGGGAACCTACATTGTCTTTCAAATCAGATCTCAATTTTGCCAACTCAACTTTCAACTCTTTAACAACATCAGCATAAGAAGGGTCCTCATAAAAACTTTTCATTTCATTAGGATCTTTTTCACGATCATAAAGTTCCCAATAATCGACATCTGGCTTATAAAAATGAACTAACTTAAATCGATCGGTGATCACGCCATAATGGGGCCTGACTCGATGAGGCGCCGGATACTCGTAGTAATGATAATAAAAACTCTTGCGCCAATCTTCAGGTACTTTGCCTTTTAAAATAGGAAGCAAACTTTTACCCTGCATATCTTTGGGCGCTTCCATACCTGCTGCTTCCAAACAAGTTTGCGCAAGATCAATCAACCCTGTCAGATTTTTGTTTACGGAAGGAGTTTTCGAGAATTTTGGCCAACTTATCAACATTGGAGTTCTAAGTGATTCCTCGAGTATCCAACGCTTATCAAACCATCCGTGCTCACCAAGAAAAAAGCCTTGATCAGCAGCATAAACAACGATGGTATTTTCGGCCAAGCCTTCAGAATCAAGATAATCAAGCATTTTGCCCACAGATTCATCAACAGCCTTAATCGTTCCAAGATAATCATGCATGTAGCGGTTATAGCGCCAACGAACCAAATCCTTTCCTTTCGGATCATCCTTTAAATACTTATCGTTTCGTGGTTGATAATAGGCATTCCATTGCTGAAGTTGCTCAGGAGTCATATTGGTAGGTGGAA
>Ga0194055_10003939_pt1 | contig 11307 bp, 10 predicted proteins | sample SepL449m_MetaG_FD_155482 | JGI IMG/M metagenome (GOLD analysis project Ga0194055, IMG submission 155482) | Anoxic zone freshwater microbial communities from boreal shield lake in IISD Experimental Lakes Area, Ontario, Canada - Sep2016-L442-9m | ecosystem: Environmental > Aquatic > Freshwater >... | reverse complement strand
GAGTTGCCTGATCCATACTGCCTGTAGCTTCTTTTACTGCAACAATTTGAGATATTTCTGCAAGCCTGATAATTGTTTCAGGAAAAATATTAGAACCCGTTCTGCCTGGAATATTATAAACAACAATAGGCAGGCCAACTTCTTCAGCAACGGCTTTGTAATGGCGATAATACCCTTCTTGGGTTGGTTTATTGTAATAAGGGCCGACAAGGAGGGAACCATCAGCGCCAGCTTTTTTAGCATGTTTGGTCAAGCGGACTGCTTCTTTGGTTGAGTTTGAACCGGTGCCTGCCATAACTTTTAAACGGCCCGCTGCTTGCTGAACAACAGTATTAATTACTTTTTCATGCTCATCATGGTCAAGGGTTGGAGATTCGCCGGTGGTGCCTACAGGCGCAATACAATCGGTGCCCTGCTCTGCGTGCCAATCGACCAGCTTTTTCAGGGCAACATAATCAACTTCGCCATTCTTAAATGGGGTGATGATCGCCACTGTTACGCCAGCAAATTGTTCGCCCTTGGTCATTGCCATCTTCTTCTCCTAGCACTTTCTTCAAAAGAAACAAACGATTCATACGCCATAGTTTACCATGGCAAACCGCCTTGTCGAAATTATTCCTGTAGTATAACAGGTATGAGTTTCGCCATCATGTATCCTATGATTCTCAGACAGAATGGCATGAGTCGAATTCGAAATTTGATGAGCAATAAACATGATAAAAAAACCAAGCGCAGTATTCTTTGATGCTGTCGGAACTCTTTTAAAACCAGCAACGCCTATTGATGAAACCTACCATCTCTATGGTCTCAAGCATGGTTCCACTATTTCAAAAGATAGTATTCGAAACCAGTTTTACGAATCATTTAAAAAAGAAGAATTGAAAGATGTGAGCCTAGATTGCAAAACGAATGAGGCAAGAGAATTTAAGCGCTGGGAATCGATAGTGTCCGAATGTTTCCCCGATCTGAAAAGCCCTGCCCTACTCTTCAACGATCTTTTCGCATATTATTCCCAACCAAGTGCTTGGGATCTATTTCCAGGTACAATCCCTGTTCTTAAGGTTCTTGAAAATGCTGGAATTGGCTGGGGAATCGCCTCAAACTTCGACCTCAGACTTCAATCGATTGTCAGAAGTAAACTAGAACTATGTAATTGCAAATGGCTCATCATCAGTTCGCTGGTTGGTTATAAAAAGCCTTCCAATCATTTCTTTGAACATTTGAAAACATCATCGGAAATTTCATTTGAAGAAATTTTGATGGTGGGTGATAGCCCAGAAAACGACATTCACCCAGCAAAAGCATTGGGGATGCAAACTTTCGAAATCAAAGAAGGCCAATCGCTGGAAGACTTGCTTCAACTTTTGGGAAGATAGCGTTTAGGAAGTTCCGCCCCAGCAACATAACTTAGTTTGCCGATTTTGCACATCTGATAAACATTGATTCGAAAATCCGGGCATGTACTAACAAGGCAATAGGCATCGGCTGGGGAAAACCCATAGGTCGAAATCAACCAATCCATGAGAAAAACTGTCGCTTGGTGTACTGCTTCTTCCAAGGGCCTGTAAGCATGAATCGCAATGATCGAACTGGGAGTTTCAATGCGCATACCGGGGGGCCTTTTCCCTTTGATGATATCGAAGGAAAGTCGCACCGTTGATTGCGTTTCTGCCGCAGTGCCTGAGTATTCGGTATCGCCTTGGCTAGCGTGAACATCTCCTAGATAGAAGAGTCCGCCTGGATGATAAACAGGAAGAAAAACCTTGTTCCCCGGCTTGCAATCGCGGATATCCACATTCCCGCCCCAATCGCCCTGCCCATCAATACTGGTCGCAACTTCGCGATCAGGTGCAACGCCTAGGGTTCCAATAAACGGAGTAATGGGCCAAGAAATTTTATCGTTAAAATGAAGGGTACCATCCATGGTTGTGCCACTTGGGCCAACTGAATGTTTGAAAACCATGGTGGTGTATTCGCTAGAAAGTTCGGGCCAACGAGTGGATTCTCCTAATGGACCTCGTTTCGGCCCAATCGCAACCCACGAAGTTTTTTCAACTTCTATTTCATGGATATTTACAACAAGAGTATCACCCCGCTCTAGGCCCTCGATAAAAACTGGGCCCGCAATAGGGTTGGCAAGAGGTGGAACCCGATCAAAACCCGGGCGATTTCCTGGGATAGCTTTATCAGCAGCGCTTTTAAAAAAACCACTGCCCGCATCCCAAGTTTCGATTTCAAATCTCTCGCCTGCCTTTACATGGATAAGTGGCATATCATTGTAATCAAAAGCAAATTTACGAGCATCATCGCGAATGATCTTTTTCATGTTCTACCTTAAATAGTTAGTGCCATTTATTACGCAAGTAGTTTGTTTACAACCTTGCCTGCAACATCAGTGAGTCGAAAATCCCTGCCTTGAAATTTATACGACAACTTCAAGTGATCCATACCAAAAAGGTGTAGCAATGTCGCATGAAGATCATTGATATGAATAGGCTCTTCTACAATATTCCAGCCCAGTTCATCGGTTTTACCAATCACCTGCCCACCCTTGATACCACCACCCGCCATCCAAATAGTAAAGGCAAATGGATGATGATCGCGCCCAGTGACATTAGCGGAACCGCCCCGGTTTTCGCCCAAGGGCGTTCGACCAAATTCAGACAACCAAATCACCAAGGTTGAATCCAATAGGCCTCGCTGCTTTAAATCCTTGATTAACGCTGCAACAGGTTGATCTGCCATCAAACTATTTTGCTTTAACTCTGAATCAAGATTGCTGTGGTGGTCCCAAGATGCATGAAACAAACTGACAAATCGAACCCCTCGCTCAACCAACCTTCGAGCCAAAAGGCAATTACTTGCAAAGGATTGGAACTGGCCTTTGCCACCGCCCCTGCTTGCTTTAAGTTCTGGTTCATCACGATCTAACCCATAGGCATCAAGTGTTTGTTTTGTTTCGCTTTTCAAATCAATCAATTCAGGGGCTGCAGATTGCATACGAAATGCAAGTTCATAACTGGCAATTCGGCTATTTATCTCTGGGTCTCCCACCATCTCATTACGTAGTGCATTCAGGTTTTTTATGCCCTCAATGCTGGCTTGTTGAATACTTTTGTCGAAACCTGCGGGGTTATTTAAATTGAGAACGGGTTCTCCCTGATTGCGAAATAGCACACCTGTATAAGGTGTGGGCAAAAAACCACTTGACCAATTAGAGGTACCACCGCTTGTTCCCCTACCTGCACTCAACACCACATAGCCTGGCAAATTTTGCGAGGGGCTACCAAGGCCATAATTCACCCAACTACCCAAGCTAGGCCTGCCAAAATTTGGTGTGCCTGTATTCATCATCAATTGCCCGGGATGATGATTAAATGCTTCCGTATGCATAGAACGAACCATGGCGATATCATCCGCACAAGTTGCAATATGAGGCAGAAAATCGCTAAATTCCATGCCGCATCCACCATGCTTTGCAAACTTCCTTGGAGAGCCCAAAATTCGAGCACCCTCTTTCTGAATGAATGCAAACCGAACATTCTTAGTCATCGAATCAGGCAACTTCTGGCCATTTAATTCATTTAGCTTTGGCTTGGGATCGAACAAATCCATCTGACTTGGTGCACCTTCAAGGTAGATGCAAATAGCTGATTTCGCCTTGGGAGCAAAATGAGGCGCCCTGATTGCAAAGGGGGATAAATCTTGAGCCGCTGCCTGCACTTTGTTTTCTGCCAACAAACTTGCTGCTGCGAGCAATCCAAGGCCGCTTGCCTGATTAGTAAGAAAAGACCTTCTACCTTGCAAGCAGTATTCATCGAATAATTTTTGAGATCGTATCATCGCAGTTTCGTCTTTCATCTGGATTAATCACGAACAATAATTTCATCAAGGTTTAAGAGTACCCGGGCAAACGCAACCCAAGCCGCACTTAAAACTGCATCACCATTCAATCCCACCCCAATCCCCAAAACCTTCTTTGCCTGATCAGGATTCGATTCAAAATGCTTTTTAAATTCGTCAAAAAGACTTTTCATTTGCACCATTTCACCCTCGCTGGGAAACCGCGACAAACAATCAACAAAAGCTTTGCGAATTTTCCCCTCCAGCGGAAGATCGGCATTCACCAAACTTAACCCCAACGATTTGGAGCACTCATAAAACGCAATATCATTCATCAATGCAAGCGCTTGAAGAGGCGTATTGGATCGCTCTCTGCGGACGCAAGCGATATTAGAATCTGGCGCATCGAAAAGCATTAAAGTTGGATAAGGGCTTGTTCGCTGAAACCAAATATACAAACCTCTGCGATACCGATCTAATCCTGTGCTTTCATTCCATTTAACAGCATTGGCATAGGTTAATTCGGAAATGCCAGGAGGTTGCGGAGGCTTAACACTTTGCCCGCCAATTCGCTGATCAACCAACCCGCTCACTGAAAGAAATACATCCCTAACCCCTTCTGCATCAAGCCTGACCCGCGACTGCCTTGAAAGAAAAACATTGTAAGGGTCCTTCTTTAAATTCGCAGGTTCGACAATCGAGGATTGCCGATACACCGCAGAAGTAACAATCAATCGGTGCAGGGATTTCAAACTCCAATTGTTTTCACCCAAACTAAATGCAAGATAATCAAGTAGTTGTGGGTTGGAAGGCTTTTCCCCTTGCGTACCAAAATCCTCGAGTGTGGTAATTATTCCCCTGCCAAAAAACTTATGCCAAACCCAGTTAGCAATAACCCTTCGGGTCAGGGGATTTTCTTTATCGGTAATCCATTGGGCCAAGTCCAACCTGTTAAGTTTTTCTTTAAACATAGGCGTTGGCAGCACCGCAGGAATTTCGGGATCTACCTCAACTCCTTTGCGTAAAAAATCTCCCCGAATATGAATGTTTGTTTTCCTCTCTTTACCTAACGCCAAGGCTTGCGCCATGGTTGGCGCAGGAGCAGCTTTTTCGAGATCTGCAATTTGCTTTTGAATTCCCTTTGCTTTTTCATCAAGAGATACTCTGTGATTTATTAGCTCGTTTTTTTGAACATCAGTTCGCTTGGAAGCCTCTACACCAATTATGGGTTTTAATTTTAAAGGAATGGATTCAGGTTTTAATTTTGCAGCCCATTCATCTACATCTTTCCCTAGCTCTTTCTTCCTAGCTTCCAAAGTCGTCTTGATTACAGCCACCTTGGATTGATGCTCTTGAAGCTTTTTTGCGAACACCTCTTGCTCGCCTGGCAATGGTGCTGCTGGGATATTTACTTCGGTATCACTGTTGAAAAATGCAAAGAATTGATAATACTCGCGTTGGCTTATGGGGTCGTATTTGTGGTCATGGCATTGGGCGCAACCTAAAGTCAAACCTAAGAATACCTTTGCAGTTGTGTTTGCCCTATCAACAACAGCTTCAACCCGAAATTGCTCCTGATCAACCCCACCCTCTTTGTTCGTAAGAGTGTTACGATGAAAACCAGTCGCAGCTTTTTGATCTGCGGTAGAGTTTTTTAACAAGTCGCCTGCTAGCTGTTCGATGGCAAACTTATCGAATGGCATATCAGCATTCAGGGCATCAACCACCCATTGCCTGTAACGCCAGGCGAAAGGCCTTCCTGTATCTTTTTCATAGCCATCGCTGTCGGCATAACGGGCGAGGTCGAGCCAGAAACGGCCCCATTTTTCGCCATACCTTGGAGATGCCAAGGCACGGTCTACTGCGCGCTCATAAGCACCAGCAAGCTTATCGTTCAAGAAAGCATCGACTTCAAGGTGGCTAGGGGGAATACCGGTAAGGTCTAAATAAACACGCCTCAACAAGGCTAGAGAATCAGCCTCTTTAGCAGGGTTCAATCCTTCTTTACGCATTTGCTCATAAATAAAAACATCAATCGGGGCCCTAGCCCAGCCAGCAGAATTATTAGAAGGAATGATAGGTTTTACAAGCGGTTGAAAAGACCAATGTGTGCTGGGTGTTTTTTTAACAACGGAACTTGTAATCAAATCCTGCTTTGAAATAAAGGCACCCTGATCAACCCACGTTGCAATCAAAACTGATTGCTCTTTAGAAATCAAACCTTTTGGCGCTGGGGGCATTCTTGTTTCAGGATCTTTCCCCTCTACCGCATGAAGAATTTTACTTTCGTTAGATTTACCGGGGATCAAAATCGGACCGCTGTTACCTCCCCTTATAATTGAGGCCCCTGCATCCAACCTCAATCCACCTTTTTGCTTTTCGACCCCATGGCAAGAAATACAGTTCTTCACCAGAATGGGTTTTATCTGCAAGGCATAATCAACCTTGGTTGGTTCCAATGCATAAACTTGTGATGCAAAAACAACAATCGCATTAATGAACATTAGTAGTTTGATTTTCATAAAAACCCGGTTAAAGATTCCGAGAAAGAGGCATATTCAGAAGAATGAGGCAGCTAAACTACTCTAACAAATACGATACAGCATCTCAACTTGAAATAATTATTAGGACCGGTAGGGAGATCTAAATGAAAACTGCAAAAAAACTAGGCGAGCTTTAGGCTCTTCTTTATTTTCAAAAACCAGTTGCTGCCAAAGAATCCAGTTTCGATCTCAAACCCATTATCTTCAATCAAGGCAATGATCATTTCTTGGGCGTTCTGGGTTTGCAAATAACCTTTGGAGTTGGAAAGAAGCATTTTGGTAAGTTCAAGAAAGAACTTTTCGGTGAGGCCATTACCACCTTTGGCAAAGCTTTTAATTTGCTCCAAAAGATCTTCGAGCAAGTGGCTCTCCACAATGTAATGGCTTTGTCCGCACACTTCGAGAAGGATTTGATGACCTTGATCCAACATCAATCCTTTTTGTAAAGCAAACTGCAGGATTTCCCTTTCTTCACTTCTGTCGATGTAAGAATCGGATTTCCCGCGCTGCCTAATGGCATCGATCAAATCATTTTTTATCAAATCACAAGAAGTATTCATAAAAACATACCTAAACAATAATAGACCTAGAATCAATTCGTAAATGGGAATAGAATATTATGTAAATTAAAATAAAAAACGCCGTTACCACAAAGATAACGGCGCAAGTCTGGTTAATTATTCAACTTAAAGCACCAAATTACTTCTTTACATCTGTTTCAGGAAGAATCTTGGGGATGTCCTTGATAATGGCTTCAACAGCCTTCTCGTTAAGTTCACCCTTACGAAAAACATAATTGGCCTTTACCGTGCGTTTGTTGTAAAGAACCACGGTAACCTCGGCCTCTTTAGGGATGTTATAACCCTGTGGGCCAGACACATTATCGATGGCGAATACAAGAGACTTGATTTTTTCTTTTTTAGCATACTCAGGCAATGAAGTTTCCAATTTTATTGCATCATCTTCATTGGCGAGAAAAACAACAAAGCTACCCATTTTGGCAGAGGAATTTGTTTTGGTAGCTGCATCAATTTTTTTGACCAAACTGGTCAGGGAACTATCGATATTGCGCGCGAATATCATAGCTACCGGGTTGCCACCATTAACTCAGACCAAGCACTGGGGTTTACCTGCAGCAGAGCCGGTCACATTCAACGGATGGAATGCACCGATTCTTTTGCTGCCAACCTCAGGCCCAGATTTAAGAGGCTCTGCTGCATACACACCGCTAACAGCGATTGCAAGCATCAAGCCAGCTACTATTGGACCACGGAAATTCATAACTTTATCTCCTAAAGATAATCATAAACATAAAAAACAAAATAGACCTCTTAATCAAATTATCGCAAACTAAGATTGCCAGCAACCATTAAATTGGATAATCCTAATAAACAATTGCACCCCAATAAGTGTCTAATAAAGCAAAAATCCAAAATATTTATCTGCGATTTTAGCCAAAAAACTTGACCTTTTAAAAAAATATCGTTCTTTTTCAATTTTCTTCTGGATTTCCAGCTGCAAGATAATCATAATTCTTCTTAGTTGGTTAATCGGATGCAGGTTAATGGATTATTTGCCTGCTTTATTTCTTGTCAGTTTTGGAAAGGATTCCTGTTATGACTCAGCTTAAGCCTACCTCTGTAAACCTAACTAAAATCGGTATCTACGGAGTCGATCGTCATCCACTCGATCGCAAACATGGTTGCGGACTTTGGGACGCAGGTGTTACTGCATGCCTTAAAGCCTCTGATGCTGACCCGATTCTTCTTCCCTTTGGCGCAACGGGTAAATGGAAAGACCGACTTTCCGAAGTCGAAGGCGTGGTAATTTCAGGCTTTGATGGCCTCGAACAACTACCTGAAGAAGTTCTAGAACTTTGCGCTTATTGCAAACAAAACGAGTTTCCAATTCTAGGAATTGATCACGGTATGCATGCCCTTAATGTGGCCCTTGCAGGCACCGTTTTCGAAGACCTTTCCAGACAACTGCCCGAAGCTCTACAACACAAACACCCACCTGAAAGAGGCTTGCGCCACGCTATCCTTGTTCAACCTGATAGCAGAATGGCTGATATTTACGGTGAAGGCGAAATCGTTGTAAACAGCGAACATCGAAAAGGAATTCAAAAGTTGGGCAAGGGATTAAAAATCACCGCCACCGCTCTCGATGGCGTGGTCGAAGGAATCGAATCCAATTCTGATGATTGGTACGCAGTTGGAGTGCAATGGCACCCAGGTTCTGGTACTGCATCAGGGCTGGATATCCAAGTATTCCGCGGTCTTGTTGATGCTGCTAGGGATAGGGCGGCATGCAAGGTTATGGTTAAGCTTGCAGCTTAATCATTTGCTAAACCGAGCATGATGCTCTTTTGTTAGAGTGGGGAGTGGCAATTAAATTTGCAACTCCCCACTCTTGTTTTATAAACAAAAATGATCGATGAAAGTTGCCTTTCTGAGCCGGATGCGTGAGCGACGGTTGGGCAAGAAAGCAGAAGCATTTGCCACGGAATGACACGGAAGGAAGAATAAGCAGAAATTAGCCACGGAAGGAAGGCACATCTTTCAGAGCCGGATGCGTGAGCGACGGTTAGACTCCATCCCATCCTCAGTAATTAGCCTTCTCTAAAAAATCCATAAGCCAAGAATTTTACCGCCAAGACGCTAAGTACGCTAAGAAGCACCAGACAAGTCCGGATTTGTTGTCTTCCTTTGCGATCTTTGCGTCTTCGCGGTGAGAATGTCTTTAAACGGTAAAGAAGCAGCGGCAGCACAGTCCTTTGATTTCCTCGATCGGCAATTATGTCTTGAGGTTTTTTTTAGTGACGGTTGAACAAAATGGGGGCAGGTCTCTTTTTCGGCACTTACCATCATCTATTCTTGGTTCAGACTCGCTGCCGAAAAAGAGACCTGCCCCCCTTTTGTTCTTCATTAATAGGAAGTAAAAGGCAAAAGGCGCGGGGCGAGCACCAGCGGATTTACATCCGCCGCTCAGTAAGAAAGTGGGCTTAAAGGCAGTAAATAAAAGTGGTGGTGGATAGAAACCCGGGCTAGCGAAGCGAAGGGCCCTTTTCCCGGAGGGAAGAGGGTTGGGAGTTGGGGAAGAAAAAGAAAGTAAAAGTAAAAGCCCATGGACTGCGTTCCATGGGTCTCTTGTTTTGTTATCTTGTAACCCTGCCGTTAGCCCACAAAGACGCCGCCGGTGTTGGCTGGATCGCCGCTGTAGAACGAGAACAGCAGATCCAAAGCTGGGAAGTCAAAGACATTAACTTGTGGGCCACCGCCTGGGCCTGCGCCGGTGAGAATATCTGCAATGCCATCGCCGTTGCCATCGTTGATGCCAACGCGAACGCCGCCTGTGAAGTCTTCTGCATAGGCCATGAACTGGGCAAGTAGTGCGCCGGTATTAGGATCCCAGACTGCAACAACAGGTGCGCCGCCTTGGCCTGCGCCGGTGACGACTTCGAAGGTTCCATCGTTGCCGATATCGCCTACTGCGACGAATACGCCACCAGTGAAGGATGCAGGATATGCATACCATTGGCTGATGATTGCGTTGGTAGCACCATCAAATACTTTCACATGAAGTGCGCCACCAGGGCCTGCGCCGGTAACTAAATCTAGGATGCCATCGTTGTTGAAGTCGATGGATGCAACGCTAACCCCGCCCCTAAAATCTTCTGCATAGGCGTAGAAGGAACGAAGAACGCTGAGATTTGCCCTATTGAAGATACGAAATTATGGACCGCCGCCTGGGCCTGCGCCTGCGATGATGTCTAAGATTCCATCGCCGTTGAAATCTTGTACTGCGATGAATACGCCGCCGGTGAAGGCTGGATCAAAAGCAAAGAAACTTTCCAAGACTTCGCCGGTTTGAGAATTAATAATAGCGATAGCTGGGCCGCCGCCCTCGCCTGCCGCTGCGAAGATGTCTGCAACGCCATCGTTGTTGAAGTCACCCGATGCCACATGGATGGCACCAGTAAATCCGGGGAAAGGCACAGCGGTGCCCGTGGGTTGACCGGTAACGGGGTCGTAAAGAGATACCGTGCTGGAACCGCTAGAAGAAGCAAGTGCTGGTGTTCCTGTGACTAAGGGGGAAGAGGCAATAGGTCCGGGAACCTGAGTTACATAGCTATTAACAATTGACCCTCCATTGGAAAAAATTCCCATAGCATAATTTTGGTAGACAGTGTTATCAGTCGAAATTGTGCTGCCCGGATAATCAATAGGGGTAAAGGTGGCAGTACCAAAAGTACCGTTACTTAGGCGAGGCACTGTAACAAAAGCAGCTCCGTTCGATGTTGTAGCAATTAAATTATAACCACCATTACGGCCTGTTATTCCCTCGAAATGTGAGGCTTAGATAGGGCCGGTGCTAGTATTATCGGGAAAGAATGTGAGGTTTGAAAATGCGCCTGTCTTACTATCAAAATCCATCAAAAAAGCATTTGGCTGGCCCTTATTGTTAGAACCCCCTGCAAGGGTATAGGAAGTACTACCAATTCCATTTTGCCAAATACCATAAACTGTCGTATCACTAATTTTATCACCAATATCTAATACAGTCCAAATATTGGTGGAAATATTATATATGAAAGCATTACCAGTAATGGCGGGGTTGCCTACCAAACCATAGTTACCCACAACAAGATTTCCCATGGTGCTATGTGGGATAGTGTTAAGCACGGTTCCTCCGGCAATTATATTCGGAACATCAAGATTGCCGGTCCAATTTGCACTATTACTAGTGCCACTGAGGGGGCCTGTATACATTACACCGTGGTCTGCAGAGCTTCCAGAATATTTATAACTGCCAACAATACGGATATTTCCCTCGCCTAAAGTAGGATCAAAAAGATTGGTATTTGGCCCATAGTAAAGCGAACTGGTTATGGTTTGACCGGGAACCACTGGGCTAAATT
>Ga0194055_10003937_pt1 | contig 11309 bp, 7 predicted proteins | sample SepL449m_MetaG_FD_155482 | JGI IMG/M metagenome (GOLD analysis project Ga0194055, IMG submission 155482) | Anoxic zone freshwater microbial communities from boreal shield lake in IISD Experimental Lakes Area, Ontario, Canada - Sep2016-L442-9m | ecosystem: Environmental > Aquatic > Freshwater >... | reverse complement strand
GGCGTCGAGGTGCCGGTGCGGGCCGACCTCCTCGAGGGCCCGGACCGCGATGAGGCGCTGCGGCGGTTCCTGGCCTACCCGATGTACCGGTCCTATCGGACCCGCACCGAGCGCGACCTACGGCTGTTCGCCCTCACCCGGGATTGACCGTCAGAGGATGAAGAGCATCTCCTGGTAGGTCGGGAGCGGCCATAGGTCGTCGGCCACGACGGCTTCTAGCGCGTCGGCGGCAGCCCGGACAGCATCCATCGCGGGCAGCAGCCCGTCGCGGGCGTGCAACGCTTCGGCGAAGCTTCCCTCGACATCCGCCGCCAGCGCGGCCTTTAGACCGGCGAGTGCGGTGGCGAGGTCCGCGATCGGGCTGGAAACCTGCCCCAGCAGCGACACCTCGGCGGGGAAACCGGCGGCCTTCATGGCGGCCACGTTCTGCGCCAACTCGGTCTGGTACCGGATCGCCGCCGGCAGGATCACCGTCGAGCCGATCTCCAGCGCCAGTTTGGCTTCCACACCGATGGTCAGGGCGTACTGCTCCAATCGCACCTCGTAGCGGCTGTGCAGTTCACGTTCGTTGAACACGCCGTACTTCTCGAACAGCGCGATCGATTCCGGCTTGATCAGTTCGGGGATCGCGTCGAGGGTGGTCTTGAGGTTGGGCAGACCCCGCTCGGCGGCCTCGATCTGCCAGATCTCCGAGTACCCGTCACCGTTGAACACCACCGCACCGTGCTCGGTGATGATATCGGTGAGAAGCTTCTGGACCGCGACATCGAAGTCCTCACCCCCGGAGACGGCCTCCTCCAGTGCGGTGGCCATGTAGTCGAGCGAATCGGCCATGATCGTGTTGAGCACGATCATCGGCACGTTGATGGTCTGTCCCGAGCCGGGCGCGCGGAACTCGAACCTGTTGCCGGTGAAGGCGAACGGGCTGGTGCGGTTGCGGTCCCCCGGGTCGGTGGGCAGATGCGGCAGGGTGTCGACACCGATGATCATGGTGCCCTTGCCCTTCGAGGACGTGGCCGCGCCCTTCGCGATCTGCTCGAAGACGTCGGCGAGCTGATCGCCCAGGAAGATCGAGATGATCGCCGGCGGGGCCTCGTTGGCGCCGAGTCGGTGATCGTTTGTGGCCGAGGCGACCGACACCCGCAACAACCCGCTGAACTTGTGCACCGCGCGGATGACCGCAGCGCAGAACACCAGGAACTGAGCGTTCTCATGAGGCGTGTCACCGGGTACCAGAAGGCTGCCGAACTCGGCGTTGCCCATCGAGAAGTTCACGTGCTTGCCGGATCCGTTGACACCGGCGAACGGCTTCTCGTGTAACAGACATTCCATGCCGTGCTTCTTGGCGACGGTTTTGAAGACGGTCATCAGCAACTGCTGGTGGTCGGCGGCGATGTTGGCGCGTTCGAACATCGGCGCGATCTCGAACTGGCCGGGCGCCACCTCGTTGTGCCGAGTTTTGGCCGGGATGCCGAGTTTGAACAGTTCACGCTCGGTATCCATCATGAATCCGAGAACACGCTCCGGCACGGCGCCGAAGTAGTGGTCGTCGAACTCCTGCCCCTTCGGGGGCTTGGCGCCGAACAGCGTGCGGCCGGCGTTGATCAGGTCCGGCCGGCCCAGGAAGAAGTGCCGGTCGATCAGAAAGTACTCCTGCTCGGGACCACAGAACGACACGACGTGGTCGAAGTCCTTGTGCCCGAACAGCGTGAGGATGCGCCCAGCCTGGGCACCCATCGCCTGCTGGCTGCGCAACAACGGGGTCTTGTAGTCCAGCGCCTCCCCGGTCATCGAGACGAACACCGTCGGGATGCACAGGGTGTTGCCGTTCGGATTCTCGCGGATGTACGCCGGGCTGGTGACATCCCAGCCGGTGTAGCCGCGCGCCTCGAAGGTACTGCGCAGCCCGCCCGAGGGAAAGCTGGAGGCGTCCGGCTCGCCCTGGATCAGGGTCTTGCCGGCGAACTCGGCCAGCGTCTGGCCGTCGGACACCGGTTCGAGGAAGCTGTCATGCTTCTCGGCGGTCAGGCCGGTCATCGGGTAGAAGATGTGCGCATAGTGGGTCGCGCCCTTCGACAGGGCCCAGTCCTTCATCACCGAGGCGACGGAGTCGGCAACCGCCGAATCGAGCTTGGCGCCCTTCTCAATGGTGGCTACGACGGACTTGTACACCGACTTCGGCAGCCGCAGCCGCATCTCGGCCATGGTGAAGACGTTGGCACCGAATATCTCGCCGGGCGCCTCGGCGGGATCGAAGCTGATCGCCGGGGGCACGTAGGCCTCCACACTGTTGATCGCCTGCAGGCGAACCGCGTTCCCGCTCATGATGAGTTCCTCTCCGGGTGCCCCGATCACGCACCGCTGAACAGCGGGGGGAGACGTCTCCAACCTAGGGAGCGTCGATGCCGAACTTGTTACATGGTTGTCAACGCTCGTTACGTCGTCGTCAACTGCGCCTACATTGGGACGCATGGATCGTGTCGGCGATATCAACGCCGGCTACGACGAACATGCGGCTGTGGTCGGCCGCCCCGGCAAGTCTGCCGCGGGTGTCCCGGCCGTTCTGGTGGCGCTGCGGCGAAGCGTGGCGCAGATGGGACTGGTTCGGACTCTCACCACGCTTGGGCGGGTCAATCAACGCGACGGCTTCGACTGCCCCGGCTGCGCCTGGCCCGAGGAAGCGGGCGGCCGCAAGGTCGCGGAGTTCTGCGAGAACGGCGCCAAAGCCGTCGCCGAGGAAGCCACCCGCCGGGTCGTCGGACCGGAGTTCTTCGCCCGCCATTCAGTTTCGGATCTGTTGTCCCGCCCGGAGTACTGGCTGTCCCAGCAGGGCCGACTGGCCCACCCGATGGTGCTCAGGCCGGGAGACGACCACTACCGCCCGATCGGCTGGGACGAGTGCTACCGGGTGATCGCCGAGCATCTGCAGGCACTGGACAGCCCCGACGAGGCGCTGTTCTACACCTCCGGACGCACCAGCAACGAGGCGGCTTTCCTCTACCAACTGCTCGTTCGAAGTTTCGGGACCAATAATCTTCCGGACTGCTCCAACATGTGCCACGAGTCCTCCGGCACCGCTCTGACCGAATCGATCGGGGTGGGCAAGGGATCGGTGACCGTGGAGGACATCGCCACCGCCGACCTGATCGTGATCGCCGGGCAGAACCCCGGGACCAACCATCCCCGGATGCTATCGGTGCTGGGGAAGGCGAAGGCCAACGGCGCCAGGATCATTGCCGTCAACCCGTTACCCGAGGTCGGGTTGATCCGGTTCAAGGACCCGCAGACGGTACGAGGTGTGGCGGGCCGCGGTGTGCCGATCGCCGACGAGTTCGTCCAGATCCGCCTGGGCGGCGACATGGCCCTGTTCCGCGGGGTGGCCAAGCTGCTGCTCGAGGCCGACGACCGGGCACCCGGCACCGTCGTCGACCGGGATTTCATCGCCCAATGCTGTTACGGCTTCGATGAGTACGCCGCCGCATCCCGCGCATGCGACGTCGAGACCGTGCTGGCCGCAACCGGAATCACCGCTGCACAACTGCACCGCGTCGCGGCGATGATGGCCGCCTCGAAGCGCACGATCGTGTGCTGGGCGATGGGCCTGACCCAGCACACCCACGCCGTGGCGACCATCGCCGAGATCACCAACGTGCTGCTGCTGCGCGGCATGATCGGCAAGCCCGGGGCGGGGGTGTGCCCGGTTCGCGGGCACTCCAACGTGCAGGGCGACCGGACCATGGGCATCTGGGAGCAGGTACCGGAATCCTTTCTGGCAGCGCTGGACTCCCGCTTCGGCATCACCAGTCCGCGACGACACGGCCACGACACCGTCAATGCGATCCGGGCCATGCGCGACGGCCGGGCGTCGGTGTTTGTCGGCATGGGCGGCAACTTCGCCTCCGCCACCCCCGACACCGAGGTCACCGCGGCGGCGCTGCGCAACTGTTCCCTCACGGTGCAGGTGTCGACCAAACTCAACCGCAGCCACCTCGACCACGGGCGCACCGCGCTGATCCTGCCGACCCTGGGCCGCACCGACCGCGACGTCGTGGGCGGCCGCAAGCAAGTCGTCTCGGTGGAGGACTCGATGTCGATGGTGCACCTGTCCCGGGGCAGCCTCCCGCCGCCGGGCCCGGAGGTGCGCAGCGAGGTGGCGATCATCTGCCAACTGGCGCGCCAGTTGCTCGGGCCGTCGCATCCGGTGCCATGGGAACGCCTGGCCGCTGACTACGACAGCATCCGCGACGAGATCGCCGAAGTGGTCCCGGGCTTTGCGGACTACAACCACCGGGTGCGCGCACCGGACGGCTTTCAGCTTCCGCACCCGCCCCGCGACTCACGCGAATTCCCCACCAGCACAGGCAGAGCCAATTTCGTGACCGAGCCGCTGCAGTGGGTGCCGGTGCCGCCCGGCAGGCTGGTGCTGCAGACCCTGCGCAGCCATGACCAGTACAACACCACGATCTACGGACTCGACGATCGCTATCGAGGCATCAGTGGCGGACGACGGGTGGTCTTCGTCAATCCGGCCGACGTCGCCGCCCTCGGACTGGCCGATGGCGACCGGGTGGATCTGGTGTCGGAGTTCACCGAAGGCGGGCGGGTTCGGGAGCGCCGTGCCCCGGACTTCCTGGTGGTGGCCTATCCCACCCCGCCCGGCAACGCCGCCGCCTACTACCCGGAGACCAATCCTCTGGTGCCGCTGGACCATGTTGCCGTGAAATCGAATACGCCGGTGTCGAAGGCCATCGTCATCAGACTGGAACGAGCCGGCCGGCTGGAGAAGTCGACGTAATGGGCAGAGTGACCGCACGCCGCCGGGTGAGCCGTCTCGTCGCGGGACGGGCGACCGAGCGGGGCGAGACCCTCGTCGTCGAGGAGCCGCTGGAGATCCGGGTCAACGGAGCCCCACTGACAGTGACCATGCGGACGCCCGGATCGGATGTCGAACTGACGCAGGGCTTTCTGCTGACCGAGGGGGTGATCGCACACCGCGACGACGTGCTGACCGTCCGCTACTGCAGGGGCGCCGCGGACCCCACGCCGGATGACGCCGGGCTCAACAGCTACAACGTCCTGGACGTCACACTGGACCCGGCAGTAGCGCCGCCGACGGTCGACATCACCCGCAACTTCTACACGACATCGTCGTGCGGGGTGTGCGGCAAGGCTTCCCTGGAAGCCGTTCGGTTATCCAGCCGTCACTCCCCCGGCGACGATCCCACTACGGTGCAGGCGGCCACCCTGTCGGCAATGCCCGCTCAGTTGCGTTCGGGCCAAAGGGTTTTTGCGGAGACAGGAGGACTGCACGGGGCCGCGCTCTTCGACGCCACCGGCACCCTGCTGGCGGTGCGCGAGGACGTCGGCCGGCATAACGCAGTCGACAAGGTGATCGGCTGGGCGCTTGAGCACGGCCGCATACCGCTGTCGGGCACCGTGCTGCTGGTCAGTGGACGGGCGTCGTTCGAACTGGCCCAGAAGGCCGTGATGGCCGGAATCCCGGTGCTCGCCGCGGTCTCCGCACCGTCATCACTGGCCGTGGACCTCGCCACCCAGTCCGGGCTGACCCTGGTCGCGTTCCTACGTGGCGACTCGATGAACGTCTACAGCCGGGCCGACCGGGTCATCTGACCCGGGCGGCTACGCGGTCTTGTCCCGGCGCTCGGTGCGGGAGGCCTTGCGCGGAACGATGGTCGGCAGAACGTTGTGCAGGACGGTCTCCTTGGTGACGACCACCTTGGCCACATCGTCTCGGCTGGGGATGTCGTACATCACCGGCAGCAGAACTTCCTCCATGATGGCGCGCAGACCGCGGGCGCCGGTACCCCGGTGGATCGCCTGATCGGCGATCGCGTCCAACGCATCTTCGTCGAACTCCAGCTCCACACCGTCCATCTCGAAGAGCCGGGTGTACTGCTTGACGAGCGCGTTCTTCGGCTCGGAGAGAATCTTGACCAGCGACTCCTTGTCCAGGTTGGTCACCGAGGCGACCACCGGCAGCCGGCCGATGAACTCCGGGATGAGCCCGAACTTGATCAGATCCTCGGGCATGACCTCGGCGAAGTGGTCCTGGGTGTCGATCTCGGCCTTCGATTTGACCTCGGCGCCGAATCCCAAGCCGCGCTTCCCGATTCGGTCCGAGACGATCTTCTCCAGACCGGCGAATGCGCCGGCCACGATGAAGAGCACGTTGGTGGTGTCGATCTGGATGAACTCCTGGTGCGGGTGCTTGCGCCCACCCTGCGGTGGAACCGACGCCTGGGTGCCCTCCAGGATCTTCAACAACGCCTGCTGGACACCTTCGCCGGACACGTCCCGGGTGATCGATGGGTTCTCGCTCTTGCGGGCGATCTTGTCGACCTCGTCGATGTAGATGATCCCGGTCTCGGCGCGCTTGACGTCGTAGTCGGCCGCCTGGATGAGCTTGAGCAGAATGTTCTCGACGTCCTCGCCGACGTAACCGGCCTCGGTCAGTGCGGTGGCGTCGGCTATGGCGAACGGGACGTTGAGCATCTTGGCCAGGGTCTGAGCCAGGTAGGTCTTACCGCATCCGGTCGGGCCGAGCATCAGGATGTTGGACTTGGAGAGCTCCACCGTCTCCGCCCGGGAGTCCCGCGCCTTCTCCCCGGCCTGGATCCGCTTGTAGTGGTTGTAGACCGCGACGGCCAGGGTGCGCTTGGCGGTGTCCTGCCCGATGACGTAGTTCTCCAGGAACTCCCTGATCTCCGCCGGCTTGGGGAGTTCGTCGAGTTTGACGTCGTCGTTATCGGCCAGTTCCTCTTCAATGATCTCGTTGCAGAGGTCGATGCACTCGTCGCAGATGTACACACCGGGGCCCGCGATGAGCTTCTTGACCTGCTTCTGACTCTTCCCGCAGAACGAGCATTTCAGCAGGTCCCCGCCGTCTCCGATGCGCGCCATGGTGGTAGGCCCTACTTCCTTCGCCGTCGGTGTGCCGGTAATCGTCGCTCAGTTGGTTCCGACCTGTCTCGACGCTACCCGCAAGCTCTGTCGGGTAGCGACCTATATGAAGCAGATCGGCGAATCGCGTCGGTGGTATTCGGTGTCCTCGTCGTGGGTGTCCCCGCGAAGGTGAACATATCCCGTCAACGCACCTGCCGCCGTGTGGCGCGCGCCACCATGTCCCGGCGTGTCGCAACCGATACCCGCCCGCTACGCGTTCTGTGCGGAAAGCTTCCGGTAGCTCAGCACGGTGTCGATGATCCCGTACTCCTTGGCCGCCTCGGCGGTCAGGATCTTGTCCCGGTCGGTGTCTTTGCGGATCACCGCGGGGTCCTTGCCGGTGTGCCGGCCCAGGGTCTGCTCCATGAGGGTGCGCATCCGCTCGATCTCGGCGGCCTGGATCTCCAGGTCGGAGAACTGGCCCTGGATGACGCCGCCCAGCGATGGCTGGTGGATCAGGATGCGGGCGTTGGGCAGGGCCAGGCGCTTGCCCGGGGTGCCGGCGGCCAGCAGAACCGCCGCCGCCGAGGCGGCCTGGCCGAGGCACACGGTCTGGATGTCGGCACGCACGTACTGCATGGTGTCGTAGATCGCCATCAGTGAGGTGAACGAGCCGCCGGGCGAGTTGATGTACATGGTGATGTCGCGGTCGGGATCGAGCGACTCCAGGACCAGCAACTGGGCCATGATGTCGTTGGCTGAGGCGTCGTCGACCTGCACGCCGAGGAAGATGATGCGTTCCTCGAACAGCTTGTTGTAGGGGTTGGACTCCTTGACGCCCCAGCTGGAGTGCTCGACGAACGACGGCAGGATGTAGCGGGCCTGCGGCGCGAGCCGGGGGTCGACGCCGTGCATGTGGTCAGACATTTGACCCTCCGTTGAAGTGCGCGCGGGTGATGACGTGGTCGACGAATCCGTACTCCAGCGCCTCGGCAGCGGTGAACCAGCGGTCGCGGTCGGAGTCGGCCTCGATGCGCTCGATGGGCTGACCGGTGAACTCGGCATTGAGCCGGAACATCTCTTTCTTGATCAAGGCGAACTGCTCAGCCTGGATAGCGATGTCGGCGGCGCCGCCGGTGATACCGCCGAGCGGTTGATGCATCAGAATACGGGCGTGCGGCAGCGCATACCGCTTGCCCTTCGCGCCCGCCGCGAGCAGGAACTCGCCCATCGACGCGGCCATACCCATCGCGTAGGTGGCCACATCGCACGGGGCGAGCACCATGGTGTCGTAGATCGCCATCCCGGCGCTGATCGATCCGCCCGGCGAGTTGATGTAGAGCGAAATGTCCTTGGTCGGATCTTCCGCGGCCAGCAGCAGAATCTGCGCGCACAGCCGGTTGGCGATGTCGTCGTCGACCTGTGAGCCGAGGAAGATGATGCGCTCGGCCAGCAGCCGTTCATAGACCGAGTCCTGGAGGTTCAGCCCAACACCGGAACGCATGTGAGTCACGCTTACCTGCTTTCTCAAAACTCATCGATCGTCGGTTGGTCCATGACCGGTTGGCCAATTCCCGACGTTCTTGTTGACCCTAACCAACCGGGCACCCACATCGATGCCCGCGTCGGCACACTTTCGCTGTCGGCGTTACTCGTCGTCGCCGCTAGGTTCAGCGGCATCCGGCTCGGGCAGGTCAGCCCCCGTGCCGAAGAACTCGCTGGTGTCGATGACGGTGCCATCGGTGTCGGTGACGGTCGCCGCCTCCACCACGGCCGCCACGGCCAGGCCGCGGCGCACGTCGGCGTAGACCGCCGGCAGCTGGTTGTTCTGCTGCAGCAGGCCCACCAGCTGCTGCGGCTGAATGCCGTATTGACGCGACATCAGCACCAGGCGCTCGGTGAGGTCGCTCTCGCCGACCTCGATGTTCAGTTCGTCGGCGATGGCATCCATCAGCAACTGGGTCTTGACGGCCTTCTCGGCGGCCTCGCGGTTGTCGGCATCGAACTTCTCCCGGGAGCTGCCCTGAGCCTCCAGTGCCTCGGCCAGCTTGGCCTCGTCGTGCTCGAGACCGTGGATCGCATTGTGCAGCGCGGCCTCGACCTGAGCCGCGACGATGTTCTCCGGAAGCGGTACCTCCACCTGTTCCAGCAGGGTCTCCAGCGCGTTGTCGCGGATCTTCTCCGCCTGGTGGATGCGCTTTACCCGCTGCACCTGCTCGGTGAGATTGTCGCGCAGCTCGTCGAGGGTGTCGAATTCGCTTGCCAGTTGGGCGAATTCGTCATCGGCCTCGGGCAGTTCACGTTCCTTGATCGACTTCACCGCGACAGTGACGTCGGCCTCCTCGCCGGCATGCTCACCGGCGACGAGTTTGGTGGTGAACGTCGCCGACTCACCCTCCGAGAGCCCGACGATCGCGTCGTCCAGGCCTTCGATCAGCTGACCCGAGCCGATCTCGTGGGAGAGGCCCTCGGCTCGTCCGTCGGGAATGTCCTCGCCGTTCACCGCCGCCGAGAGGTCAACGGAGACGAAGTCCCCGCTCTTCGCGGCCCGTTCGACGCCCTTGAGGGTCCCGAACCGGGCCCGCAGGGACTGCAACTCCGCGTCGACCTCTTCGTCGGTCACGTCGATCGGGTCGACGGAGATCGCCAGCGCGCCCAGGTCGGGCAGGTCGATATCGGGCCGGACGTCGACCTCGGCGGTGAAGACCAGTTCCTCGCCGTCGGAGATCCTGGTGACCTCGATCTCCGGCTCGCCGATGGGCCGGAGTTCGCTGGTGGTCAGCGCCTCGCTGTAACGGGCGGGAAGAGCGTCGTTGACGACCCGCTCCAGCACCGCGCCGCGGCCGACGCGGGCCTCCAGAAGCCTGGCCGGTGCCTTGCCCGGCCGGAATCCGGGCAGCCGCACCTGCTTGGCAAGTTCCTGGTAGGCGCGGTCGAAGTCGGGCTTGAGTTCCGTGAAGGGCACCTCCACGTTGATCCGAACCCGGGTCGGGCTCAGCTTCTCGACGGTGCTCTTCACGGTGGTACTCCTCGGTGTCGTCAACGTTACGGCGGCGTGTCGGGGTGACAGGATTTGAACCTGCGGCCTTCCGCTCCCAAAGCGGATGCGCTACCAAGCTGCGCTACACCCCGGTGCTTGTGCACGTGCGCGCCCGCGATCCTACGGCCCGGCAGGCCCGACGCCGTACCCGACCATGGGCTGGTGGGCTCGACTGGCCTCGGACTAGTCCGCGCCGGTACATTTGGGCTCGCGCAAACACGCGGGCGTAGCTCAATGGTAGAGCCCTAGTCTTCCAAACTAGCTACGCGGGTTCGATTCCCGTCGCCCGCTCACGAGTCCAGGCGCTCCGGCTGACGGCCGGCCCTGGGCGCTCGCGAATCGGCTGCCCCCTCGGGGGTGGCCGATTCGTATCGGCGGGTGTTCACGCATGCAGCGGGTTTGGCGGCGCTTGCGCTGTTCGCGCTGGTAACGACGCAGTCGCGGTTTCGCGGCGATTTGCCGCACACCCACTTTCGCTACGATTGCGTCCGTAGATTCTGGGTCTACCGCTCGAATGCTGAGACGCCCAGCCGGGCGGGATCAACCCACCAGGAGGGGTCCAGGCATGACCTACCAGATTCCGATCAGCGGCACCTGCGCCCCCGAGTTCGGGGCCGTCCGCGACAATTTCCTGACGAACTTCACCGACCATGACGACGTCGGCGCCGCCGTCGCGGTCTGGGTCGAGGGTGATCTGGTGGTCAACCTGTGGGGCGGGCATGCCGATTCCGGTCGTCGGCGACCCTGGCGGGAGAACACCCTGGCCAGCGTCTTCTCCGGCACGAAAGGTTTGACCAGCACCTGCGTGCATCTGCTGGCCGACCGCGGGGAGATCGACCTCGACGCGCCGGTGGCGCAGTACTGGCCGGAGTTCGGCCAGGCCGGCAAGCAGGACATCACCGTCGCGATGGTGCTGGGGCACCGGTCCGGGTTGATCGCCCCCCGAACCCGCATGCACTGGAGCGAGGTGGCCGACTGGGATCGGGTGTGTGACGCCCTGGCCGAGTCCGAGCCGTGGTGGGCGCCCGGGACCGCGCAGGGCTACCACATGGTGGCCTTCGGGTTCATTCTCGGCGAACTGGTCCGCCGAGTCACCGGCCGAACCCTCGGCCAGTATCTGCGCACCGAGATCGCCGAGCCGATGGGCATCGAGGTCCACGTCGGACTGCCGACCGCCGAGCACTACCGCTGCGCAGACATGATCAACAAGCCGCACATCCGCGATGTGTTGACCAAAGGCGGCGCACCGGGGTATCCACAGTCACTCGACGAGCACCCGATGGCCGGCCTGTCCATCGCCATGGGTTTCGTCCCCGACGACGAACTCGGCTCGAACCAACTGACCACCTGGCGGTCAGCCGAGTTC
>Ga0194055_10003936_pt1 | contig 11309 bp, 9 predicted proteins | sample SepL449m_MetaG_FD_155482 | JGI IMG/M metagenome (GOLD analysis project Ga0194055, IMG submission 155482) | Anoxic zone freshwater microbial communities from boreal shield lake in IISD Experimental Lakes Area, Ontario, Canada - Sep2016-L442-9m | ecosystem: Environmental > Aquatic > Freshwater >... | reverse complement strand
ACCGCGGACGGCAGCTGATCGGGGGTTGTCTTCAGAGTCTGTGCTGCTTCGCTCAGTAGCGCGTCGTTGCCGCGCAGGAGCTGGACGGCGACCGGCCCGGTTACGGCCTCAATCCGCCGCACGTTGGCCGCGCTGGAGCCTTCGCTGGTGATCTTCAGGCATGCGATCTCTGAGGTGCGGGCGACGTGCGTTCCGCCGCATAGCTCGCGCGAGTAGCTGCCATCGCCAATTTCGACCATTCGTACGATGTCGCCGTACTTCTCGCCGAACAGCGCCATCGCCCCAAGCTTCTGCGCCTCGTCGATCGTCGTCGTTAGCGCGCGCACGTTGTGACTTGCGAGGATTTGCTCGTTGACCTGGTCCTCAACTGCCTGCCTATCCTCATCGCTTAGCCGCGCCGAATGGTTGAAGTCGAAGCGAAGCTTGTCTGGGCCGACGTAAGAGCCGGCCTGGCGAACGTGATCACCAAGCCGTTCGCGCAGCGCCGCGTGGAGCAGATGCGTTGCAGTGTGGTTGCACTCTGTTGCGTGGCGGGTAGTTGCATCGACCTCTGCGACGAGCTCGAGGCCTACCTCCAAGGCGCCGTTCGAGCCGTCGACCACGAGCGCTTGGTCGTCGCCAGCGCGGATTACGCCAACGACTTCGCCGATCTGATCGCCCGCGGCTGAGAGGAGGACTCCACTATCGCCAGCCTGGCCACCGCCCTCTGCGTAGAACGGTGAATCAGCGAGCTTCACGAGCGTGCGCCCGTCTTGCTCGGAGATCGCGACGACGTTGGTGCGCACGCTGAGCGCCTCGTAACCGACGAAGCGAGCCTGCTCGCCGCCGACGGCGCGGACGGCTTCGGCCGACACGCCAACATTGCGCTCGCCTGCGCCTGCGGCCGAACGCGTCCGCTGTTCGCCCATCAGCCGGTCGAATTCGTCCTGCTCGGCAAACGGAACGCCGCGCTCCTCGGCAAGCTCACGCGTGAGTTCGATCGGGAAGCCGAAAGTGTCGTGGAGGCGGAAGGCGTCATCGCCACTCAGCGTGCCTGCATCGAGCAGCTCGTCGAGCAGGCCGCTGCCTTGGACGAGCGTGCGGCCAAAGCTCTCCTCCTCGCCGCGAACCCACTCCAGGATCGTTTTGCGGCGCTCAACCAGCTCCGGGTAAGCCGCCCCCATCACGTCAATGACCTGTTCGGCGAATGCGGGCAGGAACTGGCCGTCAATTCCAATCCGCTGACCCTGCAGAACGGCGCGGCGCATCACGCGGCGGAGGATGTAACCGCGATCCTCGTTCGACGGAACGATCCCGTCGGCGATAAGGAAAGTCATTGCGCGCGAATGATCGGCGAGGATCCGCAACGCACGAACGTCAGCGTCAGCGCTGCCAAGCTCGCGGCCGAGTTCCATCAGGCCTGCGAACTGATCTGTCTCGAAGACGCTTTCGACGCCCTGCTCGATCAGTGCGAGCCGGTTGAGCCCAGCGCCGGTGTCGATGTTCTTCGCCGGTAGTGGCGTGAGCACGCCGCCAGCGCTCTGGTCGAACTCCATAAAGACGAGGTTCCAGTACTCAAGGAAGCGATCATTCTCCCCGCCGGGGAGATCATCGGGGCCGCCGTACTGCTCTCCGCGGTCGAGGTAGAGCTCGCTGCATGGGCCGCAGGGTCCGGTCGGCCCGGCCTGCCAGAAGTTCTCGGAGCGCGGGCAGAGGACGATCCGCTCGCGCGGTACCCCTACCGCCTCCCAAGCAGCGATTGCCTCTTCATCAGGGCCGAGGCCGAGTTCCTTGTCGCCCTCGAAAACGGTGATCCAGATCTTCTCGCCGTCGAAACCAAAGCCCTCAAGCGAAAGCTTCCAGGCCAGCTCGATCGCGCCTTCTTTGAAGTAGTCACCAAGTGAGAAGTTGCCGAGCATCTCGAAGAAGGTGAGGTGACGCGCGGTATTGCCGACGTTTTCAATGTCGGTCGTACGGAAGCACTTTTGGCAGCTAGTCAGACGCGGCGCCGGTGGCTGCTCGAGGCCCATGAAGTACTCCTTCAAGGGGTGCATCCCGGCCGTCGTCAGCAGCACCGACGAATCGAACGACGCTGGAACGAGCGAGCCGGACGGGCGCAGCGTGTGGCCGTTGGCCTCGAAGAACTCGAGGAAGGTGGAGCGAAGCTGATCGGAGCTGCGAGCCGGCATCAGGCGATTGTGCCGCATCCGACGACTCGATCGCCACTCAGCAGTACCGCCGTCTGCCCAGGAGCGGGCGCCCAGGCGCTCTTCTTGAGCTCGAGAACGTCTCCATTTAGCCGACATGCAAGCGCTGGCGCGTGCGAGCGAAGGCGCGCCTGATCGACCGTGTCGGCCGGGCGATAAAGTTTCACGTCAGTCAGTTCGACCTCGCTGCGATGGAGTTGATCGCGCGTTGCGACCGTGACCGTGTTGGCCTCTGCGTCGGTTGCTGCAACGTAAAGAGGCTCTGCGACTCCACCGATTTCAAGCCCGCGCCGCTGCCCGACCGTGAACCCGTGCGCGCCGTTGTGGCTTCCAACCTCGACTCCATCGAGATCGACGATCGAACCCGGGCGATCGGCAATGCCGCCATGTCGCGCGAGGAAGGCGTCGCTGGCCGTTCCGGCGAGGAAGCAGAGGTCCTGAGAATCCGGTGTTTGAGCTACCGAGAGGCCAGCGTCGGCGGCAAGCTGGCGGACCTCCGGCTTCGTCATCTCACCTAACGGGAATCGCATCCGTGCGACCGACTCCGGCGCCAGCGCGGCGAGCATGTAGGACTGATCCTTCGCGGGGTCGGCTGCAGCGCGCAGGAGGCCGTCCTCGCCCACGCGGGCGTAGTGGCCGGTCGCTAGCTCGGCTGCACCGAGGCGCGTCGCGAGATCGAGCATCGCGTCGAGGCGGACGGCGCCGTTGCAGCGCACGCAAGGGTTCGGCGTCTTTCCTGCGGCATGCCCGGCAATCCAAGGTTCGACGACTCCGGCGCGGAACGCCTCGCGTAGGTCGAGCGTTAAGTGAGCGAGACCCAGGCCGTGAGCCAGCGAGCGCGCGCGTTGGACTGCGCTTGCGGAGCAGCAGCTCCCCTCAGCATCGTTCTGCTCGTCGCGCCAGAGCTCAAGCGTCACGGCGACCGGAGGCTCGCTGGAGCCCTCAGCGCATAGGTGCGCCGCGACGGCGCTATCAACGCCGCCGCTCATCGCGATCAAGACGCGGCCAGGCTGCGGCGCAAGCTGCGCGTTCGCTGTGACTGCGCCTCCTAACGCGCGGGCCAGTGCGTCAGCGGCCAGCTCCGCGGCGTGGATTTTCCCGGCGCTCAGCCCTCCGAGCTGCTCGCTGACGTCGGCCGTGCCGATCTTCGCGGCCTCGAGTACCGGCGCTCCGTCGACCAGCTCGACTGCGGCGCTGGCGGCAGCGCTGGCAGCACCGCAGCCGGAAGCCGCAAAAGTCGCTTCAACGACTCGCTCGCGCTCCACGCGGATCGCGATCCGTACGAGGTCACCGCAGGCTGCGCCCCCGGCCACGCCGCAGTGCGCGCCTTGCGGCACATCACCCTGCCCGCGCGGGTGGCGCAGATGATCCTCAAAACGCTCGTCAGCCATTGACGGCTCAGTCTAGGCTGCGCGGGCGCAGTTAACCGGCAGCAGGCGGCGTTTGCGCCTTGATGCCTAGCTCGCGCAGCTGGCGCTCGTCGGCTGGAGCCGGCGCTCCGGTGAGCGGATCGGCGCCGCTGGCAGTCTTCGGGAAGGCAATTACGTCGCGGATTGACTCACGGCCGCATACGAGTGCAGCAATTCGATCGAGGCCGAAGGCAATCCCGCCGTGCGGCGGAGCGCCGTACTCAAGCGCTTCGAGCAAGAAGCCGAAGCGCGCTTTTGCCTCTTCGACGTCAAGTCCAATTGCGTCGAATACTCGGCTCTGAACCTCAGGCGTGTTAATGCGGATCGAACCGCCGCCCAGCTCATTGCCGTCAACTACGAGGTCGTAGGCGCGTGAGCGCAGCGCGGACGGATCGTCGAGGTCGCCTTCGGGCGCCGTGAACGGATGATGGAGCGCGGTCAGGCCGCCGGTCTCTGCGTCGGCTTCGAACATCGGGAAGTCAACGACCCAGCAGACCGCGTGCTGGCCTTCGGGAATTAGATCGAAGCGTGCAGCGAGCTCAAGCCGCAGTGCGCCGATAGCGACCGGCGCGACAGCCGGGCTGTCGGCAACGAAGCAGAGCAGGTCGCCGTCGCTCGCCTCGAGTGCACTATTGACTGCTGTGATCTGGTCGGCAGTGAAGAACTTCGCGAGGTTGCCGGTCCAGCCGCCGTCACCGACGACGATCGGTGCGACAGCTTTGGCGCCGTGCACCTGCACTACCTCGTTGAGACTGTCCAGCTCGGAGCGCGACATCTCGCGCGCGCCGGCGTTGAGCGCGCGGACCGTGCCGCCGCCGCTGAGAACGGATTCGAAGACCTTGAACTCTGATCCACGCAGCTGCTCGCTGACGTCCTTAATCTCAAGCCCAAAGCGAAGGTCGGGGCGGTCACTGCCGTAGCGGAGCATTGCTTCGTCGTAGCCGACCCTCGGCCATGGTGCCGGCGCGATCTCAAAGTCAGTTGCGGCGAATACTGCGGCGATCGCAGCCTCGCTGACCTCGATCACTTGGTCTTCGTCAACAAACGCCATCTCGACGTCGAGCTGCGTGAACTCCGGCTGGCGGTCGGCGCGCAGGTCCTCGTCGCGGAAGCAGCGGGCAATCTGGAAGTAGCGCTCGTAGCCAGCCATCATCAGCAGCTGCTTAAAGAGCTGAGGCGACTGCGGAAGCGCGTACCAGTCGCCAGGATTCATCCGGCTTGGAACGAGGAAGTCGCGGGCTCCTTCGGGAGTTGACTTCGTCAGGATCGGCGTTTCGATTTCGAGGAAGTCGCGCTTCACAAGCTGCTCGCGCAGCGTCTGCGTGATCAGCGCCCTCGTGATCATCGTCTGCTGCATCCCGCCGCGGCGCAGATCAAGCCAGCGGTAGCGAAGCCGCGTCGTCTCGTCAACCGGCCCGTCTTCATCGATCGCGAATGGCGGCGTGTGGCTCGAAGCGAGAGATTCGCCCTGCGAAACCTCCAGCTCGACCGCGCCGGTCGCCATCTCCGGGTTCACGTTCTCAGCGCTGCGGGCGAGTAGCTCGCCGCTGACAGAGACAACGTGCTCTGGCCGCAGCTGCTCGGCGAGCGCGAATAGTTCAGCGCCGCGCTCGGGATGGAAGACGATCTGGAGGATCCCTGAGCGATCGCGCAGGTCGATGAAGATCAAGCCACCGTGGTCGCGGCGTCGATGGACCCAACCAGCGACGCGCGCCTGGCGGCCGACCTCGTCGGGAGTCAGATCACCGCACCAACTGTCGCGGTATTGGTTTGGCTGCGGCGTGCGCATCAAGAGATCCCTCGGCCACGGAGCACGGCGGCCAATGCCGCGTCGCCGTCCTCGAAGTGTGTCGTCTCGCCGCTTTCGAAATCTTTTAGCTCGATCCCGGAAGAGGAGACGGCGGCGACGTAACGCGCGCGGACCCTGTCGGCGTGCTTGAACTGGCCCTTGATCGAACGGCCCGCAAGTTCAATTTGGGTCGGAACGCCGGCGCGCCGAGCGGCAGCGCTAAGCGCGAAGCTGGTTGCCGTCGTCGCCGCTGCATCGTCTGCGCGGGCTACGAATAGGACTGTCAGCGGCTCCGGCTCGGGAAGACCTTCGGCCGCCAAGAGAATCCTCTCGACCCCGGCCGCCCAGCCAAAGCCGGGGGTCGGTGGACCGTCGATCTGCTCTGCAAGGCCGTCATAGCGCCCGCCGCCGCCAACGCCGCTCTGAGCCCCGAGCGCGTCGGAGCTGAACTCGAAGACGGTGCGTGCGTAATAGTCGAGCCCGCGCACCAGCGTCGGGTCGATCACATACGGCAGCTCAATCGCGTCGAGCAGCGAGCGAACCTGTGCAAAGTGATCGAGATCTTCCTTGTCGAGGTGATCGAGCAGTAGCGGCGCGGTTGCCATCACGGCGCGGGTTGATTCGTCCGCCGAATCGAATGCACGGAGCGGGTTTAGGTCGATCCTCGCCTTTACATCGTCTGCGAGCTGATCTTCATTCGCGCGCAGGTGTGCTTTCAGCAGCTCGCGGTAGCGCTCGCGCGCGGCCGAGCCGCCGAGGCTGCCGATCCGAAGCTGCAGTCCCTGCACTCCAAGCTGCTCGAGGATCTCAGCCAGCAGCGCGATCGACTCTGCGTCAACGGCCGGATCGTCGGAACCAATCGCCTCAGCGCCGATCTGCCAGAACTGGCGGTAGCGACCCTTCTGGGCGCGCTCGTAACGGAAGCAGCTCGACAGGTACCAAAGCTTGACCGGCTGCGGCAGCTTGTGCATGCCGTGCTGGAGGTAGGCGCGAACAATCGGAGCCGTCACCTCATGCCGCAGAGTTAGTGAGCGCTCTCCCCCATCGGTGAAGCTATACATCTCCTTCTGAACGATGTCGGTGGCCTCTCCAACGCTACGCGTGAACAGCTCGGTCGGTTCGAAGGTCGGCGTCTCTATCCGTTCGTATCCAGCGCCCTCAAGCACTGAGCGCGTTACGTTCTCGACCGCCAGCCGCAGCGGTGCCTGCTCGGGCAGGATGTCGAAGGTGCCGCGTGGCGCCTGCAGCGGCTCGCTCACGAAACGCTCGGCAGATCTTGCAGGAATGGATTGGTTGCGCGCTCGTGGCCCAGCGTCGTGATCCCCATGTGGCCAGGCAGCACCGTTGTTTCATCGGCAAACGAGTCGGCCAGCATCGCCAGCGAACGCATCAGCTCGCCGTGATCGGCGCCGGGAAGGTCTGTCCGCCCGACCGATCCTTGGAACAGCACGTCGCCACTGGCGAGCACGTAGCCACCGTCAGCGTCGTCGGGGTCGCAGAAGGCATAGGTGACGTGCCCAGGGCTGTGGCCGGGCGTGAAGAAGACCTCGATCTCGAAGCCAGCAAGGTCGAGTCGCTCGCCGCCACCGACGAACTCTTCCGCCTCCCAGCTTTCGTACGGGCCGATTCCCTCGTAAGGGACGTAGGTCATGATGTCGGCCAAGACGTGGCTCTCGAGCTCAGGGCAGTAAACCGGCGCACCTGTGACACGCGCGATCGGCGCAACGGCGCCAACGTGATCAAAGTGGGTGTGAGTAAGCAGGATTGCCTCGAGCTCGACGCCGAGCGCATCGATCGCCTCGAGAATCCGTGGCGCTTCCTCGCCGGGGTCGATCAGCAGCGCCTTTTTAGCATCAGGGCCGCTGCGCAGCAGGTAACAGTTCTCCTGAACCGGACCGACGGTTAGAACCTGGACTTCCATAGGTTCAGCGCTTGCCTTTGCGCGCAGCCGCGTCTTTGACGATTCGACGGCGGTAGAGCCAACGGTCTGTGTAGTAACTGAGCGGAACGTAGAAGAGCAGCATTAGCGCTGCGACGGGCAGTGTCTCGTTGGCTGGCACCTTAAGCAGCAGGGTCAATACTGCGACGAAGATCACAACGGCAACCAGCGAACGGGTAGCCGCGCTGCGCCAGCTCGGCTCGCGCATCGGTTTGCCGCCGGGCCCGCGGGGCGAGCCGGTCTTTGAACCGTTTGCCGCCTTGTTCTTGCTCTGCTCACGGTCGCTGAGCGGGCGGCCAGTGCGGCCGCGCGTCTCAACGATGCCGGCGGCGTTGCCGCGGTGCTTGGAGCTGCGCTTCTTCTTCGCTTGGGCCATGTCGTTAGAAGCCTAGAGCGTCTTCGAGCGTCGCCCGGTTGCGGCAGACGAGCGGCTCCGGCCAGCGATCGAACGCGGCTCGCGGCGCGAGGCCGACGAGCTCGGCTTCGGCAACCTCAGCGCGCTCACTCACGGCAGCAACAACCTCCGCTAAGCAGAGCGCGTTGTGATCCTCAATGTTCATCGAAACCTGCGCCACGCCGCCGCGAGCCGGCAGCTCAAGGCCGATCGCGCGAAGCCCCGGAAGCCCGGCCTCGCCGCCCTCGCGCAGTTCGGCAGCGATCGCCTTCGCGTCAGCCAAGCTTGCGGGCGGCGCTAGCTCAATATTGAAAGCAACCAGCGGCGGGCGCGCTGCGACTAGCGTGACGCCCTTCTTGGGGTTCACCTCAGACGGGCCGAAGTCAGGCGTGAGCTCGCCGCGCGCGATTCGGGCAGTGATCTCGCCAATTCCGCCGCGGCGCAGCTCGGCGCGCGTGCGGCCGTCGGCAAGCGCGCCGTAAAGGAAGATTGGCAGCCCCAACTCGCTTGCCAGCAGCTCTGCGGTGGCTAAAGCTTCCGCCATCGCGGTATCGCGCCGTGCCTCGTCGAGGAAGACAACCGGGACGACGTCGACAACGCCGACGTTGGGGTGCGAACCGGCGTGTGTGGTCAGATCGAACCGCTCCAACGCCTCGCGCGCGCCGTCAACCAATGAGGCTGCCATCTGTCCCGGCTCAGCGGCGAGCGTGAAAACGGTCCGCCCGTGGTCGGGGTCGCTGTGGGGCTGCGCGAGCAGGCGGGCCGCGCCACTCTGCTCGAACGCCGCTCCGACAGCAGCTAACTCGGCTTGCGCAGCGCCATCGGAAACATTTGGCACTGCCGTGAGCAGCGTTGCAGGGTCGAGGTCCACCGGCCAACCCTACTTCCGCCGCGGTCTACAGATCTACGCGGCGCAGCTGGCGCAGAGCCAGCAGGCCAAAGAAGAGGACCATCCCGGCGAGAGCTACCAGCCCGGGCCAAGTGTGTGCCCAGCTCAGCTCAATGCCGGAAACCGTCGCTTGGCGTCCCATCTGCAGTACATAGGTAACCGGGTTGTAAGGCGCAGCCACAGCAAGCCAGCCCTTGAGGAAGGGCAGCGGCGTGTAAGCAGTTGAGAGGAATACGGCGACAAAAACGCCATTTTGAATCAGCGGTCCAACCTGCTGGCTGCGAGCGCGCAAGGCGAGCGTGATCCCCCACAGCGAAGCAACGACGCTGAACGAGACCGCCGCGAGGTAAAGCATCAGCAGCCCAGCCAGTCCTCCTGTAAGCCCTGGTCCGATCAGCAGGCCGACAATCAGAATCACGGTCACCGGAATCAGGCAGCGCGTCATCGCCGCCATCACCGGGCCGAGAATTAAGAGTGGCCGCGGCGCCGGAGAGCTGAGCAACCGATCGAACCAGCCGGCCTCGATGTCGCGCGCCAAGTTCGCTCCAGTTGCGCCGCCAGCAAAGCCCGCTGCCTGAAGGCACGAGAGCGGCATCAGCCAGGCGATGTACGAGGTCGTTGGGAAGCCAACCAGCTGGTCGAGGCGGCCGAACTGGCCGAGACTGCCAAGCAGGAAGATTAGCGGCGCGACCGTTGTCGGCAGCAGGCCACCGCGAACGCGCGCCAGCTCCAGCAGCGACCTGCGCCAAAGCGCGAGGCCGACGCCGCCTGTGTAAGCAAGGCCACGGGTACTCATGAGCGGACCCTCGAACGCATTGCCCAAACCGCGAGCGAGCAAGTCAAAATCACAGAGCCGATTCCGGCCGCAAAGCCGCCCCACACGCTGCCCAATGCTGCGCTGTCGAAGAGTGCCCCGCGCATCCCTTCGACGACATAACTGAGCGGGTTTACGACCGAGATCGTCTCCAGCACAGGGTTCAGCAGCGCCCGCGGGAAGAAGGCCGGCGCGGTGAATAGCAACACGAAGACGAACGGGAAGAGGTTCTGCATCAACGAAAGTGAGCCTGTGCGCAGCGCGATCGTGGCGCCCAATCCGGCTGCCGCCGACGCACTGAGCGCGGCGAGCATGATCGTCAGCAGCACGCCAACGACACCGCCTTTAAAATCAGCTCCCATCAGCAGCGCGACGGCGAGAAATAGGATCGCCTGCACTACACCAATCAGCGCCGTTCCCAGAACGCGGCCAAGCACGATGCTGGCCCGATGAATCGGAGCCGAGAGAAGACGGTCGAAGAAGCCACCCTCGATGTCACCAGCGATCGCGATCCCAGCCATCAGACCAGCAAGCAGAGTCCCCTGCATGATCGTGCCGGAAACAACGAAGCCAACGTAGGAGCCGGTTGCTGGGAAGCCGGGCAGCTGCTGCGCCGCTGAGGTGCCGCTGGCGACCACTGCGAGCAGCAGTAGCGGCAGCAGGAACGATGGAAGTAGGAACTGCGCTCGGCGCAGCTGGACCCGTAGGGCGCGCTCTGCCAAAGCCCGGATCACGCGCCCTTGCGTTGCAAGGTCACGCTCCAACGCAAAGCTGCTCAAGGCGTCTCTTCCCCATCTACCTCTTCTGCACGGTGCCCGGTGACTGCGAGGAAGACGTCATCGAGCGTTGGCTCTTCGACCTCAACGGCGTCAACTTCGATCTGCGCTTCGTCAAGCGTGCGAACGATCGGGGCGATCGCCCGGGCGCCCAGAGCGGTGCGGATCGTCAGGCCACCCGCCGTTCGATCACTAACGGCGCCGTGCACGGAAAGCAGCTCACGCGCCGAATCGCTCTGTGATTCGTCGATCAGCTTGACGTAAAGCCCGGGCTCGCCGACGAGGCGGCCGAGCTCCTGCGGCGTGCCTTCCGCCACGAGCTTGCCGTGGTCGATGATCCCGACGCGGTCGGCAAGCTGCTCAGCCTCTTCGAGGTACTGCGTAGTGAGGAAGATCGTCGTGCCCTCATCGTTGAGCTTCCGTAGCTCAGTCCAGAGCGAGGAACGACTAACTGGGTCGAGCCCGGTTGTCGGCTCGTCAAGGAAGAGGACGCTCGGCCGGTGGACGAGCGCCATCGCTAGGTCGAGTCGGCGACGCATGCCGCCCGAATAGGTGTTGAGCAAGCGATCTGCAGCCGCGACTAGGTCGACGCGCTCGAGCAGCTCTTCGGCTCTCTGCTTCGCCTCAGCGCGCCTAATGCCGTGGAGGGCGCCTTGGAGCTGCAACAGCTCACGACCGGTCATCAATGGGTCGAGCGCAGCTTCTTGCAGCGCTACACCGATTGAGCGGCGCACCTGCGAAGCCTGCTTCACGACGTCGTAGCCAGCAATGCGAGCGTGGCCGCCGGTTGGGCGCAACAGAGTCGTGAGGATTCGCACTGTTGTTGACTTGCCAGCGCCGTTTGGCCCAAGAAAGCCATAAATCTCTCCGGCCGAAACGGCCAAGTCAACGCCGTCTACTGCGCGAAGGCCTCCCGGGTAGATCCGTTCGAGCCCTTCGACAACGATCGTAAAGCCATCGTCTGCCTCAGCTCTGTTGTCGGAATCCACGCAGAAGACCCTAGCCGCAGTATCGTCCCCAACCGATGGCGCGGAGCTTCTCAAACATTTCCGACATCTTGCCGCGGCGCGAGAAGATCAACGACCTCACCGTCCCCTACCGCTCGAGCTCGCT
>Ga0194055_10003934_pt1 | contig 11310 bp, 10 predicted proteins | sample SepL449m_MetaG_FD_155482 | JGI IMG/M metagenome (GOLD analysis project Ga0194055, IMG submission 155482) | Anoxic zone freshwater microbial communities from boreal shield lake in IISD Experimental Lakes Area, Ontario, Canada - Sep2016-L442-9m | ecosystem: Environmental > Aquatic > Freshwater >... | reverse complement strand
CATCTTAACTGGACTAGAGATCCTGTCCATGTATACAGTCGGTCGTTTGGCCAGCAGCCGGCTGCTTGGTTGGGGTCTACATGGCAGCCCAGCCCAGCGACGCTTGGTGTGGTGTTTATTGGCTCCCGGTACTGCAGTTCATGAAACCAGCCATCTTCTGGTAGCCCTTGTGCTGGGTGCCCGGATTGCTCGGTTTGTTCCATTCAAGCCACAGGTAGAAGAAGGAGGATCAGTTCAGCTGGGTTTTGTTGAACACACTCGCGTTTATGGCGGCCCATTGGGAGGGGCGCTGGTGGGCATGGCTCCATTATTTGGAGTTCCTTTGCTGGTTTGGCTGAGTGGGCTGCTTTTATTGCCGGGTGCGCAAGGCAACCCGTGGCATACCATGCAAGCAGCCCTACATACTCCCTGGGGAATTATTTGGGTTTTAACTAGTTTGATTGTCTCGCTGGGGGCACTTCCCTCGCCCAGTGATCATCGGGATCTCCCTTGGGCCCTAGCTATCTTGGCATTGGTTGCTCTGGCGCTTTATGGCTTGCATGCATTGCCATCCTGGCATGATATCCAACTAATTTGCTGCTGGCTTTCCGGCTTATTCTTGCTTCCCGGCCTGGTAGGGCTATTCTCTTTGCGGCGCAAAAGAAGCTGAATCCATGCAACCATATATATCAACCCTTTAGTCTAAATTAGATGAATGAACTGCCAATAAAACTTCTACGACCTGGCGCTCAAATACCCCGCAGGGCACATGCCGGAGACCTAGGATATGACTTGTACGCTGCTGCCCCAGCTGTATTGCCTCCCGGCGACTGGAGTACCGTTGGCACTGGCATTGCCATTGCTTTGCCGATGGGTAGTGCTGGTCTAGTTGTACCCCGCTCGGGTCTGGCTGCCAATGATGGCATCAGCGTATTAAATGCCCCGGGGCTGATTGATGCTGGTTACCGAGGAGAAGTGGGAGTGATCTTAATCAACCATGGCCATGAAACTTTTCATGTGTCACCTGGCGACCGAATCGCTCAACTTTTAATTATCCCAGCATACACTCCTGAATTTCAGCAGGCCGCAGAATTACCTGATTCAGCAGACCAGCGCAACCAGGGCGGATTTGGCAGTTCTGGGACGCGCTAGCAAAAGAGAAGTTATCCTGGAAAAACTATAAACTATAACCATGAGCGATGAGTTAAAAATTCCTACTCCTTCTTGGGTCAATGACTTTCGAGAGAAATTCTCGGGCGGATTATCTCATACTTTTATTCTTCAAGGAGCTGTAGAAGACTATGTAGGAGCCGAGCGTACTCGCCTGGATCATTATTTAAGCGAATTATTGGGATCCAAAAGAGTGGTAGTCTTTTTTAACTGTTCTCGGGGTATCTCTTTTGCTGCTCCCTCGCATCGCTCGCAGTTTGATAAAAATGAGGCACCAGCCATGCATGAAGCTTTTCTGCCCGAGCCACTAAAAGCTTTGCCACTAATTGAGAAAGCATTATTGTCGGCTGACCTTAAAGGCAAGATGGCTTTAATTGTAGAATATCCTGAATTAGTCTGGCCACAAGGTGATTACGGTCACCTAGGCCAAGCCGACCGTATTGCCCTGGCTACTCTACGCCGTTGGGCCGTGGGTTCGGAATTCATTCAAGCTGGTCAGGTTATATTGTTGGTCACCCCCACAGCCGGAGATCTTCATGCCAGCTTAAGAGCCACCAGTTCGATGATCGAAGCCGTAGAAATTCCTTACCCCACTACATCAGAACGCCAGGAGTTTATTGAAGGCCGGCTTGCTAGTGGAAGTTTCCAGCTTTCTCCTGATCTTACCGCCACGTCTTTTGCTAATTTAACTGGCGGACTAAGCCGAGTTCTGGTAGATGATATTTGTTTAAGAGCTGCACTACGCAACGAGCCAGTTAACCAAGAGCTAATTCGTGACCGCAAAGAACAAATCATTAAACAAGAGTTTGGTGAAGTAATTGAGATCCTTGAGCCTCGCCATGGCTTTGATCAAGTTGGTGGTCTGGATGAAGTCAAGCAATACTTGCAACGCTCGGTAATCGATCCGCTGCAAGGCCGAGCCTCTAAAGACCGCATGCCATCTGGAGTTATGCTGGCTGGCCCGCCCGGCACCGGCAAGGGTCAGCCTCTGGATGCCAAAGTCTTGACCCCTACGGGATGGATAACGATGAATGAGATAGAAGTCGGCACCGCCCTGGTGGACCCTAGTACCGGAGGGCAGACACGGGTGACAGGTGTCTATCCCCAGGGGCAGCAGGATGTCTACCGCATGATGTTCAGCGACGGCAGCTCTACTGAGTGCGACGGCAGCCATCTATGGTCTATTCGCAAGCACGGTATCCATAAGGACTTTAGGACGGTTCCTGCCGGTGAATTGTACGAGTGGCTGCGTGAGAATCCTGGTCGCCGCGCCTACATTCCGACTACGGCGCCAATCGATATGGCAGGTCTGGCGGAACTTCCGTTGTCACCGTACGTCCTAGGCGCACTGCTGGGTGACGGAGGCCTAACAGGTAGTTATCCAGTCTTGAGCAGCGCGGATTCGGAGCTCTTGGAACGTGTGCTCAGCGAACTACCACAAGGAGTCTGTCTGAGACGTATCAAGAACTCCCAGTACGATCACCGCGTCGTAAAAAAGAAGCGCAACTCACGCATAAAGAATCCAGTCCAGGATGCTCTAGATAGACTTGGGCTCTTGGGCTGTCGAAGTCACGAGAAGTTCATACCTGAAGTATATAAGTTTGCGCCACGGTTGGCACGCCTCGAAGTTCTGAGAGGGCTCTTGGATACTGACGGGTCTGTTTCCAAGATTGGCTGCGTGGAATTCTGCACGTGCTCCGAGACGATGGCCGACGACTTGGTCTTTCTGGTTCGTTCACTCGGCGGCCGTGCAGAAGCAAAGCGTAGCAAAAGCTACCGAAGTCTTGGCAACGGCGAGCGCATACAAGGCAAGGACCGATTCCGTGTGGTGGTCTCCATGCCCACAGACTATGACCCTTTCCATCTCAGTCGCAAGAAGGAGAGGCTATTGCGCGAGCGTAGAGTCTATGACCGCAGGATCGTGTCTATGGAGAAGATCGGTCGTAAACCAACGCAATGTATCAAGGTTGACTCAGAAAGTGAGCTCTACATCACCGACGACATGATTGTGACTCATAATACCTTCCTGGTCTCAGCTCTGGCTCATGAAGCTGGAGTTAATGTAGTTAAGCTTAATGCTGGGCGTCTGCTGGGCCAGTATGTAGGCAACTCCGAACGCAACCTTGAAAAAGCTTTGGCTTGTATTCGCTCTCTAGCTCCCACCCTAGTAATGATTGATGAAATCGAACAACAGTTCCAGCGCGGCGGCAAAGGTGACGGTGGTGTTGAAAGAAGAATCTTCGGCCGCATCTTGGAAGAAATGAGCGGTTCCAGCAGCACAGCCCGTGGTGATGTAGTGTGGTTTGCTGCTACCAACCGAGTTGAACTAGTTGATCCTGCGCTGCGTCGGCCCGGTCGGTTTGACCGCATCGTACCCATTCTTCCCCCTACCGCCGAGGAGCGCTGGGCTATTCTACATACCAAACTTCCACAAGGCACTCAGATCAGCCAAGAAGAAGGCGCACAAATTCTTGGGGCTACTGCTGACTACACTGGTGCAGAAATTGAAGGAGTGATGATCAAGGCCAAAGAACTAGCTTTGGATCGCGGAGTAGAATCCGTGGATGGCATTGACATCATTGGTGCCCTGCAGGTAATGAGGCCCTCATCCAATGGTCAGCAGATTATAGAGATGACCGAGGAAGCTTTGCGCTACTGCAATGACCTTAGCTTGGTGCCTCCTTCTTGGCGCGAGCGAGTCAAAGAGCTAGAAAATAGCTAGCCAAAAAAGACCAATTAAATTAGACAAGTTCAAAATCTATGGCATGCTAGCTTTATGAACGTCCTCTTGAAAACTTCCCCGGCCTGGCGCTCGACCTATATGCTGGGCCGCCTCATCTCTGGTTTGCTGGTTGTTGCAGCTGTTGCTGCAGCAACTATTTTTGCTGGCAATCAAGACTTGATTAGCACCAGCATAGTTTCGCTTATCATTGTTGGCACCATTATTCTGGTAGCTGGCTCTGTTTATAGAATCAAAGTCAGCAACCTATACCTAATTACTAGCACCGGCGTAATAGTAGAAAGTGGATTCCCGATTCGAACCAATCGCTCTTCGATGAGCTATTCTAAAATTCAAATTGTTGATGTAAAACAAGGAATAATAGACAAGTTTATTTTTAGGACCGGAACAGTCTTTATTGATACTGCTGCTGAAACCGGTTCGAGCAGTGAAATTATTATGATTGGCATTGCTAATCCCAATCGTGTAGCTGAAATGATTAGGCAAGGCGAAGAAGCTGGCACCAGGGTTCAATGGGATAGCCCCACATCAAGTCGTCCCTCGTGGGAACAGCCGCAATACAATCAACCCCCACAACAGCCTCCCTATAATCCCAACGAGCAGCGACCAGCTCCCGGCGGATGGGATGATCCTGCTGGTGGAAATCAGCCACCAGCTCCTTGGGATCGCTAGCCAGCGCAGCTGGTGCTTGAGCCCAAAGCTTCGCCACGTGCTGCTCCAGCAGATAGTGTAGCAGAAGAGTTAACTCTTTCAGCCCGACACAAGGCTTGCTGCTGATTGGTTCTGCTGGCCCCATAGCGAGGGCCCAGCTTTCTAGCCCCTGAATTGACATCGCCGCCAGCAAACCCATCATCATACTTGCAAATAACCAGAGTTTTAGATGCGCTACACAATCCCAGTACTTGACCGCTATTGCCGTTATCATATTCACCGGCATCACCGGCTACTGCAATATAAACCTTGTCTTGATCAGCAGATGAGGCGGTTAATGGATTTGCTGGAGAACCCAGCCATTTAAGCTTGGGATCAATTTTCCATGCTGCCAATGGGGTAAAACCAGTGTACTCATCAGGCACTCCAGTTGGATTGCCTGCCCCGCGTTTGCCTTGGTAATATTCTCCGCCTGACTCCCAAGCACTGTCCAGGGTATTTATAGCGCTTTGATCGTTTACTCCATCTTGACTGCCTAGGAGCCGGGGCATCAAAATAGCACCAGCAATTCCTATGATAGCCAGCACCACCACTATCTCGGGCAAAGACATTCCCAGGGATCCTTTCCAACAGTTTCTCATGTTTAACAGTTTGCCTGCTGCAATGTTATTATTCCAGCTAGGCATCTGTTTCAGGGGTAGTTCATTAGATGTGGATAGTTTGCAATTTGGTCTTCATCAGCTTGTTTGATCCATTCCAGGATCTGCTTTTCCTGCTGGAAAGAGGAAAAAGAACTATTGTTAATTACATCCATGGCCCGTGTAATCTGCTTGTCACGAGTTTTTGGCTCATTAACAGCACGGCTTATTAGCACATGCAAACGGCCCCAGTCTGAATCATCACGGGAGTACAAACGATCAGCCTCCACTAGTAGATCATCTTTAACTCGTCCGGTTTGCCTGCCAATCTCGAAAAGACCTAGTTGGTTGTGAGCCTGACGATTAGTATCTCCGATGTCACGCGAAGCCCATAGGCCTTTAGAAAAAGCTGTTTCTGCTTCACGCCAACGTCCCATTGAGCGATGCACTTCACCGGCTTCAGTGTGTAAATACACAGCGCCCCGGTCGCCTGATGCACTGTACAGCTCTTCGGCTGATTGTAAATCGCTTAAGGATCTTAAAGCATCGCCATGCCAGAATTTTAGATTGGCAGCTGCAGTTCCATCTAAAACAGCAAATTCCTGTTCAGCTTTTTCAAAAAGAGTCAAGGAAAGATCGATGTTGACATGAGAGTTGATGTGCGCATTAATGGTAGCAGTCCTGGCCCTCAAGACTATTTCCTGATCAGGTATATAACTAGCCGCCCGCAATAATTGCAAGGCTTCCCCGTGGCGCCCAGCTGCATGAGCTACTTCGCCGCGTCCGATCAGCACATCAGCTAGCCTTTGATCCAGCAAACCTAATTCATGTTGCAGTATTAAATAAACTCGCTCGGCATCTTCCAGCTGACCGCGATGACGCAAACAAGTTGCGGTAGCCAACAAAAAGTCATGGCGCCTTGCTCCCAAATGGCGGTCATCACCATAGTAATCTGGGTTGGCTTGCTCCAGCAAAGCCCAGGCTTCACGCCAGCTTTGTACTGCAATAGCTGTTTGAATCCTATTAAACAGCATATCAGGTGGCGAAAGGCTCATATCTTTAGTATGAACCCTTGTATCGGTGAAGTCTTTTTTTCTGCTATAATCCTTGTAAACAAGGGCTGCCAGCTGTGTTGAACCAGTCTCGAATAAAAACTCTTAATAAAAACTTCCAAGAAAAGCCCTTTTGTTTGGCTTTGGCGCTCAAGACAAGGCATGCTTAGACGGTCCATCCCAATAACGAAAGGATTCGTTACTTAACATGTCTTACTTTACAAATCTAAAAAACAGAGCAGCAGCTGAAGAAAGCGGCTTCTCCCTTATCGAACTCCTAGTCGTCGTCCTGATCATCGGCATTCTTGCCGCAGTGATGATTCCTAGGTTCATCTCACAGCGTGACTCAGCCAAGAACGGTGCTGCTGTTAGCACTATTCGTGATGCCGAGACTGCTTTGAACACCTACTACAATCTCAATGATGAGACTTTTGGTGCTTCTGTTGCTACTCTAGCCACTGCTATGGGTGACAACAATGCTCCAGGCCGTGAAAAAGGTCTTACCTGGTCAGCTACTAATGCAGACATCCATATGTCTGGGAATGACAACAACCCTAAGCTAGTAGTAATTGAAACAATCTCAGCATCTCGCTACGGTGGAGTTTCATTCTGTGTTGGCTCACAGGGCACCAAGAACTACTGTTCTGTCATCCTTGGCAACAATGCTAGCGAGCATTGGACCCTTACCGGTGTTAACAATGCGATTACTACAAAGCCAGCGATTAACCTAGGTAACCCAACACAGGAAGCTACTGTTGTTTCACCTGTGCCAACTACTGGTACCGACGGCACTGCCGGCGGCTCAGCCACCAGCAATTCATTCCCTGGCGGGTCTGCTACTCTGGCAGAAGGCGTTGAGCTAGGCTGGAAGTCGTAACAAAGAATCAAATAACCTGAGGGGTGGACAAAGTTCTCTCTCCTCAGACGAGAACAAAGCAGAAAAGAAACCAGGGCATGGATGCCCTGGTTTCCTGCGTTTTGGGGTGAATAAAAACAACCTACTTTAACGGCTTTATTGGTTATCACCCTTTGAATTAGGCATGATTGCCCTATCCACCCCGATTAACGAATGGATTCGTGATCATGCTGCACAATAGAATAACAAGCGAAGAAAGCGGCTTCTCTTTAATTGAGCTGCTGGTGGTCGTCTTGATCATTGGCATTTTAGCTGCCGTAATGATTCCGCGCTTTTTTGCGCAACGTGACTCTGCCAAGAACGGCGCCGGTATTTCTACCATTCGTGATGCCGAGACCGCCCTAAACACTTATTTTATGCAGCACGGTGAAAATTTTGTTCCAGAAACTGGCAGCGGCAGCGATGAAGAAAAACTGGCCCAAGCGATGGGTAATAATAATGCCCCGGGGCGCGAGAAAGGATTTGTGTGGACTGGTCATGTTGCGGCTGGGCCTAATTTCTTGATGGCCGGTAATTCAAACAATCCCAAGCAGGTCTGGATAGAGGATGTACAGGCTGGCCGCTATGGCGGGGTTTTGTTCTGCACTGGCTCGCAGGGTACTAAAAATTATTGTGCTGCTATTCTTGCTAATGGCAATAGTCCGCGTTGGACACTAATAGGAGAAGATAATTCCTTGCTTGGTGCTAGTTTACCTGTGATTCACCCGGGGACTCCATCTACTCCAGCTACTTCAGACACCCCCAAGGTAACCAAAGATATGACAGGGACTGCTGGTACTAATGCTGACAGTGGTTGGAGCACTTAAAGCTCAAGAAAAAGCTGGGAAACCCTGGATTTGGTGGTTATCAGTTTATTCAGCAGGCAGACTTAAGAAGTCCACTTCCATCTTTAACGAAAGGATTCGTTAAAATGAATTTCCCGAGCAGCATCAGAACCAGAGCCGTAGCCGAAGAAAGTGGCTTCTCGCTGATCGAACTCTTGGTGGTTGTGCTGATTATTGGTATTCTGGCCGCGATCATGATCCCACGTTTTATCTCGCAGCGTGATGCTGCCAAGAACGTTTCAGCGGTTAGCACCCTGCGAGATGCTGAAACTGCTTTGCTAACCTATTTTACGCTTAACGGCGAAACCTTCGGCAACGATGCCGATGATGCCGTAACCAACATGAGCACTGCAGCAACCGGTGAAGCGGGTCTTGTCTGGATCAACCCCAGTAATCCGGGTACTCCTCCTGCTGGAACTCCTACTCATGTTATGATGGCAGGCAATGCAAATAATCCTAGAGCCGTTTATATCTACCAAATAGAGCCTGGTCGCTATGGCGGAGCGCTGCTTTGTGTTGGTTCGCAAGGAACTAAAAACTACTGTTCTGTTATGTTCGGCAACGATGCCACACGTAATTTTACTATTACTGGTACTAATAATGGGTTCATTGTAGGCCAAACTAATCCTATAGTTGCAGGCTCACCTGTAGCACCTGCAGTTTTTAGCCTAACAACGCCCAACACACTAACTGATGGCACCACTAGGATCTGGACCGAAGGCGATTTTACATCCTAGTCTAGCTGGCAGGTAGTTTTGAGCATCACAAGCCAAGAACTCCAACCAACAGCTAGGCTTTTGGTTACAGTAGGTTTATATGGTGACTTCAAATCGGCGCGCAAAAATTATTGCTACTCTAGGGCCGGCTTGTGATTCGCCCCAGCAGATCACTGAGATGATTAAAGCTGGGGCAGATGTCCTTAGAGTAAATACTTCGCATCTTACTCCCCAGCAAGCAACCCATATCTATCAAATCATCCAGCAGCAAAAAGAGCAGCTTGATAAAGACTTTGCTTTGCTGGTTGATTTACAAGGCCCCAAGCTGAGGCTCGGGAATATTACTCCCACTCATCTGGTTACTGGTCAGCAGATCAAGTTCAGCGAGCAAGTATTGGATGATACCATCCATATGCCTATTCCTGATTTGATGCAGCACATTAAATCAGGAGACCGCATTGTTCTAGGCGATGGAGCTCCTACTCTGCAAGTCACAAAAATTGTGGGTCAGGAAATTCATGCCCAAGTTAATCGCGCCGGAGACATTCGCCCGCGGATGGGTGCCGCATTACCTGACTCCAATCTACAGCTACCTGCTTTGACCGAACAGGATCGCGAACATCTGATTGCTGCGGCAGATTATGCTGATTGGTTCGCACTAAGTTTCGTTTCCAGCCCGTCCGACATCAAGCAACTTCGCTTGGCTTTAGATGAACTAGAATGTCCGGCTAAAATTATGGCCAAAATAGAACGTGCTTCTGCGCTTATTTGTTTGCCGGAGATTATCCACGATTCCGATGCGGTAATGGTAGCGCGCGGCGACCTAGGCGTGGAAACAGGCTTGGCCTCGGTGCCATTCATTCAAGAAGATATCGTACAAGCTTGTATTGCTCAAGCAAAACCGGCGGTGATTGCTACTCAAGTTATGGAATCAATGATTCATGCTGATTTGCCTACCCGAGCTGAAGCTGCTGATGTCGCGCAAGCCCTGGTAGAAGGCGCTTCAGCTTTGATGCTATCAGCTGAAACAGCTACCGGAGACCATCCTTTGCTGGCGGTAAGCACATTGGGCGAACTGATTACTAAAGTTGAGCCGCAATTGCGCTTGAAGCCTATTACAGTACCCGCAGGACTAGGTTGGGCGGGATCATTGGTGCGGGCCGCTGATCAGCTAGCAAATGATCAGGATGTTAAGATTATACTTATTCCAACTAATACTGGCCGCACAGCTCGGCTGGCAGCCAATCTGGGCCGCCAGCATGTGGTAGCCCTATGTACGGATCCGCGGGTTCGCAGCCAACTAGCCCTGGAACGAGGCATTACTTCCATTATGTGGGATGGCCAGCATGGCGAATATCTTCCGGTGACTGTCCTGGAAACTGCCAGAGCAGCGGGGGTAGTTGCTTCGAAGCGCCGAGTTGTGGTAGCATGGTCACATGAGCAGCCTGGTCAAGGTGCAGTGCAATTGGTAGCTGCTCTAGGCAACTAACCCGATACGCATACCATTGCCAGAATTAACAGAACATCTACATTTTTACTGCAAAAGAAAGTACACTAACCTCATATGAGTGAAGCCACCCCAACAGACCACCCCGTAGCACATGAATCAGAGGAACATATACCTGATCTTAGTTTAGTTAGAGATGTCAAAGTAATTGCTTCGGTAGAGGTGGGTCGACGCCAGCTTACGCTTGCGGATGCACTTAACATAGCCCCTGGGGCTATCATTCAACTCAACCGGGAAATTGATTCTCCGCTTGATCTGCGCATCAACGGCCAGTTGGTAGCTCGCGGAGAAGTGGTTGTGGTTGACAATGATTTTGGTCTGCGCATTGTTGAAGTTATTGATGACCCTCAAGTCTAAGTTGAGGCTTAATTTCGAACTAAAAAAGACTCTTTGCGGGTCTTTTTTATTTCTGGAAAGACTTTCAAAAATAGCCAACAAGTAGGCCTAAAGTATTGTAAGGTCTAAAGACAATGAACAAGAAAAATGCTCCCAATGACAACCCAACTCTTCAGATAACCCGCTATTTCACCAACGGAACTCATCCCTTCCAGAACATCCAATGGGAGCGCCGTGACGCCCTAATCGAAGGCTCAGGCGACAAGCCTATCTTTGAGCAGCGCGACGTTTCTTTTCCTGCTGATTGGTCGCAGAATGCCACCAACATCGTAGCCCAAAAATACTTTGCCGGTCAGCTTGGCTCAGAGACCCGTGAATGGTCAGTCAAGCAGCTTATTGGCCGCGTAGTCGAAAAGATCGGCTCCGAAGGCATGAAAAACGGCTACTTCAAAGATGCAGAAGAGCAAGAGATTTTTGAGCATGAACTAGCTCACATCCTGGTACATCAGATGGCTGCCTTCAACTCTCCGGTGTGGTTTAATATTGGTGTTGATGGAGTCAGCCAGCAAGCCTCAGCGTGTTTTATCCTTAGCGTACAAGACCATCTTACTGATATCACTCGCTGGTACTCAGAAGAAGCACTTATCTTCCAGAATGGTTCTGGCGCGGGGGTCAACCTCTCCAACCTTCGTGCATCCTCAGAGCCGCTTACTCGCGGAGGCCACTCCTCGGGTCCGGTAACCTTCATGCGCGCCGCTGATTCTTCAGCGGGCACCATTAC
>Ga0194055_10003933_pt1 | contig 11311 bp, 9 predicted proteins | sample SepL449m_MetaG_FD_155482 | JGI IMG/M metagenome (GOLD analysis project Ga0194055, IMG submission 155482) | Anoxic zone freshwater microbial communities from boreal shield lake in IISD Experimental Lakes Area, Ontario, Canada - Sep2016-L442-9m | ecosystem: Environmental > Aquatic > Freshwater >... | reverse complement strand
AAATTGAGTCCCTTGACCAAGATATTCAGTTTGGGATGAGGCTCCACAAGCGCATCGATCATTTCACCGATAACCATTTTGTAGTTGACCGATCGAAGGCGAGGCTTGTAGGATTTCAGAGGTATGGAAATGCATTGGTGGATGTCTTTTACGATCACTTTTTGACAATAGGTTGGAGCCACGAACTCTCGGTTCGCGAGTTTAATGGGCGGCTATATCAATCAATCCAAACTCATCAAGAGTTGCTTCCGAGGACCTGCATTGCAATTGCAAACCGGATGATTGAACAAGATTGGATGAACAACTACGGAACCTTTGATGGTCTCAAAACGAACTTAGGTCGGATGGAACTTAGGATTGAATCAAGAACCGGTAGGGCGGTCGATTTAGTCTCTTCGGTCAAAATCCTTGAACAAGAATATCGGAGTTTTGAAGAGGATTTTCTTGAGTTTTGGCCAGAGCTTGTTGGTCACGCCAATTAGTCAAAATGGCGGACAGGGAGGGATTCGAACCCTCGGAGGCTTTCACCTCACCGCATTTCGAGTGCGGCGCACTAGACCACTATGCGACCTATCCGAGAGAAATTATGACGCAAAAAGGATCAGCCAGGTTATGAACCACTACGCTCACTCAGCTTTTTCTGGATTTCGTCAGCAGAATATGGTCCTTCGAGGGAATCGCCGTGCCTGATATAGATCAAATCGGTCAAAGGAGCATCAACGGTGGTCATCGGATAAATCATTTTGAACGGGAACCTTGTTGCCAAGTCGTTCGAAACCTTAACCCGATTGGGGCCAGTCACCATTATTGAAGTGTTTTGCGTAACATCATAGGCTGCATCGTAGTAGCCTGAAGCCGAACTATTGGCCGTGCGCATGATTGAATTTAGTCTAACCATCATGCTTTGAGCGAAAGCCAGGAACTCTGTGCGGGAGTCTTCCCGTTCCGAAGTGACCGAATAGTGAAACGCCAAGCGAATTGCTTGAGAATTGAGCGACTCCCGACCACGATCGGCCAAATCGGGTGTCGACGACAAGTTTGCGAAGCCTATGAAGTTGAGCTTGGCGACGTTGTTAAGCAGTCCAGTTTCATTGTCCCTGAACTTACTGATCGCGAGCTTGAGAGCCATTTCCCCTTTTCGTAGTGAGTAGATATCGCCAGTCACCGCATAGCGGGAAAGGCCACAATCTGCGATAGACAAGTAGCTACCGAGCCAACCGGGACCAAGTTCGCGGCTCCCATAAATTTTTGCAACTGAGTTAGGACTTAATGCCGAAAATGATTCTTCACCCAGTTCCTCGCCTTTTACCATGAACCGTGGGTCTCCAGTATAGCGATGAAGGTCAAATAGGCGTGCCGCTAAGTACCCCGTAATCGCGATGTGTTCGGACTCGGACAGGCCTGGAACGGATCGAAGATTTTCTCTTAATGATTGTCGGACCTTTTTAAAGTCAGGGTTTGAAAGAACAGAAAGGCTATTGAAGGCAACAAGGTCTTGCTCAGGACTTTGAGACTTGCTAACGAAGGACATCAAAGAGTTCCTTTGTTCTCGTGAAAGTATTGAATTCAACTTCTTTTCGGTAAGACTTGACCTCCGACTGCGGTTGTCGACCGTCTGATCATTCATTCTGGAAGTTGCAATACTGTCGCCATCTAAAAAATCAGTGATTGTTTCATTGCCAATTTCGATTGCAAGTTGCAAAAGGTCTCGGTCCTTATTGGCACAGGCAAGTTGAGCCGCCACGAGAGCAATGAGTGCATTTTGACTATTCGATTTTGAGGTGTCAATGTAAGAGGACTTGGGGGTAATTCTCGCCTCCCGAAAGAATCCGCCATCGATTGCATCGTATAAGGGTGTACAGGCCAATTGCTTCAGGGTCGTTGATGAAAAGTCGATCCTTCCGAGTTTAGCGAGAAGCCTGAGTCCCATTGGATTGACCTTCATTCCCCCAGGCTTGAGTAGCCCGTTTTCTCCGGTTTTCAATGCTTGTTGGAGTATTGCCGTGAAATCTGAAAATGCCGGAAGTGGTTCAGCAGGTGACGCAATGAGCGTTCGGATATCAGAGTCTTGAGATGATTGAAGACTTTGTTCTGATTGCAGAAATGCAGGTCCTTTATTTACTTTGATCTTGGACTCAATGAGGAATGGCAAGATGGACTCGGGCCCAAAATACTGAAAAGGGTCTTCAATGGTGTAATGGCTAACAAGGGCTCCTTCCTGATCAGTAACCAATAACTCGACTCCAGGTTCAATATTTTTGATAAGGCGCTGCTGTGGAAGGGTTAACTGGCACAAGTCAGGAAATTGGTCGAGATTAATCTTAACTGGCACAAAGGTTCGATTGACAAATCGAGCCATTTCAGGATCGCGGAACACGCTGAGTTCCAGTTGCTTTGCGTAAGAATTCGCAGGATCAATGAGAAGAATGAGAAGTCCCATTTTTCGCCTTTTCGCTTCAATACTGCCTTGCTCAATCGTCTTCTTCCAATTGATTTCGACAATCGGCGCGGGCTGAGGCTCCGACGAAGGAACTGAAACAAGATATTCGGTTGGCGATGGAGGAAGTAGTGGCTCGTAGGCAACACGGAAGACCCCAATCATGCTGAGGGTTACGACAGTAAGTGCAGTGACCCCAAATGTTGGTTTTTTCATCCCAATTGAATTATGAGCTTATTCCGCTCGCAAGGTTCAAGAACCTTGAAACGGTTGTGCTAAACTCTTGGTCTAATGGCGATCTCGCTCGAAGAAGTCCGGCACGTTGCAAAACTTGCGCGCCTGGATCTGCAGGAATCCGAAGTTATGTCACTTCAGACAGAACTGAATGCTCTGTTGGGTCACTTCGGCGACATTCAATCGCTTAGCTTGCAAGAATTAGAACCTATTTTGCATGCATCAAACTTAACTAACGTTTGGGCAGAAGACATCTCACTGCCATCGTTAAGACGAGAATCTGCCCTTAAGAATGCCCCAATCAGCAAAGCCGGGTTATTCCTTGTCCCTATGATCATTGAGGATTAGGGCTCGATGATTACCCAGCTCACAGCGACAGAGCTCGCAACAAAACTTCAATCAAAAGAAATCTCGGCAACCGAGGTAACTCAAGCCTTTTTGGATCGAATCGGGTCGCAGGATCAAATCTATGGTGCATTTCTTGCCTTAGATCAAGAAAAAGCACTTGCCCAGGCATCAGTTGCGCAAACGATGATTGATTCCGGTAATGCCGGACCAATGACCGGAATTCCCGTCGCAATCAAAGACAATATTTCAACGGAAGGAATTGAGACCACGTGCGCCTCAAAAATCCTAAAGGGTTATATTCCTCCTTTCGATGCAACCGTGATCCAGCGCCTAAAATCGGCGGGTGCAGTGACCATTGGCAAAACAAACCTTGATGAATTCGCCATGGGGTCATCAACCGAGACTTCCGCTTACAAATTGTCTAAAAATCCTTGGGATTTGACTCGTACTCCTGGTGGATCATCGGGTGGCTCAACCGTCGCAGTTGCAGCTGATATGGCACCAATTGGACTTGGTTCTGATACCGGAGGGTCAATTCGATTGCCCGCATCATTCTGCGGAATAGTCGGCTTCAAGCCAACTTACGGTCGATGTAGCCGTTTCGGACTAGTTGCCTTCTCATCGAGTCTGGACCAAATTGGACCACTTGCGAAAACGGTTGAAGATGCTGCGATCATTTCGAACGTTATCACGGGACACTGCGATCGAGACTCCACATCAATTCCTGATTCGCAGATATCAATTGCCGACCTTAAGAAAGGCTCGCTCAAGGGACTTAAACTGGCATTTCCAAAGGAAATGTATGGCGAGGGCACGGACCCCGAAGTCAGGGCAGCCACGGAACAGGCTCTTGATGAACTGAGGAAAGAAGGCGTTGAGATCACGGAGATTTCTGTTCCTTCGATCCCGCTTGGAGTCACAACTTATTACATCATTGCTCCGGCCGAAGCAAGTTCAAACCTAGGTCGATTTGACGGAGTTCGATATGGTCCGCGGTCTGAAGGGCAAGGTCACATTGACGTTGTCGCCAAAACTCGAGCCGAAGGTTTCGGTCATGAAGTTAAGGCTCGAATCATGATTGGTACCTACGCTCTCAGCGCTGGTTACTACGATGCGTTCTACCTTCGAGCCCAGCAAGTCAGGGCCATGATGACTCAACAGTTCAACGATGCGTTCAAAGAATTTGACCTTGTCGTCTCGCCTACTGCGCCAGTCGTAGCGTTCCCGCTTGGCGCGATGAGTCAAGACCCAATGCAACTGAAGTTGCTCGACTATTGCACAATTCCCGCAAACATGGGTGGCTTCCCCGCCATTTCCCTACAAGTCGGATTTGCTCACGGTCTTCCGGTTGGTTTGCAGCTCATGGGACCTCAAATGAGTGACGAATTACTGCTTCAAACTGCATTTGCTGTAGAAAGCGCGTTTGAAACACAACGAATGCGCCCTCCAATCCCGTAAAGTTAAGTGATGCTGAGCGAGGAGATTCGAAAAGCCGACCAACGGATTTTTTGGCGTGCCTTCTTGCGTCCAAATCGCATCGTATTGCACCTTTTGTTTTTGTTGGTGTGCGGTTCGATTGGTTCATCAACCGGAAGCCCATTTCCGCTCATTATCGGTTTTCTCTTTAGCTCAATCGTCCATTTCAATCGTGCAGACGCTGCCGCAAAGCGCAAGCGATTCATTAACTCTCGCTTCATGAGCCTATGGAACGGTTGCCGGGAGCGATTTGAAAGCTTTGAAGACGGAATCAAGAAGCTCAAACGAGCTGACATCGCCCAATTCCAAGAATTGCCGGATACTGTTCGCGATCTAGCCATGACGATTTACAATGCTCTGCGTCGTGCCGATATCTTGTTTGAGGAAGTTCTCCAGTCCGAAGGCGTTGACCGGATCCGACCAGGAGTTCCAATGTTTAAGCCGACCGATCCTCAGGCACAAGAGCTGTATCGAATTGCGGAAAAGAACCTCGGCGAGTATCGTGGCCATTACAACGAATTAATGGCTGGTATCCAACGCACTGAAGCCCAAGCAACGGTCTTTATGACTACGTTGGATAACCTGAGGGTCAAAATGCTTGGCTATCGATTGATTGGCAAGAATCCATCGCTCAGCTCGGAAGAGTTTCTTTCGGTTCTCGCCGAAGCTAGGGCACAGTTAAGCGCCATTGATCGTGCCCTGGATGAGCTCGACTTATCGCATTATCCAAAAACTGTCGCTGTCGTGAACCCTCAGACTCCAGAACAGGATTTCAATGAGGCCTTATCAAAAATGGATATGTCCTATGAAAACGTGCCAACCAACGACCACCAAGAGTCATCGGGAATTGAAGGGAGTCATTAGGTTTGATTATCCAGTGTCCCGCAAAATTGAATTTCTTCCTCAGTGTAGGCAAGAAAGATCATCGTGGCTATCATCCTTTGCGATCCATTTTTCAGGCGGTTAGCCTTTACGATGAACTTCACATCGAACGGGCGACCGAACTGAGCTTTAGTTGTGATGACCCGGGAGTGCCAGAAGACAACACCGTGATCCGGGCGGCGAGAATGATGATGGAAGTCGCCGATTTTCCACCAGTTGCGGTGAAGCTAATCAAGCGGATACCTAGTGAAGCTGGGCTAGGGGGCGGTAGTAGCGACGCTGCGGGAATCATCCGGGCGGCAAAGTCGCTTATGTCCGCCAAACTGCCAGAATACGAAAAGAAAGCGATCGCGAAATCAATCGGGGCAGACGTTCCCTTTTTCCTCTTAGGTGGACGCGCCATGGCTGAGGGGTATGGAGAAAAACTGACGCAGACTGCGTCACCGAATCCACCGGAATGGTATGTGATTGCCCAGCCCGATGACCGGTGCAATACAAAGTCAGCCTATGACCGGCTTGACGAAATGGAATACGAATGGCGAGACTTTCCGACCGAAGACATCCTTTACAATGACTTTGAACGAGTTTCGCCGTGTGGTTCACTGGAATTAATCGAAAGGCTCCAGGTTCATGGAGCCAAAGATGCCGGTCTAACCGGCTCAGGATCAGCAGTGTTTGGTCGGTTTCAATCCGAGGACGATGCAAAAGCCGCTGAAACTAAGCTCCGCGGCGAAGCTCCTTTCGTCTGTGTTGCCCATAGTCTTTAGCCCCGTTCGCTGGCAAGCTTTTGCTCAATTCCACTGCTTCGAAGCTCTGCAATCGGATCGACCGGAACACCTGATCGACTTCGGACTTCCGCAACCAGTGGCCGAACATCTGTTTCAAACGCGTCCATCATCAACCGATGTGCGCCCAACACATCGCCATTCGCTTGCATCACCGACAGTCCTTGGTAATCGACGATCAATGCCTTTGCTAAAGCAGTCTGACAGTTCAGCACGCTGAGTAGCATCGCTTCCAGCTTCGGCTCAATATTGTGGCTTTGATCGATCATATAGGCAACGTCGGAAGCCAAGTTTCCGGCAGAAACTAGCTCAGTGAAGATTGTAAATAGCTCAAACGGATTCGTGCTGCCAACAATCAAGTCATCATCCGCATAGTTGCGCGAGTTGAAATGGAATCCACCTAGACAACCTTCATCAAGCAACTGGGCCACGATGTAAGCGATATTCGTTCCCGGAGCGTGGTGACCCGTGTCAACCAGCACTTGGGCTTGCGGACCAAGTCGGCGACATAAAGCGAAGGAAGTACCCCAATCCGCTATGTCAGTGTGATAGAAGGCAGGTTCGAAGAACTTGTACTCAAGTAGCATTCGAGATCCAACTGGGAGCTTCGCATAAACCGCTTTTAGGGATTCTAAGAGCAAAGCCCTGCGTCCTCGAATCGAGTCCTGACCAGCATAATTGGTGCCGTCGGCTAACCAAATCGAAAGCAAATCACTACCTGTCGCAGACATAATCTCGCAACATTCCGCCATGTGGTCGATTGCCTTGGTTCGCACCTGTGCATTAGCGTGACAAAGACTACCAAGCATGTAGGCTTCATCTTGAAAAACGTTAGGATTGATGGCCCCAATCTTGATCCCGGCTTCAATTGCGTATTCGCCCAATGCTTTCCAATCCGAAACATAGTCCCACGGAATGTGAAGTGCGACACTTGGAGCAATGCCAGATAACTTGTGAATCAGAGCGGCATCGTCGATTTTTTCATGAACGTTTCGGGCTGCTGCCGCGTTCGGAAAAACCCGAAAGCGCGTTCCGCTGTTACCATATCCCCAACTAGGTGTCTCAATGTGCTGTTTTTGCAAAGATGTAATTACGCTTTCAACGTCAACGCCTTTCTCCCCCAGCTCATCCGTCAATCGATTAAAAGACTCACTCATTTCCGTATTCGGAGTATAGTCGGCGGATCAATTCTGGTGCCCATAAATTGTTAAAAACCGAGTAATGTGATTGTCATGAGGAAACTCGTACCTTACTTGTTGACTGCCGTTGTATCGAGCATAACTGTTCTAGCAATATCCCAAACCCAACAAAAAGCAAACCCAGATTCCCAATATCGCTTGGGTCCTGACTCAATGGCTCAGCCAGGGGTGCCGAAGGGCGAAATTAAGGGACCATTTGTTGTCAAAAGTAACGTGTACCCGGGGACTCAGCACACCTATTGGGTTTACGTTCCGGCCCAGTACGACCCAAAAATTCCCGCAGCATTAATGGTCTTCCAAGACGGGCAGGCATTCAAAGATTTGAACGCAGATATGCGGGCTCAAAATGTCATGGATAACCTTATCTATCGACGCGAAATTCCAGTTATGATTGGCGTTTTCATCAATCCAGGACGTACTCCAGAGCAGGATGAACCTTCGCCACAAAGGGGCTGGGGAGATGGATTTACCAACCGAGGAGTTGAATACAACACTCCGGACGACAAATACGCTCGGGTTATCACCGAAGAGTTGATGCCAGAGCTCAACAAGGAATATAACATTTCGAAGGATCCTGAGCATCGTGGTATCGGCGGTTCAAGCTCCGGTGCAATTGCTGCCTTTATGGTGGCTTGGGAGCGCCCCAATGCGTTCAGAAAAGTTCTCAGTAATGTCGGAAGCTTTACTAACATTCGAGGCGGAGACATCTATCCCGAACGAATACTTAAGAGCCCAAAGAAACCAATTCGAATCTATTTGTGTGACGGGCGTAATGACCTGCGCGGAATGCGTAACGGCAAATATGACCAACGATGGGACTGGTTCTATCAGAACGTTCGCATGAAAGATGCCCTTCAAAAGAAAGGGTACGACATGACATTCACCTGGGGAATGAACAATCATGGTCAACGGTTTGGTGGAGCAATTCTGCCTGACATGATGCGCTGGCTTTGGAGAGATGGACCAGTATCAACTGATCCGAACGATATGGTCGAAAGAGACTTTCGTCAACCAGTACAAAAGTAGCGTTTAACAAACTGTTTGAGACATAAAATGTAAATCTAACATTGCAGATGGTTCTTCCTCTTTTCGCTTTTACTTGCCTCTACCAAGTCGACTCACTGTCGGTTTTTCCGAGTACGATCTCCCCTCAAAAAAAGTGGGGAGTTGCCCACTATGTTGCGAAGGGTAAAGACCCCGATGAGTTTGAGAGCCAAATCAATACGTTGGTTAATCTTCAGACTCAAACCCCAGTAATGGTTCTCAAGGGATTTCAAGGGATGGAGCATGAGAATCACGGGGGAATGTCGGCGGCCTATTCTAAAGATGAACGTGAAGCAGTTGTTATTCACCTGGGCCGTTGGGAACCTCATGAGTTAGCCATAGTTGCTCCTAACGCAAGGTTGCAAAGGGACATTTTGAAGATGGTTCTCACGGACTCAAAAAACTTCGCAATGAGGCACCGAATAAAACCCCGTGGACCGAAAGTTGTTTTCGATGTGACTGGAGCGAAGTTCAATGGTAACAAAGTCACTCTGACAACCATTGGAGAAGTGCCCAAGAGCGCAGATGATCCAACGACTTACCTCTCAATAACATATTCTTTTAGAAATACGAAGTCACGTATCTTGATGGGCAAGCCATCAATCAGAGTAATTCCAGAAAAGTATGCGCTTCAATGGGCTGAATAAGCAGTCAACCATCCTCTTAATTTCTTAACCTAACCGAACTAACAATTAGTTGACTCGTTAACCTCTTGAACATGTTGGTTTCGTTGGCATACACCGTTTTTCTTTGCAGTCCTTTGGATCATGAGTTGATCCAGCAGAATAACGGAAAAGGAGGGAAAGGTGGTCCACCGGCTGTCTTTCGACTAGATGTGCCAGAAAGCAAGCTTAATGTCATCGCAGGAGTACCGACCAAGAATTCGATAGTTTTAAGTTTCCAAAGCATAAAGGACGGAACCGTCGATCTTAAGTATCAAGCCGATAAGCAACGAGCATTGCAAATTAGGTTCGATATAAGGGGTGGCGAGCCAAGACATTTCGAATTATCGAATCTCGCCGCCGCTCAAAAGTACACCTATAAGGCAACGTTGGAAGATCAAACGGTCAATGGCACCTTTGCGACGGCTAAGAGTGCGGGTCAATCATTTGTCTTTGATGTTCAAGCGGATTCCCATCTGGACGGAAACTCAGACCTCAAAGTCTACGAAAATACCCTCAACAATATGGTCAGCGATAAACCTGACTTTTTGGTTGACTTGGGCGACACATTCATGGTGGACAAGTATAAAAACTACATGGACTCGGTTAAGAATTACCAAGCTCAACGATATTGGTTCTCCATTCCAGGCTCCCAAATGTCAGTGTTCTTATGCCTTGGCAATCACGATGGCGAAGCAGGCTGGAAAGTGAAAAATGGAATTTCAACGACAGATTGGGCGCAGGCTCAACGCGAAAAGTTTTTCCCTCGAATTAATCGAAGCTCATTCTATAGCGGAGCCCCGGTAAAGGGTCTGTATTATGCCTACACCTGGGGAGATGCTCAATTCATCGTTCTCGATCCGTTTGTTGCAACTACCCAAAAAACTCGTACCGATGAAGATGGATGGAATTGGACGCTTGGTAAGGAGCAATTCCAGTGGTTTGAATCGACCTTAAAGAATTCCAAATCAAAATTCAAGTTTGTGTTCCTTCATCATTTGGTTGGTGGTTTGGGGTCCGAGGCTCGAGGCGGTGTCGAAGGAATTGACCGCTATGAATGGGGTGGAAAAGAAGAATTTCCGGTGAAACGTTCGGGATGGACCGACCCGATCCATTCATTGATGGTCAAGTACAAAGTTTCAGCCTTGTTCCATGGGCATGACCACCTCTATGTTCGGCAAGAGCGGGATGGAATTGTCTATCTCGAAGTCCCTCAACCGAGCTTATCCCGAAGCGATAGCACTGCAAGTGCAGAGGGATATGGCTATCGCTCAGGGAAAATTCTTGGATCTTCCGGTCATGTTCGAGTATCCGTGGACCCCAAGGGTGCCAAGCTAGAATACGTCAAATCCAGACTTTCCGGAAGAAACCAGGAAGTTGTTGATAGTGTGACGATCACACTGTAAAGCTATTTAGAATTACTTACGCACCGAAAGCCGGTGTGGCAGAGTCCCGTATCGGCAGAGGATTTCATGCGTGCCGTGACTCGGTATCCCTTGCAATAGCAGTCCGCACAAAGAAAGGAACCTCCCCGAACAACATGCTTCGGAACATTCGGTTCATCAGGGTCATATGAATTCTTCGGTCCCTTTGGATTCAGTTTTTCGGAGTGGGAATAGGAATCGGGTCGATACCAATCGAGGCACCATTCCCAAACGTTGCCTCCGATATCGAACAATCCATAACCATTTGGCTTAAATGTTCCCACTGGAGAAGTCGACGCAAAGCCGTCGGTGTTGTCATTCTTAACCGGAAATCTTCCTTGCCAAATGTTTGCTTGAGGTCTCTTAGTATTAGGCGGTTCATTGCCCCAAGAATATTCAGCCCCGGTCTTTCCTCCTCTGGCGGCAAACTCATATTGGGCTTCAGTTGGAAGGGTTTTCCCTGCCCATTTAGCATAAGCCATGGCGTCGTCCCAAGCAACTTGGACGACAGGATGACTCATTTTTTTAACAATATTTGATTTTGGCCCCGATGGGTGTCGCCAATAAGCTCCTGGTACGTAATCCCAACCCTTACCTTCCACAAACACAAGGGCTCCTGGCACCAGTTTAGACTTGGGTACACCAGGAAAGTCCTTCGGGTTCAGGGGGCGCTCGGCGATGGTTTTGTATCCTGTCGCTTTAACGAAAGCTTCGAATTGTTGGTTTGTTACCTCGTACTTATCGATCCAAAACCCACTCAGTGACACTGGATGAACTGGACTTTCATCCGACAGACCAGAATTTGATCCCATTTTAAATG
>Ga0194055_10003932_pt1 | contig 11312 bp, 7 predicted proteins | sample SepL449m_MetaG_FD_155482 | JGI IMG/M metagenome (GOLD analysis project Ga0194055, IMG submission 155482) | Anoxic zone freshwater microbial communities from boreal shield lake in IISD Experimental Lakes Area, Ontario, Canada - Sep2016-L442-9m | ecosystem: Environmental > Aquatic > Freshwater >... | reverse complement strand
CATCGGGCCGATCATTATGTCGGTGCTGCTGATCCGCGTTAGCGGCGCCGGGCTGCTTGAGAAGTCGATCGGTAAGCGCCGCGCCGGCTACGACGAGTACATCGCGCGCACAAGCGGTTTCTTCCCGCGCCCGCCAAGGCGTCTCTGAGCTGACCTCCAGACCAGCAACCGCGCCTATGCGCGCGGGTCGATCGCGACGTGAATTGCAGGATCGCCGCCGAGCCGGCCTGCCAGGTGGTGGATCGCCTCCTCAGCACGATCCAAGCCATAGGAGGCTGTGTGCATCCGTTCATAGGGCCGACCGCCCTCCTCCAACAGCCTGATTGCCTCAGCGTAGGCGTCAGAGTCAACCGTCAACACACCACGCATTGTGATCGATTTTTCGACTAGGTTGTCACTGTCGAGCTCGACCTTCGGCCCACCCTTGACCCCGACCAAGACGATCGTCCCGCCTCTCCGCACGACCTGAATTGCATCGAGAATCGGCTGGGTTGCGACTGGAGTTACATCAATCACGACGTCAACTCCGCGACCCTCGGTCAGCTCCATCACGCGCTCGACAACATTCTCCTCATCGGCGACGATTGCCGCGTCAGCGCCAAGCTCCAATGCAAACTCAAGCTTGTTCGACGACCGCGCCAGATCGGTGACAATGATCTTCCCGGCCCCTGAACTATGGGCGGCGATCACGCAAGACAGGCCGCGCTGACCGGTCCCGAGCACGAGTACCGTGTCGCCGGGCTTCAAGTCTGATTGCCGCACAGCCCAACGCACGCCTGCGCCAAGCGGGTTGAAGAGCACAGCAACGTCAACCGGCAATGCGGGCGAGACCTTGTGTAGGCGGGTATTCGGGTGGAGATACATGTGCTCCGCGTACCCCCCCAGCAGCTGCGGCTCGATGTCCATGCCGAGCAGCCCGTAGCTGTACATCCGACCCCAGCCGTCACAGCGGGTTCGGTCACCGGCGCGGCAGGCCTCACACGTTCCGCACGGAATCAGCGGTTCAACCGCGACACGGTCTCCGGGAACCACGCCCCAGCGCTCTGCAGCACGCTCACCAATCTCATCGATAATCCCGAGTGGCTCGTGGCCGGGGATGGTCGGACCGCTCGTCCAGCCGATGTCATCGAAGCGGCCGTCGTACTGCTCAATGTCGCTCCCACAGATACCGCAGAGCTCGAGCCGCAGAATCCCCTCATCCGGACCAATCGAGGGGCGCTCAAATTCGTGAACCTCAAATTTTTGGCGGTCGACCTGCACTACTGCTCGGCTTGCTCGGGTATCACTCATGCTCAGTTCGCATCTCCTCGTTAGCGCGGATCGGTACGACTGAATAATCAAACCGCATTTCGACCAACTCCACCGACAGACTGGCGCTTCCGCCAAGTCCTCGCCTCGGCGCGCCACGAGCGAGGGGCGCGGCGTACGATGCGACTATGCCCGGCCGCTTGAAACTGGCAATGCCCGGCCGCCCTGGAGCAGCGCTGCTGGTCAGCGCGACGGCTTTCGCGCTAGCCGTCCTCTCAACGAACATTGTCAACCTCGCTCTGCCGCGAATACAGAGCGACTTCGGCGGTGGAATCGCTGGCATTCAGTGGGTTTCGAACGCCTACACGCTGACACTGGCGACACTACTCCTGAGTATGGGCGTGCTCTGCGACCGGATCGGTGCTCGCCGCGTAATGATCTTGGGCCTGAGCCTCTTTGCGTGCGGGGGTTTCGTAGCGATGGTCTCGCCGAGCATCGAGATCCTCATCTTGGCTCAGACGATCAAAGGCGCGGGAGGAGCAGCGATGGTTCCGGCCTCACTCGCGCTGTTGAGTCACGCCTACAACAGCCACAGCAAACAGGCGCACGCGGTCGCGTTCGTTTCGGGGGCTTCGGCGGTTGCAACCGCCGCCGGGCCGGTGCTCGCTGGCTTCATGATCGACACGGCAAGTTGGCGCTCGATATTCGCGATCGACGTAATTGGCGCCCTGCTCGTTCTGTGGCCAACCGTCAAGAACCTCTCCGAAACAGCTCGGGGCGCCAAGCGGCAGCTCGACTTCCCTGGCCAGATAACGGCGATAGTCGCGCTCGCGGCGCTTACCTTCGCAATCATCAGCACCGGCGCTCGGGGTCTGGGCGCTCCCGCGACACTGGTTTCGTTCGCAGTTGCACTGAGCGCGGGAGCGATTTTCGCCTTGGTCGAGCGGCGCAGCGTCGATCCGATGCTGCCCCCGGCGCTGTTCCGACTCCGAGCATTTGATGTTGCTTCGGCCTGCGGCGTACTCGTCAACTTTGCCTTCTACGGTGAACTCTTCATTCTCTCGCTCTACCTTCAGGACGTCCGTGGCCTGTCGCCCTTGGAAGCAGGATGGGTTTTTCTTCCGCTACCTATAGCGGCCGCCTTCTCAGCGATTCCTGCCGGCCGCATGACCGCACGGCGTGGCGCGCGGCTGCCAAGTGCGCTCGGCTGCGCCGTCGGCGCCGTCGGCGTACTGATCTTGGCCACAACTGTCAGTGCGTCGAGCCCATACTGGATCTTCATCGCGGGACTAATCCTGATGGGGCTTGGCCCTGGCCTGGCTGTTCCAGCGCTGACGGCAGCGCTGGTCTCAGGCGTACCGCGCGCAAATGCTGGCATCGCAGCTGCGGCATTTACAGGTAGCCGACAGGTCGGTGGCCTGCTCGGCGTCGCAGTGTTCGGCGCGCTCGTCGGCGCTGGAAACTTCGTGCCGCAGATGCGGGTCACGCTCTTCCTCGCGGCCGGGGCGATGCTCGCCGCAGCGCTCGTCGGCGGAATATTCGTCAGGCGGGGGGTCGGCGTCTCGACCGCCGAGTCGACGGTTGCAGATACGGCCGCTGCGGTGCCAGCCTCAGATAGTTGACCGTCCAACTGGCGCTTCCGCCAGCGTTAGCCGGAGCGCAACTCAGCGATCCTTCGGCTATGCCTAATTCATCGAAAGTCGCAGCAATAACGGGAGCAACTCAAGGGATCGGCCGCGCAGCTGCCGTTCGAATCGGAGCGACCGGGGCGACTGTCGCTCTCTGCGGGCGCAACGAGGCTGAAGGCAAGATCACTGCTGAGCTGGTTGAGGCAGCTGGCGGAAAGGCCGTCTTCACCGCTGTTGATGTAACCAACACTGATGCTCTCGACCAATGGGTTAGGGATACCGCAGAGCAGAACGGAGGGCTTGACTGGCTCGTGAACAACGCTGGGATGAACGGCGACAGCAAGCGACTTGAGGAAACCTCGGTCGATGAGTTCATGCAGATCATCAATACCAACCTCGTTTCGATCTTCTGCGCATCACGAGCCGCAATCCCGATCATGCGTGCCAACGGCGGTGGGGCGATCGTCAACCTAGGGTCGACGGCGAGCCTCCAAGGCTACGGGCTGCTGAGCGCATATACGGCATCAAAGCACGCCGTGCTCGGACTGACGCGAAGCACCGCGCTAGAGAACGCCGACGTGCCGGTCCGCTGCAACGTCATCTGCCCCGGGCCGATTGAAACGCCGCTGATGGAAGAGATCGAAGCGATCGTCAACCCTGACGATCCAGCCGCAGCGCGGACGATGTTCGAAGGAACCACAGCGCTGAAGCGCTACGGCAGCCCTGAAGAGGTGGCTGGCCTTATCTACTTCCTGCTCAGCGATGAAGCAAGCTACATCACCGGAACTTCCGTCTCCGTTGATGGCGGCGTAATGACCGGCGTCTAACCAGACAGCTACTGGCAAAAGTGCCAGCCCCCGCCGCCGCGGTGTCATGAGACGCTTTAGCGATGGAATTCGGATTCATGTATGTCCCCCGTTCTCTGGACGAGTCCCGCGCGGTCGCTATCGCTGGCGAGTCGTACGGGTTCTCCTGGATCAGCGTCGCTGATTCCCCGACGGTCTATCAGGACTCATACCTCCACCAGCTGGAAATCGCCCGCGCGGCTCCAACCGTCAAAGTCGGGCCGATGGTCAGTCACGTGGTGATCCGGCATCCGATCATCGTCGGCAACCTGCTCGCCACGATGAACGAGTTCACCGACGGGCGCGCAATCGGAACAATCGCGACCGGCAACAGCGCAGCGCGCGGGCTCGGCCTCAAGCCAGCCAAGCTAGCCGATCTAAAGCAGGCTGTCCTTGCGATCCAGTCATACTGGAGAGGAGAGGGCGGGGTCTTCCAGGAGTCCGAGATCCCGGTCACCGGCATTGAGCGACCAGGTTGCCCAATCTTGATCGCCGCGGACGGCCCGAAAGCTGCTGCGGTCGCAGGCGAGGTCGGCGACGGCCTGCTCTACGGCGGGACCTTGGACCCAGAGATTCGGCGTAAACGACTCGCGGCAGCGAAGATCGAGGGTGACCGACAGGCATGGATCGCGCCAACCGTCTCACTCTGCGAGACCCACGACGAGGTTCGAGACGATCTCGGTGCAATGGTCGTAGCGATGGCCAACAGGGCGATGCGCGAAGACCTAAGCGAACGAGGCGTCCCGGCTGAGATTCAGGAGGATGTGCTCGAGATGCGACGCGTCTACGACTACGGCTTCCATGCCGACAACTCGCGTCCAAAGAACACATCGCTGGTCAGCGAGCGACTGACAAACTTCCTAATCGACACGCTCTGCATCTGGGGCGATGAAGCGCGCTTCAAGGCGACGATCGACAGTCTGGCGGAGGAGGGATGGACGGGAATTATGTTCATCCTCGGCCAGGCCGAGCAGGAAAGCGTCGTGCACGCGCTAGGTCAGCGACTGCAAAACCTTGGATTCCTGAGCCCGGTCGCAGCCGCTTAAGTCGGCTGCAGACACTCTTAGGCGCCGTCTACCGCGGGCGGTGCCTGCGCCGAGGATCGCGGCACGGTCGCCGTCACACGCGTGCCGCCGGCATCAACTGGCTCACGAATAAGAGCGCCACCTTGGTCCTGGATTAGACGCTCAAGCGCTGGCAAGCCGTGGCCGCCACCAGCCACGCCGCCGAGGGCGTCCTCGCCGCGACCGTCGTCGGCGACGACCAAAGCGAGGTCTCCTTGAGCGTCAATCTTGAGCGTTAGAGTCGCGCTACAAGGCCCTGCGTGCTTGGCAGCGTTCACGAGCGATTCGCGAGCGACGCGCACAAGCGCGTCGGCGACCGTCAGACGAAGAGCCTCGCAGGCCGCGAGAGCGTCCTCATCTAGCCGCAGATGGACCGGCGTCGAAAACTCATCTTCGACCCCGGACACAACTGAAGATAGGCGCGCGCTGAGGTCGGTAGCCGATGGAGGCGACAGACGGTTGATTACCGTGCGGATCGCGATGTCGCCGCGTACCAGCAGGCCGCGCGAGCGTTTGACTGCAGTTGCGACGTCAGCGCCAAGTTCATCCTCCTGCACGAGAATTGCGTCAAGGCTCATCTGGGCAGCAAAGAGGATCTGCGCGACATCATCGTGTAGGTCGTCTGCCAGCAGCTGGCGCTCGTGCGCGCGGGCCAATTCGGCACGCTGCTGCTGATATCGCTCTGCGGCGCGCGCGAGAGCAGCAAGATTTGCCATCCGTACGAGTGAGCGGCGCTCGTTCTGCGCGAACGGTTCGCCCCGGTTTCTGAACGCTGCAAGCGTGCCGATGCGCTGATGGCCGAGGAGTATCGGCACGTAGAATGCTGCCCAGCCGGGATCACCCGGGTTCTTTGGACCGATCACGTAAGCGCGGATGCCAGGCTCGGTATCAGCTTCATCCAGCACTGTTCCCTCAAGTCCGGGGTGCCCTATACCGGACCGGGCGATCGTCGCCACACCGTCCCCCGACACAATCGCGACGAGGTTCGCGTCGGTCGAAACGCACAGCTCCTCGAGCGCTGGCACTACCGAGTCCCCGGTCGCCGCTCCGGATGCGACGCGGACCGCCATGTCAGTGAGGATCTCCTCCAAGCGCTGCTGGCGTCGCTGGTGGAACATCATCGTCCCGAGAGCCAAGATGTTTGCGATCCGCGGCGCCAGCGCCAGCGCCAGCTCAACGTCTTCGATAACAAATGGTTCGCCCTTGTCGGCGATGTGCAACACGCCGACGTTCCGCAATGGCACGGTCATCAACTGGCGCAGCTCTAGAGCTTCAACATACCCCTGGCGAATACCGCGATCGCCTTCGGTGTGGTTGCTGAGATACGGCAGGCCGGTTGTAAAGACGCGCGCTGAGTTGCTGAACTGCTCAAACACGCTGACGCGGTGCGATGAAGTTACCTCGCCATCGGCTCCAAAACTTCCCGGCATCTGCTGGAGCGTGATGGCCTGCCCGTCGGCGACCATGACGCCGACGCGGGCGCCGGCGAAATGAGGCGCTAGCGCCCGCGTCAGCGCGAGGCAGAGGTCGCGAAGATCACCGGCGCGGAGCACAAGATCATCGAGTTCAGCTAAGAGCTCGGCCGGCGCCGGCTCGGGACTCGGTCTGCGTGCCAGTGCCAGTGCCAGTGCGGCCTGAGCCGCGAATACCGACAGCAGAGCCGGCTTATCGAACCTTCCAGAAGTTTGTTTCAGTACGTAGATGATTCCGAAGCACTCGCCTTCGAAGATCGCTTCTGCACTGTCAACTTCGGCGAACTCGCGCTCGAGGATCTGCAGCGCAGCTTCCCTGCTTAGGAGCTCTAATGCTTCGGTGACCAGCGTCGACAACCCGTCGCCGCCAGCCACAACGCGTGATAGACCGTCTTCACTGACGACCACCGCATGGTCGCCGCCAACGACGCTGCGCGTGCGCGCAGCCAAGCTAGCTAGATCAAGATCCAGCGGCCTAACCCCGGCGCGGGCCTCCGTGGTCACTTAGTGAGGCTCGGGATACCTGCCTCACCGGCTGGCGCAATGAATCCAGTGCGGATCGCCTTCGCGATCAGCTCGGTCTTCGTCCGGGCGGCGAATTTGGTCTTCAGCTTTTGAACGTGGAAGCGAACTGTTGACTCTGAGATGAAGAGGCGGCTGCCAATTTCACGGTTCGTGAAGCCCTGGGCTGCGAGTTCGAGCACGCGCTCTTGCTGGGGTGTCGGCGTCGCCTCTTTGGTCCGGCTGCTGACAACAGCGTGCAGCTGGCGGACAATCTGCGGGCCAGCCATCGCGCCGACCTCGTTTGTTCCGTCCATCACGCGCTCAATCGTCGCCACCAGTTCGGGCAGCCCGGCTGCCTTAGTTACATAACCGACCGCGCCGGCGGCTAGCGCGCCGCGCACCGTTTCCTCGCTCAGGTAAGTGCTGAGAATGATCACCGAAGTACTAGGGAAATCCCGCGTCAGCTCGCGCGTTAGATCTTCGCCACGCATGTCCGGAAGGCGCAGGTCGACCAGAGCGATATCTGGCAAGGTCTGGCGCACGGCTCTCAAGGCTTCTTGACCTGAACCGGATTCGGCCACAACCTCAAAGCGACTGTCAGCAGACAAGCTGGCCTTCAGCCCCTCGCGCACTATCTCGTGATCATCAACGATCATTATTCGCATATTGCTCTCCTCCTACCTAACGGTCGGTCGGCCGACCAAGAAGCAACACTACACGATAATTATCACACCGCAATCAAGGGCGTCAATTCGCCACCCGAGCACTCCAACAGAAACTTTGCCGCGCAGTTGTTCTAGCTGAGAGCCTGAGCCGACGGCAGCCGCTCGAGCGTATCCGTCGTCACGTCGACGCCGAGGCTGGCTGCGCAGCTTGGGCAGAAGTGCTCGCGCGTTACAACGCGCGGCTCCTCAAGGCGATCGCGGACGATCATCTCCAGCTGTGCATACCGCTCAGCGATTGGCGTCTCAACGCAGACAGCCCCGTCACGCCAATTGCCGTCCGCTGGAGCTAGGTCCTCATCGCATGATGCGCATGACCAGCGGCCATCGCTACGGTGCGTGGAGATGCCGATCAGTGGCGGCGCTTTCATCTCCTTGCTCGGCTTGCTGCCGATGCGGTCGTGGAGAACCTGTTCGCGGCGAGCGGCGGTCGCCTTCTCGTCGAGAACGTTTGAACCATCGACCACGACACCGTAGATCTGGTTTGCGTGTTCTTCGGTTACGTAGCCGGCAATGATGTCGTCGACGACCTTGGCTGGCTCACGCAGTAGCGGATCGCCGAGTCCTGCGCCGCCGCCAGAAGTGGCCACGAAGACATCGCCGCGTCCGAGGTTGATGTGCGTCAGCTTCGAACGAACGGCTTCCGCGTTGCCCTCAAGCCGCTCCCTCGTTGGGAGCACACCGGAGTCGATCAGGGAACCAACGTTTGAATCACGGACCGGATGGAACGAACCTCCCGAACCCGGGTAGCCGCCGCCAACACCATGCGGGGGAACCTGAGCGCAAGCGTTGAAACATGGGCCAGCCATGCTGTCGCTGTAATGAATTGCGTAGGCCTGATCTAGCGACTGGCCGCCGCGCATCTGGCCTGGACCGCCCGAGTTTGCGACCAAGCGGCGCCAGAGGAAGAGAACTGGATCGGCGCCTTCGTGATTCTCGATATCGGGAATGCCGCCGCCGGTCGTGCAGGTCAAGCCGTAAGCATCCTGACCATCGTTGATTGTCTGGCCGCCACCACCTGAGCCAATCGCGTTGTCGGGATAGAAGACAACCGAAATGCCATCGTGCTGGTTGTTTCCAAACAGCGCGTTACCGGGAAACCCATCCTGGTGCTGGCCAGCTAGGCGGCTGCGCAGGACAGGGTCATCGCTGAGTGCCAATGCTTGGCAGATTACGTCCTTGGCAAGCTTGCAAGCACGCATCCCAACCTCGGAGTGGGCGTTGCTGACAGGAGCCGGCGGCACGGAGTTAACGATCGTTCCCTCCTCGCCGAGATTAACCGTGATTGGCCGCCAGAGCCCACCATTGACGGGAAGGTCGCCGTATACGAGCGTCGTCATCAACCCGGTCATCGCCTGACCGAACATCGGCCCTTCGGTCGAGTTCACAAAGGCGTCGATCTGCGGCACGCCGGAGTAGGTGAAGCGGAGGTCGGTCCCGTCGACTTCGAGGCTGCAGCGCAGCTCGAGCAGGCGGTCCGGCCCTTCATGGCCGTCGAACTCATTCCAGTCGACCGCCTCGTAGACGCCGTCGGGCATCTTGCCGATCCGGTCGCGCAGTACCTGCTCACTGAGGTCCTTGTTGATCTCGCAGTAGGCCTGATGTGCCTCGAGACCGAACTCATCGATGATCTGCTGGAGCTTGGCCGTCGCCGTGTTGTTCGACGCGACCATCGAGCGGATGTCGTTCAGGACAGCGCCTGGAGCACGGACGTTTGCTGCGATGTAGTTCTCCCACTCGGGATCAATTATTCCGTCGCGGATGATCTTGATCGGAGGAAAGCGCATTCCCTCCTGCCAAACATCGTGCGCGCCAGGGGCGTAGCCGGAAATTCCCACTCCGCCGACATCGAGTACGTGCATGTTGGCAAACGACCAGCCGAGGTGCTCACCGTTGTAGAAGGTCGGCATGATGATCGAAACATCGCCCTGATGCATGGCTCCGCCCGTGTGCGGATCGTTGACGATCCAACCGTCGCCGGGGTTCAGCTCTGCGCCTTCACGAACGAGGTCGGCGATCACCTGCGTGCCGATCAACGAGGAACCGACGTGGAAAAGCACGTAGGACGAGAAGCCGAGGTGCTCCGGCGTGAGATCCATAAGACAGGTCGAGAAGTCCTTCGACTCCGTAACGATCGGCGAACCGGAGGTCCGCACGAGCGTAATAGCCATCTCGTCTGTCAGGTTTTGTAGCGCCTTCCGATGTACTTCGGCGGCGATGACGTCGTAATCAGCAGTGCTCATGTCTCTCCTCAGCGCGTTAGGACGTAGTTCATGTATTCATCGCGCTCCGCCGTGGTTCCGGGGGGCACGTAAATCGTTGTGTCAACCGCATCGATGATCGCCGGTCCTTCGACACGGCTACCTACGGTCATGCTTTCATCGTCGATGATCGGTACATCTTCCCACCGACGCTCGGTTGGAAGGAAGACGCGACGCGTGTCGCGCGTTAGATCGGTCGACGCCGGGTCGGCTGATGCCTTGCCAAAGTCCGGACGATCCTGCTGGCCGGTAACCGTGACGCTGTAGTTGATCAGCGAGGCCGGAACGCCCTTCCAGGCAGTCCCCTCACCGTAAGTGCGCTCATACATTGCGAGGAAGTTGTCAAAGATCTCCTCCGCATCCTCAGCTTTCAGCTCCCGTGCTGGCATCGCCACCGTCAGCTCGTAAGCCTGACCGTGGAAGCGAATGTCAGCGGTGCGCTGAACGTCAATCTGATCGCGCGTGAAGCCTTCCGTTTCCATCTGCTGGATTGCGTCTTCAACCATCCGGTCAGCGATCTCGTTGACACGTCCGACGCCTTCTGGCTTCGAAAGATCCCAGCCGACGCCCTGATCGTTACGAAGGACGTAGTCCGCCGAGAGCAGGCCTAGCGCGCAGAAAACGGAGCTGTTCTGAGGGATGACAATCGTCTCGATCCCGAGCCGCTCGGCGATCTGAGAGGCGAAGAGCGGAAGCGTTCCGCCGTAGGCCAGGAAGAGGAACTCGCGCGGATCATGGCCCTTGCCGACGCTTACTTCGCGGACTGCGTTGGCCATGTTGACAACAACCAAATCATGCATCGATGCTGCAGCGTCCTCTGTCGACCAGCCGAAACGCTCTCCGAAGGTGTCGTCAAGGGCAGTCTTAGAGAGCTCAGGCTGAAGTTGAACGCGGCCACCGAGGTAGCGGTCCGGGTCGATGAAACCAAGCGTGACCATTGCGTCGGTGACGGTCGGCTCTTCGCCGCCGCGCCCCATTGCCGCAGGTCCAGGAGTTGAGCCCGCGCTCTGCGGCCCGACCTGCGGAACGCCTCGCTCACTGACCCAACCGATCGAACCGCCGCCAGCGCCGACCGAAACAACGTCGACGATGTTGACCCCGGTCATGAACGGGCCGAGCTCAAGGTTCTTGTCGATGTGAATCTCGTTGTCGACAACGATTCCGGTGTCGAAGCTGGTTCCACCCATATCTCCGAGTAGCACGCGGGTCTTACCCATCCGCTTGGCGAGCTCGTTTGAACCGATCGCGCCGGCAGCTGGGCCTGAGCCAAGCAGACCGAGGGGGTACTGGCGCGCCTTCTCAAGGCTGATTCCGCCGCCGAGCCCTTGGAAGAAGGCGAGGCCGCCCTTGAGGCCGGCTGAGCGCAGCTTTTCGTTGAGCGAAGTCAGGTAGACCTCGGCGCGGTCTTGAACGAACGAGTTCAGGATCGCTGTTGTCCAGCGCCGAGTCTCGCCCTCGACCGGGAAGACACGATGTGACGGCGTGATGAAGAGGTCTGGGTAGATCTCCTTGATCGCCTTCTCGGCCTCGAGCTCGTGCTCGGTGTTGGCGTGGCTCCAGAGGAAACA
>Ga0194055_10003930_pt1 | contig 11318 bp, 6 predicted proteins | sample SepL449m_MetaG_FD_155482 | JGI IMG/M metagenome (GOLD analysis project Ga0194055, IMG submission 155482) | Anoxic zone freshwater microbial communities from boreal shield lake in IISD Experimental Lakes Area, Ontario, Canada - Sep2016-L442-9m | ecosystem: Environmental > Aquatic > Freshwater >... | reverse complement strand
TCCAAGCCATGGTTTGCTCATCGGTGCCCATATCAGGCGCCATTACATCCATTCTCGGCCCAATAATGGAAAGAACTTCTTCCGTAAACCTTCGGGTAAGGCGTTCTTTTTCACCAATGGAAAGAGCTTCTGGGTCGCAGGTAATACCGCCCTTGGCACCGCCAAAAGGCAGATTCATAATGCCACATTTCCACGACATCCACATGGAAAGTGCCGCAACTTCTCCCAAATCTACAGAAGGATGGTAGCGCAATCCCCCCTTAGAAGGGCCGCTCGTAAGGCTATGCTGCACTCTGTAACCATTAAAAACCCGGGTGGAACCATCATCCATGCGAACCGGCACACTTACAATCATAGCTCGCTTCGGCACCGAAAGCCTTTGCAGGATGCCTCGGTCAATTTTCAAAAGTTGAGCCACCGATTCCAACTGGCTTAATGCCATGCGAAAGGTGGCAGAGGATTCAAAAACAGTGTTTGGCGAATGGTTATTTTCGCTAGAATGACTATCGTTGTTGGCCATGGGCATTAAATCTCCACTAGCATTAAAGAATCAAGAGTACCAAAGATCAACGACTGGTTTAACCGCATAATATTAATTCTATGGGCATAGCCTACAATGGAGTAAGAGGAAGGTAGAAAAGTATGAAAGAAATTCTAATCATTGGGTGCGGTTATTTGGGAAATGTCATTGCTGCTAATGCAATAGCCAAGGGAATCAAGGTATTTGCAACCACACGAAGCCGTGCTGATGCGTTGATATCCAAAGGAATAACCCCGGTTATTTGCGATGTAACTAATCAGGATAGTTATGCCAACCTTCCTATCGTAGACGGCGTGGTTCATTGTGTGGGCATGGATCGCAGCGCAGGGAAATCAATGCGCGAGGTATATGTTGATGGCCTTGCAGGCATTGCAACTTACCTTCAATCTAAAAACTTCAAAGGCCGATTTGTGCATGTCAGCAGCACCAGCGTGTATGGCCAAAACGAGGGCGAAGTGGTCGATGAAAAATCGCCAACCATTCCTGCAGAAGGCTCGGGCGGAATCGTGCTGGAAGCCGAAAACAAATTAAGAAGCATACTTCCCGAAGCGATCATACTAAGGTTTGCAGGAATCTATGGCCCGGGCAGATTAATTCGAGGCAAAGCTATTTTGGCAGGCGAACCAATCGTTTGCTCCCCAGATAGATATTTAAACCTGATGCATGTAGCCGATGGCGCCAAGGCATGCTTAGCAGCTCTGAGTGATGGAAAAACTGGTGAAACCTATAATGCAAGCGATGATGAACCTGCCCTGAGGCGGGATTTTTACAACCATCTAGCTTTGCTATTAAAGGCTGCTCCCCCCAAGTTCATCCTTCCCAGTATTGATCAGCCCGCACCCCCGCATGAAGGAACCAACAGGCGTATTTCCAACCTCAAATTGAAGAGAGAACTGGTTAATGCGCTGCAATTTCCCTCCTTTCGAGAAGGGCTAGAAAACTGCGTCAACCTTGGAGCTTTCGCTTAACACTTGTTAATACCCTTACAATCAAATAAGATGATGATCACACAATTCACTCAGGTTTAATCATTTATGTTGAAACGAAAATATCTGTTCCCCAATGTCATCGAACTAAACTACCAAGCTGGTCGCAGGCTAGGTGTTAATGTTTACCTCATTGATGGTGGGTCTGAATTCATTCTAATCGACATTGGCTTCGAAGATAGCCTAGATACCATCGTCGATCTGCTTCGAAAAATGGATTTCAATCTATCCAACTGCAAGATGATCATTGCAACCCATGCAGATGCGGACCACATTCAAGGCTCTGCCAAGGCACGCGAACTACTTAAAACCAAAATTGCAGCGCACCCCGCGAGTGTCGAACCGATTGAAACAGGTGATGAAATAGTTACCTACGCCACCATCAAGGCCCAGGGAATAGAAATCCCCATGCCCAAGTGCAAGATTGATATCGTTCTAAACGAAGGTGATAAAATCCAAGTAGGCGATCAAACATTGGAAGTCTGGCACACCCCAGGCCATACCCAAGGGCAGCTCAGTTTTAAAATGGGGAACCTGCTTTTCAGTGGTGATAACATTTATAAAGATAGCTGCGTGGGCGTGATCGATGCGCATCATGGCTCTAACATCCCCGACTTTATTACATCGTTGAAACGAATCCTTGCAGATGACTCGCAGTTCCTGCTTCCAAGCCATGGCCCTGTTTTCAAACGCGATCAGAAAATCATTACGAAGGCCATCAATCGATTGACCGAGTACCAATACATGGCGGATTTTGGCACTTGCGCCATCGGTTGGCCATTACTCGATGAGTGGGAAAAAGAAGTGACCGCAGGCAAGATGCCCGACTTCTCGAAAAAATAACTCAGCCTTAAACTGCAGATGCAGCAAAGGCTTCTTTGTTTAAAGGTGCGGGCAAAACAATTTTAAACATTGATCCCTGACCTAGTTCGCTAGTTACTTCAAGGCCTGCACCTAGCAACTCTGCATACCCTTTTACAATGGCTAACCCCAATCCACAGTTCGTGGAATCGCCATGGCTTCTGGAAGCATCCACCCGAAAAAAGCGTTCAAAAATCATATTCTTTTTAGAAGCTTCAATTCCGATGCCGTTGTCTTCGACTTCAATGATGATTGATCCCGGGCGCGAGCTTAATCTTAAAAACACACTGCCCGAAGGCTTATTGTATTGAACAGCGTTATGAAGCAGATTAACCAGAATCTCTTTTAATTTGCCCGGATCAGATTGAATATCAAGATTTGGTTCACCTTCAAACTGAAGTTCAATCCCCTTGGATTGAGCCAGCGGTGAAAGCATCTTGACACAATCAGAAGCCAAGTGAGAAAGATCAAATAACTCTGGGCGGAACGGATCTGCACCCGCATCCAATCGCGCAAGCGTAAGCAACCTCTCAACATCTTTGTGCATGTTGGTGCAACTCTCTCTGCAATCTTCCAACATCACCCGATATTCTTCCACGGTTCTAGTTTTTCTTAGTGCCAAATCCAGTGTTGCAAGCATTGCAGAAAGCGGTGTTCGTAATTCATGAGAGATATCTGCGGTGGCTTGTTTCTCTCGGGCAAATGCTTTTTTCAACTGATCCAAAGTCAGTCCCAATCTGATTGCAATAGGTTTTAATTCTTCGGGTAATTGTTTATCAGTGATATCAAGATTGAAATCTTTTTCATTGATACGGCTTACTGCAACCGTAAGAAGATTTAACGGAGCAAGGCCAAGCCTTACAAGCCAGAAGCAAATGACCCCACCTGTAAGAAAGGTGAGCAGATTTATTGCAGCAAGCATGCCACGAAACCCTTCGAGATCTTTATTATGTTCGCTAGCAAAGTTAAGAATGTCCTCATCTCTTTGCTGTGCGAAAGAAGCAAACAAAGCATCGCGTTTGGCTAAGTCATAGGCACATTGGATAAATATTGCAGGTCTGAAGGAAGCATCCGGAGCGTTATTATTGCGAGGGGGGACAGGCGGTTCAGCACCTCTGTTTGGCCCGGGATTGCGATTGCGAGGAGGTGCAGGCAAAGTAGGCCCCAGCAAAAATCGCGATGCCTTCAGCACAACCCTCCGCACCTTCAAGCTTTCACCCAACTTCAGGTCTTCATATTCCCAGTGCAGAACTTCATCGGGTGCGAAGGTCGCCAAGTTTATTGCCATGCTCATTTCTTCGAGGGAATTCGATTTGTAAGAGGCATTCCAAGCGGTATCAATTTGGAAAAACTCTGCAACCTGACCATCCAGTCGGGTTAAAAGTTCAGCAGGATCAAAGCGGATGGAGGGAGTTGCCCTTCGAAATAAATCATAGGCAAAACTGCGAGTACCTTGAAGCGCCCATATAGGAGCCTGAACATAAGCGCTAGAGCTAGCAGGGGAAGTCAGCAACCCGAGGGTATGTAATTCAAGGAATCTTAATTTGCCCCAATCGACATGAAATTGCACAAGCCTTGCGAGTGTCTGGGCCTGAAATAAAAGAGCATCATCAAGCCTGTTTTCCTCGTCTCTGCAACGATCTTTGTAGGTGGTTTGGGCGAGTTCTTTTTGAATGCTAAGACGGCCTTCCAGATTACGCGATGCGCTTCGATACGCCATCAACGAAGCACCACCCAGCGAAAACGCCAGCAATGCAAGAAAGCATATCGTTAGTGAAAACCGGATCGATCTCATGTTAATCACCCTTGATCATGTATCCTTCGCCCCAGCGTGTGAGAATCAAAGGCGGGGTAAAGTTCTTGTCAATTTTATTGCGCAGATACCTGATGTATACATCAACGACATTAGAGGTATTATCATCATTTTCATCATACAAATGTTCCCAAACCATCGATCTTGTTACAACCTTGCCCCGATGGTAGCAAAGAAACCGGAGCAAGGAAAATTCTCTGGGAGTAAGATAAATATCTTTGCCCGCCCTGCGAACACTTCGTGCCCCTGTATCGATTTCCAAATCATGAATGCGAAGAATAGGATCCTTCGCTTGATGACCCCTGCGAACCAAAGCTCGAACCCTTGCAAGAAATTCCGTCAGCTCAAAAGGCTTCGGAAGGTAATCATCCGCTCCAAGGTTTAATCCCAGCACTTTATCTTCTAATGTGCCCATGGCTGTTAAAATAAGAACATGAAATGTAAACCCATCCTTGCGCCAACCTTTTAACAAGGTCAAACCATCAATTTTTGGAAGCATAAGATCGAGGATGACAACATCATAAATAGCACCCCGAGCCTTGGCATCGGCTTCATCCCCCGCAACAGCAAGGTCAACAGCAAAGCCATCTTCTTCCAAAGCTTGCTTCAGCGATCTTGACAGCAGTTTGTGGTCTTCAACCAAAAGAATTTTCACGACATTTCCCCATTCGCTCTTTTATTCACACACATATCTATTATCCTCGATAACAGATCACTCGTGAATAAATCATGAGAGAATTTGTGTTTTTTTTTGTTACAACAACATTATGAAAAGATTTTAATCTTTCTTTGGAGCTTGCAATGACTGCCAATCTTGATCAAAAATGGGATGTTGTTGCTGTAGCTGCCCACCCCGATGACCTCGAAATAACCTGCGGCGGCACCCTTGCAATGCTTACTTCGCAAGGCTACAAAGTTGCAATTATCGATCTTACCACAGGCGAACCAACCCCCCGCGGCTCTGAAGAAATAAGGGCAAAAGAAGCTGAACAAGCTAGATTAACTCTTGGAGTGCAGGCCCGATTTCAACTAGGCTTGCCCAACCGCATTCTCATGGATAGCCCTGAAAATCGCTTTGCACTCGCCACTCTTTTACGAAAACTAAAACCCGATATCCTTCTAGGCACCAGTGGCAGAACTCCCGCAGCTTCACCTGATCATTACCAAGCACAATTACTCATCGAAGCTTCCAGATTTTCTTCGCAACTCACCAAATGGGATGAGAAGTTTGGCAACACCCCGCCCCACCGTATCACCCATCTGGTTTATGCGCCCTTCCCCTTCGATGCAGAAATCCGACACTTTCCCGGCTCTTTCACCATCGATATAAGCTCTACGATTGAAAAGAAAATGGCTTCAGTCCAATGCTATCAATCGCAGTTTGATGAAAAACGCTTTCACAAAATCAGACATACGGTTATGGGCCTTAATAACGCAATGGGCAGCCGTTGTGGTTTTGAATATGGCGAAGTATTTCAGATGGCAGTGCCAGTTGGGGGCAGCGATTTAGTAGGAATAGTGAAAGGATCGAAGGGCAGCCCTGCGCCGGTGCAATTACCCGGCCAACCGAATTAGAAGTGATTGTTTAAAGTTAAAGTGGTTTTAAGCCCATCCCACTGCGGTGGGTGGGTTGCTTTCTTTTCTAATTGTATTTCTAGATTCCCTGCTTTCGCAGAGAATGACGGAATGGGGAGCTTACCCTGCACCCTCGCCCACTCACCATCGTCACCCTACCTGCAAAGCGTGGGTCCATGCTTGACTGATTGTCTTTCTGGATTCCCTGCTTTCGCAGAGAATGACGGACGGAGCGGGGTGCATACCCTGCACCATCGTCACCCTCGCCCACTCACCATCGTCACCCTGTTCCACTTACCTTCGTCACCCTCGCTGAAAAGCGTGGGCGAATTCTTCACATTCATCGCCCAAAAATCCCCTTCGGGGATGCTCTAAAAATACATAAGCAGTAAAGCAGTAAGGAAGTAAGGAAGCTAAGCAGTAATTACGGAGTCTTCGCCAAACGGAACCCGCAATCGTTGTACCGATCGGTCGGCAAATTGAAGTACCGGGTGGAAGAACGAACTTCCGAATTACCGTGGGCAAAAGACCCACCACGCATAACACGACGCTCTCCTGTTATTGGCCCTTTCGGATCCGTCACAGAATCCAAGGGGTAATCTACTCCCCAATCTTCACACCTTTCCCACACATTACCATGCATGTCATACAGTCCAAATGCATTCGGCTTATAGCTCCCTACTATATTAGTGCTAGAGCCACCAATGTTCACATCACTCGTTGTAATACTATCTCCAAACGAATACGCTGTTCTTGTCCCTACCCTGCATGCATATTCCCACTCCGCCTCCGTTGGCAATCGATAACCTCCATTGGTCTTTGCATTCAACTTCTTAATGAATTCCTGACAATCTTCCCACGATACATCCGTTACTGGCAACTTGGCCCCTTTTGTTTTACTACTTGGGTTATTTCCCATCACACCTTCCCACTGATCCTGAGTGATTTCATACTTGCCCATGTAAAAAGGCTTCGTAATAGTTACCCAATGCTGAGTTTCATCATCACGCCGGCCCTTTTCAGAAACTGGAGAACCCATCATAAATTTCCCCGGTGGGATTAACACCATTTCAAGGTTTAGACCTTTACCCAGATCAGCTTTATCTTCCACTTCCTTCTTCAAACTCTTGGCTACTACTTTTTGCACTTCCTTGGCCTTGGCTTCCGTGAATGGTGCGACCAATAGATTGCCTGTTGATGGCATTACTTCCGCTGGATCGGGTTTCGGTTCTGGTGGTACAACGGCAGCTTTAATATCGGTTGTCCTCACCAAACGGAACCCCGTAGTGTAACTCCGAGCGGACGGCGGAGGACTGGCCCGGACGGAAGAACGAGCACCATAGTCAAAGCCGTTGAAAGACCCGCCCCGCACCACACGGTCTTTTCCTGTCGCTGGACCTTTTGGATTTGTTACCGCCCCCAATGGATAATCTGCAATCCAATCTTCACACCACTCCCATACATTCCCGTGCATATCATACAGACCAAAAGCATTGGGTTTGTAGCTTCCTACTGCTAGTGATTTCTCGATAAATGAATCAAAATAGTTTGCATCAGCCTTCGTAAGGCTATCCCCAAACGAATACGCTGTACTTGTCCCTGCCCTACAAGAATATTCCCATTCCGCCTCTGTTGGTAACCTATAATCATTATTTGTCTTTGCATTCAACTTCTTGATAAATTCCTGACAATCTTCCCACGATACATCCGTTACTGGAAACTTAGCACCTTTGTTTCTACTACTTGGGTTATTACCCATCACCGCTTCATATTGCTCCTGCGTTACCTCATACTTACCCATGTAAAATGGCTTCGTAAGGGTTACCTCATGATCTGCCCCCGGGTCTCCCATCTTAAATTTCCCCGCTGGGATTAATACCATCTCTAACTTTATCCCTTTGCCTAAATCAGCGTTCTCTTCCACTTCCTTCTGCAAACTCTTCGCTACCTCTTTTTGCACTTCCTTGGCTTTGGCTTCGTTAAATGGCGCTACTAATAGATTCCCCATGGCTGGCATTACTGCTGCTGGATCGGGTTTCGGTTCTGGTGGGGCAACCGCGGTTTTAATATCGGCTGTCCTCGCCAAACGAAACCCAAGGTTGACGTACCGACTGGACGGCAAGTTGTTGAACCGGTCGGAAGAGCGAGCAATTGATCCATCGTAGCCGAAAGACCCCCCCCGCAACACACGACTCCCTTCCGTTCCAGGACCCTTCGGATCTGTTGCAGTTCCCGCTGGGTAATCTGCCATCCAATCCTCACACCACTCCCACACATTGCCATGCATATCGTATAGACCAAATGCGTTCGCCTTGTAACTTCCTACCGCTACTGGCTTGCCTATAACATTTGAATCTCTGTAATTTGCATCTTGGGGCGTGATCTTATCCCCAAACGAATACGCTGTACTTGTTCCTGCCCTACATGCATATTCCCATTCCGCCTCCGTTGGAAGCCTGTAACCACCATTCGTTTTTGCATTCAACTTCTTAATGAAATCCTGACAATCTTCCCACGATACATCCGTTACTGGCAACTTGGCCCCTTTTGTTTTAATACTTAGGTTATTTCCCATCACCGCTTCCCACTGCTCCTGCGTTATCTCATACTTACCCATATAAAATGGTTTCGTAAGTGTTACTTCATGCTGTGTTTCATTATTTTTACGGCCAGTTTCAGAAACTGGAGAACCCATCATAAACTTCCCCGCTGGGATTAATACCAGATTCAACTTGATGTCTTTTCCTAAATCAGTTTTCTCTTCAACTTCCTTCTGCAAACTTTTCGCTACCGATTTTTGCACTTCCTTCGCTTTGGCTTCGCTAAATGGCGTTACTAATAAGTCTCTAGTTGCTGGCATTACCTCCGCAGGATCGGGTTTTGGTACTGGTGGTACAACAGCAGCTTTAACATCGGCTGTCCTCGCCAAGCGAAAACCACCATCCGAAAAAAACCAATTGGGGTTAACACCATAATTATCTCGATTTGCTGATCGGGAATCCCATTCCGCAAAGCCAGACCTTCCGCCACGCAAAATTCGGTGAGTTCCATTTGCAGATCCTAAAGGATCGTTAACTTTGCCATTAGGATACGGGCCATACCAATCTTCGCACCACTCCCACACATTCCCATGCATGTCATATAAACCAAACGCATTGGGCTTATAACTTCCAACTGGTTTTGTGCTTTGCCCACCATAGTTGAAATCATCTTTTGTTACTCTGTCTCCAAATGAATAGGTTGTGGTTGTCCCAGCCCTACAGGCATACTCCCATTCCGCTTCCGTTGGCAAACGATAACCTCCACTTGTCTTTGCATTCAACTTCTTGATAAACTCTTGACAATCATGCCACGAGACCCTAGTTACTGGTAACTTTGCTCCTATAGCTCCTTTACTTGGGTTATTCCCCATCACCGCTTCCCACTGCTCTTGCGTCACTTCATACTTACCCATGTAATACGGTTTTGTTATCGTTACTTCATGCTGCGTTTCATCATCTCGGCCCTTTTCAGATGCGGGCGATCCCATCGTGAACTTCCCTGATGGGATTAATACCATCTCAAGGCTGATACTTTTTCCTAAATCAGCTAACTCTTCCTTGCCAGAGGTTTCCTTCTTTAATGGTTCTTTCTGCTTCGCCTTCACCCTCTCCGCTATTTGCTCCTTACCCTCTTCCTTTACTTTGGCACCCAATTTCATGAACACCATTAAAAGTAACACTAAGAACATCAAACCGATGATGCCTATAACCACAATTACTTTAGGCTTATAGGTTTTATGTAAAAAACTACTAATATATGCAAGCGTTTTTTCACCAATATGCTTATCTGTTTCTTTATTTCCTTCTTTGCCTTTATTCGTAATTACTGCTTCAATATCTATTGTTTCCGGATAACTGCCTCGTTCAAAATTAATTGTAGCTAAATCTTTTGTTCCAATTGGATTTACTCCGCCTTCCACTTCTATTCTTGATAAAGCGGAAATTACCTCCGCCATACTTGCATAACGGTCCTCCACTTTCTTAGCCACCATTTTGGTAAATACAATTTCAAGATCGGGGGTTATACCAGCTCTAGAATTGCTAAGCGATGGAATAGGAGATTCCCGATGTGCCAACAGCTTTTCAAATGCACTATCGCCCGGAAACATCACTTTTCGCGCTAGAAGAAAAAATAATGTTGCTCCCAAGCTATAAATATCGGCCCGGCCATCTACATTTTTAGATGAAAAACCCTGCTCAGGCGACATGAAATCTACCGTACCCATGATCGATGCAGATGCAGTAAGCATGGAAATAGATTCTTCATCTCCTTTGTTTTCCAATTTCGCCAGACCCATATCCACTATTTTCACATTCCCACTCGAGTCAACCAAGATATTCCCAGGCTTGATATCCCGATGAATTACACCTTGATCATGCGCATATTTCAACCCCCTGGCTGCTTGCAATATATAATCAACCACTTCGCTAACACTTAATTGACCTTTCTTTCGTAAAATTCCTCCAAGATCATCCCCCTTGATGTACTCCATCACCATAAAGATTCTGCCATCGGCTTGGTCTGCATCAAATACCGTGATAATATTCGAATGCACCAACTTCGCTGCTGCTTTTACCTCTCGTTCAAACCTCTTAACAACCTCGGGATTAATTTTACCTTTCCCGAGAATCACCTTGATTGCAACTATTCTTTCGGTACTGGAATGAAACGCCTTATATACCTGACCCATGCCCCCAGCGCCGATCTTTTCCAATATCTGATACTTGCCCATGGTCAGGCTTTTACCTCGGCCACCCAATATTTGTTCCGCTTGGTATTTGGTTAACAACCTAGATTTGATCATATCCCGAGCCAATGCTTCGCCATCCGCAAAGCTCGCTTTTTTACTCACCACTACCTTCAGTTTTTCTTCGGGAACGATTCCAGAACTTGACAACTGCGACAGGAATGTTTCCAAGGCAACCGGCATCTTCTATTCTCTTCACTTTTTTAAAACTAATGGAACCTCTTATATTACCTTATTTATGAAAGATTTTAATGTGAAAAATCTAAGAATCCTTTCCTTGCGCTTTGGGCTTGTAGGAATGAATTTGCCTTTGCGCATCCGAAAACAACGACAGAAGTAGGAATAGTGAAAGGATCGAAGGGCAGCCTCGCCCCGGTTCAATTACCCGGCCAACCGAATTAGAAGTGATTGTTTGTTGTAAAAATGGTTTTAAGCCCATCCCACTGCGGTGGGTTGTATTCTTTTCTAAAGCTGACCTGCCCTTAATGCAGCTTTGCCAAAAGGTTACCTAGTTCCAATATGCCGATAGCTTCAATTTTTTCGCCCAAGGGATAGCGATCGATTCCGGAATGGACTAAAAATTTTCTCGCTGGTTTTAGATCCTCGCAAGCTTCGTAAAATCCTCGACTCGGTTTACCACCGAGGCTTCGCTTTATTTCCATCACCCAAAGTTTCCCACCAGGTAACTCCAAGATTAAATCAATTTCTGCGCCGCCACTCGTTCTATAAAAACCGGGAACAGTTCCCGAAGGT
>Ga0194055_10003929_pt1 | contig 11319 bp, 7 predicted proteins | sample SepL449m_MetaG_FD_155482 | JGI IMG/M metagenome (GOLD analysis project Ga0194055, IMG submission 155482) | Anoxic zone freshwater microbial communities from boreal shield lake in IISD Experimental Lakes Area, Ontario, Canada - Sep2016-L442-9m | ecosystem: Environmental > Aquatic > Freshwater >... | reverse complement strand
CCCAGCAGGCAATCGATATCGTGGGCCGGCCGGCCACCGCCTTGCCGTAATCTGATTCGACAAGATAGAGCGTGTTGGCGACGAGCCCCTTTTCGTTGATCCCGTCAACGGTGGCGATGCCGTAGAATCGCGCTGTCGCATCGCCGGATGTGACCCGGGGCTGCCACGCCTGGAGGCGCCTGGCGCCGATAGCCCAAGGCACTGTGCGACCGGATCGTGTTGGTGTGCTGCCGCCAACGCACGAAGAGCACCGTTGGCCTCGAGGAGCGTGTCAAACGCTTCCCATTCCAGCAGTTCGTCTCAGAGCTTCCCGTTGTCGCTGCGGAGAAGGTCTGGGCTACAGGCGAAAAAACGCCCTGCGGTGTGCCCCGGCCGGGATTCGCCGCGACAAGCCGGCTCAACTGGTTCGCAGGCCTCCCACCGGGGATCAGACGCAACTCATCGTCCGGAAAACGGTTGCGGAAGTAACCATTGGCCGGACTATCCCTTGGCTTGGTATTCTTGGCGAGCCGTTGTGGTCGCTGCACTGGTTGTGAAAGCGGCCGTTCGATTCAATACTGACTCGAGGATGCCGATCGATGAAGTGTTCCGGTGATATTTCGATAAGGCAAATCGTTCGGGCTGAGAGGCTGGCCTTCAGCACGGCCGGAGCATGCCTAGCGTTGCTGCTCGCTGCCCCCTTGCCGGCGCAGGACACTGCCCGTGCGACGTCCGACTCGGCTCCCGTCGCTGACGTTGCCGCCATCCGAGGCGCGGCGGCTGCGTATCGTGAAGCGCTCGCCCGGGGCGACGCGCCTGCAATCCGTGCGGCATGGGCGGCCGATGGCGACGTCATCGATGGCCTTGGCAATGTCATGCTGGCCGCCGAATTGGCGGCGGTCGGCGGAGAACGAACGCACACCGATCGGCTGGCGGCTCCCGTGGGTGAAACACGACTGCGGCTCATTGCCCCAAATGTCGCCGTCGAGGACGGCGTGCTGGACGTCATCCTACCGGGCATGACTATGCCGCTCCCTGGCTCGTTCACGGCCATGTGGGTGCGGCAGGGCGACACGTGGAAACTCGCCGGAGTGCGGGAGGCGGAGTGGCCAGTCGTCGCAGATGCTTCCTCTCTCGAGGATCTCGACTGGATGGTTGGCGATTGGGTGCTCGTGCCGGAGGACGATCCGGAGAGCAAACAGACGGGCTTGATGGAGATGACTGTCCACTGGGATAAAGGGCGGACGTTTCTCGTTCGCGAGGTACGCCTGACGCCACCGGAAGATTCCGGCGAGTCTGTCGTCGAACTGCAGCAGCGGATCGGCTGGGATCCGCTCGTGGGCCGGATCCGATCCTGGAGTTTTTCCACCGACGGCAGTCGCGCCGAGGCAACGTGGTTTCGGGATGGCACGTCGTGGATCGCCAGGGGAGCATCCGTGCTGCCCGATGGCTCGCAGATGAATTCAACGAACATCTACACCTCCGACGGCAGGGACCGCTGCGTGTGGCGAGTGATCCATCCGCCGCTTGCCTCCGAGGACGGGCTGCCCACCCGGGCCACGTGGGTGCGCAAGGCAGAGGGCGCCACCCGATGAAACTCGCAGTCATGACTTTAGGTTCTAAGCGTTGGCTTGTCGCGTGGGCGATCGCAGTGAGCATCGCAGTCTGGGCGGCTGATCGGTGCTCCGCGACCGCGCCGGAGGCAATTCTTGCGAGCACCGAGTGCGACCTCGTCCGGAAGGCCGACATCATGCGTGGGTCGCAGTGGCAGCGGGCGGTCGCTGAACTGAGCGGATGGCTGGCCACGCAGAGGGTCTACACACCCACAGAGGTGCGGCGGATCAAGGTGCGGTTCAACGAGCAGGTGGCGGCGATGTCGTCGTATGAACTTGAATACCTGCTCGATTCGGTCGACCAGAAAATGCGGCTGCTCGACACGCCCGAAGCCCGCGATGCAAAGGCCTGGCTTGGTGAATATCTCTCCGCTATGTCCGATACCCGGCGGGCACAGGAACTCCGCACTGTGCCCAACCTGCTCGACATGAATGCGGCCCAACTGTGGGAGGAGATCCAGCGGATCAACGGGAAGCGAGCTTCCCTGCAGCAGCGGCAGCAGGGTGTCGCGGCCCGGCAGGGTGCCCTCGCCGGTCGGGCTGTAGCCAATCGCCAGTCATCGGCCGAGGCATCGCGGGCGGCGACGGCACGGCTCCGTTCGGCACCAGCCCATTCGCCGTATCGGCGTGGCGGCGGGTCAGCTCCCTTCTCAGACGTGCAACCGCGACGCATGTCGATCGGCGTTGGGCCGCTGGGCGCTTTCATTGGAATGTGAATGAACACCGGGGGGATAGCGATTACCGTCAGGCTGCAGGTATCTCGCTGGAGATAGAACGGCTCGCGGCACCCAAAGCCCACCGGTGCTGAGTTCGCCGATGGCAGACTGATGCCAACGGAATTCCGGGCAATCACTTTGATCACATACGCTGTGCCATTGGTCAGACCCGTGACGGTGCATGAGGTCGCTGTGATTGGCGAGCCTGGCCTATACCGCGTCCATGACCCCGCAGCACCATTGTTGCTCGAATACTTCACAAGATATTCGGTGATATTCGAGCCCCGCGATCGAGATCCACTCGCTTTGAGGGCCGTTCGTCAACCGTCTAACGCTTGCGGAAGTGTCGTTGACCGAGCTATCCCTGATAGACCTGAAAAATAGACCTGAAAAATATTTTGCGACCGATTGCTTGCCTCCTGCGCGAGACTGCGAAACGATGCAGTACGGAGCAAGGAGGTTTTCACGCACGCTCCACGTCATTCTTTCAGGGGCAGATCGCCGGGTGAACGCTGAGGCACATGCACGTGGTGCAGATTGCTGTCGGCATCTTTTCGTGAACGTGGGGGAATATCGTCGCCGCTGACAGCGTGGGCGAACCACCTCAAAAAACAATGCGTACGAAGAGTTTGCCGGGACAGCAGCGTCTTGCGTGGCCTCGTCCGCCCCGCACGTTGTCTACCCGACCGTTCCATTGGTTTTCTCTTGAGCCACTCCCCCTACAGGTGCCCCCATGAAGTCGCGCAACTGGTTTCTGGCCCGCTTTCCACTCAGTATTGCCGCCCTTTTTTCCCGCCGCACCGCCGCTGCGGGCCGCCGGCGCGTTCGACCCACGCTTGCCTCCTTCGACAAACTCGAGGAGCGGCTCGCCTTCTCGGTGGGCTACGCCACCGTCAACGATTGGGGGTCGGGGCTGCAGGGGCAGTTGACGCTCACCAACGACACCAGCGCGACCATGACCGACTGGCAGTTGGCATTCAACTACAACCGCTCTATCACCACCATCTGGAATGCGCAGATCGTCAGTCACACCGGATCGCAGTATGTGATCAAGGGTTTTGACTGGGATCGCACGCTCACCGCGGGAGCGACACAGGGCGTCGGCTTCACTGCCGCCACCGGCACCGACACACCTTCGGGATTCGTGCTCTCGGGAGTCAACACACCCACGCCCACTCCGACTCCGAATCCGACTCCCACGCCGAATCCCACGCCGACCCCAATCGATAGCACCACAAGCCGTGTGTTTCTCGTCAATCCGGCGGCCGACGACATCGTGGGGTTCGATCCTTCCCGCGACCGCCTCGACTTCGGTAACGTGTCGGTTCACAACATGATCATCGCCAAGACGGAGACCGGCGAGGTGGCGATCGTCAATCCGTGGGCATCGACACCCGAGTTCCAAGTGCTGCGCGGCATCAGCTACCGCGATATCACGATGGCCAACTTCGGCGTCGTCCAGAACGAGCACCTGCGTCAGGACATCGGCGGCGTGGTCTCCTGGGAGCAGGGCATCGGCCCCCGGGACGGCAGCACAGTTTACGTGCGGTCGCACGAATATGGAGTCCAGCAGCGGATTGAGGGCTTCAATCCGGCCACGATGAAGTTGAGCTTTCTCTACTTCGGCACCCGCGAGCGGCTCTCGGTGACAGACACGGCCGCGGGCCTGTCGATCTCCGTCCTGCCTACCAACCAGACGATCCTGCTCGTGGGCGTCACAAAGGCACAGCTCATGCCGGTAAACATCGAATTCCACAACGATCAGATCGTGGAGGATCAGTTGGAGGTGCCGTTCGGCCACCCAGCCGAGCACTTCACGCTCGTCAGCCGGACATCGCTGCTGACGCCGACCGCTCCGGTAGGCCAGGTCACCGACGGCTACCAGACATCAATCGGCCAGACCGTGCCCGGTGGCCATGATCACGGCACGATGCCGACTCCCACGCCGACTCCTGTCACGACTCCTGTCACAACTCCGATAACGCCGACCAATGGCGACCTGTGGAAGGAACAGTTTTTTGCCCCCTATGTGGACATGGGGCAGTATCCCGTGCCCGATCTCGACGGTCTGGCAAAGAAATATGGAGTGGGTTTATTGACGCTCGGCTTCATGCAGGCCAGCCCCAGCGGCAAGCTCGCCTGGGCCGGTTACGATGTCTTGACGCTCGACAGCAGCAACGAGCAGGCTGTGGCGATCCGTAATGAAATCAATGCCCTGCGACTGGTAGGGGGCGATGTGATGGTGTCGTTGGGCGGGGCCGCGGGGCAAAGCCTAGCGCAGTCCTACGCCCAACGGGGACTGGCCGCCCCAGCCTTGGCAACGGCCTATGCAGAGATGGTCGACATACTGAAGCTCAACAAGGTTGACTTCGATATCGAAGGGGCTGCTGTCGCCGAACCCCAAATCCTCAAGCTCCAGATGGATGCCATCGCAATTGTGCAGAAGAGCCGACCTAGTCTGGGAGTCTGGCTCACGCTGCCAGTGCTGCCGCAGGGGCTCACGCAGGACGGCGTGAACGCGGTCAGAATCGCCCTTACTTCTGGCGTGAAAGTCGACGGCGTCAATGTGATGGCAATGGACTACGGCGACAGCGCCGCGCCGCCGGCACTCAAGTCGATGGGCGAATATGCCATCGATGCCGCCACCGCCACGTTTGCGCAGATGACCACCCTGTTCACGAGTCAGGGTCAGACGTTTGGCTGGAACCAGTTGGGCGTGACGCCGATGCTCGGCGTCAACGACATCACCAGCGAAGTGTTCACCCTACAGGATGCCGATCGCCTCGAGACATTCGCCCGGGCCAAGGGGCTGGGGATGCTCTCCATGTGGTCGATCAACCGCGACAACCCTGGGCCCGCGGGCCAGCTTTCCAACTTCCACACTGGCATTCCGTCGATGTCCGCCGGTGGCTTCAGCCTCGCCTGGGGCGACTACGGCAGCGATCCCGTCATCGCCGGCGCGGTTACCCCCGTGACACCGCCACCGACGCCGCCACCGACACCGACACCGACGCTCCCGACGCTGAGTATCTCGAGCAGACAGGTGAAGGAGGGAAACACTGGCACAGCGTTACGGCAGTTCATGGTCACGCTCTCTGCAGCCTCAATGCAGACGGTGTCGGTGCAGTATGCGACGGCCGACGGCACCGCAAAGGCTGGCAGCGATTACACTTCCGCCAGCGGGTCGCTCACATTCGCTCCCGGCGAACTCACAAAGACAATTTCTGTGGCCGTTACCGGCGACACAACGGTGGAATCGGACGAGACGTTCGTTGTGAAGCTCAGCACGGCTCTGGGGGCAACGATTCTCACGGGCACCGGCACCGGCACTATTCTCAACGACGATGCCGCGACAGCCGGTGGTGTTGCGTTGACCTATACGCAGACCAGTAGCTGGGCGACCGGGTTCAACGGCGACATGAAGATCAAAAACACAGGCACGACGGCGATCAACGGTTGGACGATGGAATTCGACATGAACGCCAACATCGTCAATATCTGGAATGCCGTGATCGTCAGCCACGTCGGTACGCGCTACGTGATCAAGAATGCCGACTGGAATGGCACGATCGCTGCCGGTGCTGAGGTGTCGTTCGGGTTCCAGGCCGATGGAGTCGTCGGGGAACTGCCGTTGAAGAAGAAGTTCAACGGCGTCGCGTTGTAGGCCTCGATCGGCTCAGCACGACATCCGGGTCGATGAGAGGCTGCCCAGCCCGCCAGAACCCGTGAAATGCTTTCCGTTCGCCGCCGCCACCGATGGGCCGAACTCCATCTCAGCTTTGCGATTCCGTGACGAATTCGCTCCACCACGAAGCCAGACCAATCAAATTCTAAACAACTGCCCCCAAGGAATCACCAACGGGTAGCTCACTACGATCACAAGGAATACCAACGCAATCCCGGAAGGTACTTCGCTGATTTTTCCTGTCAGCAACCGTGGCATCACAAACAACAACAACCAAAGCGATTTGTAAATCACCTGAATCAGCAGCAGTGGCGACATCTGCACGGGAACGATCAAGCCGAGGATCGAACCCAGCAGAATCGCTGTCCACATCGAGCCAAGGATCGTTCGGAAGCCCTCGCTCTCCGGGAACTTCCCTTGGCAAGCCAGTTGTCCTCCACGCTCTCCGCCGAGCAGCGTCATCAGGACAATAGGTACGAGGACCACGATGTTGAAAACGTGAAGCAACTGGTACTGGCGATGCACAACTATGAGTCAACTCATGGAGCGCTTCCGCCGGGGTACCTGCACAAGTTTGATCCATCGGGATCCGGGGCGAACTTTATGGGCTTTGGATGGGGCCTGATGTGTCTGCCACAGCTTGAACAAGGCAACCTTTACACTCAGTTCAACTTCAACGTCCCGGGATTTGATCCGGTGCAGCGAGTCGCCAGAGAGACGCATTTGTCGGTCTTTCTCTGCCCGTCGGATCCGTATTCCCAATCCCGGTACGTTGTGCGAGACAGCTCGTCGACTCCGCCGGAGCAGTATGCGGCCGGAAGCTATGCCGCGAATTGGGGCCCTTCGACGCCAACCATAAATCTCGACGATACCCCGCTGGCCAGTAGCGGCGTGTTCTATCGCAATAGTCGGACAAGAGTGCGAGATATCACGGACGGACTCTCGAATACTCTGGCTTTGGGGGAACGAACAAACGGCCCGATTCGAACCAGTTCTGGAGTTTCGCACGGTCATTCTTCGTTCGAAACAGCCTGGTGCTGCTCTGCGAGGGAACTGACTGATCTGCCGGATGATCACGGTCACATGGTTCTGTTCGAAACTCAGTTTCGACCGAACGAGATCGACAGTGATGATAAAGGTGTGTCCGCTCCTCACGTCGGCATTGGCCAGTTCGCGATGTGTGACGGAAGTGTTCGCTCAATCTCCGAGAACATTGATAAGTCTGTCTACAACGGCCTTGGGACTCGTTCTGGAGGCGAAGTGATCGGAGAATTCTAGTTTTGTGATGAACCCGACGTCGACGTTCCGTAGGCGTCGGGGATCATCCTTTGAATGGAGTCGTCAGACGGTCGTGAACGCTATTAAATCTTCAATCGTGGTGCTGCAACAGAAACGCTGAATCAAAGAGGAAGCTCTCTGAGTGGGGACCATCTTGAAGTGACTTTGCAACAGAAGTCGGCACGGTGACAGCGGCTCCGCACGTAAACTCTCGCCCGTCATCATCGGTCATTGCTTTGAACGGGCCCAAGTAAGTCACCTGTGTCGTTGTTTCCGTTCCTCCACAGCAATTCCCTTCTCCGGGCTTGAAACCAACAAGTCGCATTTCCCTGAGCCCTACGCCGTCCGCGACAAAACAAGGATTGTTTGCCAGTTTCTTAAATTGAACTGAACGGAACCCAGCCTTGACGAATTGCGCATGGCAAACTTCCTCCAGGGGAATTCGTTTCATTCGCTCGATCGGTCCCTCCAGTTTTGGGAGACCATTCGGGAACGGGCGGTCGGCAGCGAGGCCATGAACCAGAACCGATCCTCCGGGCTTCAGGACACGATAAGCCTCTTCGAGCAGTCTTTGACAGTCGTTGTCTCCAATCTCCATCGACCATGATCCCTCAAACCGGACTTCATCGACAGAGTTGTCGTTCGCCTTGATTCGTTGCGGAAGAGGCTGGCCGAATCGATGCTCCCAGATGGCGGCGACGGCCGGTTCTTCTTCAATAATCGAAAACCCGGGAGGAGCGTCTGCTCCGTGGCGTTCCAGGTCCTTCTGCAATACGTAGACTTCCCACAAATTCCTGTCCGGATCATGCACCCAGAATTTTGATTGCTGTGCATAGCAACATTCAACACCCTCTTCTCTGACCGTGCTGATCCCGGACAACTCCAGTCGCTTTTGGATTGCCACAAGCGCATCAGCGTTAGGCATCCGCATCCCGACGTGGTAAAGCGGTCCTCCAGGAATTTGAGGATTCGGCAATAGCGAGAGCACGAAAGGCGGCTCATCAAGCTCAAACTTCGCATAGTCGCTGTAGGATTTAAGCGGTTCAATGCCGAAGAATGTGCGGTAGAAGTCAACGGACTTCTGCAGATTTGAAATGTTCAGTCCGAAATGAAAATATGTATCTGGTCGTATATCAGCGATCATTGCAATGTTCCAATTTCTGGATTAATTCTGTACTGAGGAGTCCACTCAATGCCGGCTTAGTCTCCAGTTGAACACAGAGGGGCGGCTCCGTCTTCCGCGAGAGAAAAATGTTTTGCAAGATTCAGGAGTTGCAGTTCATTCCACTCTGACTCTGAGATCGGAGTGCGAACACCTCGTTCCCAGGTACGGCCATTTCCGTCTACCATCCTTGCCATAGGGCCTCGATAGAGTACATGCAGACGCTGGTCCGCATTCTTGTCGTTGCCGAATTTGGTTAATGACATACGAACAGCCAGTTGGCCGTCTTGTGTCGGAATGATCGACTCAAGGAACACTCGAAATCGCCCGGTTCTTGCGATTGCGGAGATCAGCTCCGTGAGCTTTGGAACGTCACCCGTAGAGGCGGTTTCCGCGGCCACGAGCAGATCCCAGGAGATCCGCGGAACGTCTACCGACCTCATGTAAGACTCAAGTTGTGACCATCCGCCAATTGGCCAACCCCGCAATTGAATCCCGGACGCACCGGTGATTGGTGACAGAAGAATCTGCTCTGATCCGGCCATGTCCAGTTGAATGATTTTCGAATCTTCAACAGAACTTTGACTCGGGGCAAGGCGTGAAATGCAGGCACCATCGGAAGTCGGCTCCACATCTCGTTCCAGAACGTAGATCTCCCAGGGATTCCCATCTGGATCAAACACCCAGCACTTGGACTGGACTGCGTAGCCGCAAGTAACTCCATCCTGTCGGGAAATTTTGTACCCCGCATCGATTAATCGGCGCTGCACCTCCAGCACTTGCTCGGGAGACTTCATCCGCAGTCCCATGTGACTCAAAGAAGCTCCTGCCCGACGCGCCCTCGGCTGTAGTGAGAAAACCACTGGCGGATTCTCCACATCAAACTTCGCATAGTCATCGAAATTCTTTGTGGGGCGAACGCCGAACAGTACTTCATAGAACGCTACGGAGGCTGCCATCTCTTCGACAAACAAAGAAAGATGCATCGACTCGACTTGTGGTGCAGTTTCGATCGCAGTTGTCATATCAGTCTCTTCAATGAAGCGTGGATTTTCGAGTAACCGACTCTCGTTCAGCTCAGCCTTCAAAAGTTCATTTAGTATCAGATTCAGAGGCCGAAATCACCAGACTTGCCAGGAAAAGAAGCCCAAAAAGCCCTGCCAGGGCGTAAAAGAAAACAGCAGGGCCAAACTTATCACTTCCCAACTGGGTCATGAGCCACGGTGCACCAGCCTGCGCTGCGAGCTGAACAAACATTGTGAACCCTTCGATGGCTCCCTGATGCTTGCGACCATAGTACTTTACCCACACGGTGTTCGTGACGACCGTGAGAACGCCACACTGCAGTCCCCATGATGCTCCAAACATGTCTGCGTGAATGGGAGTTGACGCGACTGGAAGCACCATCGACGACGCAATGCCCAGCATACAGGCTACACGTAATATCCCCTTTTGACTCATGGTTCTGCACAGCACTCCAGTACCGAGCAAACCAAGAATTGCGCCGATGGATGACACGACAGCCACTGCACGCAAAAATGTTGCAAGTGGATCGCTAAATCCATTCAGCTTAAGAATGGAGATACCAAAAAGCGAAACGACAGCCTGACTAGCACCGTTGGCTGCTCCGGCAAGACAGAACACCCAGAATATCGGTGTCGCCGCCGCTGCAGCGAGTGTGAATTCACGACCAGCTTCGGAAACAGTATTGGACTGTGCTGAGACGGACGCAGCAATCATTTCGCCGTCAGCGAAACGCGTGTTTTTGGTGGGGGTCGACCGAACAAAGAATGCCAGCAACGGACAAACAATCAATCCGGAAAACAGACTCCACCTTTCCCATGTCGATCGCCAACCCACGCTGGCCGACATTTCTCCGGTGATTCGCTCGGCAAGCATAAACGCCAGGATAACAGCAACTCCGTAGATCGTCATTGCCATCGTGATTCGTCGAGCAAACCACTTTCCCACGAAAGCCACACTGGCCACCGCGAGAACTCCCTGCCCGGCACACCGAGCTGCGATCATTGCAGACTGTAGTTCTCCACCTGTATCAGCTCGACTGATGAACCAGACGGAAACGCTTAGGATGAAGGTCGATACAACGGCAACCGGCCTCGCACCGAAGCGGTCGATCACAAGCCCTGTGGGAAGTAGAAAGACTCCAGCCACAACGGTGGCCCAGAAATTGTAACCAGCCCACGTCTCACGGCTGATCCCGATGTCTTTCAATAGCGGCTCGGTAACAATTCCCAGGCCCCACGTCATGCACGGGAGCGCAACGACAGAAGCGAGCACTGCAAGGATCAGATTGATCCATCCCTGATAAAACGGTGGCCATCGCTGCCGGTCATCAACAATAACATCCGACAAAACGAACGTCCTTTCATTCTATCTGGAGACTTTTTCTGCCATCGGAGATGCCGATTGGATCGTTGCCGCGCAGGGCACGCTCAACGGAAATAGAGGTCGGTCTGGCCATACTGCTTTCGCCGCTCACGCGACCATTTTCTGTAATAGTCGTAATACTGCTCACGAAAATCGCCGCCGTCTGAATCGGCATTAAAGCAATAGAATAGTGTACGGCGAAACCGATCTTGTGACCTGTTGGGATCTGAATGATGCGGAATCAGGCAATTGAAGATTGCCGCGTCGCCGGGATTGAGATGCACCGGCGTAGGCGTTAATCCCTCCACATGATCCGCCGTAAGCTGATGAAAATCCCCATCGTCTGGCGTCAGAAGGCCTCGCAAGTGACCACCCGGGTACATTTGCAAACATCCGTTGTCGTCACCATGTGCATCGAGAGCAATTGCGACTGTGTGAAATGACTTGGGATAGATTGGCCATGAAACAAAATCCTGGTGAAGCGAATAACCCTCGGTG
>Ga0194055_10003928_pt1 | contig 11322 bp, 13 predicted proteins | sample SepL449m_MetaG_FD_155482 | JGI IMG/M metagenome (GOLD analysis project Ga0194055, IMG submission 155482) | Anoxic zone freshwater microbial communities from boreal shield lake in IISD Experimental Lakes Area, Ontario, Canada - Sep2016-L442-9m | ecosystem: Environmental > Aquatic > Freshwater >... | reverse complement strand
AGACACCCCGCTGTCCGACTCGCGCGAACAGCTGCTGGCCAGGATCCGTCAGTTGCGGGCGGAGCTGGAGGGGCGGTTGGGGGCGGGGTAGCTGTGCCGTCCCAGGCCAGCACCTGGGTCTACAACGAGCGAGTTGGGCAGGTTCTCGATCGCCGGGGTGAGCGGCGGCAAGCGGCTCAGGCCACCTCCAGGCCCAGATGGTCCACGTAGGGCTGGAAGTCCCGGTCGCTGAACAGCAGCGGCAGGTTGGCCTCGATGCAGGCGGTGGCGATGATTCCGTCAATGGTCTTGCGCACGGTGATCCCCTTGCGGCGCAGCGGAACAGCTGTCGGGCGGTGGCGACATCCTGGTCGGTGCGGAACCCTTGCATCACCTCCACCAAGATAGAGGTCGCCGATCGCCAGCGGAGTCACCCCGAGCAACCCATCCAGCCGCTCTACCTCTGGGGTGCTCATGCCACCGAAGAAGCCGATCCAGACCGAGGAGTCGACAACGATCACGCCTGCAGCTCGCCACTCTTGTGATCCAGGCGCTGGGTCTCCAGATCCACCTCCCAGGCCAGGCGCCCGCGGAAGGCGCGGATCTCGGCCTGCTGCTGCAGTTTGACGAGGGTGCGCAGAGCCAGTTCCACGGCTTCCCCCATGCTCAGCCCCGGGGACGATGTGTAGAACTTAGAGCGATCATGCACATCTGAAGGTGCTTGACGGCCACTTCGCTGCCGCGGAAGCGGTAGTCCTGAAGCGGTAGTCCTTGGGCAGTCGCACGGCCTGACTGCGGCCCGATTGGAACAGTCGCGCAGTCTCCATGAACGCCCACCGTGGTTCATGCCACCGATCGTGACTATTCCAGTCGCTGTGGGGCGGCCGAAGGGCGTCTCCGCCGCCTGGGCTGGACGGGCAAACGCGCCCCCCTATGATGCCGTCATCTGATAACGGCATCAGAATGCGCACGATCGTGGACCTGCCGGCGGCGGAGCGTGCCCAGCTCGATGTCCTCTGCCGCCAGCGTGGGCTGTCGCGGGCGGAGGCGCTGCGGCAGGCGCTGCGGCTGTGGCTGGAGCAGCAGAAACCCAGCCACGGCGAGGTGTTCGGCCTCTGGCGTGATCGACCGGAAGGATCTCTGGAGCTGCAACAGGCGCTGCGGCAGGAGTGGGAATCGCCCTGATGCTGCTGCTCGACACCAATATCCTGATCGACGTGCTGCGCGGCGAAGCCCCTGCCCTGGCCTGGCTGGAGCAGCAGCAGCAGCCTCGCATCAGCGTGATCAGCTGGATCGAGGTACTGGTGGGCTGCCGCGAGGGCGAAAGCGGGCGCGTGCAGGCCTGGCTGGATACCTTTCCCCGCCTGCCCCTCGACGATGCCATCGCCCTGGAATCGGTGCGGCTACGCCAACGCCATGGACTGAAGATTCCGGACGCGATCATCCTGGCCACCGCCCGCCGCGCCGATCTCAGCCTCGCCACCCGCAATAGCCGCGATTTCCCGCTCACGCTGGGTGGTGTGCTGCATCCTTACGGGACCTGAAGACGAGGCGGCCTCAGCGCGCTCAGCCCTGCAAGGGGGCAGCGGGCAGCCCCTCCATCCACTGCAGCAGCTCGGCATTCACCCGCGCGGGCACCTCATCGTGGGGGCAGTGGCCCGCCTCCAGAACCACCTCGCTGGTGGACGCCGGGGCATGGCGCTGGAAGGCGGCGCGGCGGCCAGGGGCATTGATCCAGGGATCGCGGATCCCCCAGAGCAGCAGCAATGGGCAGCGCAGCTGGCCGAAGAGATCGTCGAGGGGCTCACCGCTGGGGATATCGAACACTGTGCGGAACACTCCGAAGGCCCCGGGATCCCGCGACGGGGCCAGGATCGCCTGCACCAGCTCCTCGTCCACGTTGGTGCGGTCCACGTACACCTGATTGAGCGTGCGGCGGATCGTGGCGGGGCGACGCAGGTTCTCAAACAGCAGACGCTGCAGCACCGGACTCTTGAACAACGCCCCGCCGATCGTGCGGCGGGCGATCGCCCCCCAGCCGCTGGCGGGTTTCTGGTCCTCGCGGAAGGGGCCGGCGGCGTTGAGCAGTGCCACCCCGGCCGCCCGCTCCCCCAGGGCGGCGCCGGCCGCCAGGGCGGCATAACCGCCGAGGGAGTTGCCCACCAGCACCGTGGGCCGGCCGATCCGCTCCTCCACATAAGCCGCCAGCTGGTCGCGCCAGAGGGCGCCGCCATAGGGCAGGCCGGCGGGCTTGGCGCTGCGGCCGAAGCCCAGGAGATCGAGGGCATGCACCTCATGGCGCTGAGCCAGCACCGGAATGTTATGGCGCCAGTGGTCGGTGGAGGCGCCGAAGCCGTGCACCAGCAGGATCGCCGGCTCCTCGGGGCTCGCCGGCGCCGCCCGCAGCGCATGCACGGCATGGCCGCGGTAGCTCCAGAGCTCAATCGCGCCGCGACCGGAGGTCGCCGAGGAGGCCTCCGGCAGCTCCGCTTCAGCCGCCCCCGCCCCGGCTGCTGAACCAGACTGAGCAGCTGAACCAGACTGAGCCGCTGAAGCAGACTGTGCCGCCACCATCCTGGCCATGACCAACGTGAAGGTGATGCTAGGAACGGGATGACGACCACCGCCTGCCTCCGATGCTGCGGCTGGATTCCGCTCCGCCGATGCCCCTCTCCGACGCCCTCGCTGACTGGCGCTCCCTGCTGCCGGGCATCGCCATCTGGGCCCTGGCCCTCTACGTGCCCCTGAGCCTGCAGCTTGGTCGGCTGGAGGAAGGATTGGCCTCAGGGCCGCTGGCTGCTGGCGGCAGCGAATTGGTTCTGGTGCTCGGCAGCCTGATCCTGGCCCTGGTGGCGGGGCTGGCGGTGGACCTGCTGCTCGGCTGGACCCTGGGTCCAGGCTGGGCCTCAAGCCTGGGGGTGCTGGCGGCCCTGTGGGGACCCTTCCTGGCGCTGGCCTCCCGCAAGGACAGCTGAATGCCGCGCTCCAACCCCTGAATCGCGGCGGCTGGCTAACGCCAGTCGAGCCAGGGCAGGTGGGGCACGATCGCGGCGGTGCTGGCGCGGTAGGCCCGGTAGCCAGGATGCAGAGCCAGCAGGGAGCGCTCCTCCCGCCGAGCCTTGCCGCCCAGCAAGGCCGCCAGGGCCAGCAGTAGCGCCAGATGGAGCAGGCTTCCCAGCAGTAGGGCCATGCCAGCAGCCCCAAGCAGGATCTGGCGGTAAAGGGGATGGCGGCAGTGGGCATAGGGCCCCTCGGTGACCAAGGCAGCGCCGGGCATCGGTTCGGGCAGAGGCGTGAGGCTGGCGCCGAGCCGCAGCAACGAACGGGCGGCCCCCAGCAGGGCGAGCAGCACCAGGGCCGCCCCGGCCAGGCGGAGCGTCAGCGGCCAAGTCAGGCCGAGGGCCACCGGTGCCGGCAAGGCGGGCAGCAGCAGGGACGCGAGCAACAGCAGCTGGGCCGCCAGCCACCATTCGCCACGGCGGTTGTCGCGCCAGCCGGCGAGCGAAAAACCCCAGCGGTGCAGCAGAGCGGCCATGCCGCCTTCAGAGGGGTTGCTCGACAACGCCGCTCTCCGGAGTGGAGAGCACCAGTCTGAGCAGGATCGGGGCCAGGAAGGTGGTGCCGATCACCATCAGCAAGATGGCGGCCTCCAGGGCCGGGGTGAGGATGCCGGCCTGGCTGCCGAGGCCCAGGAAGATCAAGCCCACCTCGCCGCGCGGAAGCATGCCGAGGCCCACGACCAGTCGCCGGGTGGGCACGAGGCTGAAGTAGCTCCAGCCAGCGGCCAGCTTGCCCACCACCGCCACCGCTAGCAGGAAGGCGGCCACCACCAATCCCTCCCGGTTGGCCGGATCGAGGGGGTTGAGCACCGAGAGGTCCATGCCGGTGCCGATCAGCACGAAGAACACGGTGGCGAAGAGGGCCACCAGGGGCTTCACCGTTTCCTGGATCGCCTCGGTGTGGCGCGAGCGGCTGAGGATCAGGCCGGCGGCGAAGGCCCCCAGGGCGGCCTCCAGGCCGATCGCCTGGGCGGAGAAGCAGCAGAGGATGAGCACCACGAAGCCCGCCACCACCACCTCGCCGGGGGCCTTGAGCCGATCGAGCACCCAGTCGAAGGCGGGGGCGGCGGTGCGGCTGAGCCAGAGGGCGCCGACCACGAACACCGCCGCGGCCACAACCAGCCGCAGGATCGGTGCGATGGCGAAGGAATTTCCGCTGGCCAGGCTCACCACCACCGCGAGGATCACGATGCCGAGGATGTCATCGAGCACGGCGGCACCGATCACGATCTGGCCCTCGCGGCTGCGGAGCCAGCCCAGCTCGCCGAACACGCTGGCGGTGATGCCGATGCTGGTGGCGGTCATGGCGGCCCCGGCGAACTCAGCCAGCACCAGGGGCACGTGGAACAGCAGATAGAGGCCGAGGGTACCGAGAGCGAAGGGCAGCACCACACCGGTCACCGCCACCGTGGAGGCCTGCAGACCCACCGCCATCAGCTCATCGAGCTCGCTCTCGAGGCCCGTGAGGAAGAGCAATGCATAAAGACCCAGCAGCGACACCTGCTGCAGGCCCGGAAAGCTCTCGTTGTAGAGGCTCTGCACCAGATCCGGGGTGGCGCCGGAGAGGCCGGCAACCAGATCGAGGAGCCATTGGCTGAGACGAGCGCCGCTGTCCGGCGGGATCAGCAGGTGGAAGCCGGACACCCCGATCAGCACCCCAGCCAGCAGCTCCCCGAGGATGGTGGGCAGCTGGAACCGCACCATCACCTCGGCGAGGGTGCGGGCGGCCAGGAAGATCACCAGGAAGCGTCCCACCTGGATCAGGGTCTCGGCCACCTCCACGCTGTGGTTGCCGATCGAGCCGGGGTCGGCCTGGAGCAACCAGGCGGGCCAGGCCATCAACAGGAAGGAGCCCAGAGCCGGCGGCAACAGGGACGGCGTCACCGTGGCCGGCAACGCCACCACCGGTGCGAGGGCGGTGAAGCTGAAAACCGGATGCAGCAATGCGGGCAGCACGGGCACGACATCAAAAGCCTGCGGCCACGCTGAGCGAGAGCTGCCAGGCGGAATGCTGCTGACCTTAGGGCGGCCCTGCGGCGTGTTTGCTTCCTGATCTGGCTGCAACGATCTGATGTGGCAACGGCAGCCACCGCTACGGTCTGCCGAGGCGCCTTATGGCATGCGCCGAACCCCAAGCGGCCCCAGCAGGAGAGCGTCATGACCACCGCCGAACCACGCCGCCGCAACCTGCGCCTGCCCACGCCAGGCTGCTATGCCGATCCGGACCGCAGCGGCCTGATGGCCGATGACGTGTTTGACGGCATGACCGAGCACCTCTTCTACACGCTCGGCAAGCTCGCCCCCGCGGCCAGCCGCCACGACCTCTACATGGCGCTCAGCTACGCCGTGCGCGACCGCCTGATGACGCGCTACCTGGCCGGCATCGAGGCGATCAACGCCACCCCCACCCGGGTGGTGGCCTACCTCTCGGCCGAATTCCTGATCGGTCCTCAGCTGGGCAACAACCTGCTGATGCTCGGCATCCGCGATGAGGCCGCCGACGCCCTGCGCCGCTTCGGGGTAGCCGACCTCGACGAGATCCTCGAGGTGGAGGAGGAACCGGGACTGGGTAATGGCGGCCTGGGCCGGCTGGCGGCCTGCTTCCTGGAATCGCTGGCCTCGCTGGAGATCCCGGCCACCGGCTATGGAATCCGCTACGAGTTCGGCATCTTCGACCAGCTGATCCGCGACGGCTGGCAGGTGGAGATCACCGATAAGTGGCTCAAGGGTGGCTGGCCCTGGGAAATTCCCCACCCCGACCAGTCCTGCTTCGTGGGCTTCGGCGGCCGCACCGAGAGCTACCGGGATGAGAAGGGCTCCTATCGGGTGCGCTGGATCCCGGCCGAGCACGCCATCGGTGTGCCCCACGACGTGCCGGTGCTGGGCTACCGAGTCAACACCTGCGACCGGCTGCGGTTGTGGCGAGCCGATGCCACGGAGAGCTTCGATTTCTACGCCTTCAACATCGGCGATTACTACGGCGCCGTGGAGGAAAAAGTGGGTAGCGAAACCCTCTCCAAGGTGCTTTATCCCAACGACGGCACCGACGAAGGCCGCCGTTTGCGGCTGAAGCAGCAGCACTTCTTTGTGAGCTGCTCCCTGCAGGACATGCTCCGCAATCTGGACCACCGCGGCATCCCGGTGCAGGAGTTCCCGGACCACTGGGCGGTGCAGCTCAATGACACCCACCCGGCGATCGCCGTGGCGGAGCTGATGCGGCTCCTGATCGACGACAAGCACCTCGACTGGGCGGACGCCTGGGACATCACCAGCCGGGCCCTCTCCTACACGAACCACACCCTGCTGCCGGAGGCCCTGGAGAAATGGGGCGTAGACCTGTTCAGCAACCTGCTGCCCCGCCACTACGAACTGATTTGCGAGATCAACCGTCGCTTCCTGCAGCAGGTTCGGCTGAAGTACCCAGGCAATGACCAGATCCTGCGCAAGGTCTCGATCATCGATGAGGAGGGCCGCAAGACGGTGCGCATGGCCCACCTGGCCACGATCGCCAGCCACCATGTGAACGGGGTGGCCGCCCTGCACAGCGACCTTGTGAAGAGCGAGCTGTTCCCCGAATTCGCGGCGCTGTGGCCCGAGAAGTTCACCAATGTCACCAATGGCGTCACGCCACGCCGTTGGGTGGCCCTGGCCAACCCACGCCTTTCGGCCCTGCTGGATGAGGCGGTGGGTCCCGGCTGGGTCAGCGACCTCGACCAGCTGCGCCAGCTGGAGCGCTTCGCAGGCGATAGCGGCTTCCTGGAGCGCTGGGAGAGCACCAAGCTCAACGTGAAGCAGCATCTGAGCAACTACATCCATCGCCACACCGGCGTGGCGGTGGATCCGCAGTCGCTGTTCGATGTGCAGGTGAAGCGCATCCATGAATACAAGCGCCAACACCTCAATGCCCTGCAGGTGGTAGCGCAGTACTTGCGCATCAAGAGCGGCGACACCACCGGCATGGCGCCGCGCACGGTGATCTTTGGCGGCAAGGCGGCGCCGGGCTACGCGATGGCCAAGCTGATCATCCGCTTTATCAATGGCGTGGCCGACATGGTGAACGCCGATCCCGCCACCGAAGGCCTGCTGAAGGTGGTGTTCCTAGCCGATTACAACGTGAAGCTGGGCGAGCGGGTGTATCCGGCGGCGGATCTCTCCGAGCAGATCTCCACCGCCGGCATGGAGGCCTCCGGCACGGGCAACATGAAATTCGCCATGAATGGCGCCCTCACGATCGGCACCCTCGATGGGGCGAATGTGGAGATCCGCGAGCAGGTTGGCGCCGAAAACTTCTTCCTGTTCGGCAAGACCACGGCCGAGATCGCGACGCTGCAGAAGGAGGGCTACCGGCCCTGGGAACTGATTCCGGGCCTGGAGCCGATGCCCGAGGTGCTGCGGCTGATTGAGCAGGGCCACTTCAGCAATGGCGATGGCGAGATGTACCGGCCGCTGCTGCAGAACCTCACCGGCGACGACCGCTTCTATGTGCTGGCCGACTTCGCCGACTATCTGCGGGCCCAGGCAGAGGTGGGCCAAGCCTGGACCGACCGGGGCCGCTGGAACCGGATGTCGTTGCTGAACACCGCCCGCACCGGCTTCTTCTCCTCCGATCGCTCGATCCGCGACTACGCGAGCCGGATCTGGAAGGCGGAGCCGTTCCCGGTCACGATCACCTGCGAACTCGACGAGTGATGGAGAGTGCCATGGGATCTCAACCCACTGAATCCTTGAATCCCTGCCCTGGCCGTCCCTAGCTTCGGCTCGGCGCGTGGTTCAGCCCCGGTCGGGCAGATCGGGGGTCTGGTGCAGCAGGTGGTTAAGCCGCAGCCGATCGGCATTGAGCGGATCGGGGGCTAGTTCACCGGCCACCTCGCGGAACTTCTGCTCCACTTCCTCGGGCACCCGCACATCAAAGATGCGCTCCATCAGCACCTCGATGGAAAAGAGGTGGGCGTTGATGTTCTCCAGGTCAGCCATCGCCTGCTGCATGGCATCTGCCTCGGCTCCGGCGGCGGAGGCTGCCACACCCCGTCCACTATCAGGAGATGGGGAGCCGGCGGCCCGAGCACCTTCGGGGGCGGGGGGCTCAGCATCGCCATACTGCTTCTGAAGCTCCTCCAGCACCCGTCCCGCCAGGGTGCGGAAGGATTGGAGGGAGGCCCAGTTGAGCTCCTGCTGTTGCCGAAGACTGGAGTTCTCCCGGATCAGCCGGTCGTGTTCTCGATAGAACCGCTGGCAATCAGGGCATTGGCAGGGCTCTTCAGGCACCGCTTCCCTTCTGTGCGTTGGCTCCCATCATGGCACTGAACCCGATGGGCTGGTACCGCCGGGCTAGAAACCTCTGGCCGCCAGGGCACCCCGTTGATGACCATCGCCTGAACGTGGCATCCTCGGCTCGATGAGGCATCCGCCCCCTCCCCGTGGTCGCCAGCGACAAACTCTTCTTCTGGCTGTTCCAGCAGCACGCGGAGCGCCTCCAGCCCCTGGTGGCAACGCTGCTGCCGCGGGGGTATGTGTTCAGCGCGCCGGTGCTGAAGGAACGGGAATACCGGCTTGATGGTCTGTTTCTGCCTCCGGCTGATCAGACCGAATGGCCGGCCTTGATCCTGGAAGCCCAGATGGCGGCTGATCCAGGCTTCCTGCTGCGGCTCAATGCCGAAACGGGCCGCTTGCTGCAGCAACAGGATCGCCAGGGCCGCCCGATCCGTCATTGGCAGGTGGTGGTGATCTGCCCTTCCCGCCTGCTCAACTTCGGCGACCCCACGCCGGTGCAGGAGTTTGTGGAGCGGCGGGTGGTGTGGATTGAACTAGCCCCCGAGCGATTGCCGCCAACGGCGCCACCCTTGCAGCGAGCGTTGGGGATGCTGCTGCTTCCGGAAGATCAGTTGCCCGCCTGCTCAGAGGCGATCCGCAGCCAGGCCGCCGGCACCAGTTTGGCCACCGAGATCGATGATGTGATCGCAACTATCCTGGTGGCACGCTTTAGCGGCCGCACCATCCCCGAGATCTGCGCCATGGGTGGGATCACCGTCGACGACTTCACGAGCAGCGTGGCTTACCGCGAGATCTTCGGGCTGGGCCGCCAGGAAGGCCGCCAGGCAGAAGCCGCCGCCCTCACCCTGCGCCAGCTGCAACGCCGCTGCGGCACCCTCAGCTCGGCTCAACAGTCCCGCATCCAGGGCCTGCCCCTGGGCGATCTCGAAGCCTTGGCCGATGCCCTGCTCGATTTCGATGGGCCGGAAGACCTCAACGCCTGGCTGAGCCGCCACCCCGCCTGAGCCCCTCACGCTTCATCAGCGCACCATTCCCGAGATCTGCGCCATGGCTGGTGTCACCGTCAACGATTTCACCGGCAGCGTGGTGTAGGTGATCCACGAGATCTTTAGGCTGGGACATCAAGAAGATCGGCAGGAGAGCCGGCAAGCGGGGCTCCTGGAAAACCAGCAAGTAGGCCGCCAAGCCGAAGCGGCCGCCCTCAGCCTGCGCCAGCTGCAGCGCCGCTGCTGCGCCCTCAGATCGCCCCGCAGACCACCGCCTCCAGACCCTTTCACCGGGCGATCTCGAAGCCTGGGCCGACGCTCGGCTCGATGTCCACGGGCCTGACGACCGCAATCCCTGACAGGGCGGCATCGGCGCGTCAAATGCGATGCAAATCGGCCTACGCATCAAATGTAGAGCAGGAGAACAGGCATCATCTGGAAGCTGTTTGCAACTAATTATTGGAGCTTTAGTTGACCCCTGGGATTCGTATCTCTCTCGCCAAAAGCCGCCATTCGGCCCTAGCTCTCCAACAGTTCACTACCTTTAGCCATTCACACCCATGACTTCTTCCCCCCAAATGAACAAACTCACATTCAAGACTCGCAAAGCTCTCCTCACCGCAGGCCTGCTGAGCGGTGCCGCATTCACCACCCTGGGCTTCACGCCAGCCGCAAAAGCCTTCACCGGGAACCTCGCCGGATTGGCAGCGTCTGGCCCCTTTAGTGTTGGTGACAAGACCTATTCCGATTTTTCTTTCACCGGCTTTGCGGGTACCGACACTGTTAATGTCAACGAAGTAGGCCCTGTCAATCCTCAACATACTTTAAACCTTGCAACCTCTACGGGTATGTGGGGCATAGGTACTTACACCTTGACCTATAAGGTCAAAGTCAAAGCGCCCTCAGCAAATCTCTTTTCTGCTTATCGGAACCAAGTAGGCTCTGCTATATTTGGCACAAATACAGGTACTTATCAAACTGCCTTCTCAGGGTTGATGCCCGTTATTGCTCCAGTACCCGCCCCTGTTACATCTAATATAAATAGTGGACCCAGCTCAACGGCAACGCTTCCACTTACCGATTTAGTTACTGAAGCAACTTTCACGAACACACTAATTGTTACTGAAGGTGGTGCCACAGTATTGGACAACACCCTCGTCCAGAATGGATTTTCATCCGATACCGAAGTTCCCGGCCCCCTGCCCCTGCTCGGCGCCGGTGCTGCCTTCGGCTTCTCCCGCCGTATCCGCAGCCGCATCAAAGCTTCGGCTTGATCTCTGGCCTGCAAGTTGCTCCATCAACCTTCCCCCTGAAGGGGGAAGGTTTTTTATTGGCCAACCGGCCGAGACCCTTCAAGTGGTGTAAAACCCGAGGCCCGAATGCCCTGAGCAGAGGGTGAACGGGGTGGAATGACCGGCTGTCATTCCGGAGGTGCAGATTCGCCTCCTGTGGCCACGATGAATCTGGACGATTGTCTTGTCAAGTCTTTCGTCCGATTGCTGATGTGTTGTGAGCTGGAATGATCTCTACAGCCAAGGGTTACGGCGTCCGGCCCCGGGCGGTGATCAAGGCCGCTGCGCCCAGTGGGGGCGCTGCAGCCTCGATCACCTGGGGCCTGCGTGCTGCCCTTCTCAGGCGCCGAGGGCCTGCAGGGTGGGGATGTCGCCAAGCTCCGCGATGGCGGCCATGCTCTCAGCGGAAAACATGCGGCAGCCCTCCAGCTGCCAGTGCTCGTGTTGCTCCAGCAGCACGGCCCCCACCATGCGAGTGATGGCGGGGTCGTTGGGGAAGATGACGACGTCCCTAGTACGGCGCTTGATCGGGTAGTTCGCCGAGCGCACCTATCGGTGCGACGTTGACCCGCTCCAGGAGGTTGGTGCTCCAGATCTTCTTCCAGTGCTCCTTGGGGAAGCGCTCCGCCAGCGAGGCGGCCAGATCATCCCAGCGGGATTGGATCTCCGCAGCGGTTTCCTGGGCGAACACGCTGCGCAGGGCAGCGGTGACCATGCCCTGGTGCGCTTTGGGGA
>Ga0194055_10003927_pt1 | contig 11326 bp, 11 predicted proteins | sample SepL449m_MetaG_FD_155482 | JGI IMG/M metagenome (GOLD analysis project Ga0194055, IMG submission 155482) | Anoxic zone freshwater microbial communities from boreal shield lake in IISD Experimental Lakes Area, Ontario, Canada - Sep2016-L442-9m | ecosystem: Environmental > Aquatic > Freshwater >... | reverse complement strand
TAAGAAAGAAGAAGAAAAATATTATTCCAAGTCTAGAAAATCTAAAAGACATGCAAATAAGAAGGAAAATAGGAAAGAAACTAAAAAAGAAAATAAAAAAGACAACAAGAAGGAAAATAAGGATAAGGATGCAACCTATTCAAATACAGAAATACTAGATATTATTAAAAAGACTACCACTGATACAGAAGATCCAGATATTGATTCAGATGAAAAAATGCTACAACAATTGGAGCTTATTCATAGTAAAAATAAAAATAATAAAATTATCCAAGATTGCATCAAAGTATGTGAAAAGGGAATCAAGGATAAAAAAAAGAATAGTGAAAAGAAAGAACGAAAAATAAAGGAAAAACATGGCCGCATTTTCAAGCGTATTATTCGTGATAAAAATACCATGAATGATTTTACATTCTTTGAAAAACTTGCACCTGTTGAACAAAAGAAAATTATCAAAGAATTGCGTGAAATTAATAAAATCACGCGCATTGAAAAACCATATAGACTCACACTATTAGAATCAAACATGCCAACCATTTTCAAAGCAGCCGCTATGAAAAAAATCGGTTCTTTGAGATATATGGAACCAGGATCGGGTGAGTATTATAAAATTAAAAATTGGGTTGATACCTTCATGCGCATTCCTTTCGGAAAATATGATAATCTTCCTGTTAATATTTCAGATGGTGTTGACATTTGTCACGAATTTATGTCAAACGCACAAAAAACGCTTGATGATGCGGTTTATGGATTAAATGATGCAAAAATGCAAATCATGCAAATGTTAGGTCAACTGGTAACAAATCCCGCTGCCATTGGGACTGCGATTGCTATTAAAGGACCACCTGGAACAGGTAAAACGACACTTGTCAAAGAAGGCATCAGTAAAATTCTAAATAGACCATTTGCATTTATTGCGCTTGGAGGTGCAACTGATAGTAGTTTCTTAGAAGGTCATGGCTACACATATGAAGGTAGTATTTGGGGTAAAATTGTTCAAATATTAATTGATAGTAAATGCATGAATCCTGTTATATATTTTGATGAATTAGATAAAATAAGTGATACACCAAAGGGTGAGGAAATTGCTGGTATCTTAACTCATTTAACTGATACAACACAAAATAATCAATTTCATGATAAATATTTCGCTGAAATTGATTTTGATTTGAGTAAATGTTTATTCATATTTAGTTACAATGATGAAAGTAAAATCAACCCTATTTTGAAGGATAGAATGTATCGCATTCAAACAAAAGGATATGATAAGAAGCAAAAGACTGTTATTTCAAAGCAATATATGCTTCCAAAAATTCGTGAGCAAGTCCGATTTGAAATTGAAGATATTACTATCCCAGATGATTCGATCCATTATATTATTGAAAATCACTGCAATAAAGAGGATGGTGTTAGAAATCTAAAGAGGTGTATGGAAATTATTTATACAAAACTAAATTTATATAGATTAATGAAACCTGGTTCTAATCTATTTGAAGAGGACATGTCGTTACATGTAGAGTTTCCTTTTGTAGTTACCAAAGAGATAGTTGATAAATTGATTAAAAAAGAAGATGATCATAGTGCGTCATTATATGGTTTATATGTGTAGATAGCTAGAATAAGTATTTGAAATCCCCTTGTACATAGTGGTAAGTCAAGAAACTTATTAGTCCAAAAATTACATCAATCAATAAGAAAATCCACGAGTAGTGGATTTTTTTTATAGCACTGAAAGCAAATAGAAAATATAAAATAGCATGAATTGGGCGCAATTTATTCCACCATATTTTAGATCCAAAAACTTCTGCTCCAGTTTGACGCGTTCCAGTTAAAAATATATAAGAAAAACCTATTGCTGGTAATAAAGCAAGATAGCCTAAATAAGGGAGGTATTGAACATTGCTTGATTTTGCAATATATACAAATAATGATCGCACTCCTATACATCCAAACAAAAATAAAGCGAATCGCTTTTTCATATCGTTCATCATCTTATATACATAACATTTAGATATTAAACTAGGATAAAATTATGTAGTATAGTTTATATGTGTAATATTCCTCCAAAATTAAGGAAATTATTATATCGGGTTTTTATATAATGACTTCGATTGAAATTATTAATAATTTAACCCAAGAAACCATCATTAAAAAACCAGCAATTGACAAATTATTTAAATATATTAAAAATCCAGCCAAAGGAAATTGTTTTTTTGAATCATTGTCTCAAATATTTAACAATGGAAACCTAAATAGACATCTCAATATGCGACAAGATATTTGCGATTTTTATAAAATTTTCGACGAAACAGCGGATTATCCTCATAATAGCATACAACAATATTTATCATATTCGTTGATTGCTGATCCCTACGATGATGATGGAGAATTACACAAAACAAATATTTGTGAAGCTAATACATGGGCAAATTTAAGTGATATATATGCGTCTAGCATATTATATTCACGAAATATTATTTTATTTTATTTATTGGAATCAAACAAAGAATATAGAATAGTCCCGGTGTTAAATCCAGATAGTCGTGAATATATTTACATAAGACATGTACATGGAGAGCATTATGAAGCCATGATGCTCAAAAATAATGATTCGGTAAACGTACAAAGTAACCATCATAATCCTGCATCTAAATCATCCCCTCCTCATTCATCCACACATAAAAAACAAGGGCGCCCTCCCTCACCTAAATCACCCCCTCCTCATTCAGCCACGCAGAAAAAACGAGGTAGACCACCCTCACCTAAATCACCCCCTCCTCATTCAGCCACGCAGAAAAAACGAGGTCGACCGCCCTTAACTAAGAAAAATAGTCCACCCAAATCCCCAAAAAAACATTCCTCTCCTATTAGTCCATCTCTATTATTAAAATCATTAAAAAATACTCTTTATTATGATAATAATTTATCTGAATCCCAAATAAAAGATATCAATAACAAGATTGATGTGTTAGAAAAAAATAAAAAATAATTGGATAAGAACTATCTTTAGATATTATATTTATTTGTAAAATGCTCTCTGTTTTTTAACAAACGCTCTTTTCTATCATCAAACTCTGGATCAGATAATATTTCTTCTAACAATTTAATACCTTCTTCTGCTCTATCTGTCCAATAACATGCTACTGAGAGTTCATCGTTTATATATTTGCCATATACCATAGGGTTTACAAATAGTCTATATTTTTTATTTACTGAAGCTATATCTGCCTTTTTTGCATTTTTAAAATATGTATAACCAATATCACATTTACTTTTTTCATTAAAATATTTTCCCATCGTATAATGCGGTTCTGCCCTATCTGAAAAAATATCTATTGCTTTTTGCATTTGAGCAATAATTTGATCATCCGGATACTTCATGTTTATCATACAAATTGCAATTCTCATATGCGATTCAAAAATTTCTTCATTCCACCAAGTATTTTTTAATTGTGTATAAAGTTTATACCAATTAGCTGCTTCTTTCCACTTACCACTATCCATATAACTTTGAGCAGTATAAAATGCGGATCTACTATTCAATTCATCTGGATCAAATAACAATGTATTAAAAAATTGTTCGGATAATCTATGAGCATCCTTTAAATATTTTTCTGGATCAAAACTTCTAGCTCCTGTATCTCTAGATATAACATAATAATCTCTATCAGATAAATCACCCTCAGTTAATTTATGAATATTATCTAGACATTTAATAGTTGTATGTGCCACACCACAAAACCGCCATTTATAATAATTATTAAATAAAACTAAACATTTATAAACAGCTGTACCCCGCTTCACATTTATAAGGTATGAAATTTTTCCAGCATCACTGCGCGTAAATGTAAAATCTTCCATTAACAAATCATCCGCATCAACATGCATAATATATTCCGCTTTTTTATAACATCTATCGAATAAGAGAGTTTTATTCACATCAAATCCTTTCCATTCGTCAACATATAATGTACCGGGGATATTTTTTTCTTTAAAAAACTCTGTAACTATTTCACATGTTCTATCGGTTGAACCGGTATCACACACTACCCACGTATCTATATATTTATACACACTCTCCAAAGTTTCTTGTATACAATGCTCCTCGTTTTTACACATAGTTGCAAAACAAATGGTGGGTTTATTTGATGTATTTATCAATGGTGATTCACTTTTCAACGAACTATTAAAATAACGTATATTGGTATTACTATTACTATTACTATTACTATTACTATTTGGAACTTCTTTTTTTTTCATGGGTGTCGTTTCACCAATTTCGATAACATTATTTGGTATAGAAAATGAGATATTGTCCATTATGATATTTATCATACTAATTCTTTATTATGAAACTTGAAAATACATATTATCAAAAATATTTAGATATTATACTAGTATAATATATAGTACATTATCCATGTCTGAACACATATCTTTTATAAAATTAAGTACATTAATATGCATGCGTCGCAATATTGAAAATTATATACTATTTTGTGACGATAGACTGAATGATACTGATACTACTATGATAGATGTGCAACCCTTTCTTGATCATTTACATCAAGACGATAAATTGCTCGTCGATAAATATAATCAATTATTGCACAATAGTACTCAATTGTGTGATTATATACGTGTATTAAAACAATATTTAGTAGAGATTAATGATAAAATTAAAACGACATGTTGTCACGAATGGATAACGGATAGTATTGACACTGGATATGATGAATCTATGGATATTCATTATTGCTCTATTTGTTTGACAAATAGGTATGCTTAACCGGGTTGAGATATTAATCGCTCTCATTGTTATTCATTTGACTATCGCCTACGAAATATATGTAGTAAACTTTGTAACGTTAGTGAAGGAGTTCGTTTACGGATCGCTTCAAACTCCTTCACTGACGTTACGGAGTTAAGTCCCTCACCTTCGCTAGCGCTACGGCTCGCTCCAAATACATGGTTTTTTATTATAATTAAATAGTGTAAAATCATAACTATAAAAATAATTAATTAATTTTATAGAATCATTATTTAAATAACTATAATAATCTACATGTTTATTATGGAATGAAACGTAGTCATTAGCCGAAGTTTCCGGACTATAATCCATAAACGTAGTTCCTTCATTTTGATACCTAGACGTAGTTTTCTTATTATAATCCGCAGACGCATTCAAAGAATTACATTGCAGGTACATATTAAAATCTGTATATCCTAAATTATGCATATCCTTTGTCAATGTTTCGCAATGTAAAATATGTATATTGGGTATAAGTTCTTTATTATCGTTTGTTATAAAAACGTATTGAGGTATATTATGATTATCCAAATTATCCGATGTTAAATATGTTTTTATTATATCAAACACCTCATCTTTTGAACTATTTATATTAATTTTCTTTAAATAAAATAAATCGCTTATAATTCGTTCATATGGATTTCTAACGATAGTTATAATAGTGATATTTTCATAATTTATATTAAAAAAATTATTATATTTAAATATGGTTTGATATGTAATGTGTTGTAGGAATGAATTTACGACTATATTATTATCTAATTGCGTTTTTTTATCCAAACCCCCAAATAATGCTTTATTATTTAATTTAATATTATATTTTTGTGAAAAATATTTTTCTAATGAAGTGCCCCCTGTTTTAGGTATATGAATTAATAATATATTAACATCATTATTATTAAAGTAAGGCATTTTAATATAATATATATATATATATTAAAATACAGATTTTACTGCAGGTCGTAGGCGAAGGTGTGGAAGAAAACACATTCGGCTAAACGCCTACGGAGTTCAATCACTCACCCCATTTCATAGTGACTTCGTCTACGGCACGCAGCAAACTCATTCGACTACATCGAGCTCACATAAACGTAAACTATGTAATTATCAAAGGATTTGATAGCATATACCCTCTTAATATTCTGAGTATGGGACATTATTGCCACCTCTAGAAATTAAATAATTATATTGTGGGAGCGTCACACATGCACATCCCATAGAATTACTAAAAGAACTAGGACAGCACTCACCTTTGAATTCAGTATTTGCAAACATTAGCATTTCTCCTTCAGGGAGAGGGATGGGTTGCTTAGGACGATTCAAAAAATCTTGAACAGCCTTGTTCATAGGCTTTCCTTTTTGGTAAGTCAAATTTGGCATTCCCCATTTGGACGCATCTACCGGCTTTTTATTGGCCAAGCTGTAAGGAGCGGATTGTCCATAATTAGTATTGGCTGCAGTAAAGCCCTCCACATTTAGCTTTTCAAAAATCCAATCTCTAATGCGTTTATTTTGTCCGCTTAATGGTGCATTTGTTAACCCCTCCATCAGTCCTCCTCTATAGCAAGAGCAACAAACGTGTCCTACTAAAATCCAATAAACGACTGCTATTAAAATCAAAATTTCAAGTCGAAACTTCATACCAAATATAGTAATTTCCATATGATTATACATATTTCATAGATAATAATTTTCCACGATATCTATCTAAAAATAATTCAATCGTTGAGTTGTAATGGTAAAATTTAATATTATCAATATAAAAACTTTCATAATCAGTTAATAAATGATATAATTTTGGTTGTTTTGGTATTTGTTTTTTCTGGATGTTTTCGTCCAAGGTTGTTATAAAAGATATTTGTTTATCACATACATTTACATTTGGACCGCCTTTCAAAATACGATTTGATCCTAAATTATACTCACATAATTCATGAAGACACTTACATTCAATTTCCACTAAACCATACACTCTGGTACCTCCATCCAAGACATCTCCAATCTGAATATCCTTTATTTCTCTCTTTGAACCATCCAATAAATTAATAATAGTATTTTCAACAAATCCTCCGTCTAAATATTTATGTATATCTAAAGTAGATTTAAACGTAGAACCTTTTGCTTGTACTCCTGAATCTGTATGCAATAATTGCTTGATGTCATCCTCAGTAAGCTCATCCCAATCTACAAATATAAAATCATTAATATGTAGCCTTTTTGTCTCGGTATTCAAACAATATAAATATGGTTCTTCATAATTTTCAACCAATATTTTGTGAGGGTATTTTGAAACCGGTATCCATATATCCCCATGTTTAATAGTATGTGTACCGCTAACTATCGTTCCATTTAAGTTATACATTATACTACCCGTTGCATCCAATTTCATTTTCGCGGTCACTAAAATATTATTTTCTAATCTCTCTCCTACCTCAATTTCTGAAATAAATTTGAAACTACCATCATTCATTTGGATGTTCGTATTTTTATCAAAGCAGCTAGGTACTCCAGGAATGGATAAATCTGTTCTAACGTGTAATACATCTGTCATAAACCCTATTATTATCGCCATAGGAATGGCGACAGAAACAAATACCGCTGTCATTGTCATAGCCAGTGGCCATGTAAAGGGTAGAATCCACATACCAAGAATAAGTCCAACCAAAATGATTAATATGATAATTATAAATTGAACTATCGCTCCAAGTAAGGATTTTAAGGCGTAATAAGTGCCTAAACTGGTATATAATCCTGCCGTCAATACACCATTTATTTTCTGCATGGAATCCATCACCGCAATAATAATCGTTTGCAAAGGAGTCATAATATTTAAAACTCTACCCATTATCTCCTTTGCGATGCTAGCCATACTTGCACGAATATTTGCCATCATATTTCGAATAAATTGCATTGCTTCAAATAATTCTTTGAAAATTTCACTCAATCCTGCTGTAATATACGTTAATGGTTGTACTGCGTCACCAGTTATAGAAGTCAAAATATTTTGCATGCAATAGGTAAAATTTTGTCCAGTAAAATCAACTACGGACATATTATCGGGTTTATTGATTAGTCCTGCAAATGGAATGACTTTAGGACTGCATCTTTTGGCGGCCCAGTCATCCTTTATCGGCTTAAGTTGATTCATCACTTGAAAATAAGAAAAGGATAAGAAAAGTATAATTATTAAGACGATAAATATAAATACACTTGATCCATAATTGTCGAAATAAGATAAATTTTGATACATATTATTTATTTTACTAGAACTATCATCTATATTCATATTATTTGTACTTATACTATAGTAATATTGATTTTATTTTGATTTATTTTTATTTTTTTTGATTTTATCTATCTAAATAAAAATAAACTACTTCTGTTGCATCCTGCTACGGATCGCATTACATCGCTGCTCTAATTTCATCATCATCGTAATCATAAAACATTTGTTGTCCTATCTGTATATGATGATCATCTGTAATGAGACAACTAAAATACTCACATTCGACATCTGATTGTTCCTTAGCGTCAGGATGATGTTGCACATCTATAAATTTATTTGTAGCTTTATTAAATACCATATGAGATCCAGTAACATATATCGGAATGTTATTTACGCCATGAGGCATCACATATAGTTTGTCCGTTTCTGTTTTTATTAATTGCATAGTAGCAATTACCTTGCTACCAGATTCCAATATATCGCCTAAAAATATATCTTTCATTTTAACCACTTTTCCTGTCTTTAATTTGATTCTCGTGCTGGGATGGAAACAATTTCCCGATAGGGCTCTTACGGATTGTCCAGCAGGCCCATTCCATGTGCTCTGCATGGTCTTAATTGATCCATCCATCACATACATGACTACAACCATAATTCCGATTAGTTTTCCGACTAAATCTTTAATACCAATGGTTATTTTTTGAAACTCTGTGATCAGATTTAAAAATACGCCAAAAATATTTTGGATTATGGATGTAAAAAAATTCCTTATATTTGCCAACATATTTCTAGAGTCGTTCAATGCCTCCGTAAATTCACCACCCATCTGCGATAATCCTGATGTAATATATGTTAATGGTTGCAACAAATAGCCCATATAATCAGTCTGCATATTTTGAACACAATAAGTAAAATCTTTTTCTATATCATCGGACAATGGCATATATATTGGATTGCATCTATAGAGAGGCCAATTTGCTTTGATATCTGCTAGAGCACTGAAATAATACATGGATACTATTAATGCAATAAATCCCAAATTTACATATGTAAAATATATCCAGTCTACTCCTTTTGGCATATAACTAACTTATATTATTCATATATAATTCTTAATATGTCAAAACATATTGTTTATGTTTTGGTATATTTTAGAATACTCCACTAGCGTTTCGTATTCTGGGTATGTTTTGCGCAGCTATACGCCTTGCTCACGTTGTTGATCAATGGCTCCGTTTGCATCCCCTACTTTCTATGTCTACGAGTTTTTCTCGATTTTCTCGACTTTCTACCCTTTCTCGATTTTCTAGTTTTTCGACCCTTTCTACTACCTCCTTTAACTGGCATAGTGGCAGGTGCAGCGTCTTTATCAAATGCTGATAGTGCGGTTGAATTTGCACTATTGATAGCATTTGCAGTCGTTACGCTATTGGTATTCACTGGACTAACAGCAGTATAAGGAGCGTGTACTGTTGCCACTGATAATAGTGGTGGTGGCGGCGCTGGCGCTGGTTTTACCACTACTATTGACCCACCACCTCTACGTCTACGTCTTTTGCCACCGGCTGTTTTATTTAACGTATTTAATTTGACTGCGCCCGCTTTGCTATTTATCATTGCTGACGCCTTTGGGGTTGGTCCACTCATTGCATATGTAGTAGGAGGTGCTATTAATCCCATATATACATTATTTATATATTATATAATTTGCAAATTTTTACAAACAAACAAACAATCAATCGATCAATCGATCAACCAATAAAAATTAAGCATTTTATATGAAAAAGGTTTAAAAATAATAATTCTTAATTACTTATATGGACGACAATGCGCGGTTACATTTACAAAAAATGATAAAAGCTAATAATGTGGAAGACGTGACTGATTTAATACGTGAGCTAAAACATAGTCACCTACTTCAAAATGATATAAACGCATTGCTTAAAATGAAGGCCAAATATAAGAATGATACGGAAAAGATTAACCAAGAAAGCATGACAGAATGCACCTTTTTATTTACTTATTACACGGACATTTACAACAAAATCAAGAAAGACGAGATTGACCTGAGTATCCTAAATAAATTTTTAAATGTTCTAAGACGTATTGAAGATGGAGAGATTGATCAACATGAAGGTGCATTTATTGTCGGAACTTTGTTGAAGGAAATGTATGTCGATAGTGCTTTAAAAAAGGCTGACAAAATAAATGAGGAACATGACAACAAGGTTGTAGAACCACCTAGAGAGGCCATTAAAATTTCATGGAATGAGTTCAAAAAGGCGCATATGTAATGGAGCATTTATAATGCTTTTTCTCTCATGATATCACTTTGAGGAGTTGAAATAGGAAGATACTATAGGAACTCCATTCAAAAACACTTAAATATATTGCTAGATGTAATATATTCAAAAATGTCAAAAAGTTATACGAAAACAACCACCACATTAGTAATCGTCGAATCCCCTGCAAAATGTGCAAAAATAGAATCATTTTTAGGACCTGGATATAAATGTGTTGCTAGTTTTGGTCATTTACGGCAACTATCATCATTAGAAGCGATTGATGTTAAAAATAATTTTGAACCAAAATTTAACATTATTGACGACCCTAAAAAAACAAAACACATTGCATTTTTAAAAAATGAAATAATGAAGGCTGATCATGTAATATTGGCTCCTGATGGTGATCGTGAGGGAGAAGCCATCGCGTGGCATATTTGTGATCTATTTGGTCTACCAGTTGAAACAACAACACGCATAATATTTAATGAAATAACAGAATCGGCAATAAACCACGCCATAAATTATCCGACGACCATTAATATGAATTTAGTTTACTCACAACAAGCCCGTCAAATATTAGATGTACTTGTGGGATTTACCATTACCCCTTTATTGTGGAAATATATATCAAAAAATTCAAAAAATAGTTTATCTGCTGGTAGATGTCAAACTCCCGCATTACGTCTCGTCTATGAAAACCAACAAGATATTAATAAGTCCCCTGGAAAAAAAATATATAATACAACTGGTTATTTTGGTAACAAGTGCATTCCATTTTTATTGAATAAACATTTTGAGACAGAAGAGCAGGTTTCTGACTTTCTAGAAAAATCAAATGATTTTGAACATATTTATAACAGAACTGAACCTATCAAAGTATATAAACAACCACCTCAACCATTAACTACATCACGCATTCAACAATTGGCGAGTAATGATATGCACATATCACCAAAAGAAACTATGAAATTGTGTCAAACTCTATATGAAGCTGGATATATAACC
>Ga0194055_10003926_pt1 | contig 11326 bp, 11 predicted proteins | sample SepL449m_MetaG_FD_155482 | JGI IMG/M metagenome (GOLD analysis project Ga0194055, IMG submission 155482) | Anoxic zone freshwater microbial communities from boreal shield lake in IISD Experimental Lakes Area, Ontario, Canada - Sep2016-L442-9m | ecosystem: Environmental > Aquatic > Freshwater >... | reverse complement strand
GAACACTGCTGAATATGGTTTATTGCTTCTTGGCAGTTATCGGTGACCAAAATATAATTTTTATCTGATTCATCAATAAACTTTTTAATCACCATTGCATCAACTTGACTCTCCAAATTTTTCCAATATTCAGTACCCAAAATCACCACAGGAAAATCTTTTATTTTTCCAGTTTGAATGAGCGTCAAGGCTTCGAAGAGTTCATCTAATGTTCCAAACCCGCCGGGCAGAACTACGAAACCATAAGAATATTTCACCAACATCAATTTCCGCACAAAAAAATAGCGAAAGCGCAAACTGAGATCAAGATAACTATTGGGGTCTTGTTCGTGTGGCAGTACAACGTTGCAACCAATACTTAGCCCTTTGGCTTCTTTTGCCCCGCGATTCGCGGCTTCCATGATTCCTGGGCCGCCACCAGTCATCACCGCAAAGCCTAAATTGCTCACCTCACCCGCCACAGTACGAGCGAGCTGATATTCAGGATCATTTTCATTCACTCGAGCAGATCCAAAAATAGTGATACATGGTCCGACAAAGTGCAATTTACGAAAGCCGTACACCATCTCATGCATCACTCGAAGAACAGTGAGCAACTCGTGGCGTCTTGAGCGTGGGCCTTCCAACAGCTTTTTTCTCGCTACATGCTTCATTGAAATACCCGCCTCTACAACAGACCGTAACAACTACTCCGCAATAAATGCCTAATGTGGTGACATGGCATCTCCAACACTTACCGGTAAATCTGCACTCGTTACAGGTGCTACCTCGGGGATAGGTGAAGCAACGGCATATGCGCTTGCAGATGCCGGTGCTCAAGTGCTTGTTGTAGGCCGCCGACGTGATCTCGGTGAGCAAGTGGTGCACAACATTCAACAAAATGGTGGCACTTCATCTTTTTTTGCAGCCGATATGCATTCTTCTGACGACATCAACTCGATGGTGGAAACTGCAGTATCTCTTTTTGGCAAGCTCGACATTGCTTTTAACAACGCTGGCATTTTTGATCGGATGAATGACTTTCACACCTACAGTGACGATTCGTGGGATGACATGCTTGCCGTCAATCTCACCGGCGTCTTTCGTTGCATGCGCGCCGAACTCGCAGCAATGCTCGCCACGGGTGGCGGGGTCATCATCAATAACGCATCTACCGTGAGCCACCGAGGCAGTCATCGTGCTGGCCCGGCCTACGTGGCGGCCAAACATGGAGTACTCGGCCTCACCAAACAAGCCGCAATTCAATACGTGCAGCACAATATTCGCGTTAATGCAGTGTCGCCCGGCCCCACTGAAACACCCGTTGCGGCACCTCTCGTTTCACAAGGACCCGAAGCAGTTGCATTAGCCCTTTCACAACTCAACCCCACGGGTAAATTTATTAGCCCACATGCCATTGCCCAAGCTGTTGTTTATCTCGCTTCCGATGCCGCTTCTATGGTCAATGGTTCTGAAATTGTGCTCGATGGTGGGCAGCTCGCCCTCCTCTGACCATTTCCTTCGGCAGGAATTCGGCGTACGATGTGGTGAGCAACTACTTGCCGAGGAGACACAATGGCTGACGTCAAAGCAACACCAACAATTGTGCATGGAGCAGCGCCCGTCGAGCCACTCCCCATTACCCCAGAGCGCTACCTCTCACCTGCTTACATGCAGCGCGAAGCCGACAACCTATGGCCGCGCATGTGGCTCTTTGCCTGTTTGGAAAGAGATGTTGCAAATGTTGGTGACTTTTCCGTTTTTAACCTTGGCCGCGAGTCCATCATCATCTCGCGTACTCAAGAAGGAAAAATTGCCGCCTTCTACAATGCATGCCAACATCGCGGTGCAAAGGTAGCTACCGAAGATCGTGGATGTGTTGCAAAATTTGTATGCCCGTACCACGGATGGTCGTATCGCCTCGATGGAAAACTTGTTGTTGTTCCCGACAACAACCGCTTCTGTGGTGGGGTCGACCGTAACGAACGCTCAATGCAACAAGTACAGGTAGATACCTTTGCAGGTCTTGTTTGGATCTGCATGGATAACAATGCAGCGCCACTACGCGAATTCCTTGGCATGGTGGGCGACCGTATCGCTCCTTTCCACATGGAGAATATGACCCTTGTTGGCGACCAAACTGTGCGACTCGATTGCAACTGGAAAGCCGTCTACGACAACTTCGGTGAGCTCTACCACGTAGAGCACATTCACCCACAACACGCCATGCTGTTCGATTGCCCAACTGCACAAGTGGAACTTTTTGAAAACGGCCACACAGGCGTGAACATCATTGGCCACACCGTGAACTCTCGTTTGCCTATTCCTGAAGAGCCAAACTTTTATCAAAAGGTTCAACTCGAAAAATATGGTGTTGACCCTGCTCTCTACAATGGCCGCAACCTCGATATTCGTCTCGACATCCAAAAGATTCGCCGCGAAAAAGGCCCGGAACTCGGTTTTGACTACAGCGAACTCTCCGACGAGCGCCTGTCCGATATTGAGCAATACAACTTATTCCCCAATATGATGATTACTGCTCAACCCGAATCGGCGTTGGTGATGCGGGCTCGTCCTCACCCCACCGACCCCAACAAATGCTTCTGGGATAAGTACACGTTTAAATTGGTGCCGAACCCTGAAGTGGCAGCACGTGCTGGTGTTGAATTTCGCCCGTCGAACCCGAAAGATCTTTTGCCCATCCCACGACCAGTACATGACGAGTTTGAACAAGACGACGTCATTGCCGGCAAAAAATCAATGGACATCACGGTTGACCAAGACGTACATCTCATTCGCGACATTCAAGCCGGCATGCACTCACGCGGTTTTACCAGCCAAATTCTCAGTGAAGAAGAAGCACGTATTCAGCACTACCACGACTGGCTCGACTACTTCATGGGTGAACGGTCGTAATGACCACTGCACCAACATGGCTCGGCCCTATTCGTCAAACAGCTTTCGTTGTTGCCGACATTGAAAAGGCCGCCCGTGAGTGGGCCACCGTACAAGGTGTTGGCCCGTGGTTTTTGTATCACGTTGAAGTAAAGAACACTTTGTATCGTAGCGAAAAAGTAACCATGCGTGCCCGCATGGGCCTCGCTCATACGGGTGGCCAACAAATTGAACTCATCCAGCCCGACCTTTCTTTGCCCTCCATTTACCGCGAGTTTCTTGAAGCAGGCGGCACGGGCGTTCACCATGTGTGTTATTGGGCAAACATCGAGCGCTCGCGCCAGCACTTTGCAGCACACGGCGCTGAGGTTGTTCAGCACGGCACAACCGCCACAGGTAACGAGTTCCTCTACTTAAGCGGGAATTGTGGGCTGCCCTATTTGGAATTCGTCGACCCCAACGAATTGATGGCTGCTTTCTTCACGAAAATCGCAGAAGCAGCATCACAGTGGGATGGCGTAGAAGCCATCCACGCTTACTAGTTTGAGTTCCTTACGACGCCGCTTTTTGCAAAATCTCGAGCACCTGCTGCGCGCGTCCGGCATGGATAGTTTCCTCACGCCCGTTTAAACGCAAAAGTCGTTCTACTTCTTCATCAGGTTCATGGTCGGCCCAATGTTGATACCCAGCATCTCCATTGATTTCACCTTGCACAATTCCTGCAAATAAGTCGGCAGTCACAACATCGGGAAGAGGAATAGACAACACTTCTTCTTCAGCCGCTGTCGCTTCCCATTCACTGCCCAACTTTAAGGAAATGGCGCGAGCTAAACGTCGTGCATGGCCACGCTCTTCAACAGCATTTTTACGAAGTAGTTCGGCAGCTTCTACATTGTTGACTCGATCAGCAAGCAGGTTGTAAAAAACTTCACCACTTACTTCAAGTTGATACACCACTTTCATGGCGGCGACATCGAGATATTCCTTGCCGGCAAGTGCAGCACTAGCAGTGTAAAAGTTCACTTCTGTTGACATCGAAATATCTTAGATAAAAAAATGTGCCCAGATACACAAAGACCCGGGTCTCTACAGAGATCCGGGCTCAGTGCTTGACCTATGCGCAATGCATAAGTCGATATAGAAAGCGAACGTCAGAGTGGACGGACGTTGTGTGCTTCGACACCCTTTTGGCCTTGGCCAAGTTCGAAATCGACCTGCTGGCCGGTTACGAGTGAGCGACGGCCTGTGCCTTCGATGTTGGAGAAGTGCACGAATACATCGTCTCCGTCTTCACGGGAGATGAAACCAAATCCCTTTTCGTCATTGAAAAATTTCACGGTACCTGTTGGCATAACTTCTCTATTTCCTTATCGCTGTGATGTGGGCTACCTGCGGCACCCCACCTGTTGTAACGAGGTAAGGGTATGAGCAGAATTTGCTTCTTGCTCCTTTTTCCTCACTTCTCAAAAAATTTTTAGTGAAAGTTCACGTGCTCCACTACAAGCCACTTTGGGTGCTGAATTCCGTACCCCATAAGCATTTCATGCAGGCTGGAGTGCACTCACAGTGGCAATGGCCTGGGTTATTCCAAAAACCACCGATGTAATTCTGCAAAGCCCTCATCGAGCGACACCGTCGGCGACCAATTCAAATCTTGCGCCGCTGGCCTTGGGTTGAACCAGTGCGCCGTACCGAGCTGCTCTGCCACAAACCTCGTGAGCGGTGGCTCACCGTTACCCATTCGTGGCCACACGCGCTCCATAAGAGAGCCCACCGCAAGCGCAACAGACAATGGGACTTTCTTCGGACGAAAGGGAACGCCTGCTGCATTGCAAATTTCTTGCATCAATTCACGCACTGTGCGGGGCTCGCCATTTGCAATGACATACGCCTTCCCAGCGCAGGTAGCGCCTACTTGTAGCGCGTCAACCGCGGCGACCAAGGCAGTTACTGCATTCGTAATGTATGTGGAGTCGATAAGAGCGCTTCCACTACCTACCATCGCTAATTTATTTTTCTGTGCACGATCCACAATGCGTCCGACGAGTTGAGTATCGCCCGGGCCCCACACTAAGTGCGGCCGTACGGCAACGACTGCACACGTATTACTGTTTGCATTGAGAGCTTCGGTTTCTGCAATCGCTTTACTCTCTGCATAGTAAGCACGTTGATGTCCTGTTACTGCGGGTGTTGCATCTGCCCCAACAAGCGAGAGGCCATGGTGAGCAACTGACGGAGTGGACACATACACAATGCGCGGCACGTGTTGAGTTTGGGCGGCAGCAAGAATATTTTGTGTTCCTACAACATTTGTGTTGTAGAAATCGTTCCAAGTTCCTACAACACCAACACGCGCTGCTCCATGAACCACCCCATCACAACCCGCCATTGCTTTGGCAACCGCTTCAAGGTTGGTGATATCGCCCAACTCCTGATGTACACGCACTCCCGGTGGGAAATGTGCTTCGCGACGCTGCATGCACACCACTTCTTCACCTCTTGTTGCCAGGGCAATAGCAACTTCGCGCATCAATAAACTGCCAGCACCGGTAACTAATACTTTCACTATTTTTCACCAGACAAGAGAGTGCTCATTTTGTTTGCTAATGCCGTGCGGTCGATTTTTGCATTGTGTCGAATATCGACGGGCAAGTCTTTCACCACCCACACAGCGGCAACCTTCTGCGGGGCAACAACCCGACGCACCTTGGCCGTGATCTCAGGGCTAGCTTCTCCCTCTTTGCCAGTAAGGGTTTCCAGAACCACTACGACTTGTTGCACTCCGCTCGGACCAATACCCACAACCGCAGCACGCTGCACTTCAGCTATAGATTCCACCGCAATTTCAAGCGGCACAGGTGTGACTTCGCCCTCTACCGAATAAATGACGTGCACCACTCGACCCTCTACCCAAATATTTCCCGCAAGGTCTAAATGCCCGACGTCACCCGTACGGTGCCATGAGCGCTTTCCTTCTTCACGTAACGGACGAGCCGAATTCTGTGTGTGCCACAAGCGGTCGTAACCATCTGACATCCATGGTGCCGACGCCAAAATTTCGCCCGTTACCCCAGTTGCCAATGGCTGAACATCTCGACCCGAATGCGGCGCGGCAACAACTACGTCACAACCGTTAACGGCTTTACCTACACAAACTCCACCTGATCCCACTTGGTCTTCACCCACCGCTTCGCGAGCGGAAAGGGAAATATCGGCAAGGGGAAGTAGTTCGGTCATTCCATAAGGAGTGTGCATTTCTGCTTGAGGGCACAAGGTCTTCATCGCTTGCAAAGTGGCAAGCGGCACCGGTGCTCCAGCAGACATCACAAGACGCACTTTGCTCAACGCCGTGGTGTTCGTTGTTTCAGCGGTAGCTAATACATTTACAAGTGCAGCAGGCGAAGCAAACACCATAGTGGCCTGAATACTTTCGCAGGCTTCGTTCAATGCTTGCGCGGTGAGCGTGCGTGGCGTCGTGACATCCATATTGGCAAGACCAGTACAAATACCGAGGGCAGGGCCGTACAAGGCAAAGGGTGCAAATGCGGCAACGAAACGGTCTGCATTTGTGATGCCATATAAATTTTGCAATGCATCGCGCTGTGCGCACAGCTGTTGATGCGTGTAGCACACTCCTTTAGCTGGCCCTGTTGCGCCTGAGGTAAACAACACAGCAGCGAGGTCTTGTGGTTGTGGTTGTGGTGCGTATACCTCGGCGAGAGATTCCAGTTTTTTTGCACCGTGTAACTTGCCCAAATCAATAAAAGTTGCATGAGGGGCACACCTCAATGCGCGAGCTGCCAGCAAAGCTTTTTGCGGCCCCACAACATGTTGCACGCGTGCCGAGCGCACAGCATTTCCTAAACCACGAAGTCCCAACCCACGGTCGGCAATGACAGTGACTGCCCCAATTCGCCATGCCGCGTACACCGCCGCAATGAGGTCGATACTTGGTGGAACGAGTACAGCAATACGTTGCCCACGCTGTACTCCTTGTTGGTGCAATTCTTGAGCATACGTTGCAACCTGCGCAGCAAATTCATCAAAAGTGACACTCTCACGAGCGGCTGCATCATTCACCGCAATCTCATGTGCTCGTTCACTATTTTCCAGCCGGCCCCATAATGGTTCAGGTTCACCTAAAGAGACCGCCGGTTGTTTTTGAATGGGGTTTTCTCGCATTGCGTCTTCAACTAGCGGCGCAATAGATGTTTCCAATACTGCTAAGTGCCCTGCGCTTGCAATACGGTGCAATGCGACATTACGAAATCTCTGCATGAGATCATCGGCAAAGTCATCATTGAAAACCGGATCTTTTGCACCCCAAATGAGCCGCACAGGCATATTGAGATGTGGCAGTTGCTCGGCAACATTGTTCAGCACTTGCTGATTGGGATGTTCTGCATGAAAAGGGACTTCGGCCACAAAGCCAGCAATTCCTTGCCGCGCATCTGGAGTTTTATATGGAGCCGCTAGTGCTTTACGTTGCACTTTGGTCAAGGCGTGGCCAGGAAGAAGCGGAGTTCCCTTCACAAACAGTGGTGTGCGTTGCGTGATGAATTGGTGCAATCCACTCGCAGCAGAAATTTTAATGAGCAGTGGAGCGCGTCTCCCCTGCGGAATAGCAATTCCCGTATTCGACAAAACAAGACCAGCCACACTTTGAGGATGAGCCACGGCATAACCCATGGCGAGAGCGCCACCCCAATCTTGCGCAACTATCCAAATGGGTTCGGAAATATTGAGTGCACGTAAAAGATCTTCAATGTCTTTTACTCGTGTTTCATAACTACGCGGCCCTGTATTTTCGGAATACCCCATTGCCAATTGGTCGGGGGCAATGAGGTGAACATCGCTCTTCAGTTCGTGAAATAACCTCGACCACAAGAATGACCATGTGGGGTTGCCATGCAAACACAACACAACTGGCGCATGCTCACTATTACCTGGTCGCTGCAAAACATGCCACGCATACGTTGCGCCATTGTGGCTGGGAACTTCTACAACTGTTGACCACTCGGGTCGCACGCCAAACTCCTCAAGCTCGCGCCGAGATGGAGGCATGCACTTCTCCAAGGTGCTACCAAAGAATTTCGGTGAGGCTGGTATTGAGACCAGAACCTATACCCATGCACAGCACACGTTCACCAGGCTGAATCTGGTCTTGCACTTTTGCCAACGTGATAGGAATAGCTGCCGGGCCAACATTTCCATATTGCGGAAAAGTGAGCGGAACTTTTGCAGAATTAATTCCGAGACGATCGCACAACATTGTGGTGTGCACTTTGCTCACCTGGTGCACGATGTACCAATCGAGGCCTTGTGACCAATTGAAATCGTCGGCTGCATCGGCCCATGCATCGGCAGCGAGGTCGAGACCTGCAACCAATAACCCATGCGTATCGGTGGTCATGCGGTCGAGACTACCTACACACAAAGAATTGTGTTGAGTTGCGGCACGTGTGACTCCGCCCACAAATTTATGTACTTCACTGTGGCGATCATCGCGCGACATCACCATTGCAGCAGCACCCGAGCCAAGTGTGAGCGATGCAAACTCGGCAAAAACATCACCTGCAGTTGATTCTGGATTGCGCAAACGATTCAGCGTGGCTTCTTGCGTATAGCGACTTCCTTCTCCGTCAACAATTAAGGCGTACTTCACCGTTCCCGCATCGAGCATGGTGCCGGCAACGTGCATTGCATTGACAAACCCCAGGCATGCATTGCCAATGTCGAAATTTAAACAAGCCGATGACAACCCGAGTTGGTGATGCACCGAACATGCAATGGACGGCTCAAGATGTTCTTTACATACAGAAGTAGAAATGAGCACACCAATTTCGCTGGGGTCGATACCAGCTTTTTCAATGGCGGCCTTCCCTGCCATTGCAGCAGCATCGGCAAACGTGATGTCGGTACTCCACCAGCGGCGTTCTTCAATGCCGGCCAAGCCCGCCAAGAGCCCAGCGCGCAAACCATTGCGTTGGTACGTTTCGGCCAGTTGTTCATCAATCCAGTCGGAGGTAACGACATGGGGGGCTTCCACCGCCGCAATGCTCAGCACTCCACTGTGTTGGTGTCGGAACACCGAATTTCCGCTCATTTCCAGCCTTCCGCCTACGTAGGAGACAGGCTAGTGAAAGTTTTGCAATAAGCCTTGACCACACCCAGAACTAATGCTCTAAACATGTGAAATGGTGAAATACAGCGCCTTCAAATACGCCCCAAACTCAAAACCAATGGGATGGTCAACGGGGTGCTCGGTGCGACGGATTTCGTCGAGGTACACACCACTTGTGCGTGCTGCGCTATCGGCAACATCAATGAGCTGATCTATGTCAATACGGCTCGAGCAAGACGCCTGTACCAACGTGCCTCCGTTGGCGGTGAGGGCCATCCCCAATCGAGCAAGTCGTTCATATGAGCCAAGTGCTCGATGTACCGATTCCTGATTTTGAGCAAACGATGGTGGATCCAAAATGACGATGTCGAAGGTTCGCCCTTCGTCAACCATCTCTTCCAACATGGCGAATGCATCACCACGGATATCGGTAACAGCGCAACGCCCTATTGCAGGAATCTGCGCGTTGTGTGCCAAGTTGCGATGTGCAGTTGCCAATGCAGGGCCACTGACATCGACCATATGCACCGATGCCGCGCCCCCGGCAGCTGCTGAAACCGTGAATCCGCCGGTACTTGAAAAAACATCGAGCACGCTGCAGTGCGTATTGCCGCCTTGCACTTGCTGCTCCACCATGTTGCGCACAATTGCACGGTTGTCGCGTTGGTCTAGAAAATGACCTGTTTTATGGCCTTGCACTACATCGGCTTCAAAGTGCAAACCATTTTCTAAAAACATAATGGGTGCATCAGGGGCATCACCATAGATCGTTGCACCATCTTCTAAGCCAAAGGTGTTTCCTGCACGCACAGTGCGAGAAAATCGCAGAACAATGCGTTCGGGTGCAGATACTGAAACAATTCCGTCAATCACACTTGTTAAGTGCGCAAACCACGCAGCGCTATACAACTTCACCACGACCGTATTGCTGTATTGGTCAACAATAAGCCCGGGTAGACCGTCGTTTTCACCATGAACCCAGCGAAAGCCCGTTGTGGTTCCATCCTCTAAAAGCTGGTTGCGGAATTCACGACATGCCTGCAAGCGTTCCTTCCACCACGCCGCATCAATTGTTGCTGGTTTCCCACTGTGCAATATTTTTACTCTGATGGGAGAATTTGGATCCCACAGACCAATTCCCGCAAAACGTCGCTCATCATCAAACACAACGGCTAAGTCGCCGCATTCGCCATGTGGCTTATGTGAAACAACAGCCTGATCATAAAGCCAAGGGCTCCCTTGTCGAACTGCGCGCAAACCAGCTTTTGTAACTTGCACTGCAATGCGATGCGCGGAAGGTTGGGGAAGATCTTTAAGTAAATTCACGAAGTGAGTCTAAAAGTCTGCGTTTCTAAAATCGCATAGTCCTGCACATCGGAATATAAAGATGCAAAACGCCAACCATCGGCAGTACGCACAAACGTGTCGCGATAAAAACCTAAAATTCGATATCTCTTTTCATCAGGCGACGTGTACATCATGGTGAAACTCCACGATGCTTTTGCTTCATCGCCAGAAACAGTAATGACCTCATTGGTCACCATATGAGTGGAATACTTCATTCTTTTACTGTCGCGCACGCTATGAAAAAATGCTCGAATTGCGTCGTGGCCACGGTGTTCGCCCGACATTGAAGTTGCCCAGACTCCCGTAGGTACAAAAAGAGCAGCAACCGTGTGGCCATTATGGTCGTCATCGCAACCCGCACAGTACGCAGCCTTCAGAAAACTAATTTCCTGTACGTCTTCTAAATTCTGAATACGTTGCAGACTCTGAGAGTTGCGTTGACGAAATTTCATTGCAAAAGTCATTAACTATGCGAGACCAGCAGCAATTGCTTTGTTCGTTTGGGCTCGAAACTTCTCAACATCGAATCCAACAATGAGTTTCCCAGGGGTCTCGATAATGACGCGATGTGGCGAGTCGAGAAACTTTGCAAATGCTTGTCGATACTCATCATGTGGGTTCGCTGCTGCACCAGAGAGAGCCCCATAGAACCACGTCTTTAATTCATTGAAACCTTTATCGCCATTTTGGTGCACAGTGGAATCACCTTTGTAGCTCGCTGTCTTGCCATCGCGGTTAATGACGATGCCCGATTGTGGGCGCTTACGCAATGCAGGTACTCGCTTACGCCGTTCAGCACAAGTGGTCCAAAAAGTTCCGTCTTTATAAATGTAGGCAACGACCACACCCACAGGGTGGCCATCTTTTGTGGTCCAGTTAAAGATGCATTCCCCTCCTGGACCAACCAACGCCAACAACTCGGCATCGTTCAATTGCATTCCGGCTAGGTCTTCATAATCAAAATCTGACATTGGTCCCCCT
>Ga0194055_10003921_pt1 | contig 11332 bp, 13 predicted proteins | sample SepL449m_MetaG_FD_155482 | JGI IMG/M metagenome (GOLD analysis project Ga0194055, IMG submission 155482) | Anoxic zone freshwater microbial communities from boreal shield lake in IISD Experimental Lakes Area, Ontario, Canada - Sep2016-L442-9m | ecosystem: Environmental > Aquatic > Freshwater >... | reverse complement strand
GACGAGCACCTGGGCCTGGCTCGGGTGCATCTCGGACACCGCGGCGCGCGCGACGTTGGCTTCGGTCTTCACACCCTTCTGGGTGACGGCCGGCCGGACCACATCGTCGGTAAACGTGCTGTAGTGGTCGAGGAATTCGCCCGTCAGGTGTGACTTGGCATCGGCCAGGCTCTTGTCGAGGTCCTCCGAGGAGTAGGACAGCACCGCCTCGGTGCCCTCCCGGGCAGCCGCGATCACCTCCTGCTGGGACGCGGCGTCGGTTAGTCGGTCGGCCCGGTAGAGGAACCAGTAGACCGAACCCGCGGCCACCGCGGACGCCAGCAGCAGAGCCAACGGCAGCACCACCGCCGGGCGCCACCTGCGTCCGGACGCTGCCGGCAACGGCGTCTGGTCCCCGTCGGGGATACCGTCGGGGAAATCGTCGGGGGCGCCGTCGGCGTCTTCAGTCACGACGAACTCGACCGCACTATCGTCGGCGTCGAGGTCGACGTCACCGTCAATCACAATGCGATCCGGATCCGGTTGCTCGCCGGTACTCATGGCACGAACTCCACATTCGACATCTTCCACTTATCCTCATCACGGCTCATCGTCACGCTCATCCGCCACGGTCGGGGTTCGCCACGCGCACCACCGATATTGGTCACCTGAGAACTGGCGGCCAGCAGCACAATTGCCGAATCGGCCGTTGCCGACTCCAACGCCGACGCGGTGATCGAACCCACGGTGACTGCCTTGGAGTCCTGTGCGGTCTTGATGAAATCGGCTGCGCGACTGGCGAAATCATCGCGGAAAGCGCCGATGGACTGATCCAGCACCCGTTGGACATCGGCCTGCGCGCGGCTGTGGTCGATGGACAACAGCGCCACCACGCCACTGTCGGCCGCCTCGACCACCTCGCGGAGGTGATCGCGCTGCGCGGAGACCTGCTTGTGCTTGGTGAGCATGATGCCGGTCAGCGCCAGCAGTCCGCCGATCACCAGGGCGCAGACGGCCAGCGCGGCGGCCCGCCACCACAGGGGCCGGCGGGGCCGTACGGTGGGCCGATTCACTGGCACGGCAGGCTCGTCCTCGACGGACCCTGGGTTGCGTAGCTGTTGTGCCCTGGCCTTGGCCAGCAGGGCCTGCTCGCGGGCGTCGGCCTCCTCTGCCTCGGCCTGGGCCAATTCGGCCAGAACGTCCACCCGACCCGAACCGTTTGGCGCCACGGAATCGACGTCCGCACGCTCGGAATCCATACCGTCACACCTCCCGAACGTCGAAGTCACCGATCCTAGACGGGCCAAACCCGCTTCCCGGCCGCAGGTGTCGTGCGAAACTCTCCCATCATGTGGTTGATCAGGATCAGTGCCTCGTGCGCACTTGCGGTTGCCGGCGCCGGCGCAGTCGCGGTACCGGCCGTCGCCGACGATCCCGTCCTGCATGACGTCACCTACACCGTCTACACCGATGCGCCCTTCTACTCCGAGATCTATTACCGAGACTTCGAACCGGCCAACTTCGCCGACTACAGCCATAATCCGTACCTGTTCAGTCCCAACGTGGAGGCCGATCTTGGCCCCGATACGCCGTGGGTGCTCAACGTCCGGCTGGCCAACCCGCAGTACTGGGCGATGGTGCTGGCAAGCAGTGGGCGCTCCCCGAACCCGCCCACCTTTCACTGCACACTCGCCGTGGATGGAACGGTGGTGAGTACCAACTCCGGAGCCAAGGGCGCGCTGTGCTCACTGCGGCAGTGGTAGCCACTGCCGGTGCTCACTGCGGCAGTGGTAGCCGATCAGGCGTCGCCGCGCACCCAGATCGCCTGATTGTTCTCAAACGAACACGTGAGGAAGAGGCCGTCCGGGGCCTGGGCGACGGCGTTCTCGTTGGCCGAGCAACTGGAGTTGAGTTCCTTGACGCCCATCATCGGCGGCGAGCGCCAGAACCGCGGTTCGTAGCGCCGTGGCGATCCACAGAACACCAGCCGACCCCACGACGTCGTTCCGAACACGTAGAACGACGTGTCCCCGCACGGCGCGCCCAGCACCACCCCGCCGGTGATTCCGGGCGTGCAGAACGCGTCGTTGCACTCACCGGCCTGCGCGGGGGCGGGCGCCACGAATCCGGCGGCCATCAGGGCAGCGGCTAGGACTACGGGCAATCGCACATTTCTACTGTCGCATATCCACAGCCCGGTAGTCCGTCAGTCCGGAAAAGAATCCCCGGGGCAGTGATAGCGTCGCTGCCGCCCACCACGACGACGTTCCGGAACTCCAACCGGCCATGAAGAGGCGCAATGACGACCAGCGATCCCGACGAGCTTGCCCGGGCAGCCGACGCTGAAGCCGACGCCGCGGAGGCCCGCGCCGAAGCCGCGCGCGCCCGGGCGGCCGAGTTGCGCCGCGCCCTCGAGGACACCGTGGTTGTTGAGGACACAGTTGTCGAGGACACAGTTGCACCGCCCCCGTTGCCACCGTTAACGCTGCCGCCGTCAACGAAGCCGACGTCGACGCTGATGAGTACCGCTGCCGTCGCCGTCACGACACTGGTCACCGCGGGCCTGCTGGCCGCGACCGGCTACATGCTGTGGCAGCACCACAAGACGGCCCAGCAGCGGCACAGTGCCGCCGAGTTCGTCGCGGCGGCACGCCAGGACGTGGTGAACCTGATGTCGATGGATTACAACAAGTCGCAGGAGAGCGTGCAACGCGTCCTAGACGGCTCCACCGGAAAATTCAGGGCCAATTTCGACGAGACCGCCGATGAGTTCGCCAAGGCACTTCGAGACGAGAAGATCATCACCTCGGCGAGCGTGAACGACGCGGCGATCGATTCGATGACCGGCGACTCCGCCGTCGTACTGATCTCAGCGACCTCACGGCGGGAAGGCAAGCAGGCTCCCAAAGACCAGCAGCAGCCCCAAGTCTGGCGAGTGGTCCTGACACTGGAACGCGAGGGCGACCAGATCAAGATGTCCGGGGTCGAATTCGTGTGAGCCAAGCGAACACCGTGCCGCAGTGGCACCGGTTCGCCGACGTGGTCGGTGCACCGCGTGATTACGCCGCGCTGTGGCAGTGGTCGGTGGATAACCCGGCGCGGTTCTGGCGGGCGGTGTGGGACTTCTTCGGCATCCAGGCCGCCGTCGGACCGGGCGACGGGGATGGCTCCGTGCTGGCCGACGTGGTCATGCCCGGGGCGCGGTGGTTTCCGGGCGTCACCCTGAATTATGTCGAACAGGTGCTGCGGTACGGGGGTCGCACCGGAGCCGCCATCCTCGGTATCGACGAGGACGGCACCCGCACTCAGATCGATTGGCCGCAGTTGCCGGGGCGCATCGGCGCGGTGGCTGCAGAGTTGCGCCGACTCGGGGTGGGCCGGGGCGACTACGTGGGTGCGTATCTGCCGGATGTGGCCGACGCCATGATCGCTTTCCTGGCCACCGCGTCCCTCGGTGCGGTGTGGTCGGGGTGCGGTCAGGACTATGCGCCGCAGGGTGCGGCGGCACGGCTGGGCCAGTTGGCACCGAAGGTGTTGTTCAGCTGCGACGGCTACCGGCTCAATGGCCGTTGGATCGATAAACGTTCGGACACAACCGAACTCGTGGAGCTACTGCCGGGCGAGCCGAGTCTGCTGCTGCTCGACAGCGAGCACTATCGCGCTGTGGTGGCCGAACCCGTCACCCCGGCGGTGACGCCGGTTGCCTTCGACCACCCGCTGTGGGTGCTGTTCACCTCCGGCACCACCGGCGCGCCCAAGGGCATCGTGCACGGCCACGGCGGGGTGATCCTCGAGCACCTCAAAGCCGCCGCCCTACATGCCGATCTCAATTCCGATGACGTCTTCTTCTGGCAGACCGCGCTGAGTTGGATGATGTGGAACTTTCGCATCGCGGGCCTGCTGTGCGGGGGCACCGTGGTCTGTTATAGCGGGCATCCGATGTTCCCCGACGCCGACCGACTCTGGCAGCTGATCGAGACCGAGCGGGTGACCTACTTCGGCACCAGCCCCGGCCATCTGCTGGCCTCCCGCAAGGCCGGCCTGCACCCGGGCGCCAATCATGACCTGAGCCGGCTGCGCGCGCTCGGCAGCACCGGCTCGCCGTTGCCGGGTGATCTTTTCGAGTGGGTTCACGCGGAAGTCGGTGGCGATGTCGAGGTGTCCTCGATCAGCGGCGGTACCGATGTGGTGACCGCATTCGCCGGCGGAACCACCGGCGTGCCGGCGGCACCGGGCGAACTGGCGACCCGCTATCTGGGCGTGGCGCTGCACAGTTGGTCGCCGCAGCGCCGGGCGTTGATCGGCGAGGTGGGCGAGATGGTGATCACCGCACCGATGCCGTCCATGCCGGTGGCATTCGCCAACGACCCGAATGGATCCCGCTATCGCGCAGCCTATTTCGATCACAATTGGGCCGACGGCCCGGCGGCGGGGGTGTGGCGCCACGGCGACTGGGTGACCGTGACCGATCGGGGTTCGGTGGTGGTCCACGGTCGCAGTGACGCCACCCTCAACCGGCACGGAATCCGGATGGGTTCGGCTGATATCTACGAGGTGGTCGAAGCACTCGATCAGGTCTCAGAAGCGTTCGTGCTCGGTATCGACGGGCCCGACGGGGCGTACTGGATGCCACTGTTCGTGACCCTGCCGGGCGGCAGAGAACTCGACGCCGCACTCGTCGACACCATCCGAACCGAGATCCGAACCCGGCTGTCACCCCGGCATGTACCCGATGACGTCATCGCGGCGCCCGGCATCCCGCACACCCGAACCGGAAAGAAACTCGAGGTGCCGGTGACCGCGATCATGGCCGGCCACGAGGGCGTCTCGCTGGATCCCCGTTCGATCGACAACCCCGACCTCATCGACTGGTACCGGCAGCAGGGTCGCGCGCACCGGTGGTAGGCGGCGCCCGTTTAATTGACCGAGGACTGCGGCCGCCGCGGCGACTGCTGGTTCTGCAGGAACGAACTGCAGATGCCGATATTTCTGGCGATGCACGGAATGCCGTTGATCACCGGGGTGACGACCGGGGCCAAACACTGCCCGTTGTACTGGTTGACGACGAAACCGGGCGCGCAGGTTTGCGCGTCCGCCACCGGGGCGATTGACACACCCAGTATCGCCAGGGTTCCTACACACATCGTGTGAATCAGAATTTGCTGCAGTCGGGTTGCTGTCATCATTTTTCTTTCCGAAATCAGCGTACGCGTAGCATCGTCGCCATGTCCGAGCCGACGTCTGACCCCGTGAACTATCCGGATCTGCCCTCGGCTCCCGTCTCGACCGCCCGGCCCGGAACGGCGGCCTGGATCGCACCGCTGGCCCTGGTGGTCTCACTGCTCGCCGCGGGCGCGGCTGGATGGGCGCTGTTCAAGCCAAGCCCCACTCCGCCTGCGACGGACGCCGATGTGAGCACGGTTGCTGACCCCAAGGGCGAGGTGTGCAGTGCGTTCAAAATCGTGAGCACTGCCGTCACCCGCTACACCAACGTCACGCTGCCGGACAATCTGGGCCCCGCGCTGCCCGGCACCCAGGAAGCGATCGCCGCCAATGCCCGTCTGGCCATGACCGGTGGCTCGACATATCTGCTCCGGAATCTGGCTCCGAACACTCCACCGGAGTTGGCCGACAACGTCCGGAGTTTCGCCGGAACCCTCGACACGATCGGGATGAAGTTGCTCACCGGCATTCCCAACGACAATCCGGAACTGGTGACGTCGCTGCAGTCAGCAGAGACGTCTAACAAGAAGATCGCCGAACTCTGCAAGTAATCCTGGGCCCGTCTGCGCGCCCTAATTCCCGCCGCCGCCGGGGCAGTCGACGGTCAGGTACGCCAATGGCTGGCTACCGGCCGAACCCACCGTGTCGATGTTTGTGACCGCGCACTGCGACAGCGGAACTTCCGGCGTGCCGTTCTCATACTGTATCTGAACGTCGTACCCGGCATCGTCGAGATCCCCGATGGTGGCAGCGGCAGATTCCGACCCGGCTTCGGGGATGGCCGGCGGGTCGGCCCATGCCGGGGCGGCCAACAAGAGGGGCACGGCGGCCATAAGACCGAGTACCGGCACAGCGGAACGGCGTACACGAGTGGACATGATGATCCTTTCCGGCGCCGGAATTTGACGCATCGTGATTCAGACAGTAGTCCGGCGGCTCGCCCAGGCGTCAAATCGTGGTGAACGATTGCATCGTCGATGTACAGGAGCACGATGGTGCGCATCGCGTTCACTCACCGTTCGCATTTTGTACTTCCGCCGGACAGACAAAGGCCGGTCGTTCGCAACGGGATGACAGTTCACTGATGTTTGCTAATCGATTCCATCCGTCTTTGCTAGAACACACCAACCCGAGCACCACCACAATTTGAAGGAAAGCGAAAAACCGTGCCCGCATTCCGCACCACATCCGCAAGAATCCTCGCCCCGTTCGTTACCACCGGCTTCGCCGGAACGGCATTGGTCAGTGCCGGGCTGTTCATGGACTTCGCGATCAGGACCGAAAGCCCCGAGGTCGCGCTGACGACTGTCGAATGCTCCATCGGCGACGCCCTGTGCGACAGCACCGACGGTCTGATCCGGGCCTCGGGTTCGGGAAGCACGCCGATCGCCGCGGCCTCGGCCAATGCCGTTGGGGACATCTACGGGTTCTTTGTGGGCAATGGCACGCCGACCCACCCCAATGCCGGCCTGCTGATCGGCGACGGTTACAGCTTCACCGCCGACGACGTGAACCAGACACCGCTGTGCACCGAGGGCAGCCCCTGCAACGGTGGCAACGCGGGCCTGCTGTTCGGCAAAGGCGGAAACGGCTACGACGGAGGCAGTGGCGGCAACGCCTACCTGTACGGCCGGGGCGGCAACGGCGGCGACGCGGTCGACTTCGGTCTCCCGGGCGAGGATAACTCCGGCGGTAACGGCGGCAATAGCGGCTTCCTCGGCGGCACCGACGTTGACGGCAACTTCTTCTACGGAGGCGCCGGCAACGGCGGCAGCGGCGCCAACGGCGGAAACGGCGGAAGCGGCGGCAGCGCCGGGTTCTTCGGTATCGCCATCGCCGGCAACGGCGGCAAGGGTGGCAACGGCGGAAACGGCAACGCTGTGAACCCTAACGGCGGCAACGGTGGCAACGGTGGCAACGAGTCGCTCTTCCCGCTTCTGTTTGGTGGTGACGCCAAGGGCATCACGCACGGCGGCGGCAATGGCGGTGACGGCTTCAGCGGCCTTGCCACCGGCGGCACCGGCGGTAGTGGCGGCGCGGGCGGCGACGGGGGCCTGTGGGGCGCTGAGCCGGGCGGCCTCGGTGGAAACGGCGGCGCTGGCGGCGAGGGTACGACGACCGGCGGCGCGGGCGGTACGGGCGGGAATGCCGGCCGCGGCAGCTACTTTGCCGGCAGTGGCAGCGCGGGCGGCAACGGCGGCGCCGGCGGCAAGGGCGCGACCGGAGGCATCGGCGCCAACGGCGGCGACGGCGGACTGGCGGGCGCACTCGGCACCCGCGGCGGCAAGGGTGGTGCGGGTGGCGCCGGCGGCGAATCCACCGCGGGAGACGGCGCACTCGGAGGCAACGGTGGCAACGGCGGCCCGTCCATCGGCAACATCGGCGGTGCGGGTGGCGTCGGCGGCGCCGGCGGTAAGGGCACCGGCGCAGGTGGCCAGGGCGGCAATGGCGGCAATGGGAACTTCGGCCCCTTCCAGGGCGGTATCGGTGCCACCGGTGGCAGCGGCGGCCAAGGGGGCAGCGGTGCCGTCGGCGGCTACGGCGGCAGCGGCGGTAACGGCGGTGCGGCTGTACTGGCCAGCGGCAACGGCGGCAACGGCGGCAACGGCGGCAGGGGCAATAACGGCGCTACTAAGGGCGCCGACGGCAAACTCGGCGGCAGTGGCACCGGGCCGGGCCAAGGCGGCACCGGCGGTGCTGGCGGTTCAGGCGGCAAAGCCAGCTGACCGGGCAAACGACACGACAACGGCCTTCCGCTTCGGCGGGAGGCTGTTCTCGTCGGAGGCCAGTCGATTGCCTGGGCAGAACCCTAGCCGCGGATGCCGGCGCGGGCACACGCTATCTGCGCGTCCTGGCCGTCGGCGTTCATGTCCGCAACCGTTGCGTTCATGGAGTCCCCGCCGCCGCGCAGGCTCAGAATTAACGACAGCTTGGTGGCACGCAGCGACCAGGACCGCATGGGGTCGGAGACGTCTTGCGCCAGGCCTGGCATTTGCGCAGAACTGAGCGCGACGGCGGCGGACTCCCGCAACGCAGTCCGCGCGATCAGACCGGTGCGTGCGACGTTGGGATCCTGGTAGTCAACAAAGTTGCCACCGCCGGCACTGGCGTAGGCGAAGTCCTCGTAGTTCGACGACGCCACGTTCAGTGCGACGATGAACTGCTTGCACGCCGTCGCCACTGAATCATCCGTAGCCAAGGAATCGGCCGGAACCAAGGAATCGGCCGGAACCAAGGAATCGGCAGGCCCCGGTAGCGGACCGGACAACGGCTGGCCGCCATCGGCGGTGGCCGAGTCGACCGGTACAGGTTCGACGGGGTCGGCTGAAGCGGCATGAGTGCTTGCTATCAGGGGGCAGAACACCATCACCGCGACGCCAATCGCTTTGCTTCTCGCGTGTCTCATGTGCTCCCGCATGTTCGACTCATGTTGCCCGGCTTGTCATCCCGGACCTCGATGGCCCGAGTTTAGTGCCGCCGCTCGGACCGGCAAAGCCGGAAACTGGCGCAAACCCACGAGGAGTTTAAACATCACACGTGGAGTACACGGCTTGTTAACCTCCCAGACGCTTTGTGGCTCAAAGCTATCCCAGTCGAGTAACAACTCGATTTCACATTCCCAGAGAGGCGCCGACGACACATGTTCAGATCTGCCACCCTGATGTGCGTCAGCCTGCTTATCGCGACCGCCACCGCGCCCCCGGCGCTCGCCGACCCTCCTGCTGACCCGAGTGTGGCACCGGTGGCCAATGCGGCGCCGGCGCCGGCCGTGCCGGCCGCCCCGATGCCGTCCGCAGCCCCCGGCAGCCTGACGACTCCCGACGGGTGGGTACTGTCGGTGTTGGCGTCGAATGAGTCCATCGAGCCGGTGGCATCTCTGACGAACTCGCCGTGGTCGCGCGAGTACCTCGTCGATGCGTCGTTCCTCGGGACGGTGACGGGTTCGGGCAAGACCAAGCTGGCCGGCGGTTCGATGGAGGTCGGTTACCAGATCGGATGCGGCATCACCCAGGATGACATCGAGTCGATCAGTACCGGCGGTGTCACGCCGGGCTTCGGGCTTCCCTTCATCTCCGGCACCATCTTCCCGATCGTTCTCGGCCTGCAGGCCACCCAGCAGATCAAGATCGACCTCAAACCGGGCGTGATCAATATCGTCCCGGTGGGCAAGAAGTCGTTCAAGGGAACCAAAACAAAGGTGACGGTGACCGGATACCGGATCAAGATCGATGGTTGCGCCGGGCAGTCATTCATTCGCTCCTATGCCACGCTGACGAGTTCCACCGACGACACCGACGACGTGGTGACCTATCTCGGCGTCACCAAGGCCGTGTAGTGCCCTCCGATCACCTGACAACCCTGCGAGAAAGGCACCACGACATGCACCGGATCACCACCGCGACCGCGCTGAGCTGCTTGTTGATCACGCTGGGCAGCGCTCCGATCGCGCTTGCCGACCCGGTTCCGCCGCCACCTGCGCCCGGTGCCGCTGAAGTGGCTGCGATTCCTGTTGCCGCGGCCAACGACGCAGCGGCCGCTCCCCTGGCCGCCCCCCCGGACACCGGAGTGGTCGCCTCCGAGGCTCCGGGAATTGCGAAGACCTCGGATGGCCGGACGCTGACGGTGGCCGCCAAGGACGAGACTCAACTCCCGGTCGCGCCCCTGACAACGTCGCTGGCCGCACGTGACTGGTTGGTGGGTGGCACGTTCACCGGTAACACCGGTTCGGTTGGCGGTGGCACCCTGGAGGTGGGCTACCAGATCGGCTGCGGAGTCGAAATGGATAAGTTCAAACTGAACGGCTCGGCCGGTCTCGCACTGGGAAACGCTGCGATTAACGTCACCGGCTTCTTAGCGCCGGGCCTCTTCACGATCCCGATCCAGGGACAGTTCGAAGTCGAGCCACGGCCCGGCACGATCACCAACGTCGTCGTCGACAAGAAGACATTCAAGGGCACCTCGACGCGCGTCACCCTCCGGGATATTCACATCAAGGTCGACAACTGCGTCGGCGCGTCATCACTGCGGTCCTACGCTATTTTGACCAGTTCGTCAGGTGACAATGACGATATCGTCGCCTACTACGGCGTCGCCAAGGTCTTCTGATGCGCGCCGCCTCGCTGTGCCGGGCGGCCGTGGCCGGTGCACTGGGGATGGCGACTTTGCTTGCCCCATCGCCGACGGCGGTTGCCGACCCGGTACCACCACCGCCGGACCCGGCCGTGGTCGTTCCGGCCGACCCCGCAGTCGACGCGGCACCGGCCGCGGTGCCCGCGCCGGACCCGTTCGCGGCCAATTCCCAAGCCACCAAAGAAAACCCGCTGATGGCGTTCACCGCCCTAATGGCCCAGCCCTCGCCCGCGACGCTGCTGGTCCCGCCTGCGTCGGCCGGTACCGCGGAGAACCCGCTGATCGGTCTGGACCTGCTGATGCCGACCAGCTACGGCATGCCGACCGGCGATGCGGCGTCACCATATGTGTTGGGTGAGGGTAATAACGGTCCGTTCGCCCGCGTCAATGCCTTCAAGGGCGTTCACGCACTGGGTCACGCCGGGTTGGGCCGGATGCCCCGCGAGCTGCTCGGCCAGCCGCTGCCGGGAACCGCGCCACCACCGGGCACGGCGGTGCCGGCCGGTTTGGAGCAGTTCTACGTCGATCCGGCTGAGCTTCTCCCACCGGCTCCTGCGCCGACGGGTGCGGCACCGGTTGTGCCGACACCGGCACCGGCGGGCTGACCGTCGTATTACGGTGAGCCCATGGCGGTCTCTCGTTGGTGGTGCGCGGCAGTTCTGCTGACCGCGTTCGCCGTTGGCGGTGCGGTGCCGGCGATCGCCGCACCGACGGATGAGCCCCCGCCGGACCCGGCGGCCGCGCCGGCCCCGACCGGATTGATCCCGCCGATCGCATCCATCGGGAATGCGCTGGGCCAGAGCGGGAGCACTCCGGCCGGTCCGCTCGGATTGCCCGATCTGTCGGCATATGCGCCCAGCCTGGTGCTGGGCCAGAACCCGATCCCGGCCGCGCCGGGTGCGCCCGACGCGCCCGTCGTCCCCAATCTCAACGCATTCAACGCCGCCTACCTGCTTCCGCAGAATCTGACACCGGCCGCACCGGGCCAGGGTGAGCCCGC
>Ga0194055_10003919_pt1 | contig 11333 bp, 12 predicted proteins | sample SepL449m_MetaG_FD_155482 | JGI IMG/M metagenome (GOLD analysis project Ga0194055, IMG submission 155482) | Anoxic zone freshwater microbial communities from boreal shield lake in IISD Experimental Lakes Area, Ontario, Canada - Sep2016-L442-9m | ecosystem: Environmental > Aquatic > Freshwater >... | reverse complement strand
TCCTTCGTTACTCCCTGGCCAGTTTCCTTCGCATGTGGCTCCTTCGCCAGCTCTATGAAGGTCAGGCCAACACGGACCGAATCGTCGACGCCGTTTCCAAGCGCTGATGGGCACCATTGTCATTACCGGCTCCGGTTCTGGAATCGGCGCTGCAACCACGGCACGACTTCGCGCCGATGGCCACACGGTCATCGGGGTTGATTTGCGCGGTGCCGAAATCGAGGCCGACCTCGGAACCCCCGAAGGCCGTGCGCATGCGATCGCCGAGATCACCGAACGTAGTGGTGGCGCGATCAATGGCTTCGTGCCATGTGCGGGCATCTCCGGGCTTCCCGGTCGACCAGCGTCATTGCTGGTATCAGTGAATTACTTCGGCACAGTCGAGTTACTCCTGCACTCCGTCCACTGCTAGCTGCCGGCGCGCCGTCGGCAGCTGTTGCGATCTCGTCCAACTCGACAACTTGTCAGCCCGGATACTCGATGGATCTGGTCAATGCTTGCCTCACCGGCGACGAGGGTGCTGCTCGTGTTATCGGTGACCAGGGCGATTCGATCAACGCTTACCCGGCCACCAAGAACGCGGTGGCCAAGTGGGTTCGTCGCAATGCGGTTCTTCCTGAATGGGCAGGCGCTGGCATCACGCTCAACGCCATCGCTCCCGGCATGATCGCAACGCCAATGGTGCAGGAAGGCAGGGACGATCCCTCGATTCGTCCTGGCATGGAGATGTTTGAGGCCACGATCGCAATGGGTGGCGCCGGTGCCCCCGAGCAGATCGCTGGACTCCTTGCCTTTCTCCTCGGTCCCGATGCGCGATTCTTCTGCGGATCGGTGATCTTCTGCGATGGGGGCACCGATGCCTCGTTCCGCACCAACGATTGGCCGGCTCTCTGGAATCCAGGCTCGTGAATTTTCGGTCCCAGAGTTGGTCGAACTGACCGCTCTGCGACCGGTATTCGCAGTTACATGCCAGTAAAGACTTGGCGCATGTTCGCCAACCACGCATTCACATCGGTGTTGCGCTTGGCTGATGTTTGCGCTTCTCGTTCACCGGTGTAGGTAACAAACGATTCAGTATCGAGGCAGCCGAGAAGCGCGATAGCAACTTCTTGTGATGTCGATGTTGTTGCCGGGTCACTTGGGAATGGTGCGTTGTTGCCCGGCTTGTCGGTGGAGAACTCGCTTGCCGTTGTGCCGGGGACGAACAAATGTGCCCGAAGGTTTGTCTTGCCCAGTTCGACATAGAGGCCCTCGGTGAAGAACTCGAGAGCGGCTTTGCTGGCGGAATAGGCACTTACACCGAAGGCGGCCATGTGCACGCCCATTGAGGAGACATTGACAATGTCACCGCTGTTGCGCTCAAGCATGTGGGGGAGCATCGCCAACGTGAGGCGAACCGGTGAGAAGTAGTTGATGGCCATGACGCCTTCGACGTCATCGGCGGTCATCTGATCAGTGCGCTTTCGCTTGGGCACGCCAGCGTTATTGACGAGCACATCAACCCGACCATCGAGAGAGTCGATAAGGGTCGATGCGAGCGCATCGATCGAATCGAGTTCTGAAAGGTCAGCGACAACCATTGTTGAGTTGGGCGAGGAAGCTTGACAGCGTTCGAGCACCTCGGTTAAGCGATCGGCACGACGAGCGACAATGGCAACACGCGCGCCTCGCTGAGCCGCTTCAATGGCGAGTGCTTCACCGATACCGGAGGATGCTCCGGTAATGACGATGTTGCGGCCGGTGAGGTCGCTCATTTACTTGGTGCCGTGACGCTTTTCGAAAGCATCACGAATACCGTCACGCCAAGAGACCTTGCATGGTCCAGTGAGAGCCGCACGCTTGGTGTTGTCGGTGACCGAACCTCGAAGCGTTCCTTCGGCGGGAACCGAATTGACGACTGCGTCGATGCCAGCGAGTTCACCGATGTATGCACACCATTCCTGAACGCTGGCCGGTTCATCGCCGGCCCAGTTCACGATGGTCGCTTCGGTCGACGACGCGCCGTCGAGCAACGCTTCGGCTTGCGAAGTGATGTCGTCGGTATGGATTGGCATGTACATGCACGGATCCCAGCGCGTGGTGACGGCGTTGCCGGCCATAAGCGCGTCCATCTGCATGATGGGAAGGCCACCAGTGCCATCGGGACCGTACGACGCGTTCATGCGAGCGATCGTGACAGGAAGATCGAAGAGTCGAGCACAGGTGCGCGCAACGGCTTCCTGGGAGATCTTTGACATCGAGTAACTTGGCGCATGAGCGGCATTGACATCGCCAAGCGCATCGGTTTCTTTGAACACATGCCACGGGTCGCCATCGGCCGGTGGCTTGTAGACCGAATGCGTCGACATCACGAGTGCCGCCTTTGCATTGCGGCAATGGTGAAGCAGAAGCCCAGTTCCTTCGGCGTTGGCGCGAATGGCGAAGTCGTAATCAAGACCAGCGACCTGCACAACCGCAAGGTGCAACACGTAGGTGAAGTCGGTTGGGAGATCGCTGAAGTCGGGATCGGCAAGATCAATAGCCAGCGTCTTCACGCCGACATCTTCGACCTGCTTGCGGGTTGCCGGATCGCCGAACCGAGCAATGCCCCAGACTTCGTTGTCTTTGGCGAGATCGCGAGCCATAGGAAACGCGATTTGTCCGGCGGGGCCGGTAATAAGGATCTTCTCGTCGCTCAGCATGTTCAGCCTTTAAACAGATCGGGGAAGCAGTTCTGTGCCATCTCGCGAAAACCCTCACGCCATTCAACGGTGGGAGTCCATCCGAGGCCGAGAAGCTTCGACGGGTCGACAGGGTTCGGAGGAATGCACTGTTCACTGACGAGAAGCGGAATCTCAACGCCGGTGAGTTTCGTGAGTTCAGCGGTCCAGTCTTCGATGCTGACAAGTTCCGGCGCACACCAGTTGTAGATCGGCGGTGGTACGTCGGCCTGTTCAAGCAGGTACGGCAGCGATCCGATGATGTCGCGATCGTGCAGGAAACAATGCGTATTTGGTGCGTCGGCACTGATCGTGGTGGGGAGGCCCATCTGGGCAAGTGTCACCATCATTTGTGGCCAACCGTGACCGGGGCCGTAGGGAACATCGAGTCGGGCAATGACGGCAGGAACGCCGAATCGCTTCGAGGCGTACTTCACTGCTGATTCGGCCGCGATCTTTGAGATCGAATAGGTCGTCATGAAGCCCATGGCGCGGTGGTTATCGCCGAGGTCGTCGGTTTCGACGTGACTCACATGGCCGTTTGGTTCGTACACGGCACAGGATGAGCAATGGAAGAACGCTTTGACGCCCTTCACGCGTTCGATGAGAAGAGCGACGCCTTCAGCGTTGGCAGCAAGATCGCGGTCGAAGTCGTTGGACTTCGCAACTGCCATGTTGATGACGTAATCGAGTCCATCAGGAATCTCGTCGAACGACGCAGTCTCAAGGTCGATGGCGATGGGGATGATGCCGTCGGCCTCGACCTTTGCTCGCGCGTCTGCGTCGGCAAAGCGCGAGGTTCCGTACACGGTGTTGCCAGCAGCAACAAGATTGCGAGCGAGGGGCCCAGCAACTTGTCCGGTAACGCCGGTGAGCAGGATCTTCGCTCCTGTGAGTGGTGCAGTTCCCATTAGATTTTGTCCGTGTAGTCGTCGGTGCCGAAGTTGGTCTGTTGGAACGGGCTCGTCCACACATGCGAGGCGAGTCCACTTTCATTTATTGCTTTGCCAATTTTGGCGTAGCCCTTTTCCCAACCCTTTTCGGCGTCGTGGTCGAGGAAATGGAGTTGCAAGAATCGACGAGGACCCGCTGCCGGTCGTACGACATCGGCGGGCGCATCATCGGAAAGAGGAATAACGGTGCCGCTACCTACGAGGTCGGGACCCCACTTTTTTGTAAACGCGTTCTGCAGCCAGTTCTCGCGGAACCAAGTATCCCATTCGTCGTGGGTGACGCCTTCGTTGAGATCGCCAGCAACCACGACAAAGCCCGGATAGCCGTGATCAAGGCCGAGTTCGATAGTGCAGCCCTTGGGGTCGCGCTGTTCACTCCAGCGCATGTCGTAGAGCAAGGTATGGATGTGATCGCGCTCGGCGAACATGCGACCTTCTTTGTGCAACACGTTGACGTTGTCGACGTTCCACCGGTTGCATTCCTCTGTGGTGCCCTTCTGCCACCAGTAGACCGCGAGGTACGACCCAGTCTTTGGGTCTGGGGTCATGTCGGTGGTGGCCTTCGAGCGAAGCTTCTTCAGTCGACGAGTGGCCACAAAGCGGTCGCCCGCGAACACATTTGGGCCCATGAGGCAGCCCGAATAGAAGTGGTCGTGTTCGTACCAACGGTTGTACTCGACCTCGAAGCCCTCGTGAGGCTCGACCATTGTGAATAGGAATGTCCCGACCTTGACCGGGTAGTCCTTCTCTGAAAGTGCCACGTTTCCCCCTCGGAATTTGTGAGGAGGCCACGTTAGTTCCGGTTTAGCGGGCCAGGAGTGGGCCCACCTGGGTTCCGAAGGCCTCAACCTGCTCGGCGTATTCAGCCGCGCTGTCGGTATCGAATTTCACCTGTAGTTGGTTCGCTTCGGCAGGGGTCTCGGCCATGATCGCTTCGGCGATCTGTTCTGGAGAACCCGAATAGCAAGGCTGACGGCGTTCGCTCGAGGGCGTGCCCACATAGAGATACGGGATCACGACGTGACCGAAGGCGAACGGATCGCCGGACTTGCCCAACTTCTCTCGGGTGGAAAGCAACAGGTCAAGGCCTTCACGGGTGGCAGGACCTTGGGGCAACCAACCTTCGTAGGCGGCGGCACGACGAATGGCGGGATTTGATGACCCACCGATCCAAATCGGTGGCCGGGGGGTCTGCACCGGTCGGGGGAGCGCGCCCATGTTTCCGACGTAGGTGTTGGAAAGCGCCTCGGCAAATTCGACGAGTTTGGAATCGGTGAGTGAACCTCGGTTAGCAAACGACACGCCGAGCGCATCGAATTCCTCTTCGACGTAACCAGCTCCGATGCCGGCAATCGCACGCCCACCGGAAAGATGGTCAAGCGTTTCGAATCCTTTTGCCGAAGTGAGTGCGTGGCGATAGGCGATCACATACACATGGCTGAGTAGCGCCACATTTTCGGTTGCCGACGCAAGAAAGCCGAGAGTGGTGAGGCAGTCCTGCCACCACAGCCCCATCGTCGGAACTCTTTCCTCGGGGACCGTGATGTGATCGCAGACTGCGACATAGAAAAAGCCACTGCGATCAGCTGCTTGAGCAATACGCAGAAGGTCTTTTGGTGTTGCGTTGGCTTCCCACCTCGCAGCGAAGCGTGGGCCCTGCGATTGGATGGGCAACTGCGTGCCAAAGACGATCGTTCCTTGGGGGATTTCAAGCATGACTGTGACGATACTTCTGGTTTAGAGCCCCAAGAACGAGCCGCCATCGCACACGATGGTCTGGCCACTGACGTAACCCGAGTCGCGTCCGGCGAGAAACGCCACAACGCCGCCGATGTCATCGGTGGGGTCACCGATGCGACCGAGTGGTGTTCGCGCTTCAATCGCGCCACGCAAGGTGGGAACTTGACTGAACGCGCTGGCCAATGCAGGCGTTTCTGCAACGGGAGCGATGCAGTTCACACAAATGCCGTCGGCGCCCCATTCGCGCGCGAGTGATTTAGCGATAGCGCGTTGCGCGGCTTTTGACGGGGAATAAAGCGGAATATTTGCACTTCCCTCGATGCCGCTGGGTGAAGTGACGAGGATGAGTCGGCCTTGATCGCTCGCCTTCAAATGCGGGTAGGAAAGTTGCGCGCACCAGAAACTTGCCCACGCTGATGTTCGTGACATCTGGTACCACGCGTCGGCTGGAGTTTCTTCAAGTCGACTTGCCTGGCCACCTGCAAACGCGTTGTGGACCATGACGTCAAGTCGTCCGTGTGCAGCCACGATTCCATCGATGCATGCAGCGATTGACTCGCGAGTCGTGACATCGGTGACGACGCATTCGGCAGAGCCACCAGCGGCACGAATGGCGGAAGCGACTGGTTCGCCGGTTTCGGCGCGGCGAGCGGCAATGACGACGTGCGCGCCACATGATGCGAGCTTGCGGGCGATTCCTTCGCCGACGCCTTGGCCAGCGCCAGTCACAATTGCGACTCGGCCTTCGAGTGATCGATTCACATCCATAATCCACCGTCCACGGTTAGAAGTTGTCCAGCAAGGTTGCGGGCATCAGACGAACAGAGAAATTCAACAACCGCGCCAAGTTCGGCATCGGGTACCGCGGGAGTTGCAATCGACACCGGACCGGCGACAACGGCATCGGCTAGTACCAACGTTGGTGACACGGCGAGCGCATTGACGGCGATGCCCTCCGGCCCCCACTGGCGCGCTGTTGACTTGGTGAGGATGTGAACGCCTTCGGCAGCTGCGGCCCAGTGCGCATAGTGGTCGCCACCGGCCAGAGCAGTTGTGGGGAGGGTCAACACAATCGAACCGCCCCGCCCGTTGAACGTCGAACGAGCCTCGGTGCAGGCTGCTACCGCTGCGTCCATGGTTTGTTGCCAAGCCACGTCGAATTCCGTGTCGGTTAGTTCGGCGAGTGGACGCGGAATCATGACCGCTGGGTCCCAAGGGGCAAAGACCATCGCTTCATAGCCCTGATCGACGAGTGTGTGGCCGCGATCCTCGAGGGAGACCCCGAGTTGTTTGGCCAGAGGGCCCGTGCCCACGACTCTGATTTTCATCTGACTCTCCAAATCTGCCAAGGCCCGGTTGGGCCTCAGGTGTGACACAAGTGAATCATGCGCTCCGCTTGTGTGACACCCATCACCCGAGGCTATGTTTCGGTCTATGGAGATCGGATACACACCAGAACAGGAAGCCCTGCGCACAGAGCTTCGTACCTATTACGACAACCTGCTTGATGAAAAGACTGTCGAGGCCCTCTCGCACAGTCATGGCATCGGTCAGGCGACCAAAGACGTCTGGAAGCAGATGTGCTCGGATGGTTGGGCAGGCCTCAGTTGGCCAAAGGAATACGGCGGTCAGGCTCGCGGCCCGATCGATCAGTTCGTGTTCTTCGACGAGTCGATGCGTGCCGGCGCACCAGTGCCGATGCTCACGCTCAACACCGTTGGCCCGACGATCATGAACTACGGCACCGATTGGCAGAAAGAGTTCTTCCTTCCGAAGATCCTTGCCGGTGACCTTCACTTCTGTATCGGATACTCAGAGCCGGGTGCAGGCACCGACCTTGCTGCGCTTCAGACCCGCGCCGTGCGCGACGGTGATGAATACGTCATCAATGGTCAGAAGATGTGGACATCGCTCGCTGGTGGTGCTGACTACTGCTGGCTGGCGGTTCGTACTGATCCCGAAGCCAAGAAGCACAAGGGCATTTCGGTGATCGTTGTCCCGATGGATACGCCTGGCATCACGATTCAGCCGCTTCGGCTTATGGGCGAGCATGACATCAACGCCACCTACTTCGATGATGTTCGTGTTCCCGCCAAGTACCTCATTGGCGAAGAGAACGGTGGTTGGGGACTCATCACCAACCAGCTCAACCACGAGCGCGTCACGCTGTGCTCGAGTGGCATGCCCGAGCGCATCCTCACCAACGTTCGGAAGTGGGCGCAAGACACCCAGCTTCCCGACGGTCGTCGTGTGATCGATCAGGAATGGGTGCAGATCAACCTTGCCAAGGTGCACGCCAAACTCGAATACCTGCGCCTCGCCAACTGGAAGGTTGCGTGGTCAGCAAGCACCGAGAAGTTGCACCCAGCCGACGCATCAAGCGTGAAGGTGTTCGGCACCGAGTTCTTGCTCGATGCCTACACATTGCTCATGGAGGTCCTCGGGCCTCGTGCGTACCTCGATGCTGATGCTCCTGAGTCCATCCTTCGTAGCCAACTCGAGGCCGGTATTCGCGGCTCGATCATCCTCACCTTCGGTGGCGGAACCAACGAACTGCAGCGCGATCTCATCGCCATGTTCGGTCTTGGCTTCCCTCGCTCGGCGCGCTGAGCAGAAAGAACACACAAATGGATTTCTCATTCTCATCAGATCAAGAAGAGCTTCGTGCTCTTACCAATCGGGTCCTCACCGACCGTTGCACCATGGAACACCTCAAAGAGATCGAAGATGCCGGTGGCATCGATCTCGTGCTTTGGCGTGAACTTGCCGATCTCGGCATTGTCGGAATCGGTATGCCCGAAGCCGATGGCGGCGCTGGTCTCGGTTTCGCCGAGGTAGCAATCGTCCTCGAAGAGGTCGGGCGCACCGTTGCGCAAATTCCGGCGATGGCCGTTATGGGTATGGCCGCTCCGTTCCTTGCTGAATACGCACCGAAGCAGCTTGCCGGACTCGCATCGGGTGAGCGCATCGTGACGGTCGCGATTCACGATCTTGTCGGCGAAATTCACACTCCGTTTCTCGCAGCCAAGGGCGGCGTGCTCGATGGCGTGAAGACCAACGTTCCGTTCGGAACTGTTGCCGATGGTTTTATCGTGACGGCTGCCGACGGCATCTATTACATCGATGCAAAAGCCAATGGCGTAACGGTCGAACGTCAGGCCGCTACCGACGGCATCCCCGATGCCAAGGTCACGTTCAGTGGTGCTGCCGCCGAGAAGATCGCTGGGCTCGATGCTCTCGATCGACTCATTGAATACGGGCAGACCTCACAGGCACTCATCATGGCGGGCGTCACCGCGCAGGCCGTGGAAATCATGTCGGCCTACGTGAAAGAACGTGTGCAGTTCGATCGTCAGATCGCAACCTTCCAGGCTGTTGCTCAGCGTGCAGCGGAATGCCGCATCGATGCTGACGCCATCAAGCTCACTGCTTGGGGCGCAACGATGCGTCTGAACAACGGCCTTCCGGCCGGAGAGAACGCTGCATCGGCGAAGTACTGGGCAGCCGAAGGCGGCGCTCGCGTCGTTCGTGCCTGTGTGCATTTGCACGGTGGTGTTGGTGTCGATCGCGACTACCCATTGCACCGCTACTACCTGTGGGCCAAGAAGCAGGAACTGTTCCTTGGTGGAACGATGCAGAGTCTGTTGCACCTCGGCAAGTTGCTTGCTGATACGCCAGCCTGAGTCACTGTAAGAACGAAATGAAGAAGGCCCGGGCAACTGCCCGGGCCTTCTTCGCGAACTGATGCGGTTTTAGTTTGCCGGGGCTGGTGGTGGTCCCTGCTGGCCGGGGGGTCCCTGCTGGCCGGGTGGTCCCTGCTGACCCTGCATTTGCATCGGTGCGGCGGCATTTCCTGTTTGAGTCGTTGCCGTTCCGACGAGGCAACCGATGATGTACGGGAACTGCGTGGGGGTGAGGTGATAGGCGTAGGTGCCGTCAGCTTCGGTGCGCCCGTTGCACGCATCAAGTGTTCCCGGATCAGTGCCGCCGCTAAAGGCGTAGGCCTTCCACACATACGACTTTGAATCACCAGTCTTGGCGTATCCGCTCTTCGCCACCGCTGTTTGTGTACAGCCAGCATCGAGGCAGATCACGGAGTTGTAAATCGGGAAACCATCAATGGCGAAGCCCACGAGTTGTGAGGTCTCGAAATTGCAGACAGCGTTGGTGTAAATGATCGTGTGGTAGTGGTAGTCAGAACTTGGGCCAGTGTGCCCACCGCAGTAATCCATGAGTCCATTTCCGACAGGATCTCCGTATGCTTCGGCCGCCGGCATAGGCCCCTCGGTCGGCCCATAAATCGCGATTCCAGTCACTGTGAAACCAAGAGTTCCCAACCGATTTTCGATGTTCGTCGGTGCAGCTGCTTTGGTTGGTTTCAGCGGAATCTTCCAAGTGAAGTTCTGCGGCGCCAAAGCATTGGGCGTCTTCGATACGAACTCGTAGGAGATCATGTTGTTCGACGTGACGGTCACCTCGGTATCGGTGCACGAAACCGTCACTTTTGGCGCGGCATAGTTGGCGCCAGCACTTGTTCCGTTGAGGTCAGGAAACGCGCTGGTTGGGCATGTACCGGAGGTCGGGTGAGACGTGAGCGACGCTGCGGCACTCGCCGCAATCGTCGATGAGGAGGTTGAACTCTTCGACGCACTAGCGCACGCGAGTGCACCGGCGAGAAGAACGAAGAGAACAGGAACAAGAATGGCACGACGTGGATTTCGCATGAGGGAACAATTTCACATAAAAGTAAGAAATCATTGAGTCAGAAGGCAAACTTCTAACGCAATCTGAGCGACGATCGAAAACGGGTTTTGTTACGGCAGAACGGTGTAGGTGTCTTTGCCGCTCTTCAAGACCGTGCCGGGAGTAGCGCCGGTGGCTTGACCGTTAATGATCACTGCCGTTCCATTCACGAGAACGCGTTCGATGCCGTAGGAATCAGCCGTGAGTCGAGAACAGCCGCCAGGAAGGTCGGCGACCATGTGAGCGTTCTCTGAGCCAATCGTTTCCGGATCGAACACCACGATGTCGGCGTTGCTGCCTTCAACAAGGGTGCCTCGATCGACAAGTCCAAACAATTGGGCGGGTGTTTGTGTGATGAGTTGCACCGCGCGCTCGATGGGGATGAGTTTGCGTCCGTTGAGCATGTCTCCCAAGAAGCGTGTGGGGAAGGTCGCACCACACATCCGGTCGAGGTGCGCACCTGCATCGGAGCCGCCGATCATGACGCGTTCGTCGTTCCACGCTTCAACCCGCATACGCCATGACTCAGGGTCTTTGTCCTTCGGCGCTGGCCACAGGATTGTCTGAAGTTCATCGGCAATAACGATGTCGAGAAGTGTGTCAAATGGTTCGGCTCCTCGTTCGGCGGCAACCTCGCCAACCGTGCGATTCGAGAGACCAGCATTTTCTGATGCAAACGTGTCACCGATGACGTAGTCCTCCCAGTCAGCCAGGCGACGGTAGATGCCCGCTTCCTCAGACTTCGACGCGGTGAGCAAGGTTGCACGAGTTGCTGGGTCTTGCAGTCGGGCGATGCGTTCAGGAATATCGCAACGCAGCGTGTCTTCCCATCCTGGGAGCAGCCAGATGCCACAGAATGTTGCGAAGTTCATGTTCATTGGAACGAGAACGGGCATCGTGAGGGCAACGACTCGTCCGCCGATTTCTTTGGCGCGGTCAAAAGCCTCGACCTGACGACCCACGCGATCGGGTTCACGACTATCGATCGTGAGCACGTTCCAGTTCATGACGCGCTTTGCTGCCGCGCTCAAGGTTGCGAGCAATTCGATTTCGTCGTCTGCGAATCGATCGAGACAACCGGGAACGATGCCTTCAAGGCTTGTGCCTTCGTGCCTGCCGACCTCGGTGGCCATTGCGAGCATTTCTTCATTCGAAGCCCAACGACTTGGCACGGGTTGTCCGTCGCCGTCGCTATGAC
>Ga0194055_10003918_pt1 | contig 11333 bp, 9 predicted proteins | sample SepL449m_MetaG_FD_155482 | JGI IMG/M metagenome (GOLD analysis project Ga0194055, IMG submission 155482) | Anoxic zone freshwater microbial communities from boreal shield lake in IISD Experimental Lakes Area, Ontario, Canada - Sep2016-L442-9m | ecosystem: Environmental > Aquatic > Freshwater >... | reverse complement strand
AAGTGGCAATTGGGTAGGCATCTACTTCAATCGAAACTCTTTAGCGCCTGTGGCAATGGTCAGTTGTCTTGCTGCAAGCGCATTGCTGTGGATAGTTGTTTTGCGCCGTGGCAAAAATTGGCCAATTCCGCTTATTGCCGTGTTGATAGATGTCGTTTTGTTTGGTGCAGTGATGTTGTTTCATTCGCGGTCCAACACATCAGTTGGCGGAGCGGTGGTTTTTGCTGCAGTTTGGGCCTTCTGGACAGTGACGCGCTCATTGATGCGCAGGAAGCGCATTACCGGTGACGCATTGCATCGGTTTGTGTATCCAATGTTTATAGTCAGTGCCACCGTGTTGACGTGGGTATCGGTACAAATGCAAAGAGTGATTCTCGGCATTTTTGGTGAGACATTTGATTTCAATGGTCGCTCGGCGATCTGGCACTACAGCTGGACAGGCTTTCTTGAACGGCCACTCATTGGCTGGGGGTGGATGTCTGCCTGGAGATCAGGGGTTTTTTTAAGACGGGATCTGTGGTGGTCTTTCACCTACACAGGCTGGTCGCATAGTGGATTTATGGACGTTTTGTTGGGTGGAGGCATAGTCGCTGCTCTTTTACTAATTGGAGCAATTGTCTACGGTGGGCATCGTCATCTAACGTCGGTCTCGCACACCACCGCTGGTCAATGGACTCCAGCAATCATGTTTTTTGTGATGGCTACTTCAACCCAGGAAAGCTTCTTTGTCGGCAATCATTTCTTGTGGGCGCTATTTGTCGCAGCCGTTGCAGGCAATGTGCGTTCGGAGACTGCTGAAACTCAGTCTGATAGTTCAGTTAAGAGTCTGAAGCTGAAATCATAAAAGCTGCGGCATCTGTCGGAGACGCAACGAGCAGGTCAAGTTCAATTGGTTTTACTGGCACTTGAGAAATAAGTGGATGCTCTGGTCGTGCATCCACTTCACCATCCCCGAATAGCTCCTCGTGTACTTTTTCGCCAGAACGTAAACCGACTATCTCAATTTCGACTTGCTTGCGAGAATTTCTCACAAGTTGTGCAGCCACATCATAAATACTCACAGGATTTCCCATATCCAAAACCAGGACCTCACCATTGTTGCCAATGGCACCTGCCTGAATAACTAGTTGAACTGCTTCCGAAATCGTCATGAAGTAACGAGTTACACCACGGTGGGTAACAGTTACTGGTCCACCTTTTTCAATTTGGTCTCTGAATGACATCAACACACTGCCACGAGAACCAAGAACGTTTCCGAAGCGAACTGAGATGTATTTTCCAGAATTGGAATGAAGTCCAAAATAGGAAGTGACTCTTTCGGCAATTCGCTTCGAGTATCCCAGGACACTAATTGGATTCGCTGCTTTGTCGGTAGAGATGTTGACAAAAACTTGAACGTTGGTTTTTTGCGCGGCCTTAAGCAATGTGGCCGTGCCAAGCACATTCGTTTGATATGCCTCACTTGGGTAGCGCTCAAGGAGGGGCAGATGTTTCAGCGCGGCAGCGTGGAAAACCACTTCAGGCTTCCTGGTTTCAAAAATATGGTTAATAGTTGCCTGATCTCGCAGATCTGCAAGAACTGTCTGTGGGGTGTCGAGTAGTGCGCGACCGTGTATTGACAATTGAACTTCATGCAATGCACTTTCATCGCGATCAAGCATGATGAGTTCGGCAGGATTAAATCTGGCAAGCTGTCGACAGAGTTCGCTACCGATGCTGCCGCCCGCACCAGTCACCAACACGCGCCGATTAACCAAATATTCTGAAATTTGCTGAAGATCTATTTGGATTTTCCTTCGTCCTAATAGATCTTCATCCGTAAGGTCGCGAATATCACTCGGATCAAGTGGTCGTTCATTCAGATTTTGTACTGGAGGGACAATTTTCACTTCCATATTAAGAGCTTGGGCCTGTGTGCTAATTGCATTGATCAATTCGGAATCGGCCGATGGAATTGCAATGAGCAGCGTGCTTGCGCCTGTTTTGCCTCGAGCTTCGGCAAGATTTTCTCTACCACCCAAAACAGGTACACCAGAAATGGTAAGTCGATGAGTTTCCGGATTGTCGTCAATGAACCCGACAGGCAGATAAAGCGAGGATGGGTTACGAAGCATTGTGTTCACCATTTGGATTCCACCCTCACCAGCACCATAAACCAATATTTTGACCGCTGTTCGTTCTGTTGGTCGGCGGAGTTGCTCTCGTATTAAACGCCATACATAACGATTTGCAGCAATCAAAAAGAGCCCAGCACAACCACCCACCAAGATGACACTGCGCGGAAATGGGTTTATTGAATGATCAAAAAATCGGATGGTCATCAAAATCGAAGTTGAAATTACGGAAGTAATTATGAGTCCTGCAACTTCGTCAAAACTGCCATATCGCCACCTGCGCCGATAGAGGCCAACAACAAAACCAATCACCGCTTGGATTAATACGACAATTGGGATGATTCTCAGCACCGATGTCTGAGCTGCTCCCACCGGATCATGATGTCCCTGGTAAACAAATCGCGCGTAGGAAACAATGATCGAAGTGACCACAAGCGTCACGATGTCTATTACAAACTGGATGACCGAACTCACACGATAAAACGACGTAGAGAGCGCTACACGCTGCAGCCATTTTTCACGAGTTGAGTTGCGATTTTGCATTGTTTTCCGGGTTATATATAGGACTCAACAAGCAGAAGACCAAGTACACGTGCCCCAGATTGCTTCAGATTTGTTAGTGATTCCTCAAGGCTGGTCAACCGAGAGGCATGCTTCGTTACGACAAGAACAATGCTCTTAGTAATCACATTTAGCAACTCAGTAGTAGACAATTGAGAGAGAGCGGAAGAATTCTGCACACTTAAGCCTTGTTGAACCGATTCTCTTGCGATCAACTCAAACCACTCACCAAGTTTCGTTTTGTCATCTATGGGGACAAAAATAACGTCTGCCGAATCCGTATTAGCAGGGCGATTCAATATTCCGGTAAGTACAAACTTCAAATCTGCACCGGCAGCTTTTGTTGTTAAGTCGACAAGGAAATGAGAGGAATCAAGCACGCCCCGCAATTTTTTCGGAGAACGAATTTTGTCATCGGTCAGAGTGAGTTGCAGAATAATCAACAGCGCGATGATTAAACCGACTGCTAAACCAAATATGTAAGTTGAAATTTTGACAGTAGATACTGTTCCACCGGATGCTTCGGATTTCCCATCTACAAATTGCAGTTTGCCAGTTATTGAATCAATTGCCGAATTGATAGATGCGTGTTGTAGCTCAAGTTGTGGCTGCGCAGATGACAGAGAACCCAGCACACTCTCAATCCTGGTTTGTAATTGGTGCAGACCGTCAATGATTGCATCACGTCTTACTGACTCAATTTCGCCAACGAAAACATCTATTGCACTGTCACAAGTCGATTCGTCGGGAGCGGAGCAATTGATCACATAATTTGCCTGACCGTTGGCAGAGACAGTAAAAAGCTGCTTTCCATCACCATCTGCGGTCGCCAACATTGAAACTTGTGGTTCGGTGCGCATTACAGACACATCGACTGATTTACCTAGTGAACTTAAAACTTGCTTCGGCCCAGAGTCGCGAATAATGGCTAGTTGGTTTTGAAAACTTGGAAACTCTCTGACACTGTTGAGGTCAACACCAAATGCGGCAAGATTGGCCAGCTCGTCTCGGGGGCCATATGTTTTACTGACCAAAATCGAAATAGGACTTGATTGCAGGTCGCTTTCTTGCGCAAACATAAGTCCGGCACTCACAACTAAACACAATGGCACAATCCACCAGCGCAGTCGTATGACTTGCCAGATTGATCTCAGATCGATTTGAGGGATTTCTTTGGTCAATGGCCCCATAGTTTTTAAGCCTACCAAGTGATGTATTGGGCCTGTATCGCTACGGTTTCACAGAGGTTCATCATTATGTGGGGTTGCGCGTGTCACGATGGTTACGTGGATGACTTAGAACGAATTCTTGGATATGTGGATGCGGTCGATGAGAGTGGACCAATAAGCAAGGTTGCTGATGAAATGTTTGTGATGTCTTGTTGGACACATCAGTTCTGTACAGCACTTATTCGAGCAGCTGAAGCCGCTGGTGGTTTTTCTGCGCAACCCGGTGACCCAGTGCCTGGACACGAAATCTCTCTTGCGTTAATTAGCCCAAGATTATTTGAAGCCGTGCAGGACGATATGGGACTTCGAATCTGGCCGCAACTACAACAACATTGGCCATTGATCGACTATCACGGGATCAATGATGCATTCATCATCAAATACGAAAAGGGTGGGCAGGAAGAACTGCGGCAACATCATGACGTCGCGCAAGTTTCGGCAAGTGTCAAACTCAACGACACTTATGACGGAGCGCTACTGGAGTTCCCTCGCCAAAACTTTACAAATGCACAACTACCAGTTGGCTCACTTTTGGCATGGCCAAGCTTGGTGACACATCCGCATGGCAGCACACCAATCACAAGTGGCATTAAGTACAGCCTGACGATTTGGTTTGAATTACCAATTTCTCTTTCATGAACAAACGTTTTATCTTTCGAGCAACGTTGTTGCTAGGTGCTCTTGGCACATTGACAGCCTGCGGAACTTGGTCTAACGCTCAAAGTATTCCATCAACAACTGTTGCGCTGTCCACGACTACAACTCTCGTGGAGACGGGCATTAGTGCGTCCGGTCAACGCAGTGGACCAAGTGCTCAAGCTTCACAGTTGAAGCTGCTTGATCTTGGCTTTTGGCTGGCGGATCCGAATGGCAAGTTTGATGACACGACCACACAAGCAGTGATGGCGTTTCAGAAATACTTTCAACTTCGACCTACGGGAAGCATCAATGCTGCAACTGCATACCTCTTGGAGCGAATGTCGATACCAGCTAGGGCGATGACAATCGAGGGCAATTTGGCCGAGGTAGACAAGTCGCGACAGTTGCTGTTTCTTGTACAAGACGGCATTACGACGTATGTAATGAATGCTTCAACTGGCGACGACCGAAGCTATGAAGAGCCAGATGCCAATACCCCTGGTGTCGTGATCAAAGGAACCGCGGTGACGCCGGTCGGCACTTTCAAAATCGATCGTGAGCGCCCTGATGGTTGGTGGATTGGGGATCTTGGCCAGATCTACCGACCAAAGTATTTCTCGGGAGGCGTCGCCATTCATGGATCAATGAGTGTTCCTGCATATCCGTCATCTCATGGTTGTGTGAGAGTGACAACAAAAGCAATGGATTTCATTTGGGACAACGACATCTTGCCGCGCGGCACGCAAGTACTTGTCTATGGAGAAATTAGCTAGTTCGTTTACGAATGTTGAGTTTGCGGTCATCTGCATTTGAGCAGTGTCCGTCTTCAACGCTGAATCGCCATCCGTGTAGGTCACACACAACGAATCCGTTTTCCACGCGTCCAAACTCTGACAAGTCTGCTTGACGATGCGGGCAAAGCCTCTGCATCACATATCCATTAATTTCAATTTCTGAAGAGAGTTGAGTGCTCGTACTGTCAGGTGCTGTTCTTCGCGCCGCTTCCTGTTCCGCACGACGCATTCGCTCCACCGACAAGCTCTTGAAGAAGTTGTACAGAAATTCGTTGTATGCGCCATCGCGCCAGGCCGTAAATCGACAGGAGAGAAATAGCGAATTCGACCAGTCCACAGCCCTGTCTGCAACCGTCTTTTCAAGTAATGGACGTGCAATTTCAAATCGATAGCGAAAATTCTGATTTGCAAACTTCTCAACAGTCCCATTTGCAAAATTGACATACATCTCCAAGTCGTCAGTTTTGAGTAAACACCCTCCACCAATTGCGGTTCGCAGTGTTGGGGCCATTGCTAATAATGGCTGCCACCAATTTTGCAACTGAGTCAGCAAATCCGTGTGTTGCTGTGGCCATGTTGCTTTGTAATCCCGCAGCCATTCAGACCAGTCGGCCTGGTACTCACGCAAATAGTCTTCTTTATGCACAAATGGTCGTTGCGCAAGTTCGTCGGTCAAGGGGTGCGTGACTACAACTGATGCAGGCGTCAATTCAATTGTTGTGCCCGGAATATTGAGTACAGCGCGATCATTCCCAGTTGCCGTTAGCCGCTTGATGAACTCCATTTGGTCGGGGAAGATTGAGAGCTCATCACCCGTGATCATGTTTGCAGAGAATAAATCTTCATCTAAAAAACATGGTGGGCCGGCAGATGGCACAACAATCCGTGCGTCCACCAACGATACGTACTTCATTGAGCGCGCAAATTGACTTTCAACCTTTGACCGAGCCTGCTCCATGAGCAGTTCTCGCGGTTCGTCGTAGACCATGGGATACCAAATGGCTCCGCTGAATTGCAACCAATGAATGTCAACTGGGCCATGAACTGTCAGTGCGCCTAAATCTCCTGTGCGGCAATCATTTTGGTTCACTAGGCGCGACTCACCGTCACTGATCACAATTGCCGAGTCACCACCTGGACCGTCAGCAATCGCACTTTCAACATGGATTGCGATTGTGAGGCCATCACCAAGGTCGAGCTCATTACCGTTTTCTGTTCGCACAAAATGTGTGAAACCCAATTTGCTGAGACGTCGTTCGAGCTCTCGGGTTGCAAAGTCAGGAAGAAGCACCTTTGTCTTCTTATCTATATGAGTCGTCAACCATGGTTCATCTAAATGGTCTGCGTGTTGGTGCGAGATATAGAGATAGTCAGGCGATTCGATCGTTGCCATTAACTCTGGCGACAACTGATCGTTTCGTGGGAACACAAACCACGAACCAAGAAAGGCAGGCAAAAACCATGGATCACAAACAATTGTTGCTTGGCGTGTTTGCACCAAGATGCCAGCATGACCAATGGAGGTCGCCCTCATATCGTTTTAGGCCACTGGTTGATCGGTAAATTGCTGACCACCGCGAGCGACATGTTCTGTCCACTCGGCACCGTCCCAATATCGCAACTCGAAGCGCTTGGATGGATCTGGGTACCAAGCAGCTGGAGCACCTGCAGAATTTGTAGTTACTGAGCTTTCAACAGGAGTTGATGGATTGCTGGCTACGCCAGAACTTGGCACAGCCGAATTCGTTGGTCGGCGCAGAAATGCGCAATACCTACCATCAAACGTTGGAACAATGTTGACAACTTCCCAACCATCTGCCGACTTCTTTGTCAGTTCGACAGCAAGTGCTTCAGGGCTTGAGTTATAGGGGTTGAACGCAACATATTCGTACATACGTTCAGGTTAGTGGCGAGCATCAACCAAATATCACAGCCGAAATATCAGCCAAGGATCTGGACTCCATGCGCCTAATGTTGATGGCGTGTCTACTACCAAACAACGCATTGGGTACTTTGGACCAGCTGGAACTTTCACCGAGCAAGCCTTGCTGACGCAATCCGATTTGGTTGGATGCGAGCTGGTTCCTTTCAGGACTGTTCCCGATGTGCTCGATGCAGTTGATCGTGGCGAAGTGTCGCTTGGCTTCGTTCCGATCGAAAACTCAATAGAGGGAACGGTGAATTTCACTCAAGACGCTCTTGTATTCGATCACGATTTGCTTATTCAGCGTGAAGTTGTGCTGGATATCGAACACTGCATTTTGGCAAAAAAGGGAACTTCCTTACAAGATGTAACAACCCTGTTATCCATCCCCGTTGCCACCGCGCAATGCCACGAATACATCCGTAGCAATCTTTCTCATGCCCAACTGCATGCAGCAAACTCAACAGCGGAAGCTGCACGGTTGGTGAGCGAAGAGTCAACGAGTGGTTTTGCTGCAGTTGCACCTCGCAATGCTGCTGCAATTTACAACCTCGAGGTAATTGCAAGCAACATTGCAGACCATGAAGGCAATCAAACGCGGTTTGTATTGGTGGGCAAAGATTCAATTCCATTCGCCACTGGTCACGACCGCACAGCACTCGTGGTGTTTCAACGTGCCGATGAACCAGGGAGTTTGATTTCAATTTTGCAAGAGTTTGCGGCACGTCGAATCAACTTGTCGCAGTTGTTGTCACGGCCGACCAAGCGTGGTGGGCTTGGTGATTATTGCTTCATCATTTATTGCGAAGGGCATGTCACCGACGAGTTAGTGGCAGATGTATTACGTGATTTACACGCCAAGCAGGGTGCGGTGAAATTTCTTGGTTCGTACCCTGCAGCAGGAGCTCAAGCACATACTGCGCGCGAGCACGCTGATGCTCGGTGGCGCGAAGCAGATGATTGGGTTACAGCACTCAGAGCACGGATCGCGCGCTAGCGTTCATCGACGGAACGGTGGCAGAGTGGACAAACGCATCCGCCTTGAAAGCGGACGGCTCAAAAGGCCCGGGGGTTCGAATCCCTCCCGTTCCGCCAAATTGGAGCTGATCAATTTTTTTTTTCCTGTTCATGTAGTGATTTTTGCATTTAATCTACTTGTTGGATTATTGGTATTCGGACGTTCAGTGCGTGGAGAGTACGGACGTCTTGACGATTACACACTTGTGGTTCAAAGTGTTGCAAAAAATCACCATTTTCGTGAAGTCTTTTTTTATTCTGGTCGCGTGATTCCTGCAGTGATTGGCGATGTGCTTTTTTCGCCTGTTCGTTCTGTCAGTGACTTGACGTATCTTCGAATCGTAAACGTGGTGATACTTGCAGTCACAGCGAGCGTTCTAGCACTCATTGTCTACAAGTTGTTATCCAAGGATTCGAAGAATTATGGCCTAATTACTGGTTGTCTCATCGGGCTTACTGTTTTTGTGGTTCCTGCATCACCAAACGCGGCAACATGGGCTGTTCAGAGCATCCTCCATATAGCTATGCCTCTCGCATTAATTGCTGGCTATTTAATTGTGTCATTGGATGACAAAAATTGGAAAAAAAGAATGCCAGCTGCTTTCGCACTGATTTTGCTTTCTGCATTCACTTATCAGCACTGTGTGATGCTTGCGGCTCTTCCAGTTATTTTTAGTGCCTGTCAGAGTTGGGCAACAAAAAAATTAGTTGAGGTAAAAAAGTTTTTGTATGTGTTCATATCCTGTGGAGTGGCTCTGTTTTTAAATCTCATGTTTGTTAGATTTTTGGGTGCAGGATCAGAAAAAAGATCCTTTTCACAACCGTTCGCCCAAAGTTTGGGCTGGTTCGTTGACACATTTATTCCACGAGCCATCAATCTCGGAGTGCCTGATACTACGAACAACTTCAGGTCATCACTGGTGCTTGCGTTGTTATTACTTGTTGCACCGATTCTTATACGACGGAATCTATTTGTAAATTCGTTGATCTGCATAGCAACGTGTTTGATCGCAGCCGCTGTGGTGATACCAACCGAAAATTGGGCCAGCTATCGACTGCTGTTTCCATTCCAAATCATGTTCTGGTCAAGTATCGGTTTTAGCATTTTCATTTCATTTGAACTAGGTCAGAAACGATGGAACGTTATTCCGGTTGCTTTGCTCTCATTCATGCTGATCAGTGGTCTGGTTAATTCAAGTACTAGAGCCTGGGATTATTTTGCGGTTCCAAACTCAGTTGATTGGGCTTCGGTCAATTGTGTTGTAGAAAAGTTGAATCCAGATTTGCCAATCAATGCCTTAGTGACAACCGATCCTGTTGACATACAAAGTGAAGTCATTTCGTATGACGAATACGGAGTTGTAGGTTCGGCGGTGGATTGGTCATTAACGAACATGTTCAATCTGACACCATTCGCTTCAAAACGAGCTGCACTCGATCAACCTGTGCCACCTATTTTTCCAAAATGGGCAGCTGCAGGCCAGGTGGGGACTTGGTTGAGTTTCCCACAGACAGAATGCGCATCTGGCTAACTGCACACAAATATCGGAGCATTAGATCGTTTTCGTTTGTAGGGTTGTGCACAAGTTAGATCAATTGGAGAGGTGCCAGAGAGGCCGAATGGGGCGCCCTGCTAAGGCGTTGTCCGGGTAAACCGGACCGTGGGTTCAAATCCCACCCTCTCCGCCATGGTTGTTCGTAACAGGTTGGTGTTCCTGTGCGCCGTTGCACTTGTGTGCAGCGTTGTGTCACCGCAGCAAGTCAATGCTGCATCTTGTCCGAGAACATACATCGCTAAACAAGGTGATTCATGGTGGTCTATCGCCCAAAAGTCAAACACCACTCTGAACCGTGTGTTGAAACTCAATGGCGCTAAAACAGCGACCAGAATTCTTATTGGAGACGAAGTTTGCTTACCCGCAGATAAGGCTCCAGTGGCCAGCGTTCCTACATTTACCCAAGCCGAGGTTATTCAGATTATTCGTGATGCATGGCCAGATGACCTTGAAGAACGTGCATTGTTTATCGCGCACAGAGAAAGCAAGTACCAATCTGGAGCGATCAGTGGAAGCAAGTGTTGTTATGGCCTTTTTCAGATTTATTATCGCTGGCACAAATCATGGCTCCCAGAAATCGGCGTTACCTCGGCCAATCAACTACTCGACCCAAGGCTTAATGCGGCTGCTGCATTCCGTATGTATCAGCGCAATAACGGCTGGGGGCCTTGGAAGTGAAAAGTTGGAGTAGTCGTTAATGCGGTGGCAAGTAGACTTAGCCACTGTTAAGCGCTCGTAGCTCAATGGATAGAGCATCTGACTACGGATCAGAAGGTTGTCGGTTCGACTCCGGCCGAGCGCACCAAACCTCTCGTACGTTAGCCAATATTTTTAGTTGTAAAAAACTTAATCCAGGCAGAGATAAGTTTCCTGCTGCCCGTGGCATTCAAGTGATTTTCGTCGACGAAAATAGGTTTGTCCGCATCAACCCCAGAACAGAACCCAGATGCATCACAGAGTTCATGATCGAAATTCAGAAGCGTCACTTGCTTGTCGTTTCCCAATTCGTGTTGTAGCAGAACATTTATCTCGTCTCGTATAAGCCGAATCTCACTGTATGGGTCATTTCCAGCGTTTTTTGAAAATGAAGTCTTTTCGAAGAGTGTTCGCGGTGGTAGGGATGGATTCGCCAAATCAGTTACCACCGCGATATTGCTAATTGACAGACCAATCGAAGCGATCATGTCTGACAGTGATAGAGATATTGCATCAAATTGTGCCGGTAAATCTCTTGGTAGCGATCCATCAGCGAATGGCACTCGATTGTTCATTTCATCCAAGTTTGTGCCAAGAAAATCGTACCTATTGGTAATTACCAAGATTTTAGGTTGTAATTCCTTAATAAGCATTGCTACATGTTGATTGAGGTCATTGCAGTATTCGCTGGTTCGAAGAGGGGCTCTCGCGATAAACGGGCAACCGTCTGCAAAATATCCAAAAGTCGACAGTCCTAATTCATCTCCAGCCCGAAAAAGTCCATCTGCGTATGAATCCGCCTG
>Ga0194055_10003917_pt1 | contig 11336 bp, 4 predicted proteins | sample SepL449m_MetaG_FD_155482 | JGI IMG/M metagenome (GOLD analysis project Ga0194055, IMG submission 155482) | Anoxic zone freshwater microbial communities from boreal shield lake in IISD Experimental Lakes Area, Ontario, Canada - Sep2016-L442-9m | ecosystem: Environmental > Aquatic > Freshwater >... | reverse complement strand
GCCTTAGGGACGGGGAGGGGAAGGGAGATGGGAATGGCTGGCTCGAGCCGCACTCCATCGGCCTCGTCGGCCTCGGTGTGGGGACGCTTGCGGCCTATGCCCGGGAGGGGGATTCTCTCCGGGTCTACGAGATCAACCCGGCGATCCGCGACCTCGCGCGGGAGCGGTTCAGCTTCCTCGACGAATGCCCGACGGCCATCGAGGTGGTGATGGGGGACGCGCGGCTCTCGATGGAGCGGGAGATCGCCGCCGGCGCCCCCCAGGCCTTCGACCTCCTCGCCCTCGATGCCTTCTCGAGCGATGCGATCCCCGTCCATCTCCTCACGCGCGAGGCCTTCGAGATCTACCTCGCGCACCTCGCGCCGGAGGGGATCCTCGCCATTCACATCTCCAACCGGTACCTCGATCTTGCCCCCGTGGTGGAGCGCCTCGCCGACCACTTCGGCCTCGCGATCGTCTCCGTGAACGATTCCGGAGGCGATGAATGGTGGGAGTACAGTTCGACGTGGATGCTGCTTTCGCGCGACGGGGCCGTGCTCGAGCGCGAAGATATTGCCAGCGCTTCTGATCCCTGCGGGAAGGGGGCGGAGTGCAGGCTGTGGACAGACGACTTCGCGAGTGTCTGGTCGATCCTCATCCCGTGACGCCAGCGCCGGGGCCCGATCAGGCCCCGCGGCCGCGGGACTGCTTGCCGCGCGGAGCAGGCTTCGAGGCTCCCTTCGCCTTCGTCTCCCGCCGCGGTCGGCCAGTACCGGCCTCGTCGGCATCGTGGTCGATGGCCATGTCGAGATCCTCGCTCGCTCGGGACGGCGGGATCATCCCGGCGACCATCTCCATGTGCGGGTAGCTTGTGCGGCCGTGGCCGACGCGCGGAACCGGCGTGGTGCCGACCGACGTCGGGAATGTGGCGGCGCCGGCGGCCGTCGCGGAGGGGGCCGTGACGTACCCGACATAGCCGAGCCCGGCGAGGTGTTCGGAATGGATCACCGTGTGCGACGGGAGACGGTGGCCATCGTGCACGGGGTAGCCGAGGCCCCCTTGCGAATGCCGCGCAATCACGGCGGTGAATGGCGCCGGGAATGGCGCCGGGAATGGCGCCGGGAATGGGGTGGGCTGGAGCGCCGGCGCCGGTGGCGCGGGGGGGATGACCGCTGGCGCCAGATGCTGGACAACAACCCGAGCGCGCGGAGCGGGCTCCGGCGGCAGGGGGAGGGGCAGTGGAAGGGAGAGGTCGGCGACAGGCTCCGGCCGGCGGACCTCCACCCGCACCGTCTCCGGTTGTGATGCGACGACCCGCGTCGTAGGGAGGGAGGCGACGGTGGGATCGGCCCCGGAGAGCGAGCGCACGGACGCCCCCACCCCGCGGAAGATCTGCGCCACGTGGGTATGGCAGGTGAGCACGAGCATCTGCCGCTCGCGGGGTTGGTCGGCGACGAACTCCATCAGCACCTCCGCCGCGGCCCGGGCCCGGCTGTCGTCGAAGTTCACCAGCGCGTCGTCGATGACGACCGGCAGATGGACGCCGTGCCGCTCGAGATCGCGGACGAGCGCCAGTCGGAGGGCGAGAAATACCTGCTCGCGCGTCCCGCGGCTGAGCCGGTCGGGGCTCCAGGTGAGATCGTGGGTGTCGTGGACCTCGAGCCGGGCTTCGTGGATCGAGGTGGTAATCCGGGTGTAATGCCCCTCGGTCAGCCGGACGAGCCAGCGTGAGGCCTCGCGGAGGACCGCCGGCTGATGGTCGCGGGCGAAGGCGGCCCGCGTCGACTCGAGCATCTCCCGGGCCGCCTCGAGGGTTCGGCGGCGGTGGAGGTGGCGGTCGAGATCGTTTTCGAGGGTGGCGATCTCGAGTTGGATTCCCTCGGTGGAATGGTCCTTGGCGGCCGCCTCGACGCGGCCGGCGGCAGCCTTGCGGGCTTCGCGGGCCCGGTCGAGTGCCTCACGGGTGGCGACCGTCACGAGGTGGGCCTCGGCGATCCGCTGTTCGAGGGTCACCTGTTTCGTTCCGGTCATCCACTGCTCGAGCTCGGGGAGGTCGGCGAGCCGGCGGCGCGCGTCGCCCCAGGCCCGTTCGGCCACCTGGGCCTCCAGCCGCGCCTCGTCGACGAGGGGACGGCGGTCGACGAGGGGGAGGAACTCCTTCTCCGTCTCGACATTCCAGCGGGCGATGATCTCGCGCACTCGACGATCGGCGAGCTTGACCCGGGCCAGCGCCTCACGGTGCCGGCGACGGGCGCGGACGAGCCGGGCGGTCATCTTGCCCCGTAGACGGTGAAACGTTGTCTCCCGGCGGAGCCGCTCCCGCAGCTGGAGGAGATTCTCTAGCGCCGTGCCCTCAGGGAGCATGTCGCATGCGACCAGGAGCTCCTCGACCTGGTGCCCCATCGCAGCGAGTTCCTCGCGCCGCAGTCGCGCCTCCTCCGAGGTCCGCTGCCGCTCCTCGTCGAGGGCCAGGAGGGCCGTTTGGTGCCGGGAGAGCTGGCGGACATCGGCAGGGGAGAGGGTGGCCGGGAGGGCACGAGACTCGAGGGCCTTGCGCCACGCCGTCCGGGCTGCGACGCGCCGCTGCGCCGCGTGGCCGAGATCCTGCTGGGCGGCTTCGAGACGATCGGAGAGGAGGTGGAGCGAGCCCTCGCGCGTGGCGAGGGCCTCGAGTCGATCGACCTCGTTTTGGGCGGCCACGAGCCGGCGATCGATCGTCGGGGCATGCTCCCCCGGCCAGCGCTCCACGGTGCCGCGAAGGGCCTCGAGCTTCTTGTCGAAGAGGCCGCACTGGGCCGAGGTGTCGTCGCGCTGCTTCCGGACCATCGTCACCTGCTGGCGGGCCGACTCGAGGCGGTCGCTGGCGGCGCGGTCGAGCGACCACGTGACCACCGATGCCAGGCCGGTGCCAACCAAGCCGAGCGCGGCCATCGCGTAGGCCAGCGATCCTGTGACCGCCGCGGGGAGGAACAGGCCCGAGAGAACCAGCGCGGCCCCGGTGACGAACATTGCCCCCAGGCCGAGGAGCCACTCCAGCGGGATCAGCTGCCCGCGGAGACTCGTGGCCACGTCCCGGTCGAGCGCGGTGAGCGACTTCTCCAGCTCGATCACTTGGTCGCCGGAGGCGATCCGGTTGCGGAGAAGGGCAGCCCGTCCGGCCGCCTCCTCGATCGCGGTGGCGAGCGACGCTCCCGCGGTTTGCGTGGCAGGTGACTTGAGCGCGCCGCGCGTCGACTCGACGGCCGCCTTGGCCTCGGTCACCGCCTGCTTTGCCCCCTTCAGGGCGCGGGCCGCCGCGGCCAAATCGCGCGCCCTCCCGCGGAGGCTGCCGAGGGAGCGGGCGAATCCGCCGGGGAGCTGCATCTCCGAGAGCGTGTCGGGGGAGGCGCCGGGCTTGGCCTCCGCCCCCAGCAGCCGGACGAGCCCTGCAGCCCCGAGCTGCTCGCCGAAGCGACGGGCCGCCTGCCGCGCCGTCGCGGCGGCTCGGGCCGACTCGGCCGCGAGCCGTTCCAGCCGCGGCTGCTCCTCGCACAGGGCCGCCACCGCGGTGCGCTTCTTCCAGATCTTCTCATCGGCGGCGTGCGACTTGATCTCCCGGGCGATCTTTCCGCGGATCCGCTTCCGCTTCGCCGCCGACCGGGCCAGGCCGTCGCGCCGTTTCGTGGCCAGCTGCCAGGCGTCGAGATCGGCGTGGATCAGCGGGGCGGCCTCGAGCTGCGCCAGCTGGTCGGTGGTCCGCCGCCATTGGCGGAACAACGGCTCGAGGGGGACGACCGCGCGGATCGTCTCCTCGGCCAGCTTCGCCTGGTGGTGGCCGCTCTCGCAGGCGGCGATCTCGGCATCGATCCGCGCAAGCTCGCTCCCCAGGGCGCCGGCGGCGACGGCCGGTGCCCCCATGCTCGCCAGCCTCCCCAGCGCGAGGCTGCGGCGCTGCCGGAGCGATTCGATCGGCGACACCTCCGGGTCGGTGGAATCGAGCCGTTCAATGGCGACGCGGAGGCTGTCAAGAACGCGCGTCACCCGACCCCGATCGAGGCCGCTGGCCAGTTCGTAGAGCCGGCTCCCACAACCCTCCGCTTCGAGGGTGTGGAGCTCCTGGAGCTCGTCGAGGCCGAAGGCCATCACGGCGGTGAAGGTCCGTTCGTCGATGTCCCCCATGTAGTCCTGGAGGAAGAGGGTCGTGGCGGTGCCGCCGTCGGCCGCCGAGACGGTGAGATGGTCGGCGACCGGAAGATCTTTTTCGGCGGTGTAGTCCTGCCGCGAGAGGCGCTCGAGGTGGGGGCCCTCGTGGCGGCGTTCGACGAGGATCCGCCGGGCATCGAGCCCGGCGCGCGCCTGGAGGCGGCCGCCGCAGGGGAGGTGCGGATCGAGGATCCCCCGGCGGAACAGATGGCCGAAACCGAACAGGACGCCGCGGACGAACTCGAGGAGCGAGGTCTTGCCGGTCTCGTTCGTGCCATGGAGCACTTCGACGCCCGCGCCGAGCCCTTCGACCGTAACCCCCTCGAGGGCGCCGAAGCGGTCGATGTGGATGCGCTCGATGATCATTCGGATGCTCCTCCGGGGGCGGGGCGCCGGCCCCGCCGTGGTCGATTCTTCAGGTTGATTCCATCAACTCCAGCGCTACCCAGGCCGACTCGCGTCCCCCCGGCGCACCGGCATGCTTCTCTGCCTCGAGGACCTTCTCGGCGAGGAGCGACGCGAACGAAGCCGTCGTGCCGGAGGCGCTCGAGGAGGCGTTGCGCACCAGCGGCAAGAGCGGTTCATTGCGGTCGGCCTCGAGATCCTGGCACCAGACGCGGAACGATCGGGGGTCGAACAATTCCCGCAGCCGCCCCATCGTCTCGGCGGAGATCTCGGAGACATGGATGCGGCGGGTGAGGCTCCCCCCGCAGTCGATGGCGATGCGGACGACATGGAGGGGACCGGCCGGATCGGGCGTCATCGACTCAAGCGTTCCCCAGATCGTCGTGGCGAGCTCCTCGTCGTTGCCGGCCAGGGACTCGAGCGTCAGCGTTCGCCAGGTGACCCGGTGCGTCGGCACCTCCCGCCAGGCCGGACGGGCATCCGAACTGATGGGGAGGATCAACGCCGAAGGCGATCCGCTGCCCACCCCGGGGCCCGGCGCCGTCGCATGGATGGGCGTCTGCCCGAGAGTCGTTAGCGTCAGCGCACCGCAAGCGCCGGCCGCCGCCTCGCTGGCGACGCGGGCTTGGAGTGCGGGGAGGGGGTGGACCCCGGCCGGGACCGCCTGGAGGCGTCTTGAGCCCCACACAAAGAAAGTTCCCGACGCGGGCCCCGAGCCTGCGGCCAGCGGGGCATGGAGGCCATGCATTGGCGCCGCACCCTCGGCATGGATCGAGCTCCAGGCGTCGTCCCAGCCGACGACGATCCGTCGCTGGGCGGGGAGAAGGGAGGAGTGCGCGGAGGCGAAGGAGGGGACGAGTTGACCGACGCCGGTCGTCGCCACCATTGGGCCGCGCGCCGAACAGATCTCAACCGACAAGCCGCGGACGTCGAGCCGTTGCGGCGCTGCCGGCGTCACGAACGACAGGCCGGTCGGTTCGGCGAGGGCCCGGGCGACATTGGCGCAATCGGTGGCGTCGTCGGCGACCCACACCGTCAGGCAGCCCTCGGCCGCCAGAGCGGTGACAAGGCCGCGGAGTCGCGCCGCCTGAGCGGGGCTCGCGCGGAGGACATCGAGTGTCGAGCCGAACAGCACCAGCGCCGCCGCACGCGATTGCCGGGCCGTGGTCACCGCCACCTCGAACGCCTCCCACGGCGCGGCGGCGAAGGCGTCGATGACATCGGCCGGGGCGGCGGCTGGCAGCGGGAGCGGGCGGTCGAGCGCCGCATCGAAGGCGAAGACGATGTCTGCCACGGCGAGGCCCTCCAATGACCACGAACCAGATCCGTACCTTGTGGGCCGCACCCCCGGGCGGGGGCCGTCGAGGGGCGCGGCGCCGCTTGCGGCGGTGCGCCCCGCTGAACGGGGCCCTTCCGGTGCCGATCCATGGCCCGTGAAAGGTAGGGAAGATGGGGGCAATGTAACGCGTGCCCCCCAATCGCTCCAGCGGAAAAACCGTGGCGGGGAGAGGGGTGTTCTCCTGACGCGAAGACCGGAATCGACGATCGACTCCGGTCAGGTGGAGAGGAGCGGCGGGGAGGCAGCGAATCCCGCGGCGAGTCGGGGGCCCCAGGCGACATCGTCGGCCGGCGGCCCAACGGCGGCAAAAACCCGGCTCCGCAGCAAGACCCCCTTCTCGACCCCCGCCGGGAACAGCGCACACTCCACGCGGGCCCGTCCCCCTTCGCAGACCACGGTCAGCGTCTGGTGTTCGGAGGGGTGGAGCATCATCAGCACGCTCCGGCCGTCGCCGCGGCGGACGAGGACGATGGCAGGGTGGGGGATGGCTCGGGGGGAGAAGACGGGAGACGCCCCGGGGTGCCAGGTGGCCGAGAGGATCTCGGCCGCCGCAACCACGGAGCTGACTGCCAGCGTGGCGTCGGCTTGCAGTTGCCGCGTCGTCGCCGAGGCGACGAGCTCCCAGGCAGCCAGCCCAGCGTCGGTGGGATGGGCACGCCACAGCCCGGTGGCGCGGAGGCCGCGGTCATCCCCCGGCTCCCAAATGGCAGAGATGTCGTCGCCGCGCACCCAGGCATCGATCGGCGGCCACCCCTCCCCGACATCGAATCCGAGCAACCGATCCCCCGCCGGGGTGACGAGTCCTGAAGCGGGGGCCGTCAGATCGAGGACGGCGTGAGCGGCGCGATCGTGCGCCTGCCCCCCCGCGAGCACCCAGCCGGCAACGCCGTGATCGCGGCCGGCGGTGGAGTGGGGCGACACGGAAGCCGATCGCGACATGGGAACCCTCGGCGGAGAGGCGATGGAGCTGGGGCAGGGGCAGGGACCGCGCAGGGGGGACACCGCGATCCAAGGCGAGTGTAGCCGGCGGTGCGGGAAGTCCTCCATGGGAGCCCGCCGGTTCGACCCGCGGCGACCCCCGACCGGCACGCGGGAAAAAAACGCCCGGCTCGTCGCTGGCCGAGCGATCGTGGCGCGTCTCCTGGCGCGCTTCCGTGGCGGTCTGGTAGGGTTGAGGGGCAGAGGCGACCGCGGTGCCCGAAAGCCCCCCGCGTTGCGTCTGTCGAGGAGTCTCCGCCGATGTCCGATCCGCTCGCCGTCTGTGAAGCCGCTGCCCGTGCCGGAGGGGGCGTGCTCCAGGACTGGGTGGGCCGGTTCGCGGTCACGTCGAAGGGACCGCGCGACTACGTCACCGAGGCCGACGTGGCGGCGCAGGCCGAGGTTCAGCGGATCGTGCTCGGGGCGTTTCCCCACCACGGATTCGTCGGCGAGGAGTCGACCCCAGAGGAGCAGACCAGATCTGCCGGCGAACACCGCTGGATCGTCGATCCGCTCGATGGCACCACCAACTATGTCAGGGGGATCCCCGCCTACTGCACGTCGGTGGCCCTGGCGCGTGGCGACGAGCTTCTTGTCGGGGCGATCTACGATCCAGTCCGTGACGAATGCTTCACCGCCCGTGCCGGAGGGGGCGCGTGGCTCAACGGGAAGCGGATCGCCGCCGCGGCGACCGCCGACCTCGGCGAGGCCGTGGTGGCGGTGAGCTTCCCCCCCCAGGTCGACGGCACATCCCCCGCCGTCCAGGATTTTCTCGCCGTCGTCCCCGAGGCGCTGGCGATCCGCCGGAGCGGCTCGTCGGCCATCAATCTCGCCTACGTCGCCTGCGGGCGATTCGACGCCTTCTGGGTGCGGAGCATCAAGTCGTGGGACGTCGCCGCCGGGCTCCTCCTCGTCCGCGAGGCCGGGGGCTGCATCGGCCCGTTCGCCGCCGGACCGGAGCTCGTCCTCGACACCCCCGCGTTCATCAGTGCCGCCACGCCGCGGCTCCTCAGCGAACTCCAGCGCGTTCTGCCCCGGTGGCGCGACGGGAACGAGACCGGGCCGCGGTGACCCGGTGTGTCGGTGGTGCCGGTCGTGCCGATCGGTCGTGTTGTATCGCGCGCGTCGGGCTGTCGGGCGCCGTCGCTTCCCCGAGGCGCGGCGTGCGGCCGTGAGTGCGGGAAGCTAGTGTCGAGGGGAGAGGCCCTCGATGACGTTCGACCGAGCCGTGGACCGAAAACCCCCGGGGTGGTGATGACGAGGCGGAAGCGATCCATCACCGCGCCCCATCCCATGGTCGTGCGCCTCCTGTTGTTGTTGCTGGCGACCGCCTGGGGGACGCTTGCCTGGGGACGCCCACAGGCGGAGCCGCCCGCTGTGGGGGGGAACGCCGTCCCTTCGATCCCCGGCCCCCTTGGCGGCGGGCCAGTTGGCGGCGGGCCAGTTGGCGGCGGGCCAGTTAGCGGCGGGCCCGTTGGCGGCGGGCCCGGCCCGGGTGTCCCCGCGACGGCGCCGCCCCGGGGGGAGAGCGTCAAGACGGCGCGCGCAGAGAGCGAAAGACCGCGCCCTGTCGAGCAGCCCCCGGAGATCTTCTATCTGCCCGACGACGGGGGCCGCCTGGTCCCCGTGCCCGGCTTCCAGTACCGCGACTTTCTCGAATTGCTCGGGTTGCGCGACCGTCTGCCCGGCGTGCCCAGGCCCCCCTCCTTCGTCATCGAGAGCCTCGTCGTCGAGGCCCGTCCCGACCCCCGCGATGGGGGCGATGGGGGCGATGGCTGTGGCGTTGAGATCACCCTCGGGATCCGCCAACTGCGCGACGGCTGGGTCGACATCCCGTTGCGGCTTGGTGGGTTGATCCTCTCCGCCGATCCGCGGGTCGATGGGCCGGGGAGATTCCTCCTCGAGGGCCCGCGCCCCGCTCGCGAGGCCGTCGCCAACGGCTACCGCGGGTGGGTGTCGGGGAGCCGCGACGATCGGCACACGGTGACCATGAACGGTGTCGTGGCCCTCGAAGCGCTCGCCGATCGCGAGACGTTCCTCCTCGATCTGCCCGTCGCGACGACGTCCCGGTGCGTGATCCGCACCCCGCGGGCGGAGCCGGTGGTAACCGTCCAGCCCGTCGGCCTCCCTCCGCGCGTCGAGCCCGACGAGGGGGGCGGGAGCCGCGTCGTTTGCGAAGGGATCGGCGGGGAGACGAGATTCCGGATCGCGGGACGCGGACCCACGGCGGCGGGGGCCGGCGTTCTGCCGCAGGTCAACGTGGAAAGCCTCGTGCGGATCGATGGCCGTGTTGCCGTGATCGACGCGACGGTCCGGATCGAGGGGCTGCCGGCGGAGCAAGGGTCGGTGCGGTTGACGCTCCCTCCGCGCTGCACGCTCGTCGGTGTCCGCGAGCCGGCTTCCCGGGTTCATGCCGCCGACGAGACCGGCGCAGGAGGCGAGGGCCCGGCGACGATCGAGGTGCAGTTGGTCAGGAGGGGGGATGGAGTGGCCGTGATCGATCTCGAATGCGAGCGCCCGGTCGATCCCTCCGGCCGCACGCCGTTGGATCCACTCGGCTTCGTCGTCGAGGGGGTGCCCGGCTGGAGACAGCGGGGACGGACGGCGCTGGTGGTCGCAGGGGAATGGCAGCTCGATTGGGACGACCCTGGCGCCAATCGGCGCGTCGATCCGGCACCGGCCGCCCGACAGCCCGGGTTCGTCGCCGCCTTCGCCCACGACGCTCAGCCGGCGAGCCTGCCGATGCGGGTCCGCCCCCGCAGCAGCCGGGTCGTCGTCGAACCGGAATACCGCTATTCGATCGGCGCTGCCCGCGTTGTCCTCGAGGCCAAGTTCCGCGTCTCCGTCCGGGGCGCGCCGGTGACGCGGCTGTCGCTGGGCCTCGAGGATTGGACGATTGACGAGGTCTCCCCCGCGACCCTCGTCGATGCCGCCGCGGTCGCGTCGCGCGACGGGGAGATCGTGATCCCGTTCCTCCAACCGCTCGTCGGTGATGCCGTCGTCGAACTGCGGGCCGCCCTCCCCGTCGACCGGTCGGGCGACCGCCTCTCCTGGACGATGCCGCAGCCGCGCGCCGACCTCGTCGGCCCGGCGACGGTGACCGTGGTCGCTGATGCCGACATCGAGGTCCTCCCCGACAGCGAGAGGATCCGCGGATTGGTGCGCCAGGTCGTGCCGGCTTCGCGGCGCAGCGACGGAGACCGGGGGCAACTCGTCTACCGGCTCGACGGCGCGGTGGGGGAGTTTCAGGCGACGCGTCGATCGTTGCCGCGCCGCGTTGAGGTGGCGCTCGACGTCCGCGCCACCGTCGGCGAGCGCCAGACCGTCGTCGAGGAGACGTTCCGGCTCGACGTCGCCCATCTCCCCCTCGAATCGATCGATGTTGTCCTCCCCGCCGCCGTCTCCGCGACGGGGACGTTCGAGATCCGGCAGGGAGCGCAGCTCCTCTCCCCCTTCGAACTTCCCAACGGCGATCCGGCGTCGCCCGGCGTGGAGGGCACGCCGCTGCGCACGCTCCTGGCCGTGCCGCTCCTGGGGGCAGGGGAGGTCGTTCTGCGGTGGACCGTGCCAACGCCACGGCCGGAGGGAGACGGCGAGGTGTCGGAATGGCCGCTGGTTCTCCCTCGTGGGGCGCGGATCGGGCGGCAGTCGTTCACGCTCGTGACCGACGACAGCGCCGTCGTCGATGTCCGCGGCGACGTCTGGAAACGGGACGCGGCGGCGAACCTGTCGGCGGCCGAGCGGACCTGGGTGGCGACCCGGATCCAGGAATCGGTGCCACTGACGTTCTCTCCGCAACTGGGGAACGGCAGCGGCGACACCGTCGTCGAGGCGGCGTGGCTGGAGACGCGGCTCCTCGCCGATCGTCGCGAGGATCGATTCCGCTACGCCGTCACCACCACCGGCCGGAGGCTGGTGCTCGTGCTCCCCCCGACCAGTCTGCCGGTGCGTGACGGGAAACCCGATGCCGCAGCCGTGGAGGTCCGTCTCGACGGACGGCCGATCGTCGGGGCGGTCCGACCCGACGGCGCCATGACGATCGACATGCCGCGCGGCCCGGGATCGGGCGCGGGTCGCGCTTCGGTGCTCGTGACGATCGGGATGTCGCGACCGCGGAGCGCTGCCGAAGGGGGTGGATCGGCGTGGCTCGTCGGAGGGGTGGTCGGTCCGCTCCTCCTCGAGGCGCCGCGGTTCGCCGAGGGAACACTCCAGCGCCGGTTTTTCTGGGATCTGATCCTCGACGATGACGAACACCTCCTCGCCGGCCCGGCCCAGTGGACGTCGCAGCAGCGCTGGGAATGGGGCGCGCTGGGGCTGAAGCGGGCGTCGATCGTGTCGCGTGGGGTCCTCGCCGATTGGGTGTCGGGGGCGGTTCGGTCGGCGGTGCCGCGGTCCGCGGTGGCCGACCCGTTAGGGGGGGGTGACCCGGCACGATCGAACGTCCCTCAGGAGC
>Ga0194055_10003916_pt1 | contig 11341 bp, 5 predicted proteins | sample SepL449m_MetaG_FD_155482 | JGI IMG/M metagenome (GOLD analysis project Ga0194055, IMG submission 155482) | Anoxic zone freshwater microbial communities from boreal shield lake in IISD Experimental Lakes Area, Ontario, Canada - Sep2016-L442-9m | ecosystem: Environmental > Aquatic > Freshwater >... | reverse complement strand
TTTTAACTCTGTTCCTTGGCCTTGGAGCAATGACCAGCGGATCACTTGATGTAAGCGACAGCAATATGGCTGCGCCTCTTCTTGCTCGAAGTTTTGGTGAAGTTATGTTTGCCATGATTTCAGCAATTGCTTTTACGACTGTACTTGGAACAGTCAGTGGTTTGATAGTTGCCGCAAGTGGCGCAGTTGTTCACGATTTGCTTCTAGGTTTTCTTAAAATCCCAATGAAAGATGAAACTAAAGTAAAAGCTGGAAAAATATCCTGCATTTTTGTTGGAATCATCGCTATAGTTCTTGGTATTTTATTCCAAAAGATGAATGTTAATTACCTTGTTGGTTGGGCTTTTAGCGTAGCAGCTAGTGCGAATCTTCCATCGCTTGTTATGCTTTTGTTCTGGAAAAAAACAACCAAAGAAGGTGTTATCTGTGCGATTATAGTAGGCATGTTTTCATCCTTAGGTTGGATTCTTTCATGTGCCGATACCTTTAAAGATGTTTACGGATTATCGCCTGAAAGTGCTTTGGTCCCATTCAGCCAGCCTGGAATCATTACCATACCTTTAGGCTTTATCACTTTGGCTCTTGTCTCATTACTAACTGGTCCAAAAAAGCCATTACCAAGTTAATGACATTCACCAATTAAACTGAGACAATAAAGTCGTAGATCACATGAGCCCCAACTGCAATTCCAAAACCTCGGAACATATAAACTGCGCAGAAATATAAACCTGCAAGGGCTCTAAAAACAAAAATGTCAAACTGGAAAGCTTCTCCAAAAACACCCAGATGATGTGATATTGCAAACCCGATCGAAGACACGAAAAATGCTAAAGGCAAAGATGGGAATATATTTCTTGGAAATAGCAATAATAAAAGATGGATTCCCATAAGCCTGAAAATCGCTTCCTCATAAATTCCAGCGCCCAGATATGTTACCCAAGCAGAGGAAACTCCACTTGAAGCATCAACTCCTGAAGCAAGAAAACCTTTGCTCCAGATTCCTGCAACCAGCCATAACACCATTCCAAATATTCCGCTTTCCAGAATCATACCGGTAATGGTTTCAATATTTTCGTGAGGCCTGCTCCACCATCTCAAAAAACTTTGAAATGCATAAAAACAAAGAAGAAAAACAGGAGGAAGCCAAATTAGGTTTACACCATAAACAGCTAAATTCTGTCTTAACCAACCATCTGCACCATTTCTAACCCCATCAACATGGAGGCTCGAGCAATACCAAACAGCAGTTTCGTATAATATTACAATAGGCAATAAAAATATAAAATTAGGCCATGGGTGCCTGGTCGCTTCAACATAGGTGATGTAACGCCTGGGAAACATTTTTCCGTAACCTTTGTTAGTTCGAGTTCCACTCAGGAAATTCAGTCCCAATTAGGTCATCTTTTTCCTGCTGCGAAATACTGCGAAGTACTGCAGGTGAAGTTCTTCCAGCAAGATCTAGGATTTTTGGCTTGGAGAGATAGCTACCATCAGGTTCCCGCAATACTGCAACAATTTGATTGTTAGATTCTGTTTCTGTATTCTTGGATAAGGGATTTGCCAAAACAATCCCGAGGGAACCATCTGAAAACTCTACCGCTGTACCAGATGGATAAAACGAAATCGCCAGTAAAAAACGAGCATAAACTTTATCAAGTTTTTCATCTTCACTATCCATGAGAACCGAGGTTAGTGCACCTTTGGTGTTTAAAGGTTTATTGGATGAAGATGACATGCATCTAGCAATGTATCGTTCACAAACTGCAAGAAATCTAATGACTGGGGATAACTCTGCCCCTTTAAATCCGGAAGGAAAACCAGACCCATCTATATTTTCGTGGTGGGAAAGAGCCGCTTCTGCAAGCAATGGCATGTTAGGAAATGATTGTCGGAGTAATTCTGCACCAATAAAACAATGCGATTCATAAGCACGCGACATTTTTCCATGAATTCGTTCTGGTTCAACTAATCCTGATGCCTGGATTTTAATCATTCCTATATCAAGAAATAATGCTGCAGCAATTATTTCCATACTTGCTAAACGTAATTGAGCGTCTTGGAATATTACCCTCGCAACAACTCTTGCAAAATTCAGTCCCTTGCAAGCTACATACCTCGCGGGGTAATCATTATCTTCACGAAGAAATCGGAGGGTTTCGCCGTTTCGCACTTCTTCGAGAATATCTTCAACAATATTTTGAACATCTAGAAAATCAGGCTTGCTTCCATTTAGAATTAGATCAAATAGTTCTACAAGCTTGGTTATTTTTTGAAGTTCTTTTTCTTTTGCAATGCAAGCTTGTTTAAGAATTCTTAATCGCTGGGAAATGACTTGAAAAATTGCTTCCACACCAACACAAAGCTGCAATTGACTAGATGGAGATTCAGGGAAATTTGGAATCATACGTAAAGCAGTATCTGCCATCGCTGTTGTTTCACGATATAACTTAAGCAAGGCCCCAGATTCCTGAACCCCTTTTTTAGAAACTATTTCATCATCGGTACGATAAAGAAGGAAAGCATTTGCTAAATTACGCAAATCTCCAATCAAATCTTTCCCATGAATTAACAACTCCCTGGCTTTTGAAGTAAGATTAATGGGTAATCTTAGTGCTTGATCCCCTTTACTTTCATCAATAATTACTGAATCGCATTCATCCGATTCAACAAGTTTGGAGGCTAATCGATTTTTTCTAGCAATAAATCCCAAACTATCTTCTGTAATTAATTGGTGTGAGACAGGCTCACGAACAGCCTTTTCAAGCTTTTCTCTTAAAGCTGTTATTTTTCCCAAAAGAACTTGTGGTTCACTAATATTCATCTTTTTACCTAAAAAACACCCTAGCTTTAACGAATAACCCAATTACACACAAATTTGCCAAAGCGTAGGAATCTTACTTCTTTTATCGGTATTACGATCATGCGTTCTTTAACGAGAAAATAAGAAACAAACAGAGACTAGGCAATTAATTTGGTTAAACTATACAATAAGCTTTGATTAAATTGTTGCGAAAGTAGGGCGATAATGGTTATGGATCCTGATAAATCTAATCAAATACTAAATCGAAAGTCCGGAGAAGGAATTCGTGTTTTGATTATTGATGATGAAAAACCTCATGCCGAGGTTGTTTCAGAAAGCTTGGAAAGAGTCGGCTTTGAGTGCACTGTAGTTTGCAGTGGCAAAGATGGCGCAAAAAAAATTGAAACCGAAACCTTTGATGTCGTTCTAACTGATTTACGAATGGCAGATGTTGATGGACTTGCTATTGTTCGTAAAGCCAAAGAAGAGTTACCCGAAGTTGAAGTTATAGTAATCACAGGTCACGCAGATATAAAAACTGCAGTAGAAGCGATCAAGCAAGGCGCATCCAACTACCTAACAAAACCGCTAGACATGGTTGAACTGCGAACCATTGTAGAAAAATCGTCCGAAAGACTAAGGCTTGCCCGTACCAATCGTGAGCTTAAACGCCAGTTAGACGAAAAATTTGGTTTCGAGGGCGTTTTGGGCAACAGCTCTAAAATGCATGACGTAGTCGTGAAACTACAAAGCATAGCGCCCACTAATGCAACGGTATTAATCCAAGGTGAGACAGGAACAGGAAAAGAATTGGTTGCCAAGGCTATTCACAATAATAGCCCTCGCAAAAACAAACCTTTTGTTGCAATGAATTGTACTGCACTAAATGAAAATCTGCTTGATGATGAACTTTTTGGCCATGAACCAGGAGCTTTTACAGGCGCAGAAAGAATGCGGAAAGGTCGGTTTGAATATGCAAACGGCGGTACTCTTTTCCTTGACGAAGTAGGCGACATGCCGATGAGCCTTCAGGCAAAATTATTGCGTGTCTTGGAAAATAGTGAAGTGTTTAGAATTGGCAGCAATGAACCATTGAAGGTTAATGTGCGGGTGGTTTCTGCAACCCATCGTGATCTTGAAGCTGCAGTGGCAGAAGGTACCTTCCGACAAGATTTATTTTTCAGACTCAATCGTTTAAAAATCAGATTGCCCCAACTTCGTGAACGAAGAGAAGATATCCCGCTATTAGCTTCACATTTTCTTAAGGAATTTAACCAACTTCATGCTAAACATGCCATGACCATAGCTGAACCGGTTCGTAAAGCTATGACGCTATATGACTGGCCGGGAAATGTCAGGGAAATGCGAAATTTCATCGAAAGTATGTTGGTTCTTGATGTTGATGGTATTCTGAATATCGATGATGTTCAAGAAGGTAATATCCTAAATCGTATTCAGCCTCTTTCGGGCCAATCGCCCCAGGCTTCTCATTTAATAGGCAGGCCACTTTCGGAAGTGGAACGTTTTTTTATTGAACAAGCTCTTTCGCTTACCAACGGGAACCGGGAGGAAGCATCCCGAATGCTTGGGATTGGGGAACGAACGCTTTACAGGGTAATACAAGATTGGAAGTTACAGGATAAGATTAAAAAGGCGCTTTCTGAAAATTCCAATGACATGGAAAAAGCGGCAAAGTCTCTTGGGATGAAGTCTGATTCTCTACAACGGAAGTTAAAAAAACTTGCCCTAACTCCAGATTCAGAGGATGATTCACCTACTCGCGAAACTGACAACGATGATGAAGTTTAAGGTTCTATATTAAATAACACGGAAGTTAAAATGTCAATTATTAAGCTCTTACCACCCGAAGTTATCAGCCAAATTGCTGCGGGTGAAATTATTGAGAGGCCTGCAAGTATTGTTAAAGAACTTGTAGAAAATTCCATCGATGCACAATCTAAAAGAATCGATATTGAAATCGAGCAGGGTGGGCATGATTTAATCAGAGTCGTTGATGATGGCTGTGGAATTTATCCAGAACAACTTCAGCTTGCTCTTACAAGCCATGCAACGAGCAAACTAAAATCCTCAGAAGATCTATTCAGGATTTCAACTCTCGGCTTCAGGGGAGAGGCTTTAGGATCAATTGCAAGCATTTCTAAATTCCTGCTGCAATCGTGCCCTCCCGATCTTGATCAAGGGGCAGAAATCTTTTGTGAAGGCGGATTGCTTCATCCTGCCAAGCCTTGGAATGGATCCCCAGGCACACGAATCGAAATCAAGCATCTGTTTTACAATACCCCTGTAAGGAGAAAATTCCTTAAAGCTCCGCCTGCAGAAACCGCTCAAATCACTGAAACAATCACCAAAATGATTCTTTCTTCATTCCAAAATAACCTTGATAAATGCGAAGTTCACTGGTCCTATAAAAACAATGGAAAACAAGTTTTACAAGCATCGCAAGGCGCTAGCCTCAAAGAAATGATTAGCATCTTTTTCGGAAAAGACATCACCAATGATTTGCTTTACATCGAATCAAATCACCGTGATTTTAGAATCAAAGGCTATATAGGATCACCAAACCTTGATAAAAGTAGCGCCAAATCACAATATCTATTTATCAATGGCAGGTGGTTTAGAGACAGAACCATATCGCATGCTATTCAGGAGGGTTTTCGTGGCCATATGATGACGGGAAGATTCCCAATTGCATTTCTTTATTTTGATTCTGACCTTGAGAAAGTTGATGTAAACATACATCCCACTAAATCAGAAGTTCGATTCCGCGATCCTGGTGCCATTCATCATCTGGTATTTAATGCTGTAAGAAATGTTCTTCTAGACAAAAATAAAGGTGCAGTTTTTCAACTTCAAGATGAACCACCTTTCACCAGAAAAAACCCAATTGACATCGGGTTACCTGAATTTACCATTACAATCCCGCAAAAAAGCAATCCTCCAGAAACTTGGACTCTTGAATCTGGTCCTTCACCAGCCCCGTCGCTTCCATTTAATTATAAAAACAGTCCAAGTGAACAAACTGAACCTGAAAATAATTCCACCGATGAATTATCCGCTCAAGCGCCTAATTATACTTATTCAGAAAAACCGCAGCCTCCAACAATCGTTCCTGTCTTGTTTAAAGAGGAAAACTTCAAGGTATTGCAAGTTTACAATTCTTATATTGTGATCGAAACGGATGAGGGGGTATTAATTATTGATCAACATGCCCTTCATGAACGCATTTTGTATGAACAATTAAAAACCAAGCTCTCATCTGGGCCCGTGCCTGCCCAAAAACTTTTAATCCCAGAAACCATCGAACTAGCAGCTTTTCAATCTGAATTGGTCCTGTCACGACAAGAAGAATTACAGCAATTAGGATTTGAAATACGGGGATTTGGCGGAAACACAATTCTCGTTGAGAGTTACCCTGCGTTGCTAGGGCGAAAATCGCCAAAAGCTCTTTTTAATAAAGTTATCGAACAACTTTTTGCTAAGGATGAAATCCCAAGTAAAGACGCTTTTTTCCATCATATTTTAAGCCTGACTGCTTGCCACTCCGCAGTCCGATCAGGAGACACCCTTAATGAAACAGAAATGCACCTTTTAGCCAAAATGCGCCACTTGTCTAAATCCCATTATCATTGCCCACATGGCCGACCAACATCCTTGTTGATAAGCAAAAATGATCTTGAAAATCAATTTGGCAGAACCTAAACAAAAAAATGGAAAGCTTAGGGCGTTTGGGTTGGCGTGTTTCCACTGTGCTTTTTGTTGGTGAAACACACCGCTAAATATTGGCCTATACACTACCACAGATTTTTTTTAAACCATTGGTATGAAAGAAGATGAATTACCTTCCATTCCTGAACACCACGATGTTGCTTCCAAAGCAACCATGGTATTTTCGTGCCTTAACAAGCAAATTCAATCTTTTCCAATCCATAGTACATTTCTTGTAGGCACAGTTGCTGGTTGCGAACTCCGATTAGCAGGCCTTGATCTACCTGCGCTATTATTTCAAGTAAACTATATTAAACCAAAAGGCTTTTTAGTTCGATCCATTACCCCTCTTTCTGGTTTAACTTTAAACGGAAGTTCATTTCAAGAATCGATTCTAAAATCAAATGACAAATTAACTATTGGTAACTACGAATTTTCGTTTATCGTGACTGATGCCTTAGCTACAATCACCCCCTCAGAAAACACCTCACTAAATATCAATTATCAATCCGCAACCGTAAATAAATCAAAAACTAAATCTAAAAGCAAAAGACATTTATCACATTTATTAAAGAAACTGAAGAATAAGAATCAGCTATTAAAAATTGAAGTAGCTTCGTTATTAGAAAATAATCGAACAATTGCTGAGCGCGAAATTGAGAGCCTTTCAAAACAAAGCAAGCTTGAATCTGAAAAATCATCCATAGCAGAACAACTAAACCTTCAAATTATTAAAAGTAAAACCCACGCTGAAGAACTAGTTCTAATTCGAAATGAATTAGACACACTAAAATCAAATCAACAATCTACGACAAGCGATTCAGATTTAAAAAATATTACAGAACTTCATGATTTATTGGACCAAAAGACCCGAAATTTACATGAACGAGCCCTTGAAGTAGATCGCAGAAGCGAGGATTTAGAAAAAAACAGCAGGGAACTAGAAGCTCAGGCCCTAGAAATAGATTCGTTGTATTGCAAACTCAATGAAGAGCGGAAATTATTAGAGGAAGAATATCTTTCAAAAAAGCAAGAAAACGAAAATATAATCAAGCAATCTACAGAGATTGAACAGCAAATGGCGGAGATATTTCAGCTAAAACTTTATCTTGAAAATGTCAAAGCTCGAATAGAAGAAAAAGAATCTAATCTAGAAAACAAAATTCTTTCCATTCAATCATTGGAAACCGATTTGCTGATCAAGCAAGAAAAATCAGAAATATTCAAAACCGAATTGCTTAAAAAAGAAGTTTTACTATCTTCTGGTCTAGAGCTTATTAGTCAGGAAAAAGAAGAGCTTAAAAACAACAAACAGTATTTAGAATCGCGTTTTCTTGAAATTGAACAAAAAGATCTTTCACTGAGAAGTTTAGAAAACACATTTGCAAACCGTGAATACGAAATCGAGGCTACAAGAAAATCACTTGAAGATGCAAAAAGAGAAATAGAAGATTTTAAAAATATCCAAGATAATAAGATCAAACAAACCGATTCAGTTGAAAAAAGTCTCGCTCAAATGCAGGAAATTCTTCGGAAAAGAATTGAGGATATCCAATTAAAGGAATCCGCCCTAAACGAAAAAGATACTTTGCTTTCAAACCAAATCATTTCACTGCAAACGCGCAATGAAGAAATGGAAAATGAACATAGCAATCTTGTAATGCAGTTAACCTCTGCCAGAGATGACTTCGAAAAATCTAAACAAGAATTGCTTAAAAAAGCCACTGATATAGATTCTGTAAAATTTAGGATGGAAACTGAAAATCATGGACACGAATTAATCAAAAAAGAAATATTCGAAGCACTTCAAAGGCTTGAAGAAGAAAAAGTTGCTATTGAGGAAGTTCAAATTGCAAATCTTGAGATAGAAAAACTTAAATTGGCTCAAGGAGTTGACTTTAAAAATGAAATCAGCGGCATATGTGAAAATATCCCAGACCTCATGGCGGGTGCAGAAAACTGCCTCTCAAGGCTTTTAGGCGCTAGAGATTTACTTCAGGAACACCTAAGGGAATTCCATGATTATGCCAAAATTGCCAGGGAAGAACTCGAATTATTGCTTAAAGATTCCCGCGATCAACAAAATCGTTCCCAAGATTCTGAAAGCAAAATAATCAAAGCAAGAGAAGAGCACCGCCTTTCAATTGCATCTTTCAAGCAACAACTCATCAAATGGCAACACAATCTAATTGAAATCAAATTAGTATTGCAAACAGGTGAATCTGAGTTAGAAAGAAAACAAGCAAAGTTCGAAACTCAAGCTCAAATTCTGCAACAGCAAACAGATAACTTATCCAAAAAAGAACACAACCTGCGCGAAAAAGAGGGTGAAGTACTCGCTCAAACAAAAGAAGTTCATCGCCATCTTGATGATATGCGGGCATGGTATCGTAATAAAATTAAAGATTTATCTGGAACAATTTCCAATTCATTGGCATCTGGATATTTTGATAATGCAATTAGTCGTCCAGATTTAGATCAGGACATTCGTTCCCGGCCGGCACCTGATCTCGTAGAACCTTCAGATAACAAATTGGGGAATCAGCTTATATCCTTGGGTTTAGTTGAGTCCGATACATTGCTTGCTCTCTTGGACGAGGCACAAAAAACCAGAAAATCACTAAGGCAAGCATTACTAAATGGTGGATATTTAACCTTTTATCAATTGGCACTTATCGAAGCAGGCAATATTAACGGATTGATGATCGACCGTTTTCGAGTCATTGACAAACTTCCTTCAACGAGCAAAGAATATATTTTCCAAGTATTTGATCCCATAAGAAAAACAGAATGTCTCCTCAGGCATCTTTCTGAATCTGAGCTTTCTGACCCCTATCACCCAGACGAATTCAGGCAACGATTTAGTGCAGCTATTAATCTTCATCATGAAAATGTGGCCTCCACCTATGAAGTATTGGAAATACAGGGAAGGCCTGCGGTTTTGGTTGAACTGATTCAAGGAATCAATGAATCAGAATGGGCTTCAGTCCAACAAAAATCAGATGTATGGTTAAATATAGTTTTACAAACTATATCAGGATTAGCATCGATTCATGGAGCAGGTTTGGTATTTGGCCCAATCCATCAGTCTTCTCTTATTATTACAGGGGAAGGGTGTATCAAATGGATTGGTGCAGGTTGTCCAACATGGCTCTTTTCGAATGAATCACACGAACTAAATAGTTTCCAAAATGATGTAGCAAATCTTGCAGTGCAAGTTTTGAAATGGTTGTACAACCATGAAGAAAAACAAAACTTAAAAATCACCTTGGACAATAGTTTTAATGATTACGTGCTCTGGATTGAAGAAATAGCATCTGGAAAAACATCGGCAGATCTAAATGAATGGGTAACAAAAACAGCATTAGAGTTACAAAACACTGAAGATTGGGAATCGAATTACAAAAATTTCATCCGATCGAATTTATCGGAAAACCGTGAACAGTCCTTAAAACTATCTGCTTAAAATCTAAAAATTGATTATTTTTTCAATCATCGAGCTATCACAATTTGCGAACTTATTTCGAGTATCTAATATAAAACTTGAGTAATTCAAAACCATATCCCAATCAATCAGATCATGATCAGCAAGTATGACGCAAAGATCTTGATCTTTCAATAATTTCGGACTTAAATCTAACTCTCTTTGAGCATCCCTCTGAGAATGATTACTCGCAACCAAAGGATCATACCATTTCAAATTACAGCCAAGATTTAACAATAAATCAAAAATTTCAATCGCTGGAGATTCACGCAAATCACTTATATTTTTCTTGTATCCTAACCCAATCAACAATAATTTAGCCCCATTGATTGATTTTGATCTGTTTTCCAAAAATGCTTCAATTTTCTTAACAATAATTTGTGGTCTTTTTTTGTTTAAATCACAAGCAAGATTAATAAGCCCTGCATTTTCACCCGAACTTTTAAGCTTAGATAGAAGGTAATATGGATCGACAGGTATGCAATGCCCCCCAACGCCTGGCCCTGGATAAAATGCCTGAAAGCCAAAAGGTTTAGTGGCTGCTAGCTTAATTATTTCCCATACATCAAGATTTAACCCCATACAAATCTCATCCCATTCATTTGCTAATGCTATATTTACAGCGCGATAAACATTTTCCACCAACTTTGATGCTTCAGCAGCTTCAATTGAACTCGCCTGATGAACTTCATCAAACAATTGATCAAATAAAACCTTGGCAACTTTTGAAGACTCATCATCAAGGGCCCCAAAAACTCTCGGCAGAGTTTTAGTATTAAAGGCGGAGTTACCTGGATCTTCTCTTTCCGGACTAAAAACAAGAAAAAAATCGGTCCCTTGTTCTTGGGTTTCTTTTTCCAAAATACTCAATCCAATATTGCGTGTTGTACCGGGGAATGATGTGCTAGAAATAACTGCTAAAAAAGGTTTTGTAGCTATGGTTCTTATCGAAGTAATCGCAGCACAAAAACTATCAAGAGCAGGGGCACCATTTAAAAGCGGAGTTGGAACACAGACCCAATAAACATCGCATGGGGCTTCGCAAGAAATGTCGCTTGTTACATTAAATTTTCCGGTAGCTAATAACTCTTGAACTCTAACTGCCGGAATTGTTTCGAGATAACTTTCACCACGAATCAACATCTCAACTTTGTTTACATTTGTATCGTAACCAACAACTTTAAACCCTGCTTTGGCTATGCATTCTGCAAGCGGAAGTCCTGTGTATCCAAGTCCAACAACCATTATCCGCGATTGTTTTATCTCGAGTTGATAAAGAAATTGGTTCAACTGCTTATCTGAAATCATGGCGAAAGCTGAAGAGTTAATTT
>Ga0194055_10003915_pt1 | contig 11343 bp, 11 predicted proteins | sample SepL449m_MetaG_FD_155482 | JGI IMG/M metagenome (GOLD analysis project Ga0194055, IMG submission 155482) | Anoxic zone freshwater microbial communities from boreal shield lake in IISD Experimental Lakes Area, Ontario, Canada - Sep2016-L442-9m | ecosystem: Environmental > Aquatic > Freshwater >... | reverse complement strand
GCGTGTGAAGGCGCGAACAAAAGCGGACGTCCTCGCGGGTGGTCTGCGCTGCGAGCAAGGCCACGTCATGAAGTTCGTCGACTGCCACCTGGCCAGGGGATCCGCAGTGGCGGCCTACTTCGCGCACGTCACCAAGAGCGATGCAGGCGGAGGTGGAGGCGGAGGTGGTGGAGGCGGAGGAACGTGCTCGGACGTGCACTTAATGGCGCAGGTGCTGATAAAGAAGAACGTCACACGCATCGTTGCCACGCGCTTCAAGAGCTGCGGGGAGTGCGCCGAGCTTGCGTTTCGGCCGATGCCGAACATGCGCGCCGAAATCGAGGTGGCCGAGCGCACGTCCGACGACCGCCGCATCCGATCTGACGTGGTCGTGTATCGGAACGACGAGCGCTACTTCTCGTTCGAGGTGAAGCACACGCACGCGACGAGCGCATGGTCGCGCGCGGGTCTGCCGTACTTGGAGGTCGTCGCTGACTACGTCGTCTCGCAGTTCCAGAACTGCCCGACCACGTCGACGGTGGAGCTCAAGTGCGTCAACGCGACGACCCCTTGCACGGGCGGGTGCGTTGCGCGCCGCATTCAACGCGGCGAGTGCCCCTTCTCCGCGGAGCCCATCCCCCTCCCAAGAATGTCCGCGCGGTGCCCGTGTGCCGAGTGCAAAAGAGACCCCTCGTACTGCATCATCCATGGCCCCCTCGAGCGGCTCATGTGGTGGGTCGAGGCAAAGTATGTGCACATTGCGCCGAGCGAGCGCAGCAAGGGCATTCACCTGCCGGCCCTTTTTCGCGCGTATCAGGCTGCGAGGCCGCGCGTGCACGTGGATAAGCTTGACAAGTGGCAATTTGCGCATATGATGTGGGAAGTGTATCCTGGCATCGATTCTGGCGTCGGGCATCGCAACGGGCCGTACCTGCTGCAATCACGACCCATCGTGTCTTTGTTTTGCTGATGTTTGAGACGCAGAGTCGCGTATGCGCAACTCGCCGGCGCTAATCGACGCGCAAGCGCCCAACTATGGGAAGTCGGCGTTCGCCGAGTTCCTGCGACTCGCGCTCGGCGACTACTACGCCACGGGCACCATCGGCGCTCTGACCCCCGGCCCGCGCACGACGCTCGACGTGGAGATCATCAGGAACTACAAGGCTCTCGTGTGCGCGTTCCCCGAGGCGCAGTCGAGCGACCGCGACGGCCACAGCACGAACCTGAAGCTCGACAGCGGCAAGCTCAAGGTGATGACCGGTAACGATACCGTAATTGCACGTATCATTTATCACATGCCGCAGGACGTCGACATCATGGGCACGCCTCTTCTGGGCTCGAACAACATGCCCGAGCTGGACCATGGAGACGCGCGTGCGAGTCACGCGATTCGGCTCGACGTTTAGCTCGGGACCGGAGGACCGTGCGCGCCGCGTATACAAGTGCGTCCCTGACCTCAAATCCAAGCTCATGGAGTGGGCGCCGTTTTCCACAAAACTCGAGTGGCTACGGTGGTTCAAGGCGAGGGGTGTCCAGGATCGACGCGGGAGACGAGCACGATGCCCTTTGACCCATCTTTCCCCCTGTGTCCCCCGATGCCTGGGTAGATAGACTCGATCATCTTAGCGAACAGGATCTTCCCGAGGGGCCTGGCGTGCACCGGGGGTGCCATTGCGGTGTACGCCGAGTAGAGCTCCTCCAGCCTGGTGCCAGTATCCTTCGCATGCAGCGGCACCCGCGTGTATTTTTCCTCGACCCACAAGCGCAGACCCATCGTCGGAGAGCGACGGGCTGCCGCCGGGACGGCCCCCAACTGTAGGCGCTCGTTGATGCCGCGCGCAGGCCGTGGAGGCTCCACTGCCAGCGCAAGAGGAGCAATAGGCGCAACAGGCGCAGGACCCGTAGGCTCAACGAGGGGCTCCACGTACGCGCGCGCGATGAGCTCGAGTAAACTGCGCGCCTCGTCTGGCGTGGCGCGGAAGAACTCACGATGCGGGTCGGTGCGACGCTCGGCAAATGCCACGTGGATTCGGCGCTCCACCGCGAATGCGTCTTCGAATTTCACGGCCCACGCGATAGAGAACTTGCAATCGAGCCATGTGCATGAGTTAGCCTCGTGCAGGCGCTCGACGGGGTCGCGGTTTGTCGCACCGAGCTTTACGCGCCCTGGCATAGTAGGATTTACGAAGGCATACACCCAACCGACCATAGTTGCTTCGCTTTCTTTTCGCTTTTCGCTTTTTTTTTATCGAGCCCTGGAGCGCGCGTTTGTTTGCTTTTATATGAAAGAAAACGAAGTTTCCATCCGAAACTTGCACTGGCTTCTAAACCACCACATCGGCCAAAAAAGGTCTCTCCGGCTCAGGGAGCGCGGATCCTGGATGCGCTCCGTCGCCGGGCCTTGGCCCCCCCCCCCCACGGCGCATCCTGCCACCACGGACCCAACAAGCGTCCGCGCTGCGCACCGCCGTGGACGGGGACTGCCCCGCCGCGCTCGTGCAGACTGCACGCGCGATGCTGAGCGCCTTCCTCGATGCCGCATGTGCCACAAATGACGAGCGCGCCGTCGCGGAGTTCGCGTTCCAACCGTCACTGCTCGACCCCCTCGCGGTCTTGCGTGGCCTAGTAGAGTCCAACGGGACGCGCCAGCGCGAGCTCGAGATGGTCCGCGAGGCCATCGTCGCGTGTACAGACGCCGCGATGGAGGCAAACGTCCCGCTCGCGGCAGAGGAAATGCTCACCGTGCTCGAGAACACGGAGTATCAAATGAGCGACGGCAGTGTTGCGAACATTTGCGACGTCGGGTCGGGCGGAGACTTCATGTTCTTCGTCTGGCACCGCGTCGCGCGGTTCGCGCACGACCCATCGCAACGGTCGTCAAAGCACGTGTTTTACTTATTTAACGGCGCAACGTTCGAGCGCGGAATGGAGGGCGCGTTCAAGCATGCTTCTAAGAAGCACATGCGGCGCGTGGTGGAGCGGCTCGTGGCGTACCCGACGCTACGGAGCCGGGCGGAGAAGCTCCTCGTGCGCGTAAGATGTGGCGGGCTTGCAGGGTGGTGTGATCGCGACGAATGCGACTCTGCCGACGAAGGCGACGAACTCGACGAAGACCGCGGCCGGCATGCAAAGGAGAACTTCGTAGGGCGCATGACGCTGCACGCGCTGGACGGAATGCACGACTCGCGCTCGCTGCGCAAACTGGGCATGCCCGGCACCAAGGAGTTCCACGAGAAGCTCGACAAGGGCGCGTACATCGGCTTTGACAACGGCACTTACGATGTGCACGCGGACCGCTTCATGCCAAAAGGCCGCGTGCCGCTCAGCGTGCTCGTGAGCCGCTCGACCAACCGTGACTATATCGGGCCTGGCGAGCCAGGGCACGCTCTGCAGCGCGCGGACATAGACGAGTATGTCCGTCTTCAGTGGCCGTGGATCGAGCAGACGCTCGCGCAGCAAATGCCGGAGGAGCGGCTCCGGCGGTATGTCGAGTCGAAGTACACGCACGTGGAGGAGTACGGCGCCGGCACTGCATTGGACGCTCTCTTCAGGGCGTACCAGGCGGCCGTTCCGCGCGTGCACGCTAAGCCGCTTGGAAAGGTGCTCTTCGCCAGGATGCTGAGGGATCTGTATCCCGGCATCGGGCCGCACGTGGGCTCACGCGGCGCGGTGTACTTGCTCAAAGCGGCGGCGAGTACAAGCTAGCGTGGAACTCCTAATGAAAATGGCTTTTGTTTTAGGCAGCCGCTTGCGGCTGCCTTTTTCATTCGCGAGGCGTGCGCCGTATGCCGGTGTACATCATGCCGATGGTCATTTTCTTGTGGGGGATGCTGATACACCCCATCAGGCCCCGGAACGTGTAGTCGGACAATCGGTCGATGCGCGCATGTGTCATATAAGCCTGTTTGAGCATCGTCGCGCCGATCCGATCGCACGCTCGCCCGGTGACCGTGTAGTGTGCGTCGAACCACCCCCTTATCTCGCTGTTGTCTTGTGCCACTTGCGCCTGCGTCGCTTGGGCTGTTTGCTGCGCTTGTAGAAGATAGAGGCCGAGGTGGGGGCCTATGCCGGGGAGTATAGCGCGGATCATCGCTCCGAACCGAATCTTGGGTATCGGCCGTGCGTGGACGCCGGGGACTGCTGCCACGTACGCGTCGTATAGGTCTCTGAGCCTCATCCCGCCTTCCTTCCGCGAGCGATCGAGGCGCGCGTATCCCTGATCGACCCACGCGCGCAGAATCTGCTCTTCCGACCGGGTCTCTGGTTGTTCGCGGGCGGTGGGGTGCTCCTCGACAGGAGGCTCTGCCGCCTCTTCGTGCGCAATGAGCGCAGTAGCCTCCTCAAGGATCGCGGCATTCATGTCGACAGCCTCGAGCTCACCGGGGACGCGCAGCACGCCAGGGATGAGCGCGAGGAGCGCGCGCGCCTCGTCGGTCGGGAAACAGAAGAACTCGCGGCGCGGGTGGATGCGCCGCGATGCTAGGATCGCGTGGATCCCGCGCTCGACGGCGAAGGGGTCGTCGACTTCGGTGGCGGCGGCGATGACGTATGGCTCTGGCGGTCTGAAGGTGTCGGGCGCGTTCGCCTCGCGCAGGCGCGCTGCCGGGTCGCGCTCCGTCGCGCCGAACTTCACAATGCCCTGCATCGAGGGCGACACAAGCGCGTAGACCCATCCCATCTTTTCGGGTTTTACAGTTTCGCGGCACAAAAAAAATAACGTTCCATTTTCGCGGGTTCAGCCCCAAATAACATAACGGACCTTCTGTACGAATGCGCGCGGAGCTCGTCGCGTGGCTGGGGACCGTGGACCCCGCGCTCGAAATCGACGTGGCGGGTGCGACCGAGGCGCTGCTCGATGTCCTCCATGGCAGAATCACGGCGGGGAACCTCGCCGTGTATTTCGCGTATATCCTGCGCAACGTCGTGCGGTACGGAGAGTGCACGCTCTATATATTCCGCCGGTACCTCGGACGCTACCGGCGCGGTTGCGCGCGGCACACCGAGTTGTACCATATGGCGCAGAGCCATGTCAGCGCGCTCTTCTCGTTGCGTTCCTTCCCTCCGATTGCGCGGCTTGAGGCGCGATGCCACGCGTCCGGAATCGTCGGGACGGCGATCGCGAAGATGGTCAAGTCGGTGCGCGCGACGGCGCACGAGGGCGCGATGGACGGTGGTGAGTACATCGGGTTCCGGAACGGGGTCTACGATCTGTGCGGCGACCGCTTCATTCCGAATGATTTTGTGCACTACAGCGTGCTGGTGAGCATGTCGACGGGGTACGACTACGTCACGGCGGAGGCGTGCCCCCAGGAGACCATCGACAAGATCAAGGAGTTTTACCGCACGCTATTCTCAGACCCGAGCGACCCGAGCGACGCAAATTTGGCTGCGGCGTGGCGGTTCTCGGGCTCGCTGCTGACCGCGGAGCGCAAGTGCGCCGTGGCGTTTGTTGGCGGGGGGGACAGCGGGAAGACGGCTTTCACGAACCTCATGCACCGCACGTTGGGCGACTATTCTGCCGGAATGTTCTTGTTCCGTTTCCGGCGCAGCGCGCACTGCAGCGAAAGCCCCCTACGCCGCATGTCAACGTTTCATGATGCAAATCAGATCTAAGAGGTAGTCTCTCGATTGGCCCCGTCGATGGCACACGTGCGTGTATGTCGACTCCACCCACGCGCGGGGCGACCTGTCACCGGCCTGCCGCGCCTGCCGCGCCTGCGATCCCGACGTTTGCGGTGAGCGCAAGAATGAGCGAAATGGCCTCCTCCACCGTTGCGCGAAAGAAAGAGCGGCGCGGGTCGACGCGTCGGTGGGAGAGCGCAGTGTACATGCGGCTCTTCGCTGCAAATGGGTCGTCGACTTCGGCGGCGCATGCAATTGTGTAGTCGGGAAGATTCCACTCGGACGCGTTCGCCTCGCGTAGGCGCCTTGCCGGGTCGTGCTTCGACGCGCCGATCCTTACGATTCCTGGCATCGAGGCCGATACGGCCGCGTAGACCCATCCCATCTTTTCGGGTTTCTACAGTTTCGCGGCACAAAAAAAATAACGTTCCCTTTTCGCGGAACCCTCAAACCCCGAAAACGGGCCGCCGTTTCTTTGGAAGCCTGCGGTCAAAACGCCCCAGTTATAGTGGCACGACCAAACCCGCCAGTAATGCCGCAACGGTGCGCGCATGCGAGCTACGACGCGCCAGACGACTCCGATCGAGTGCACACATTCTTGCAGGATATGGCGACGCAGCGCCGAATCAAGGTGATCCGTACCTCTCGAAGTGACATATGCAACTGGTCGCATGATGTCAGCTTTCTAGATGCCGATGGAACGGAGATGGCGAGGACGTGCGGCTATATTGTGGACATTGATGTCTTGCTAGGCAAGTGGGACGAACAATACGTGAAATGGTCTGAGCGAGTCGACGACGATCACACCAAAATTCACCTCATGATCAGTGACTCGCCGCCCGAAGAGGTTCCGGAATTGGAGAATGTCGATTTAGGATTCAACGACAACGACCACTATTACGGATTCGAGGTCGTCATGCACAATGACGATATCGAAGATGATTTTGAATAAGGCCGTCGTCTACGAGCACACGGTACGCGCGCGAGCGCACAGACGCCGTCGCGCATCGAGGGCGACACAAAAAAATAACGTTCCCTTTTCGCGCGCTTAACCCTCAAAACCCAAAACGGACCGTTTTTTTTGAACAGCACGTGCCAAAATGCGCGCGGAGCTCGTCGCGTGGCTGGGGACCATGGACCCCGCGCTCGAGATCGACGTGGCGGGTGCGACCGAGGCGCTGCTCGATGTCCTCCATGGTAGAATCACGGCGGGGAACCTCGCCGTGTATTTCGCGCACATCCTGCGCAACGTCGTGCGGTACGGAGAGTGCCGTGGGAAGTACACGCTCTACATCTTCCGCCGGTACCTCGGACGGTACCGGCGCGGATGCGCGCGGCACACCGAGTTGCACGATATGGCGCAGGGCCATGTCAGCGCGCTCTTCTCGTTGCGCTCCCTCACTCCACTAACGGCGCGCCGTCGCGCCGTCGCGCGGCTTGAGGCGCGATGCAGCGCGTCCGGAATCGTCGGGACGGCGATCGCGAAGATGGTGAAGTCGATGCGCGCGACGGCGCACGAGTTCGAGAGCGCGATGGACGGCGGCGAGTACATCGGGTTCCGCAACGGGGTCTACGATCTGTGCGGCGACCGCTTCATCCCGAAGGGGGAGGTGCACTACAGCGTGCTGGTGAGCATGTCGACGGGGTACGACTACGTCGCGGCGCAAGCGTGCCCGCAGGAGACAATCGACAAGATCAAGGAGTTCTATCGCACGCTGTTCTCCGACCCGAGCGACGCCGCAGATGCGAACTTGGCCGCGGCGTGGCGGTTCTCGGGCTCGCTGCTGACCGCGGAGCGCAAGTGCGCCGTGGCGTTTGTTGGCGCGGGGGACAGCGGGAAGACGGCTTTCACGAACCTCATGCACCGCACGTTGGGCGACTATTCCGCCGGGATGTTTGGGTTCCGTTTCCGGCGCAGCGCGCACTGCAACGAGAGGGTCCGGATGTCGGTGTACGCCGAGGTGGGACGCAAGGACGTGGTCCATTTCGAGTGCGCGGGCGAGGCCCTCGCGTTCCGCGCGACGCCGGTGATGCACGCCACGGCGGAGCTGAGCCCGTCGCTCGCGCGGGCGATCGACGCGGGGAGCGCGCGGGCGTTACACTTTGGCTCGACGTTTGTGCACGAGGGAATCGACCCCGCGCGAAGGCTGTACGCGCGCGACTCCATGTTACTTGCGCGCGATGCCTTCGACACGTGGGCGTGTGCGCACTTTCACCTGATGCTCGAGGCGCGAGGGCGCTAGAGATCACGCGGGTTTCGCGCGCGTCCCGAGCGCGGCGAGCGCGCTCGCGAAGCGAGGCTCCGCGCGTGACGTGCGCGTGATAAAGGCAGACAATGAAACGGGCAGCACGCGCTCTACCTGGTGCGGGGCGTCGACGAAGAGGCACATGGCGCCGGTGCAACTCCCTCGTATCGCCGCGCTCAAGCGGCGCAATATGCGCACCTTCTCGCGCGACACGGCGGCTGAGTCGAGGTATGGCGACCAAAAGAAGACCATCGGGACTGCCCTCGGGAAGTCGCCTACGTCGAGCTTGTTGATGACATTGACCGTCTTCACTTCGAAGTTGTACACGTCGATCTTCTTGAGCGTCTCCTCGTCGTGAAAGTCGATCTCGCGCGTCGGCTCCCAGCTGAACTTGCGCCGCTCGAGGTCGTCGTACCACTGCCCGTTCCCACGAAGAGCCTCAAAAGTCTGCCAGTACGTACCGACGATGGGCGTGTCGATAAAGTAGACCCGCTTCACGCAGCTCGCATAGTACCGCGCAAAGCACAGCACGTCGTAGCCGCCTTCGCTGCACGCCACGAAGAGGTACGGCGGCCTGATCCGGTGGTAATCGAGCAGTGCCCGCATGAAGCGCGCGTAGTTCTCCATCGTCAGGTCGCTCCACGACGCGACGTACACGCCGCGGTGCTTCCCGCCGGCGTACAGGTTGTGATTGAGAAGGTCGGTCGGCCTGTCGAACGAGAACGTGGCCGACTGGCGCGCGAGCCTCGTCTGGAAGTTGATGTGCGGGTACTCCGCCTCGTAGTCGAATTTGCGGTAGAAGCCGCCCTCGGCGACGTCGAACGTGTCGAAGTCGGTGCATTTGTAGCTGCTGCCGCCGACCAAAACGAACGTGCCGACGCTCGGGTCGTACGTGCCCTTTTTCACGTTGGGCAAGAACGGTATGGTCTCCTGCAACGTGCGCACGACCCGTACCGCCATCTCGAGTGGTTTGTTTCTATGTACGTTTTGCCGTTATTTTTGGGCGCGCGGGGGCCGTTACTGGCGCTGCGCGACAGAGCGCAGACACTTGAATATGGCTCGCTGTGGCCCGGGTCTGGCGTAAATGGCGTGGTCTTCGTCTACGTACAGCCGGTAATGGTACTCCGGGTGCTCGCTGAGGAACGCGTGTGGCAGTGAATAGGCGTGGCCAAATGTACGGAGACCCACTGAGTGACCCGCATGAGCCCCAGGGTCAACAGGAGCATGGCCGTTTTCATGCAAGGCCTCCTGCGCAGGCGTCCGAGCATGTCCGCGAGAGTCATTGGAGTGAGCTCGCGATTGCCGACGATGCCCTTGTAGAACAGCAGGCGAGCACGCACGCCCGCGGGCGACACCAGCGTCGGGTCAAAGAGGATGAGTTTTTCCACGACAAAGAGCCGAGCGAAGCCGTATGCGAGGTGCGCACCCGCGTGGCAATTCTCGGGCTCGCTGTTGCGCCCCGGCCCGAAGCGCGCGGTCGCCTTCGTCGGCGACGGAACGGCCTTCCTGGATCTGCTGGAGCGCACGCTCGGCGACTACTGCGTAGCGGGCGAGGCGGCCCGCGGGGCCCGCAAAGCGCGGGTTGCAGTGCGCGCGAGCGCGGCGTCGCGGGTACAAGGTCTGTGCGCGCGCCTCGACGGCGAGGAGCGCCTCCTCACGACGCCGGTACTGACGACGGGGGTGAGCGCGCCGCTCGCCGGGCGGGTGCGCGCCATCCATGTGGGAAACCGCATGTACCTCGCTGAATGCCATCGGTGGAAGGGAGAGCATTTCAAAATGATGCTCGCGGCGCGTGGTCCGTGAGCTCCGCAGGCCGCGGGGATGTTTTTTTTTGTGATGGCTCTTTGACTAAAAAACCGGTCGCGCGAAAGGAAAATGGGGGGTGAAATGAGCAAGGGCGGGGCGGAGACCCAGAGCGCCGTCGCGCCCAAGTACTACATTGTACCTAGACCGAAACGACCGGTGCTTGTGAACGGGTACACTCTAGTGGGCGAGCGTCTCGTTAACGTGAATCGCGACGACACGCTGGCCGAGTCGGAAGATCCCGCGGCGGGAGCGGAGATACTACCGCAGAACATAGAAGTGTTCGACGAGGGCCAGATTTACGCGTGCATTGTGTTCCCGCGCGAGTTCATGGGCGGGATCTTCTACGCCATGACGTTAGGGAAAGAGCGGCGAGCGATGCTCGTGAAGCCATGCAGAGGCGGCTTCTACGCACACGACGGGGCCGCTGAGATGAAAATAGAGCAAGTGCGGCGCGAGAAATGGCAAAGGAGGTCGCTGCACCACCTGCCCGGCGGCCTCTGGGTGCGCGAGGGCGACACGCTCAGGAGGTACACGCCACTCGGTGGCGTCGACGCACGAAGCGAGGTCTCCTTTGCGGACCAGACGGTAATCGAGGAGTCGCACGCGAGGAAGCAGGGCGCGGTCACGGTGCTCCGCGACGGGGGCGCGGCCGCGGACAAGACGTACTTCATCGAGTGCGAGCACGGCCTCGTTGCGCCGCACGGGTGGGTGGTGACGCTCCGTGAGATCGACGGGGAGGAGACGGCCCTCGGGTATAAGACGCCGCTCGGGGTGAAGATCCTGACGCAAGACGAGACCGTGCGGGCCGTTGCGGCGCTCGCCTCCGTGCCGAGGGCCGCGCCTAGCAGTAGTAGTGCTGACCCGGCCGCCGCGCTCCGGGGCGCGGGAGGCACGTGGCTGTTCGGGAGCCTTGGAAGAAAGGGGGCGGTCCTCGAGCTTGCGATCGGCGGGCGGACGCACGCGTACGCGATGAAGTGGTTCGACAGAGGCTCGTACAACCTTGTGGGCGTCGCCGGCGAGGCCGACGCGATTATCCGGCTTTCGGCGAAAATGCACCCGTCGCTGGTGCACTTCGAGCGCGAGGCTCGGTTTGCGAAGGAGATCGGCCGGCGCGGCATCGGCCCGGAGATCTACGCGACGCTCTACGTCGGTGTGCAGCGCGGGTTCGCGATGGAGCGGTTCCCGTACACGCTGTACGACGTGGCCATGTGCCCCTCCCTGATGCGGAAGGCGCTCGTGGAGTCCGACGGCGAGAGCGCCCTCGTTGGCCTGTACATGCGCTCCAGCGCGCTGATCCGGTGCACCGACACGAAGCCCGCCAACGTCGTCGTGCGGTTCGACACGCTGCGCCTCGCGCTCATCGACGTGGATCCGAAATACTGCATGGAGCAGCCGTACGCGGCTCCGGTGCCGGAGCGGTTCGGCGTCGAGGAGCTGGACGCGGCGCTCCGGCGCGAAGACGGACAGGCGCGCGCAGCCGCGACGAGCCTGCTCATCCACTGCATCGAGGCGGCGAAGCGCGATAACCAGAAGTTTGGCTTCGGGTACCCGCGGGTGGCGCGGTGCTTGCTGGCGCACATGGACGAGCTATGGCAGGCGGTCTCTGCCGATGGGTCGCGGCACTCGGCGATGGCCATGATGACGGCCTACTATACGGACAAGCTTCGTCGTGACGAGCACCTGACGAAGG
>Ga0194055_10003912_pt1 | contig 11344 bp, 9 predicted proteins | sample SepL449m_MetaG_FD_155482 | JGI IMG/M metagenome (GOLD analysis project Ga0194055, IMG submission 155482) | Anoxic zone freshwater microbial communities from boreal shield lake in IISD Experimental Lakes Area, Ontario, Canada - Sep2016-L442-9m | ecosystem: Environmental > Aquatic > Freshwater >... | reverse complement strand
CTTGCCAGCCGTCTGGCTTCAATAAGTTGAAATTGGGCCTTGCGAACTGCAGGGTTTTGCGGGCTTAACTCAAACGGCTTACCGTTCTGCAAAACCGTCTCGATTCCCGCTTGTACCTCGGCAAACACTTTCTCTTCCATTCGTGATGAAGTCGAAACGGTCTCGACATTGCCTTTCACCAGATCATCGAGGGCCGATGCAATGTTGGCAAATGTATTGGATCGAACCACGATTGTTTTGATGTTTTTTCCTGCAAGGTCACGAATCTTTCTTGGCTTGCTTTGATACGTTGATCGAATTGCCATTACTGCGTCGGCACTTTCGATGTCGGCTGTAACCATCGCTCCAACTTTCTTCTCGCGAATTGCTCGCTCTAATCGAGTTCGGGCAATACCGTAAGGGAAGATCTTCACTAGTCCAGTTGAATCTTGAGCCGGCAGAGTAGGCGCAACTTTTGGTTCCTTTGGAAGACCACCGTTGCCAGCGCTCTTAGCTCTTGCTAAAGCCGGGAACCGTTGATTGAAAGCTGGATCTGGCAAATCGGCAGTTTGTTCTTCTTGAACAACTTCTACCTTGCCCACATCGGTTCGAACGCGAATCTCTGGTCGGGGTGGAACTCCGCGCAGAATCATATCGACCGTCTTTTGGACGTTATGGTGAACCGCTAGTCGGTCGTAATCGAGCAATTCGATTACCACGTCGAAAGTAGGCGGTGACTTACGCTCAAGAACGGTCTTTTGAGTTCCGCGGCGTTGGGCTTCGGCGTCTGACAGGGTAACCGCTTGAATGCCGCCAATGAGGTCAGCAAGAGACGGATTGAGCATCAGGTTTTCGAGCGTCTGACCGTGCGCAGTACCAATAAGTTGTACGCCTCGCTCGGCAATGGTGCGGACAGCAAGAGCTTCTGCTTCGTTGCCAATTTCGTCGATGATGATGACTTCCGGCATGTGGTTCTCTACTGCCTCAATCATGACGTTATGTTGCTCCGCGGCAATGCGAACTTGCATCCGTCGGGCAAAGCCAATTCCTGGGTGAGGAACATCTCCGTCTCCAGCAATTTCGTTGGACGTATCAACGATAACCACTCGTTTTTTGACTTCGTCAGCAAGAACTCGGGCAACTTCACGGAGCTTAGTTGTCTTACCAACGCCAGGCTTTCCGAGAATCAAGATAGATTGACCTGACCGTACGATGTCATCAATGATGTCAATCGTTCCCTCCATCGCTCGACCAACCCGACATGTCAATCCTACAATCTTGAGGTGACGGTTTCGAATTGCCGAGATACGATGGAGAGTTCGTTCAATTCCAGCTCGATTATCGGTCCCAAAATCGCCCAGCGACTTACTCACGAACTCGATATCGAGGTCCGTGATCATGACGTCCGTGTATCTTTCAACGCGATCGTTGTAGCGAACTTCTGCCGGGCGACCATAATCCAGCACAACTTCAACTAAACCGGCAGTGCCGAGGTCTTCGATTCGTTGGCGAACAATGCCTGGGAGAACGTTTAGAAATTCAGCGATTCCATCCGAATAGCGAGCCATTTTATTCAACGTATATGAGAGAAGCTCCTCAATCGTTTGTCGGTTGAGGAGCTTCTTCTCATTTTTTATGACGCTTTCGGGCGTCAAAGTGATCCTTTATCGTGATTAAATTTAGATCTTTGTTTGCGATTCAGCCAAAGTTACAGTGGTTTCCTTTGTTTGGCCAGCTTTCCAATATTTGACTTTAACTTGGTCGCCAACTTTCTTAGGAAGGAGTACTTTGTTTAAGTCAAAGGTGGTTTCGATCTTTTGACCGTCAACCTCAAGTATGAAGTCGTTCTTTGCGATTCCAGAATTTAGCGAAGCTCCGGAGACGTTATTGACATATAGTCCGCTGGATGGGAAGTCGTCTCGCTTCAATATATCAGCTAGATATTGTCGCGCACGCGGATCATCCATGTGTCCGACAAGTCGACCATCGTATTCAATTCCTAAGACGGGGTACTTCGCATGACCATATTTAACGATGTCGTTCACTATTTTCTTGGCTCGGTCAATTGGGATAGCAAAGCCAATTCCAACTGATTCACCCGTTCCCGAGGCAATGGCACTGTTGATACCAATGAGTTGACCTTGAGCGTTACAGAGAGCTCCACCGGAATTGCCAGGATTAATGGCTGCATCCGTTTGAATTCCTTCGACGAGACCCTGGTCTCCGACGGGGAGGTTTCTCTTTTTGGAACTGACGACGCCGACGCTTACGGTGTTATCGAAGCCAAGTGGGTTGCCTACTGCCATGACCCATTCTCCGACCTCCAAAGTGCTGCTTGAGCCCAGTTCTATTGGCTTCAAGTTTTTGGCTTCTATTTTTAGAACCGCGAGATCAGATCGAACATCAGTGCCGAGGATTTTGGCCTCTACCTTTTGACCGTCGAATAGCCGAACTTGAACTCGCGGAAATACTTCGGTTCCGTTGCGAGTGGCTCGACCTGCGACTACGTGGTTGTTGGTAACGATAATGCCATCTGCACTGACAATGACTCCAGAACCAGTTCCAGTTTCTCGCTCGGTTGCCTGAGATTCCATAAAGCCTCTCATTTTGTCGAATCGGTCAACCGAGACAACGCTTGGCATTGCGCGCTTGGCTGCATCCCTGAAATCGAATGCTGGTGCCGGCAATGGATCAGCATAGATTTGCTTGGCTTGACTGTAAGAAGGTGACGATTGGGCGAAAATGTCTTCCGGCTTGTTTCTTGCCGTAAGCCACTTGTCTGCCTGCAATGCTCCGAAGACACCGACAAAGCATGCGGAGAGAGTTAGAACGAAAGCAGTTTGTTTCATGGTTGTTTTTCTATACGAATTGTTCGTGAATGTTATAACGAATTCCTGGTTCAGAAGTTCCTGAGTGCACAGATTGTGGGTATTTCGGTCAGATTTGTGGAATGAAATGCCTGGGTGGGCACCAAATCAGCTTCAAGCGCCAGTCGTTGGCTTTTTCTTGACGCAATTCGCGGAATTGCGGCTCTATCGGTCGTTTTCCAACACATTCTTTGGTATCAGTCTTCCAAATTTGAAACATTTTTTTCAACTATTTGGAGTCCAGGACGATTTGGTGTGGTCGCATTTTTCTTAGTCAGCGGGTTCATCGTTCCAAGAAGCCTTGAGCAAAGGGGTGACGTTAAGGCGTTTTGGACATCTCGGTTCTATCGTCTATTTCCGCCTTACTGGTTTAGCTTGTTATTCATTGGTCTTTTGCCCGCGGCAGGAATTGCTGGATTAACGGCGGTGGATTTAGGTAGCCCGAAGGCTTGGCTTGTCAACCTAACGATGCTACAGGGATTCGTTCGGATACCTGATATCAACCCAGTTGCTTGGACGCTTGGGCTAGAGATGGTTCTTTACTTTGCAATAACGTTTGCGTTTGTCAGGGGTTTCCTGAAGCGCACCTGGTTTATTGCAATTTCGCTTTTATTCATCATGGGCGCAAGTTCAATCTTGTTGCCGACTGTTTTTCATATTCGTTTTCCAGCCGGGGCCTCAGCCGTATTTGGTTCCATCATTGCCGGGCTAGCACTCTTCCGATGGTTTTCTGGAGACCTCAAGAAGTCTGAAGCATTGCTTATCACGGGACTCTGTGTTGTGGTCACGGTTGCCGCTTCGATTGTCAATTACAACCCAGTTCGTTCGGGAGTTGATCTATTGCAACCAACGCAATTTTGTGCAATCTTTAGCGCAATCACCGGCTATGCATTCTTCTTGGGAATGTTGAAGGCTCGAGAATTTGCCTTTCCATCTTGGATTTTGTGGCTCGGCAAAGTTAGTTACTCACTCTATCTGCTTCATCCCATTGCTCTCGCATTAATTCCTCATGGTGGAAATTGGGTGATAACCGTACCCCTTCAAGTTGGTCTTTCGCTGGTCTTGGCGTGGTTTGGCTATGAATGCATTGAGGTACCAAGCGTGGGCATGGCTCAAAAGCGCCTTAGAAAGAAGCCGACAGTTACGCCAGCCAAAGATATGCCAAGTCGCGAGAAAGCAGCTTAGTCTTCATTGGCAATAACTTGGCAAGTGGCGCGCATGGGTGCCCAAATTGAGCAAACATAGCAATACACAAGTAAACTCTAAGAGTGGAGAATAGTAAGCAATCCCTTATTGGTCTTGATCGTGCTGAGCTTGCTGCTCTCTTTCCTGACCGCAAAGACGCCAAAATGCGAGGCAAACAGCTTGCTCATCATATTTATGGTCGAGCCGAGACCGAGTTTGACAACATGCAGGATTTGCCGCTTGATTTTCGAGCCGTTCTTAACGAAAACTTCAAAATATCCCCATTAGAGGTTGCTATGCATCGAAAGTCGACTGATGGAGTTGAAAAACTCTTGGTCCACAATGGCGACAACCAAGTCTTTGAATGTGTTCTTTTACCTTACAAAGATCGGGTTTCATGTTGCATCTCAAGTCAAGTTGGATGCCCAATGGGTTGTACTTTTTGTGCGACAGGGCTAGGGGGATTTGATCGCAATCTGACGGCCGGAGAAATTGTTGGACAGTATTTGCTTTTGCAAAGCCTCACGGAACGAAGAATCTCTCACGTTGTTTTTATGGGAATGGGTGAGCCACTCCTGAATCTCAAGAACGTCGTGAAGTCACTCAAATTTATGCATGAGGAGATTGGGTTGTCTTACCGTCATCTCACGGTTTCAACCGTTGGTCTCGTGCCCCAAATAGCCGAACTTGCAAAAGAGCGGTTGCCTATTCACTTAGCGTTGTCTTTGCACTCTCCGCTTGATGAAGTGCGGGATCGGTTGATGCCAGTCAATCATAAATGGCCCGTTCGCGAAGTCGTTCGGGCAATGAGGAACTATCAGACAACTACCAGTCGGAAGGTAACGTTTGAATATCTACTGATCAAAGATGTGACAGATACTCCAGATCAAGCGAAAGCACTCATTCCATTGCTGAAAGGCATGCCTAACGTTGTCAATCTGATTCCATTTAACTGGGTTGATTCTGAGCAGGGATATGCTCGACCGGATCGCGACAGGGTTCGGCAATTCAAGAGAATTTTGGAGCAAGCTGGGGTAAACGTTACCGAGCGAACTGAGCGCGGTCACGATATTGCGGCGGCTTGTGGTCAACTTGCTGGTCAACACCAAGGGAAATTTGCAAGGAGGAATTTATCCGAGTCGTTGCCGCAACATTCGTGATTGGGGCAACGATAATGGGTTGCGGTAAGGCGAAGCCGGAGATTACGAAGGAAAAATCTGGGGCAAATGTTTCGCCATCTCCAACAACGGAAGCGCCCAAAAAAAAGCAAGAACCAATTGCGGTTGCGGTTGGACCAGGAAAGTCTAATCGAGTTGAATTTTGGACCTACCAAAAACTTTGGTTTACGACTTTTCGGGCTGATCTCTGGTTCATCGAATGGCAAAGTGCCAATCTCGCCCTCATAAATGGTAAGCAATCTGGTTTCATGTTCAAAGTCCATGGTAACGTTTTTGAAAGGAATGAACCTGCAGGGGAATTCTTTGCCGATCATGCCGAGGCAGATATGGCGGTGGATCGTCTTATTCTAGATGGAGGAATAAAGATCAAATCAGGAAAATCGGTCATGACGGCAAAAAAGGTGGAATGGTTGGCAGGCAATGAAGTGTTTAAAGCTAGTGGAGAAGTTTTCCTTGAAGGTCCCGATGGCTCAATTGGTCCAGTAGATGTTCTGTTTGCAAGTGCCAAATTAAACAAGGTCGCTTCTTCTCTAAATTATTTTAAAAAATGAAACGTTTCCAACTAGTTGTATTTCTTGGGCTATTTTCGCTAGCACTCGCACAAAAGCCGATTGTTTACAAGGACAATGCCAAGAAGCCAACAATGATCATTCAAGGCAATCAAGGCTTTTTTGCTCCAGGCGAGAATTTTGAGCTGAGTGGCAATGTTCAGATCAAGCGAATTAGCGCCAGCGGAGACTTGACAGTTGAGACCCTTATGACTTGTGCAAAAGCATCTGGGAATCTAGTCCGAATCAATAACAAAATGGAGGTCGATAAGGTCCGCATGACCGGCGGAATTCAGTTTGTTCAAAAGGGTGAGAATCGTTCAACCACTGCGAGTGGAGACAGTGCGGAGTATGACCTCAAGGATGGATTGAAAGAAGTAAACGTCAATGGCGGAGTTGAAATTTCCTTTGATAGTCAAAGTACCAGGGAAACGAAAAAGGATGGTAAGAAGGAATCTGCAAAGATCACTTCGACAATGAATACAACTTCGCGCTCGGCAACCTTAACTTTTAAGTCGAAGTTGGATGATAAGAAGCGAGAGTTCACGGAACTGCAAAGTGCGGTCGTGCGCGGACCGATTCAATTCAACGGGACGCAGTTAGTGAAAGATGCAGCTGGTGAAAAGCTGCAGAAAGTCTTCGCGAAAGCCGACAAAATGACGTTCACGATTTCTGGTGAATCTGGTAATCGAGAAGTCAAACTTGAGGGCAACTTAGAGTTTAAGCAAAATGATGGAATCGGTGAAGGGTCCATCGTTGAGGGGGCAAACACCGTCGTCCTTCAGCTTAACGAAAAGAATGAGATTTTGAAATTACGATTCAAATCAGAGAGTCCTAACCAGGTTGCGACCACAATCACCAAAATCAATTCGAAAGGCAAGAAAGGTGGCGCTTGAAAATCTCAGCGGAAAACCTTCAGAAGAAGTACAAGGGCCGAAAAGTAGTCAATGGCGTTTCATTCACCGTCAGTACTGGTGAGATCGTTGGCCTGCTCGGGCCGAACGGAGCTGGAAAGACAACTTCTTTCTACATGACCGTTGGTTTGGTAAAGCCAAACGGTGGAAAAGTCTTTCTTGATGATAAGGAAGTCACAAAATGGCCAATGTTCAAGCGGGCTAGAGCCGGAATAGGCTATCTCCCACAAGAGACATCGGTATTTCGGAAGTTGACTGTTCGGGATAACCTGCTTTTGGTCCTTGAGCTTGCTGGCAAGTCGAAGAAGGAGCAGAAAGCAAAGGTCATGGAGTTGGCGGAAGAACTTCATATCACCGAGCGTCTTGATGCCGTTGCGGGAGTTCTTTCCGGTGGAGAAAGGCGAAGAGTTGAGATCGCCAGAGCGATGGCTACTGAGCCAAAGTTCATCTTGCTTGATGAGCCGTTTACGGGAATTGACCCGGTGACGATTGAAGAGATTCAGGCGATCCTGTTCAAACTTCGGGGCCAAGGCATTGGGATTTTGATTACCGATCACAATGTCGCAGCAACTTTAAAAATCACCGATCGGAACTACATTCTGATCGACGGAAAGATAGTCGCCGAAGGAACTGGAAAGGAAATTTCTGACGATCCTATGGTCCGAAAACACTACTTGGGTCAGCAATTCGGGACGGACATCTTCGAAAACGATGAAAAAAATTGATCGGCTGATTGTGGGAGAGCTGGTCGGCCCGTGGGCCTTCGGAGTAGCGATGTTTACATCGCTCATTCTGGCTGCGACTTACTTGGGTCGAATCACAAGCTACATCGTCGAGGGTCTTCCGGTTTCGGTCATTCTTAACGTCACACTTCTCATGATCCCAGCAATGCTGGTCAAGACGCTCGCCATGTCAACGTTGTTGGGGGCCCTATTGGCGTTTGGAAGGCTTTCCGGGGATTCTGAGATTGTTGCCCTACGAGCAGGCGGAGCAAGCATTTATCGCATTATTTGGCCCGTTGCCATGTTCTCGCTTGGAGTTGCAGTTTTGACGTTCGTTCTCAACGATTCTTTTGTGCCGCAATCGGTCAAGAAGCTCAATAGTATGACTGATGTTTTGGTCAAAGATATTCAGCAGAAAAACGTCCAACCGACCTTCCAACCGATCATCGAGGACGGCGTTATCAAAGCGATGATCATGGCTGAAGACTTTAACCTTGGCGAACGAAAACTAAGCCGGGTTACGATCAAAGCGATCGGTTCTGACAAGAAACCCACTTTTTACCTAGAGGCTGCCGGACTGCAATACGAAAATACGAAAGAATGGAGAATTCTTGGCCCAGCGAAGTTGTTTAGTGCGGACGGAAAGGACTACTCGGTGGTGACCGGCGATTTGTGGCCCGGTGAGCTACCAAAGCTCCGAGAGGCTCCCGAGAATATCGGTGTCAAAGACAAGAACGATCCTGACTTCTACACCTCTGCCGAAATTCGCGAACTCATAGCCAAGGCAAAATTTGACAAATCGATCACACCAAAGAAGCGGTTAAATTTCGAATATTGGTACTGGAGCAAGTTCTCGGTACCTCTCGCTGCCTTTATTTTTGGAATCCTTGGGGCAGCACTCGGTATTAGGTCTCACCGAGCGGGAACGGCAACCGGGTTTGCTCTTGCTGTTGGCATCATGTTCGGCTACATGACGATCGCTAACTTCATGAATTCTTGGGCCCAAGGTCAATTAATTCCTCCTTTCGTGGCGGCATTCACGCCAATCGTTCTCGGACTGGTCGCCGCACTAGTTATAATGTGGCGAAGGAACACGGGATAACTTGGATCCACAATCGCTTTTCTTTGTCTTAGTTGTCATCGCGATAGGCGGAATTTCTGCCTACCTCGCAGATATCTTAGGCTATAAGATTGGCAAAAAACGCCTCTCGATTAAGCGCATCCGTCCCAAATATGTTGCTCGGATTAGTGTTGTCATTGCGGGAATGTTGATCCCGATCTTTACGATGCTCCTGCTCTATGGGGTCAGTTCTACGTTTCGAACTTGGATCACCCGTGGGAGCGCGATTGTTAAGGACCTTGAGCAAAAGTCGAAAGAGGTTGATAAGATCAATGCTCAGCTCGTAGAAGGCGAGACCAAGAATGCAATGCTTGACAACAAGAACAGAGTCCTTGAGGATCTTAACAAGAAGAAGCAAGCAGAAGCAAAATTGCAGGAAGCAAAAGTTAATGGACTGAATAGCCAAGTCAATACACTGACTTCAAATATCAAAAGTATTGAAGGGGAGAAGAAGTCTGCCCTGGCTCAATTGGAGCCAATTCGGTCACAGTTGCAGTCTTTACAAAAGCAACTGCCCGAGGCCAAAAAAAGTCTTGAGGCTGCAAGGATGGCGCTGAAGGAAGCGGATGACAAATTTAAAGATGCTTCAACCAAATACAACTCGACTTCCACTCGAAACTTAACCCTTACCAATGAAAACCTAAAACTCACCAATACTAACGCGGAGTTGGAAAAGAAGAATTTAGAGGTCAAGAAAATTTCGGATGATCTCCAGGGAGTTATCAACACCCTCAGCAAAGACTTGGAGAAGCTAAAATCCGAAAAGGCAATGGCGGAGTCTGAGAAGAACCGGGTCGACGCCGAGCTAAAACAAGCAAGTCAAAACCTGTTAACGATTATCGACGAAGCGAATGTTATTTTAAGAGCCGCACTCGAGGACAAAGATAAGTTCTATCGAACTCAAACAATATCGTATTTGCGGGGTGAGGAACTGGCCAGAATATCTGTGCTTGGGAAACCGTCAAGTGCAATTGCAACGACTGCCTATCGCGCAATTCTTCGTAGGGCAAAGTCAATTGCAACTGATCATGGTGCGAAATCTGCTTCAGACTATCCATTTATAGGCTCGGCAGGAATCATACGAGGAGATTCTCTTCGAGGCTATTTGTCTGAAGATGATGTCGAGAAATATTGGGTTGGAGAGATAATGAGTTCTTCGACGGATACAGTAGTGATTGCCCGAGCTCTTGCCAATCGATTTGCTTCCGAGCCCGTTACCCTCGAACTCATACTCCAACCAAATCCAATTGTCTTCCGGAAAGGCGAAATCGTTACAGAATCTAAAATTGATGGCAGAATTAGCGAAATTGAAATCCTCAATGGTATTCGCGAATTTCTTCGAACCTTTGTCAATACGAGAGCGCGCCAAAGGAATATGATTCCAGTCTTGTCTCGTGATGGTCTTTCGTATGGCGAATATACGCAAGATCAATTACTGAGTACAGTTGCAAAAGTAAAGGCCGTTCCGCGATTGGTTAGACTTGTTGCTGTCGCTCGCCAGGACATTCGTGCTGGAGACGCTTTGGACATAGACATCGAGGTCAGATGATCAAGAAAACTGTACTCTCGATTGATCCTGGAACTTCCAAGTGCGGAATGGCTCTCGTACAAAGAGATGAGGGCGGTTCGATCAAGCTCTTATGGCATGACGTTGTTCCGGTTGATGCCGTCATTGTCAAACTTCACGAAGCATATATTGTTGAAGAATTTCATCTCGTCATTATTGGCGACTCGACCGGATCAAAAAAAGTGAAGACGGACCTGCGAAGGCATTTGCCGAGCATGGGGATTCTGGTCATTGACGAGAAAGAAACGACCATTCAAGCCCGGGAAAGGTACTGGGAATACAATCCTAGAAAAGGTTGGAGAAAGTTCTGGCCAGCCACTCTACAGACTCCCCAGGAGCCCTATGACGACTATGCTGCACTGGTACTTGCAGAGCGTGTTCTGAGTGAAGGCTAGTCGAAAACCGGTAAAATGAATCTATATGTCCCCCAAGATTCGGAATATCGGCATCATAGCGCACGTAGATCACGGGAAGACGACCCTCGTAGACGCGATTTTTAAGCAAGCAGGAACCTTTCGCGAGAACCAGCACATGGGCATTCGTGTCATGGACAGCAATGACCTTGAGCGCGAAAAAGGCATTACGATTTTGTCCAAAGTGGCTTCGGTTCAATACCTCGGCACCAAGATCAATATTGTTGATACTCCAGGACACGCCGACTTCGGCGGTGAAGTAGAGCGAGTTCTCAGCATGGTTGACGGCGTACTCCTTGTTGTCGATGCTAATGAGGGGCCCATGCCTCAGACTCGATTTGTACTCAAAAAGGCTTTTCAAAATGGATTGAAGCCAATTGTATTTGTTAATAAGATTGACCGTGAGAATTCACGACCAGAATACGCATACGACAAAACCCTTGACCTTTTCATCGACCTAGGAGCTGATGAAGACGCCCTGTTCTTCCCAGTTTTGTACGGCTCAGGTGCGGGCGGCTATGCCCGAACAAACCCGGGCGATGACGACATGGACATGAAGAAACTGTTTGACGCGATTGTCGAACATGTTCCTGAACCCAAAGTCGAACACGAGGGCCCTTTCCGACTTCAAGTCAATAACCTTGACTATAGCGACTACTTGGGACGCATGTTTGGCGGAAAAGTCCTTCGCGGAACCGTCAAAGTTGGCGACCGAGTCGAAATGATTCGTGAAGATGTTGTTAAGAAAGTTGCATTCAACGTCACCAAACTCTGGACATACGAAGGAATCGAATTAACGGACGTTGAATCAGTTGGCGCTGGGGAAATTGCGATGTTGGCCGGTCTCGATA